>ENA-OSET01000073-OSET01000073.1-sediment-metagenome-genome-assembly--contig:-NODE-73-length-113040-cov-10.256748_pt1 | contig 113040 bp, 107 predicted proteins | sample MGYA00237882_ERZ534229 | MGnify/ENA primary metagenome ERZ534229 (study PRJEB26408, sample SAMN06266212) | sediment metagenome | isolation source: Hudson Canyon methane seep mesocosm | place... | reverse complement strand
TCGTATTTGTCTAATAACTCACGAACTTCCATTTCTACTAATTCAATAAGCTCTTCATCATCAACCATGTCCGCTTTATTCATGAACACAACGATGTAGGGTACACCTACTTGACGTGACAATAGGATGTGCTCACGTGTTTGTGGCATAGGACCATCTGCAGCATTTACTACTAAGATAGCGCCGTCCATTTGTGCAGCACCAGTGATCATGTTTTTAACGTAATCGGCATGGCCTGGGCAATCAACGTGGGCGTAGTGACGGTTTTCTGTTTCATATTCAACATGTGATGTTGAAATAGTAATACCACGCTCTCTTTCTTCTGGCGCGTTATCAATATCTGCAAAAGACTTGGCTGCACCACCTTGAGCTTCAGCCATTACTTTTGTAATTGCTGCTGTCAATGTTGTTTTACCATGATCTACGTGACCAATCGTACCTACATTCACATGCGGTTTACTTCGTTCAAATTTCTCTTTAGCCATGACCAGAATCTCCGTCAGTATGTTTAGCTATAATAAAAACAAAAAAGACACGGAAAACCCTGTCTAATAAAATTCGTCAGTGGAGCCCACAATCAGAATCGAACTGATGACCTCATCCTTACCATGGATGCGCTCTACCGACTGAGCTATGCGGGCCTTTTTCCAAAATGTGGAGCGGGTGATGGGAATCGAACCCACATAATCAGCTTGGAAGGCTGGAGTTCTACCACTGAACTACACCCGCATACATAAACTCATAATATTTTAGTGGTGGAGGGGGGAGGATTCGAACCTCCGAAGGCTGAGCCGTCAGATTTACAGTCTGATCCCTTTGGCCACTCGGGAACCCCTCCACTAAAGACGGAGCATTTTGCTAAAATTGGAGACTAATGTCAACCCTTAAGTTGATTTAATATTCTTCATCTGCAAAATAACTCATAATTTTAACGCTTTAAGTTAAAATAACTGCTTTGCGAAAGCGCACATAGTATACTATCTCCCGCAATTATTTAAGCATTTTATGTAGGAGTTTCATATGGAGCAGTACCGCGGTACTACTATTCTTTCTTATAGACGTAATGGTCAAGTCGTTATTGGCGGTGACGGACAGGTAAGTCTTGGCAACACTATTATGAAAGGTAACGCTCGTAAAGTGCGTCGCTTATACGACGATAAGGTCCTGGCAGGTTTTGCCGGCGGCACAGCTGATGCTTTTACTTTATTTGAACGTTTTGAAGCAAAACTTGAGAAGCATCAAGGTAATTTAACCCGCAGCGCTTTAGAATTAGCTAAAGATTGGCGTACAGATCGCATGATGCGTCGGCTTGAAGCACTATTAGCCGTTGCAGATAGTGAAACATCGCTTATTATTACAGGTAATGGTGATGTAATTGAACCAGAAAACAGTTTAATGGCTATCGGTTCTGGCGGCCCTTTTGCTCAATCCGCTGCAACAGCCTTAATTGAAAATACTGATCTTAGTGCCCGTGAAATTGTTGAGAAAGGTCTCAATATTGCTGCTGATATTTGTATTTATACCAACCGTAACCTGACTATCGAAACCTTAGAACAAGAGTAATGACGAGCCACTATGCAAGCACTAACACCTAAACAAATCGTTCAAGAACTTGATAAACATATTATCGGTCAACACAGCGCTAAAAAAGCAGTCGCTATTGCTTTACGAAACCGCTGGCGCCGAAAGCAATTATCAACAGAACTACAACATGAAATCACTCCTAAGAACATTTTATTAATTGGTCCAACAGGAGTTGGTAAAACTGAGATTGCTCGTCGTCTTGCTAGTTTAGCAAATGCCCCCTTCATCAAAATAGAAGCGACTAAATTTACCGAAGTAGGTTATGTCGGTCGCGATGTGGAATCTATCATTCGCGACCTTGCTGAAATGGCTATGAAAATGTTGCGTGAAGACGCAATATCTTCAGTTAAATCACGTGCCGAAGATGCTGCTGAAGAACGAATTTTAGATGCTTTATTACCTTCTGCTCGCGATCAAGAAGAGACTGAGGATTCATCAACACGTCAACGTTTCAGAAAAATGTTACGTGAAGGTCAATTAGATGATCGTGAAATTGAATTAGAATTAACTACGCCCTCTGTCGGTGTAGAAATCATGTCTCCACCCGGCATGGAAGAAATGACGACTCAATTACAAGACATGTTTCAAAATATGGGCAATGCACGCACAGCGACTCGTAAGTTAACCGTCGCCAAAGCCTTGCGTTCTTTAGCTGAAGAAGAAGCGTCTAAACTAATAAATGAAGATGATCTAAAAGCACAAGTTATTGAGTCTGTTGAGCAAGATGGTATCGTATTTTTAGATGAAATTGATAAGATAACTCACCGTAGTGAAGGCGCAGGAGCTGATGTCTCTCGTGCAGGCGTACAGCGAGACCTATTACCTTTAATAGAAGGAAGTACTGTCTCAACAAAATATGGCATGTTAAAAACTGACCATATTTTATTTATTGCCTCTGGCGCCTTCCATCTCAGTAAACCATCAGATCTCATTCCAGAGTTACAAGGCCGCTTACCTATTCGTGTCGAATTATCAGCATTAGGAGCTGATGAGTTTGTGCGTATATTAACCGAACCTGATGCCTCACTAACTGAACAATACATTGCCTTATTAGGTGCTGAGGATATGACTGTCAGCTTTAGTGATGAAGGTTTACAGCGAATTGCTGAATTAGCTTGTCAAGTTAATGAGCAAACAGAAAACATTGGTGCCAGACGCCTGCATACACTATTAGAAAAACTACTTGAAGATATTTCATATCAAACTGCTGAAGATGCAACTGAAATCACAATTGATGCTGATTATGTTAATAAAAAGCTCGCTGACTTAGTCGAAGATGAAGATCTTTCACGTTATATTCTATAAAGGACTGACCATACTAATATGAGTAATAATACACTTCCTAGTGACATAATCTTACATCAGCAGTCGAAAACACTTGAACTTGTTTATGATGATGTCCACTATCAACTGTCTGCTGAATATTTACGAGTCTACTCACCCTCAGCAGAAGTACGAGGTCATGGGGTAGGACAAGAAGTATTACAAACGAATAAAGAACAGGTTGGTATTAACCAATTAGAGCCCAGCGGTAATTATGCTCTGAAGATTTATTTTGATGATGGCCATGATAGTGGCTTATTCACCTGGGATTATTTATATGATCTTAGTACTCATCAAGATGTACATTGGCAAGACTATTTAAATCGACTTGAAAAAGCCGGCTATCAACGACAAGTAAGTTAAGGATTGGACTGTGGAAGATAAAAATACCACCCACTTTGGTTATAAAGAAGTCCCAACTAAAGATAAAGTTAAACATGTTGCTGATGTATTTCATTCTGTAGCCAGTAAATATGATTTGATGAATGATCTTATGTCACTCGGCATCCACCGTTTATGGAAACGCTTCACCATCCATACTAGTGGGGTTCGCCGTGGTGCAAAGGTACTTGATATTGCTGGGGGGACTGGAGATTTAGCCCTAAAATTTTCCAAACGTGTGGGCAGTACAGGCCAAGTTGTCTTAGCAGATATTAATGCCAGCATGCTTAATGTCGGTCGTGACCGCCTGACCGATGAAGGTATCACCGGGAATATTAACTATGTGCAAGCTAATGCTGAATGCCTACCCTTTCCTGATAATACCTTTGATGTCATCACCATTGCCTTTGGCTTACGCAATGTAACGGATAAACAAGCGGCTTTACGTTCAATGTTTCGGATTTTGAAACCAGGCGGCCGTTTATTAGTGCTTGAGTTTTCCAAACCTTCAGATTGGTTAGCCCCCATCTACGACACCTATTCATTCAAACTACTGCCTAAAGTAGGTAAAGTATTTTCTGGTGATGAAGAGAGCTACCGTTATCTTGCTGAATCAATTCGTATGCATCCTGATCAAGAAACAATGAAAGAGATGATGGTTGATGCCGGTTTTGAACGCTGTGATTATCACAATATGTCAGCTGGTATTGTAGCCCTACACAGTGGTTATAAGTTTTGACCCTTTTTCTCAAACCAATAGAGTTAGCAATCAATACCGCGCTATCTCAAGATCAAGAAACCAAAGCTAAACTTGACCAGTTTGAACAGCGTTCCATTGCGCTTAATATTAATGATTTTAATCACATAATCACACTGAGTGTTGAACAGCAGAAACTGCACTTATCTTCTTCTACAGCTAAGGCTGATTTAACCATCAGTGCAAATGCTTTTGATCTGATGCAATTAGCTCATAACCCTGACACCCTATTCTCACCTAATATCGATATTAATGGCGATGTACAGTTTGCAAAACAGTTACAAGATCTACTAGAAGGCTTTGATTTTGATTGGGAAGCACAACTTGCTAAAGTCACCGGCGATACCTTAGCTTACCCCTTAGCTCATGGAATTAGACTCGCATCATCATGGTTGAAGAATACGCATGATTCAGTACAGAACAATACCGCTGAATACCTAAAAGAAGAGTTACGCATTTTACCTGATAAATCTCAAATCAAACGCTATATGACTGAGGTTGACACACTTCGTGCTGACTTTGATCGACTCGAAGCACGTCTTAATAGACTATAAATCTAGGTCTGAAATAATGAAAATACGTCACCTCTTTCGACTTATACAAATCAACCATGTGTTATCAAAACACCGTTTAGATGAATTCATCCAAACGATTCATTTATTACGTCCACTACGTTTCTTAAGCTTCTTTTCTCCTTATCGTTGGACACATAACACTGATATCCCTCGTGCAGAACGTTTACGTTTAGCATTAGAAGAATTAGGCCCCATATTTGTTAAGTTTGGGCAAATTTTGTCCACCCGTCGCGATCTTCTCCCTGATGATATTGCTGACTCTCTGGCCAAACTACAAGATCAAGTCAATCCTTTTCCTAATGAACAAGCTCTTGCATTGATTCAACAGGCGTATGGCGATCACGATCTGGATACACTGTTTAGTCATATTGAAGAACAGCCCCTTGCTTCTGCTTCGATTGCTCAGGTGCATGCAGCAACATTAATTGACGGCAATCATGTCATTCTCAAAGTGGTTAGACCTAATATCAAACAACGCATTCGTCGTGATGTTGATTTATTACTCTCCCTTGCTAGTTTAGCGGAGCGTTATTGGTCAGAAGGTAAACGCTTACGTCCTAAAGAAGTCGTGCGTGAACTTGAAAAGAACCTCTACGATGAACTCGACATGATGCGTGAAGCGTCTTCTGCATCACAATTACGTCGAAACTTTGCCAATGCAAACTTGCTCTATGTGCCTGAAATAAACTGGCCTCTTACTAAAAGCAATATATTAGTACAAGAGCGTATTTACGGTATTCCTATTAGTGATATCGAACAATTAAAACAACATAATATTAATTTAGAGACATTAGCCGAAACAGGGGTAGAAATATTTTTTACCCAAGCATTTAAGCATGGATTTTTTCATGCTGATATGCACCCGGGCAATATTATGGTTGATGTATCTGATAGTGAAAACCCGCGTTATATTGCTGTTGATTTTGGCATTATGGGTACCCTATCACCTAATGATCAACGCTATCTTGCCGATAATTTCCTAGCCTTTTTTAATCATGATTATCGCCGCGTTGCTGAACTGCATATTCAGTCAGGTTGGGTTCCTTCTGAAACTCGTGTCGAAGAATTTGAAGCTGCTATTCGTAGCGTTTGTGAACCAATTTTCGCGCGACCATTAGAAGAAATATCATTTGGTCAATTATTACTGCGCCTATTTCAAACTGCACGCCGCTTTAATATGGAAGTACAACCGCAATTAGTTTTATTACAAAAAACCTTACTGAACATAGAAGGTTTAGGCCGTCAGCTTTATCCACAACTTGATTTATGGAAAACAGCTAAACCCATCCTAGAACAATGGATGCATGAGAAAATGGGGTGGCAAGCGGCAATAAAAACATTACAGCAAGAAGTTCCAAACTGGGCTGAAACCCTGCCGACTTTACCTAGAATGCTGCATGAGCTAGGTCAACAAGGTCAGTTGAAGATGCAACTCTCATCACATGACTTACAGCAATTAAAAGATGAAATACGCCAAGCAAGCTACCGTAATGTGCAAGTGATTACTGGTGCATCATTAATTATCGGTGCGGCTATTATTAAAGGACTGGATGGTTATGCGCCAACAATGATCGCTGGAGCACCCCTACTAAGCTTGGTAATGGCAATAAGCGGTACTATTTTGCTTTATTTCAACTTAAAAAGAGATTAAAATTATCCTAGATAACACTGACATCCAGTGAGGAGCTCTACATATTATGACTGTCAATATGCATGCTTTATTTGAGCAATCAGACAATGTGCCGCAAATCCCAGAAGTGGTACGCACATTAATTGTTCAGCTTGAAGACAATACAGCAGACTTTGCTGAAATTGCTGATAATATTGCTAAAGAACAATCTATTTCACTCAAGATTTTACGTTTAGTCAATACCGCCTATTATGGCCTTCCGGGTAAAGTGTCTTCCATTAATCAAGCACTGGTTATTTTAGGAATGGGCGAACTTAAACAGCTCGTCATTGTATCTGGGTTTGTCGACTCCTTATCGACTATTCCCGGCCTTGATCTTAATGACTTCTGGTTAGATAATTTTCGTACTGCGACCTATGCTAAAGAACTATCGAAACAATGTGGTTTAGAAAAAAGTGAAATTATTTTTACCGCTGGCTTAATCAACAGCTTGGGAAAAATCCTTATTTACCTAGGGGCTCCTGACTTCGCTAAAAAAATTGATACGGCAATAGAAGCCGGACAATCACGATCTGAGGCAGAGCGTCATTACTTAGGTTTTACCTACCAACAGGTCTGCACCGAACTGTGTCGTCAATGGCAGTTCTCCGAGGATCTGCTTGAAATTATTACGCAGTCGGATCAACCCTTAAACTACGATCATCCTTCTTCTGCAGCCTGCGCTATTTATATTGCTAAATATATTAGTGAAGCTACCTATAGTAACCAAGTGCATGAGCTTATTGTGGACAATTTCCCCGTTGCTGAGTGGGAGTACTTAGGTTTACAAGAAGATGATATCGCCGACAAGATGAATGAACTTCAGGCGCTTAATACCGGTATTGAAGGTTTATTAGATTAAACTCTCTTTCCTCTCTCTATTAATTCAATAACAGCTTAAATTTATGTATAAAATTATCGGCCTTTTTTTAGGCTACTACTTGCTCGGTTTTTTTGGGGCTTTTCTTGGTTATCTCTTTGGTAGCAGTATTGATCGTGCTCGAGAATATGGTATTGGCGGAATAAACCCCTTAGGAAATGAGCAGCGTAAAGCCGTCTTTCTTGAAACGGCATTTGTATTAATGGGTAAACTGGCAAAAGCAGATGGTCATATTTCTAAAGATGAAATCGCTCATGTCGAACAATTCATCCAAAAAATGGGCATGACTCCAGAACACCGTAGCCTCGCCATCAAACAATTCAAATTAGGTAGCGCTACTGACTTTGATATAGACACCACATTAAATGAATTTATGGAAAGTTGTGGTCATACCTCAAACTTAAAACAAGTTTTATTGATGTACCTTATTGTCATGGCCTTAGCTGATGGTAGCTTAGATAATGCAGAACGTTCATTATTAGAACGCATCGCCTCACGCTTAGGTTATAGCCAGAGCCAATTCAGCCAGTTATTAGAAATGATTCTTAACCAGTCTCATTTTGCCCATGGCCAAGCCAATTCAGCAACTGCACTAGATGATGCCTATAAAGCACTTGGCGTAACAAAAGAGCAGTCAGATCAAGAAATAAAACGGGCCTATCGAAAACTTATCAGTCAGTATCATCCTGATAAACTTATTGGGCAAGGTTTGCCTGAAGATATGATAGCCGTTGCTACTGAGCAAGCCAAAGAGATTCAAGTTGCTTATGATTTAATTAAAAAACACCGCAGCTAATTAGACTTAGCGTGTCTGCACCACAGTATGTTTTAAGCCGCACCATTTAAGTGCAAATTAAAGCGTGAAATTGTTCCACCCCACAATAATAACGTTGTGGATCAACAGCTTAATTTTAGGCACGATCTATGCTCTAGGCTTGAGTTATTAGTAACACTCTCATTTTAAAGAGGTCTACATGAGTACAAAACAAACGCTCGTCGTGATTGGTAACGGTATGGTGGGTCAAAACTTCCTTGTCAGTTTGATGGCCAATGATATTAAAGAACAATTTGATGTCATCACCTTCTGTGAAGAACCTATTCCTGCCTACGATCGTGTTCACCTTAGTGAATACTTTGCGGGTAAATCAGCCGATGACTTATCACTGGTTGAAGGCAATTTCTTTGCTGATAATGACATTACCATCCATATGGGTGATAAAGCCGAGACAATTGACCGCGACAATAAAACCATCACCTCAGCAAAAGGCCTTGTCATTGCTTATGACAAACTTGTCCTAGCGACAGGTTCAAGTGCTTTTGTTCCTCCTATTCCAGGTCATGACCGTGACGGCTGTATTGCTTATCGTACGATCGCTGATCTTGATGAAATGATGGCCGTAGCTAAAGAATCAAAAGTAGGTGCTGTTGTCGGTGGTGGTCTATTAGGACTAGAAGCAGCAAAAGCTTTACAAGATCTCAACTTAAAAACACATGTTGTTCAATTTGCACCCAGACTGATGGCTGCACAATTAGACGATGGTGGAGCTGACTTACTTAAAAGTAAAATTGAAGATATCGGTGTATCAGTATTAACCAGTAAAAATACCACTCAAATTGTGGATGGTGAGAACTGTAAGCATAAAATGATATTTGCTGATGGCGGTGAGTTAGAAGCAGATATGATCTTATATTCTGCTGGTATTCGCCCTCGTGATGAAATTGCCGTCACCTGTGATCTAGAAATTGCTGATCGTGGTGGTATTGTCATTAATGACTATTGCCAGACTTCAGATGAAAATATCTATGCCATTGGTGAGTGTGCTTCATGGAATAACGAAATATTCGGTTTGGTAGCGCCTGGCTACGCTATGGCTCGCACAGTTGTAGACCAACTTGCCGGTGGTAGCAGCGTGTCATTCACTGGTGCAGATATGAGCACCAAACTTAAATTAAATGGTGTGGATGTTGCCAGCATTGGTGATCCCCACGCAACCACAGAAGGTTCACTGGTATACACATACCAGAATGGTGTAGAAGGCATTTATAAACGCCTTGTTGTTAGCCAAGATAATAAAAAATTAATCGGTGCCGTATTAGTCGGTGATGCATCAGGCTATCCGACATTACATCAATACTACTCTAGTGATATTGATTTACCAGAAAACCCAGATTCACTTATTCTTCCTGCCCGTTCGGATGAGTCAGTTGGTCTAGGTCCAGATGCTCTCCCCGCTTCAGCACAAGTCTGTTCGTGTTATGACGTATCTAAAGGTGACGTATGTGCCTCTATTGAGTCAGGCTGCACTACAATGTCAGCACTTAAAGATGATACTAAAGCAGCAACAGGCTGTGGTGGTTGTGCCGCATTACTCAAATCTGTCCTTGATTGCGAGTTAGAAAAAGCAGGGATTGAAGTCAATACTGATATTTGTGAACATTTCGCTTATACACGTCAAGATCTCTACAACTTGATTATGGTTGAAGAAATTAAAACCTTTAACGATCTGTTAGAAAAACATGGTTCAGGAAAAGGTTGTGAAATTTGTAAACAAGCAATCGGTTCTATTCTTGCCTCTTACTGGAATGATTATGTATTAGAAAATAGTCATGTCAGCCTACAAGATACGAATGATTCCTTCCTTGCTAATACTCAAAAAGACGGAACCTACTCTGTTGTACCTCGTATGACAGGGGGAGAAGTCACTCCTGATGGCCTTATTGCCGTTGGTAATGTCGCTAAAAAATATGGTTTATACACTAAGATAACAGGTGGTCAACGTGTCGATTTATTTGGTGCACGAGTTGATCAACTTCCTCCTATTTGGCAAGAACTTATAGATGCAGGATTTGAAAGTGGTCACGCCTATGGTAAATCATTACGTACCGTTAAATCGTGTGTAGGTAGTACATGGTGTCGCTTTGGTGTTGATGATAGTGTCGGTCTTGCCGTTGAATTAGAAAATCGTTATAAAGGCTTACGCGCACCTCACAAAATTAAATTTGCAGTATCTGGCTGTACTCGTGAATGTGCTGAAGCTCAAAGTAAAGATATCGGTATTATTGCTGTTGAAGGTGGCTGGAATTTATATGTCTGTGGTAATGGTGGAATGAAGCCTCGCCATGGTGATTTATTTGCAACCAACCTTGATAAAGAAACACTCATCAAATATATCGATCGCGTATTGACCTTCTATGTACGAACAGCTGATAGACTTCAGCGTACATCAGTATGGATGGAAAATATGGAAGGTGGACTGGATTACTTAAAATCAGTTGTGATCGATGATAAGTTAGAAATCAATGACCAGTTAGAAGCACATATGCAACATGTTGTTGACACTTACCAGTGTGAGTGGAAAACAACGATGGCAGATGAAAATAAATTACGTCGATTCCGTCACTTCGTAAATAGTGACAAACACGATGAAAACATCATTTTTGTAGAAGAGCGAGGTCAAATTCGCCCTGCAAATATTGAAGAACGTGCACTAGCTCTTGCGGAGAAATCATAATGGGTACCGAACTAAATCAATGGGTAGACGTCTGCGGAATTGATGACTTAGTCGCACACTCAGGTGTGTGTGCCTTAGTTGAAGAAACGCAAGTTGCACTCTTCTATATGCCAGAAGACAGTAGTATTTTTGCTATCAATAACTATGATCCTTTTAGTCTGATCAATATTCTTTCTAGAGGTTTGATTGGTGATGTGCAAGGAGAGCCTATGGTCGCTTCGCCTATTTACAAACAACGTTTCAACCTTAAAACGGGCCAGTGTTTTGACGATGAAAGTGTGCAAGTAGATACGTATGCTGTCCGCATAGAAGACAATCGTGTTGAAGTTAATCTTCACCTTACTCAAAAGGAAGCGTAATCATGACTTTAGATTATTACATTGCAGATGCCTTTACCAACCAGCGATTTTCAGGTGCTCAGATTGCTGTTTTTCCTCATGCCGATAATTTAACGCCAGTTCAAATGGAAGTCATTGCGAAGGAAATGAACCTGACTGAAACCGTCTTTGTTTCTAATCCTAACCACGATGCTGTTAACCGTAGAATGCGTATTTTTTCACCTTTAGGTGAGGTTGATTTTGCAGGTCACCCTATTATTGCCACCGCTCATGTCTTAGGTGAGTGTGGTGATATCAGCCTGACTGATGATGTTACCTCTGTCATCTTTACCCAAAATGTCGGCGATGTTGAAGTCAATATCTCAGCCAATAATGGTAAGCCAACGAATGTTCAATTCACTCGTAAAGTGTCGACTGTAATCGATAGGTTTACCCCTTCTATTGCTGAAGTTGCTGAATTATTATCCATTAAACCTGAAGAGATTGATCATACAAAATATTCAACTCGCTTAGTGTCATGTGGCTTTCCTTATTTAATCGTTCCCGTATGGAATTATGATTCTGTGCGTAACGCTAAATTTAACTTTTCTTCTTGGAGTTTATCGACTGCACCACAAACAGCAGCCCAAGAAATATTGTTATTCTCTCCTAAAACACCTTTTAAAGATTCTGACTTTAATGCGCGTTTATTAGGTCCTAATATTGGTATTAATGATGATCCACCAGTAGGGAGTGCAATGCCAGCTTTAGCTTCTTACCTATGCTCTTTCGACTTTACTCAAAAAGGCACACACACATTCTCTGTTGATCGTGGTGATGCTAATAACAGACGTAGTGTGATTAATATTGAAATGGATCATAAAGACCAAGCTGAACTTAATCTGCGAATTGGTGGTGAAGCGGTTATGATTGCAGAAGGTAAAATGCATATCCCTGAATAACTACTGTTCCACGCTCAGTAGAAGTTCAGTTTGAAACTGATCAGTTTTACAAGCAACGACATAAAGAGTAATTATTTTCAGCGTCTGCATTCCGGCCCGTTGTAGTCACTGTGGCTCATTATTCTTAGCAGTCTTGTGAATAAAGGGCGTCCCACTTTTTTAAGTGGGACTGTCTTTGATTTGATAATACATCCCTAATTAGGTTTTACTCTATAACATGAAACAAAAGTTAGTCTTAATTGGTAATGGCATGGCAGGAATGAGAACAGTCGATGAACTGTTAAAAATTGCCCCCGATAAATATGATATTACCGTATTTGGTGCTGAAGCTCACGGTAACTATAACCGTATTATGCTTTCTCCTGTCCTTGCTGGAGACAAAACAATTGATGAAATTATTATTCATGACTTGCAGTGGTATCACGATAATAATGTGACTCTTCACGTCAATAAAACCGTGACCAAAATAGACAAAGAAAATAGTCTTGTGCAGGCTGAAGATGGTACAAGTGTTCATTATGATCGCTTAATTCTCGCCACGGGTTCTAATCCATTTATATTACCCGTTGCTGGCAAAGATTTAGCTGGCGTCATTAGTTTCCGTGACATCAATGATGTCAATATCATGTTAGAAACAGCCAAAACTCATAAAAAAGCTATCGTGATCGGTGGTGGTCTACTTGGGCTTGAAGCTGCCAATGGCTTGATGATCCAAGGAATGGATGTATCCGTTGTTCATAATAATAATACCCTAATGAATCAACAGCTCGATCAAACCGCCTCAGACCTTATGCTTGCCCAATTACAAGCTAAAGGCATGCACTTTTTAATGGATCACGATACAGCAGAGCTCATCGGACAAGATCGCGTTGAAAAAGTACGCTTTAAAGATGGCTCTGAAGTAGAAGCGGATCTGGTTGTTATGGCTGTCGGTGTCCGTCCCAATATCAGCCTTGCACAAGAATCAGGAATTGCCTGTGAACGAGGTGTATTAGTTGACGATACACTGAAAACCTATGCTACTAATATTTATGCTGTCGGTGAATGTGTTCAATATCGCAACCAAACCTTTGGACTCGTAGCCCCTCTCTACGAACAAGCAAAAGTATGTGCAAATCAACTGGCCAATGTGGCTGGTGAAAAATACGTAAGCGCAGCCACATCAACCAAATTAAAAGTCACAGGTATCGATCTCTTCTCAGCAGGAGACTTTATAGGAGACGATGATTGCGAAGTACTGCTTTTCAACGATCCTGCTCGCTTCCTCTATAAAAAATTGGTCTTACGCGATAATCAAATAATTGGTACTGTGCTCTATGGTGATACCACTGATGGAAACTGGTATTTTTCACTACTCAATGAGAAACAAGATATCTCTGCTATCCGCGAGGATATTTTATTTGGCCAGCATCAAGTCGATGACAAAGAAATAAAGCTATGACAACTAATACAACAATATCAACTACCTGCCCATACTGTGGCGTAGGCTGTGGTGTAGAAGCCACTCGACAAGATGATGGCGTCATCACTGTTAAAGGTAATCAATCACATCCTGCTAATTTTGGTCGTCTGTGCTCTAAAGGCTCCGCATTAGCTGAGACAGTTAATCTCGATGACCGTTTACTTTATCCTCACGTTAACGGCGAGCAAACATCTTGGGATGACGCCTTAGATACTGTCGCTTCTGGTTTTAAAACAATCATTGATCAATATGGACCTGACGCAGTGGCATTTTATGTATCAGGTCAATTATTAACCGAAGATTATTATGTTGCTAATAAGCTGATGAAAGGCTTTATTGGCAGTGGTAATATCGATACTAATTCGCGTCTTTGTATGTCATCCGCTGTAGCCGGATATAAGCGTGCCTTTGGTAGTGACTCTGTCCCTTGTAACTATGAAGATTTAGAACTTGCTGATTTAATTATCATAGAAGGCTCTAACACCGCATGGTGTCACCCCGTTGTATTTCAACGGATAACAAAAGCCAAACAAGAACGCCCTAACCTTAAAATTGTGGTTATTGACCCGAGAGAAACCGCCACCTGTGAAATAGCAGATTTACACCTCCCACTTAAACCGGGCTCTGATGCCACTCTTTTTAATGGTGTGCTCAGTTATTTAGAACAAAATAATCACCTTGATCACGATTTTATCGAGCATCATAGTGAAGGATTTTTAGATGCTGTCGATGCAGCCAATGCATCAGCTGCTGATGTTCAAACTGTTGCAGAGCAATGTAGTTTGGCAGCAGAAGACGTTGCCTCCTTTTTTAAACTCTTTGCTGAAACAGAAAAAGTCGTCACCTTATATTCACAAGGGGTCAACCAGTCTTCTTCTGGCACCGACAAATCAAATAGTATTATCAACTGCCATTTAGCGACAGGTCGTATCGGTAAACCTGCAATGGGACCTTTTTCAATTACAGGTCAACCTAATGCTATGGGTGGACGTGAAGTGGGTGGATTATCTAATCAATTAGCCGCTCATATGGATATTGATAATCCGCAGCATCATGATCTTGTTTCACGCTTTTGGAAAACAGATTCACTCACCACTCGTGCAGGAGCGAAAGCTGTCGACCTGTTTGATGATGTCGCCAGTGGCAAAATAAAAGCTATCTGGATCATGGCTACTAATCCTGCTGTTACTCTGCCTAATGCCGATAAAGTAAAACAGGCATTAGAGAATTGTGAGCTTGTTGTTGTCTCTGATTGTGAGCAATATACCGACACTACTGCCTGTGCAGATGTCTTATTCCCTGCGCTTGCATGGGGTGGAAAAGACGGCACGGTCACTAATTCAGAAAGACGTATATCTCGCCAACGACGAATTTTACCTCAAGCAGGTGAAGCCAAAGATGATTGGTGGATTATCAGTCAAGTTGCTCAGCGTTTAGGTTTTAAAGACAGCTTCAATTATCAATCTAATGCTGAAATTTTCCGTGAACATGCCGCCTTATCTGCATTTGAAAATAATGGCAGCCGTGACTTTGATATTAGTGGTTTGGCATCCATCACAAATGATGAGTATGAACAATTACAACCTATCCAATGGCCGGTAAATGACCAGGCACCACAAGGTACGCCGCGCTTATTCACTGATAACCGTTTTTTTACTCCCTCAAGAAAAGCACACTTTATTGCCATCACCCCTCGCTCACCGGTCAATAGTCCCAATGCAGACTATCCGCTGATATTAAATACGGGTCGTATTCGAGATCAATGGCATACCATGGCCCGTACATCTCGTAGTACCAGACTGAATAGTCATATTGCTGAACCTTTTGTTGAAGTTCACCCTCATGATGCCCAGCACTATGAGTTAGAACACGATGCCTTGGCACAAATTGATAGTCAATGGGGCAGCAGTCTAGCGCGCGTTATTGTCACGGATAATCAACAACAAGGTAACCTTTTTGTTCCCATTCACTGGAGTCAACAAAACTCCTCTTTATCTCGTATTGATGCCGTAGTAAATCCTGTTGTTGATCCTATCTCTGGTCAGCCAGAGTTAAAACATACACCCGTCACCATACAAGCCTACGAAGCCTGTTGGCATGGTTTTATTTTATCTCGACACCGTTTAGAGCTGAGTAATGACCATTACCAAGTAACGATTAAAGGACAGGATTTCTGGCGTTATGAAATAGCGAGTAACACCGCAATGGATCAACCTAGTGAGTGGGCAAAACAATACTGCCGACAAGCAGGCGAATGGCTAGAATTTTTTGATCAAGGTGCACAACGTTACCGTGCAGGTATCGTTAACAATAATCGCCTTGAGGTCGTTATCTTTATTGCCGCCGATCACCACTTACCGACACGCTCATGGTTAAGCCAATTATTCTCCGAAGACACACTAACAGATGAAATGAGAATGAATTTACTGGCAGGTAAACCCGGAGCTGATCAGCCTGATATTGGTCCATTAGTCTGTTCTTGTTTTGGTATCGGTGAAAACACGATCAAAGAAGCCATCAGTTGTGGCGCAGCAAAATCTGTTGATGATATTGGTAAACAACTCAAAGCCGGTACCAACTGTGGTTCATGTATTCCTGAGATAAAGAAGCTCTTTCATTAAGCACACGGACCGCACCAGCTCGATCTGACACTGCACTAAAACAGTGCTATTTGTATGGTCTTTCTGACAACCTTTATAGCGAATGATAATAAAAGACATATAGAACAACTGGATAGGATATTCCACCATAATGGCATGGTTATTGTAATAGCTAGGACGGATACATGAAATTCATGTTTATCAACTTAGCTTTCAGAGAGAACTACTATGTCATATTTAGAACCAACAGAGTTTGTAACAAAAATGGTGGATGCGGGCGAATCTAAAGTCTTCATGTCAACCAAAGATACCTTAATCCGTGCCTTTATGGCCGGCGCTATATTAGCCTTGGCAGCTGTTTTTGCCATTACCGTTGCTGTAAAAACAGGTTCACCACTTTTAGGAGCGGTGCTCTTCCCTGTTGGTTTCATTATGTTATACCTAATGAAGTTTGACCTATTAACCGGAGTATTCACACTCGTACCTCTTGCTCTCATCGATAAAAGACCGGGTGTTGATGCCAATCAAGTTTTACGTAACTGGGGCTTAGTATTTTTAGGTAACTTAGGCGGAGCCTTAATGGTTGCCTTGATGATGTCTTTCATCTTTACCTACGGATACAATGTTGACGGTGGCGCAATTGCAGCAAAAGTAGCTACCATTGGTGAATCAAGAACCTTAGGTTATAAAGAACATGGTTTAGATGGTTGGATTACTATTTTTATCCGCGGCATGTTATGTAACTGGATGGTATCAATGGGCGTAGTCGGCGCAATGATTTCTACCTCAGCTACAGGAAAAATGGCGGCGATGTGGATGCCGATCATGTTGTTCTTCTTCATGGGCTTTGAGCATTCAATCGTTAATATGTTTTTATTCCCATTCTCTATGATCATGGGTGGTGACTTCACTGTTGTTGATTACTTACTTTGGAACGAATTACCTACTGTATTAGGTAACCTAGTCGGTGGTTTTGTATTAGTTGGTTTACCGCTGTACTACACTCACGTCAGAACAACTGCAAAACGTTCACTTTAATATATTCAAGGTTGATGGCATCTCAAATTAAACTGAGATGTCATCACTATCCCCCTGAAGTAACGCTAACTACTTAGGATAATATATGAACAAACAAGAAATGACTGATGTCATCGTCAGCACAAAAGCAAGTAAGGGTCTAACGTGGGAAGTCATGGGTGCTGAACTTGATTTATCACCCGTATGGTTAGCCTCAGCTTGCCTTGGAATGAATAGTGCCAGTACAGCTCAAGCACAGGCAATTGTCAGCTATCTTGGCCTTGATACTGACGTCGCTCAAGCTCTCGAAACTTACCCGACTAAAGTATGGGATCAGCAGATAGCCACCGATCCTTTAATTTATCGTTTTCATGAAATCACTGGGGTTTATGGCACTACCTTGAAAACCGTGATTCAAGAGAAATTTGGTGACGGCATCATGAGTGCGATTGATTTTTCCATGAACGTCGAAAAAATTGAGGATCCTAAAGGTGATCGTGTATTAGTCACCATGAATGGGAAATTCTTACCCTATAAAAGCTGGTAGTTTCTTGCCACGATTCACTCGATATAACAAAGAACCCGATAAGTGATTATCGGGTTCTTTGTTTCTGCTATGCTTACTGTTGGATTTTCAGAGGTAAAGAATCTGTCATGGCTCATCAACTTAACGTCGTTCTAGGACAATATTCAGATAAAGGCCGTAAAGAAATAAATCAAGATTTTCACGGTGTCTCTATTCCTGAAGAACCTTTATTAACTTCTAAGGGTATTGCCATTGCATTAGCAGATGGCATCAGCAGCAGTAAAGTCAGTCAAGTTGCCAGTCAAGCAAGTATTCGCGGCTTTTTAGATGACTATTTTTGCACCTCAGAGGCGTGGTCAGTCAAAAAATCTGCACATCAAGTGCTTACCGCTACAAATTCGTGGTTATATTCACAATCTCGCAAAAGTGAATTTCGTTACGATTTAAATAAAGGCTATGTATGCACACTCAGTGCTATCGTCATTAAGTCGACCACAGCCCACCTCTTTCATCTCGGTGATTCGCGAATTTATCATTTACGTAATAATTCGCTAGAACAGGTAACTGAAGATCACCGCCAGTGGATTTCGAAAGATAAAAGTTATTTAAGCCGTGCCATGGGAATGAAGCCACAATTTAAATTAGATTATGAAACCATTCAACTAGAACAGAATGATTTCTTTATATTAACTACTGATGGTGTCTATGAATTTGTCAGCCCAGAATTTATCATCGCTTGCATCGAGCAACATCACGATAATCTCGATGCTGCGGCAAAGATGATTGTGGATGAGGCATTTGAACAGGGCAGTGATGATAATCTCACTATTCAAATTGTAAAAATAGCAGAACTCCCCAGTCGCGATGCGACAGAACGATACCAACAACTCACCGAACAACCCTTTCCACCGATACTAGAAGCACGATCAAGCTTCGATGGTTACACCATTCTTAGAAGTTTACATGCCACAAGCCGTAGCCATGTTTATTTAGCAACTGATAATGAGACCAACCAACAAGTCGTCATCAAAACACCCTCAGTAACACTGCAAGGTGATCCTGCTTACTTAGAACGCTTTCTGATGGAAGAATGGATTGCTAGACGTATCAATAGTCCCTATGTATTAAAACCCTGCCTACAGTCTCGCAAACGCAATTACCTCTATATCGTTATGGAGTTTATTGATGGCCAGACCTTAGCTCAGTGGATGAGAGATAACCCCAAGCCTGAGCTGGTGACAGTTCGAGGCATTATTGAACAAGTCGCAAAAGGATTATTGGCATTTCATCGACTTGAAATGATCCATCAAGACTTGCGTCCTGAAAACATTATGATTGATAACACGGGTACCGTGAAGATTATCGATTTTGGGGCAACTAAAGTCGCAGGACTCAATGAAGTCTCTAGTCCAATTGAACAAAATGAAATTCTCGGTACAGCACAATACACCGCCCCAGAGTACTTTTTAGGAGAAGTCGGATCATCGCGCTCCGATCTCTTTTCTTTAGCAGTGATAACCTACCAAATGTTAACTAGTAACTTACCGTATGGAATACACGTATCAAAAGCCAGAACAAAATCTGCACAGAATAAACTTAACTATATTTCTGCGCTTCATGATGAACGAGAGATCCCTGCTTGGATTGATTACACTCTTAAAACCGCTTTACAGCCAAACCCATACAAACGTTATGCGGAACTATCAGAGTTTATATTTGATCTCAGTCAGCCGAGTAAAAAATTCTTAAACAAAGCCGCCTCGCCGCTGATGGAACGTAATCCAGTTCTTTTCTGGAAAAGTGTTTCTTTTATTTTATCTTTCATCATCGTTATCCTCTTAATTACCTGATAGCTGAAAGTAAAGACTATCTACTCTAGCGCACTCAGCTGGTGCGAAGATGAGTGAATATGTTACATCTCAGTGCTACAATAAAGCCTACAGTAGGTTTTACATCTATATAAAACAGTCCGTTATGTGTTGGCATGATTCCAGCAACACACACTTCACCAATGTTGGTTACTGTTCTAAAGAGAGAACTTAATATGTCCGCACAAAAACTGAAGTTATTATCATTCAGTGGTAACACCAAAATTCTCCACCTCAGTTGGATGGCTTTTTTTATCAGCTTTGTGGTTTGGTTTAACCATGCACCATTACTGATTTCAATCCAAGAATCTCTTGGCTTAACAAGTCAACAAGTTAAAACAATATTAATCCTTAATGTTGCATTAACTATTCCTGCTCGAATTGTAGTCGGCATGCTCGTGGATAAATATGGCCCCAAAATAATGTTCCCATTACTTCTGGGTATCTCTAGTATTATTTGTTTCTTTTTTGCCCTAGCTGATACCTTTGAGCAATTAGCAGCAGCTAGATTCATGTTAGGTTTTGTTGGTGCTGGTTTTGTCATTGGTATTCGCATGATTTCAGAATGGTACCCAGCGAAACAAGTAGGTCTTGCAGAAGGTATTTACGGCGGTTGGGGTAACTTTGGTTCCGCAGCAGCAGCAATGACTCTACCGACAATTGCCTTACTCTTTGGTGGCGATGATGGCTGGCGTTATGCCGTAGCGTTAACGGGGGCGATTGCACTGATTTATGCATTCATCTATTACAACGGTGTTTCTGACACTCCAAAAGGCTCAACCTACTTTAAACCTAAAAAATCAGGTGGTATGGAAGTAACCAGCAAAGGTGATTTCTTTTTCTACCTGTTTATGAACATTCCTCTCTATGCTGCATTAGCTTTATTAACGTGGAAATTATCTCCAAGTGGCGTGAGTTTATTATCTGCCGGTATTGCACAAACAATTTATATTGGTTTAGTCGCATTGTACTTTTATCAGGCTTATCATATCTATCAGGTCAATAAGAATATCTTCACCACCCCAGTTCCTGAAATTCACCGTTATAAATTCAAGCAAGTAGCGATCTTAGATTTGGCCTACCTAGCGACATTTGGGTCTGAACTGGCCGTGGTATCGATGCTACCTTTATTCTTTCATGAAACCTTTGAAATTACTGCTGTACAGGCAGGGTTATTAGCCTCTGGTTTTGCTTTCATGAACCTAGTCTCTCGTCCTATTGGCGGCTTGTTTAGTGACCGTTGGGGACGTAAACGTACTCTGACAGTATGTATTACAGGTCTTGCAATTGGTTACATTATCATGAGTATGATCACGCCTGAATGGGCCATTGTATTTGCCGTATTAGCCACCATGGCATGCTCGTTTTTTGTCCAAGCTGGTGAAGGTGCTGTATTTGCTGTTGTACCATTAGTTCAACGTCGTCTAACAGGACAAGTTGCTGGTATGGCCGGAGCCTACGGTAATGTTGGTGCCGTCACATTCTTAACTGTTTTATCGTTAGTATCAGCACAAACATTCTTCCTAGTCATTGCAGCTACTGCCGTTGTGACCTTAGTTGCGGTTCAGTTTATGGATGAACCTAAAGGACAGATGGCTGAAGTATTACCTGATGGAACAGTGCAAATGATTGATGTACATTAACATTACATTCTACAATTCATTTTAAGATAGACTACAACTCACCTTAATTGAGGCGAGTTGTAGTCTTGTTTTCCAAGGTTGGAATATGTCGACATCACTAAAGATTAAAGTAGGAAGCTGTTCAGAGAAAGGAATAAAAGAAGAAAACCAAGATTCATTGGGACACTTCATTCCTACTAATTCAACTTTACTTGATGCTAAGGGCGCGGGCTTTGCCCTTGCCGATGGTGTGAGCAGTAGTGCTGAGGCAAAACAAGCCAGTCAGGCTTGTGTCACGGGTTTCTTAGAAGATTACTTTAGTACACCAGATTCATGGTCGGTGAAAAAATCAGGGGGTAAAGTTCTCACCTCCATCAATACCTGGTTATTCAGTCAAAGTAACCAATATCATGATGCCTCTCGTGGCTTTGTAAGTACCTTCTGTGGTCTTATCTTAAAATCGACTACTGCCCATATTTTTCATGTGGGTGACTCACGAATTTATCTACTTAGAGATAATCAACTCGAACAATTAACTCATGATCACCGTATTCAAATATCGGGAGAGCCTGAGTATCTAGCCCGCGCAATGGGGGTGGATTATCGACTTGATATTGATTACAAATCCATATCAGTCGAAGTCGGAGATAAATTATTCATTAGTACTGATGGCGTGCATGATTATTTATCTGCTCAGACAATACAAGAGCTATTAAACTCTGATGAATCAGATCTCAATCTCATTTGTAAATCCATTGTTCAGCACTCATTAAAACAAGGTAGTCTTGATAATGTCAGTTGCCAGTTTCTTGAAATAAAAGAGCTGCCTTCTCAAGATGCTAATGAAGTCTTTGCCAAGCTCACTGAACTGCCCTTCCCACCCGAGTTATATGAAGGTGTAGTGCTTGATGGCTACAGAATCACCAGAGAATTACATGCCAGCTCTACCAGTCAGCTTTATCTTGCTATTGACTCAGATACCAATGAAAAAGTGGTGCTTAAAACGCCTTCAGTAAACTTTGAAGATGATCCCGCTTATATTGAACGTTTTCAATTAGAAGAATGGGCTGGACGCCGTATTAATAGCCCCCATGTTATTAAAACCATTGAACAAACAAGGCCGCGTCGATTTCTTTATTATGTGATGGAGTATATTGAAGGACGCACGCTTGAGCAATGGATGGAAGATCAGACCGACGTTGATCTCACTGTCATCAGAAATATTGTCTCTCAAGCTGTTTCGGGACTAAGAGCCTTTCATCGCTTGGATATGCTGCATCAAGATATTAAGCCAGGAAATATTATGATTACGCCCGAAGGCCTAGTCAAAATCGTCGATTTTGGCTCGACTAAAATTGCGGGTATTGCTGATATTTCTACGCCAATAGAGCGTAAGGAATTACTAGGAACAAAAAATTATACCGCACCTGAATACCTTGTTGGACAAGCAGGTACAACACAGTCTGATCTCTTTGCTCTTGGGTCTATTATCTATGAAATGATCACCGGAAAACTACCCTATGGTGATGCGCTTGCTAAGGCTTCTGGGCAACGCTCATTAAACAAACTTAACTATATTCCAATTAGCCATTCTGTTGATAATATTCCACACTGGGTAGACAAGGCTATTAGAGCTGCAGTGCAGGTTGATCCAGTAAACCGCTATGAGAAGTTATCTGAATTAGAGTCAGATTTAAGGAAGCCTAACCCGCTGTATTTAAAAGAGAGTCAACTACCATTACTTGATCGTAACCCACTGGCTTTTTGGAAATTTCTCTCCGGATTATTGTTTATTAGTAATCTAATCTTATTATATTTGCTCAGATAACATTTTCTGAGAATTTATTCGCATTGGGGGATACAGCTCTTCATTTTATCAAACACCGTATGAAGCTCTGTTAAACTTTGCTGGCCCCCCTCTGCTCTGCCTGCTTCGATTTCAAACTGAATCACCGATGCAAGTCGATGTACTTCCTCATGAGTATTCTCAAGCTGCTCTAGAGGTGCTTGTTCAAACAGTTGTTCTTGTAGTGCTCTTTGGATCCACGTTCCACAGAGACAATGCTTGCTATTCATAATCGGCCACTGACGATCAGCCGCTGATAAAGTCTGAACATTTTCTACAAAGAGCATCTTCCAATGATCTGCAATCAAATTAAATAATGCGACTTTATTCTCTTTGGTACTGCGGTGTTGCTTCGCTAAGTTTATCCAATCTTGATTAGGTAAATACTGACTCAGCCAGTTGAGCAGATCGTCAGCAGGCATGGGCTTGGCAATACCATAGCCCTGTGCTTCTTCACAGCCCATCATCATCAGCATTAGCCCATGATTAGTGGTTTCTACACCTTCAGCAATCACTTCTCGGTTGAAGGAATCAGCCAGTCCAATAATCCCATTAATAATAGAATAATCACTGGGAGAATCCAGAATGTCGCGCACAAAGCTTTGATCAATTTTAATCGTATTTGCCGTCAAACTTCGTAAATGTGTCAACGATGAATAACCTGTACCAAAGTCATCGAGTGCCACGCTGACGCCCAAGGTCTTTTGGCAGACCTTAATAATATTACTAATGGCCTCTAAATCACCTAAAGCACTACTCTCAAGTACTTCTAATTGTAGATACTTAGAAGCGACAGCAGGATAACACTCTAACGCTTCATTCAGTTTGGACACAAACCGAGCTGATTGTAAATAATAAGAGGCAATATTGACACTAATTTCAAGCTTAATACCTTGTTGCAGCCAACTATCTAACTGCTGTAAAGCTTGGTGAATAACCCAGTCACCCACTCGGACTTCTAAATCCGTACTATCAATTAAAGGTAAAAAATCTAATGGTAGCAGCAAGCCTTTTTGAGGATGATTCCAACGAATCAAAGCTTCAGCACCAAAAACCTTACCCGTTAACATATTCACTTTTGGCTGAAGATATAATGTTAATTCATTATTAAGAAGTGCATGTTCAACCTCAGCGAGTTGATGATTTTTTAAAACTGTTTTTTTATCTTGTTCTGCATTAAATAAATGATACCTATTCCGGCCTGACTGTTTCGATTGATACATAGCCTGATCGGCTTGTCTTAACAAGGTATCTACATCTCTTGCACTAGCTGAATATAAGGCGATTCCTGTAGAAACGGTAATGGTATGAATATTATCGCCAATAAAGTATGGCTGTGCCAAAGAATGATGTATACGCTGTAAGACCCGTTCACATTGTTGGTAAGACGCCATATCACTCAATAAAATTGCAAACTCATCACCACCCTGACGAGAAACGGTATCTTTATCTTTGAGGATCGCCTTAATACGAATAGCAACAGAAATTAATAATTGATCACCGACACTGTGCCCATATTCATCATTAATAGGTTTAAAATCATCTAAATCAAAAAAACACAGCGCCAATATCTTATTACTCTTATTAGCACTCTCTGCAGCTTGATTAAAGCGATCAGCAAACAATATTCTATTGGGTAAATCGGTTAATAAGTCATGATGAGCTAAATGTTTTAATTCTTTCTTTTCTGACTCTCTTTTTAATACAATAGCGATAATGTCAGCACATACTTCTAATAATTTTTTATGAAAAAAATGAGGCTGACGTTTTTCCATACTTGATAGTGCAAACGATCCTATTACTGATTTTTTTTCACCCTTAATCGGCATCGACCAACAAGCATCTACTCCATAGGCGTTAGCAAAGCTTTGTAAGTCATCTGCTGACCAGCGTGGATCGTTACGAGTATCACAAACAAATTGTGGAGAATGAGTAAAAACGGCAGTACCGCATGAGCCACTATACTGTCCTGGGACAAGGCCATTCAACGCCTTTATAGCATCGAGGGGAATACTGGGAGCAGATTTGACCGTTAAACTTTCTTTATTGTCATCATCAAATAACATGATTGATGCCAAAGAATTCGGTAACATTCGCTCAGCACTTAGACACAAAGAATCTAAAAGGTCCTGATAATGATACTGGTCGCCGATAGCGACTTGGCCTAATATTTCTTGCTGAAGGAGTAATAGGCTCTCCATTTTCTCGTTACTAATAGGAACCTTGGGGAGCTCATCCGTGCTGTTGTGAATTGAATCTTCCATTTACTTCTCGCTTAATAACAAATAACTAATAAAAGAAGAATTACATTTATAATATTAGCACTTTTAAGCTAAAAAATGAATACTATTAATGGTGCGCCTGACAGGACTTGAACCTGTGGCCCCCAGTTTCGGAAACTGGTACTCTATCCAGCTGAGCTACAGGCGCATATTAAATGGACAACAGAGGAAAATTATACGTGTTTTACCAGCACTCTACTAGGACGTTATCGCGCTATGTAAAACTAATTTCGATTTAGAGGTAAGCTTTTAATAATGATGACAGTAATTGCCATTGCTGTTCCCATCCCATCAAAGGTGATTGGCGGTAACCTGTCCGAACAAATTGCTGTAAGTGACCTTCCACAACAGTCAGCAATAAATTGGCTGTTTCGTTAACAGGTCGGCCACCCGCCTCTGAGAGTGTTAGTTCTCTCTCTCGTAAAATTTGACGAAATTGTGTTTCTAGACGCTCGAAGAATTGATTGACTCGCGTGCGAAGTCGTTCCGTTTCACCGGTTAATGCTGTACCGACCAAAATACTACTAATGCCTGGGTTTTTAGCCCCAAAGCCTAATAATAATGTAATTATTTTCTCACAACGAACAACTGCATTTTTTTCATTGGCAAGAATTTGTCCAATCAAACCAAAGACAGTTTCTTCAGCAAATTCTATTAAACCTTCAAACATTCTCGCTTTACTAGGGAAATGCCTATAAAGAGCCGCTTCAGAAACATCCAAACTTTTGGCAAGTTGAGACGTTGTAATACGTTGGCCAGGGTTTTGCTCTAGCTGCTGAGCTAACGCTTCTAATATTGCCTGTTTACGAGATTGTTTTACATCTGCTCGTGTTGGCTTTTGTTGCTCGTTCATTGCCATCCTCCTCGGATCAATGTACCGACGCCTTCGTCTGTGAACATTTCTAATAATAATGCGTGCTGTACACGGCCATCGATAATATGAGCGGTGGTCACACCTGCTTGAACTGCATCAAGAGCACAGCCTATTTTAGGCAGCATGCCACCATAGATAACACCACTATCAATTAACTCATTAACTTGCTTTGCATTTAAGCCCGTCAATAAATTCTGATTACTGTCCAATAACCCTGCTGTATTGGTTAATAATATTAATTTCTCTGCCTGTAAAACTTCAGCCATTTTTCCAGCCACTAAATCAGCATTAATATTATACGATTCGCCATCAGGCCCCACACCAATTGGAGCAATAACAGGGATGAAATCACTCTGGATCAACATATCAATCACACTAGTATCAATACTTTTGACTTTACCCACATGGCCTAAATCAATTATTTCTGAAGCTTGAATAGTGGGATCGTCACTATTACGTGAAATGTGCAGTTTCTCAGCACAAATAAGGCTGCCATCTTTACCGGTTAAACCAACTGCTCGGCCACCATGAGTATGGATTAAATTAACAATACTTTTATTAACTTGTCCCCCCAAAACCATTTCAACCACATCCATCGTTTCACTATCGGTGACTCGCATACCATCAATAAACTGACTTTCTTTACCCACTCGCTCTAGTAAACTGCCAATTTGAGGGCCTCCACCGTGGACAATAATAGGATTAATACCCACAGCTTTGAGTAATACCACATCACGAGCAAAACTATTTTTTAGTGATTCATCAACCATAGCATTACCGCCATATTTGATGACTAAAGTTTTACCCTTAAAGCGCTGTATATAAGGTAATGCTTCTGTTAGTACTTGTGTAACATTGCTTACACGTTGATTATTGTCGCTCATATAATCTCTTTCTTTAAAAGTTCAAAGCCAATGTCGGCTTAATTTGTAATATCTGCTCTTTAAACTGCAGTTGAATCATCTGTAGTTCTTCTGCAGTGTCCGCTTCAAAACGCAAGGTAATACCGGGTACGGTATTGGACGCCCTAACTAAGCCCCAACCGTATGGATACTCTGCTCTAAGTCCATCAATATAAATCAGTTCTGCACCGTTAAAAAGAGCATCAGCACTTAACTGTGCCATAAAAGTAGTATTTTCACCTTCTTGCATTTCAATCACAATTTCAGGTGTGCTGACTCGTGCTGGTAATGCTGAGAAGACATCCATTGCTGTTCTCTGAGCACTATCATCAGATAAGATTTCTAATAAGCGGCTCGCAGCATACATGGCATCATCAAAGCCATACCAACGCTCTTTAAAGAAAATATGCCCACTTAACTCACCAGCCAGCTGTGCATTTATTTCTTTCATTTTATTCTTAATTAAAGCGTGACCGGACTTCCACATAATAGCCTCGCCACCTGCATTCGCTATTTCCTCACCTAATAAATTAGTACTTTTGACATCGTAAAGAATAACCGAACCGGGCATGCGAGATAAGACGTCCTGTGAAAATAACATCATTAATCGATCAGGCCAAATAGGGTCGCCATTACTATCAACCACACCTAGACGATCACCATCACCATCAAAGGCAAAACCTAAATCTGCGCCCTGTTGTTGTACCGCTTCAGCTAAATCAATTAAGTTTTTTGGCTCACTCGGGTTGGGGTGATGATTAGGAAAGTTACCATCAACATCACAAAATAACTCAATCACTTCACAGCCTAAAGCTTTAAATAAAGCAGGGGCCGTTGCACCTGCTACCCCATTGCCACAATCTATAACAACCTTCATTGGCTTCGCAATATTAATATCACTGTTAATTCTGTCAATATAAGCATTTGAAACATCAGCTTGAGAAAGACTACCTTCACCTGCTTGTAGTTTTTTCTGTTTGATCCGTTGATAAATCTGCTGAATAGCTTCTTCGGCTAGACTCACTCCTCCCAAGAGAATTTTGAGACCATTATAATTGGCCGGATTATGGCTTCCTGTCACCATAATTCCTGAATATGTCTCTAAGGTTTCACAGGCAAAATAGAGTATAGGCGTGGCGACTTCACCTACATCAATAACATCACAGCCACTTGCTAATACTCCTTCAATTAATGCCGTAGATAAAGCCTGACTTGAAAGTCTGCCATCTCTCGCTACCACTAATTTTGTTAGGCCTCTATCTTGAGCCTCACTTCCTACTGCTAGCCCTATTTGTTTGACCACCTCTTCATTCAGGTTATGATCGACAATACCGCGAATGTCATATGCTCTAAAAATGACTGGGTCAAGATCCGTAGACTCTTCGAGATCTAGCACAAAATCTAAGCTCTCTGACTCAACTGTCGTCTCTAAGCTTGCTATATCAACAGTTGTCAGCGCGAGTGTTTCTTCCGGCACCACTGCTTCTTCCGGCACCACTGCTTCTTCCGGCACCACTGCTTCTTTAAGCCCTACTTTTTCTTCTGGTAGGACTACTTCTTGCAGCTCTGCTACTTCTTTAGGCTCTTCTAGCTTAATATCTTGTGAGGGTGCGACGTTATCTAACTGTTCAACTTTTTTACTAATGCTATCAGCAGTCGCACCACGCTTAATCGAGTTTTTATAACTTTCTCGACCAATTGTTAAAATGGCTTCAACAACACCGTGCAGCTCTTTTGATACCATTGCATACTCTGGCTTCAGTGACCCCTCTTTTAGATCTGCTAACTGCTCGCGTAACATCTTAATATCATGCTTAAATAGCATCATTTTGAAGCTTTCACTCAATAACCACATCAAGGCTACCATTGCGAGGATAATGCCCAGCATAAGGTAAGAATGTGATTCACTAGCAGCAAGCTTATTAGGCCAATATAATAAACGCCAATATGTGCCAGACAATGGTTGAATAAAACTTGCCGCACCTTGTTTTTGACTGCTATTTCCTTGCGATGCTAATACGGCAATTTTTTTACTGCCCTGCTGTAATTCAATATAGCCTTTAAAATTAGGATCGTTATGCAATAGCTCCGGTAACAGATCAGGGCTCAAGGTCAACACTAATACACCAAGTACATCATTGGATTGGCTCACTACACTCTGTGCCAATAAAATATGGGCATCTTCTGTGTCTTGTTTAAGCAGCCCCATTGTGGCGACGCCTTCTTGTTTAGCCTGACGTAAACTATTCAGTGTTGAAAAACTAATCTCCATACAGCCTGTCACTCCCACATCATCCACATCAGGAGTAATCAAACAGGCTGTTTTAACATGTGGAATTCTTGCTGTAATTGTTTGCTGGTATTCGGCTATCAGACTGACACTGCCATCAGTCAATACTGTTTTTGCTTGTGCTGATGTAGCGAGTAAATTAATCTGATTAGTTAAAACTGCAATTCGTGACTGAGTAATATTATGTATCATTGCTGGCAATTGTTTTTGATGCTCGAACTGCTCATCAATAGCATGCTGACTGGATGTTTGCTGCTGTGAAATAAAGCCAGCCGCAATCACTAAGCAACTAATCACTAGCGCTAGCACTACAATAAGCTTTCCACCTACTAATGATACAAGCTTAACTAAGCTATCCATCATTACTCCTTGAGATAAGAATCAAACGTGAATGTTAGTGTCGACCTGTGTGGCCAAAACCACCGCTGCCTCTTTCTGAGCTATCAAATTCTTCTACATGTTCAAAATCAACTTGCACTACTGGAATGAACACCATCTGAGCAATACGCTCACCCACAACGATTTCAAAGGCTGTCTGTCCACGATTCCAACATGAAACAAACACTTGTCCTTGATAATCACTATCAATTAATCCCACTAAATTACCTAATACAATGCCATGTTTATGGCCCAAGCCTGAACGCGGTAATAACACCGATGCTAGAGAAGGATCATTAATAAAAATAGCCAGTCCTGTCGGTATTAACACCGTTTCACCTGGCTCTAAGGTAATATTTTCATCTAAACATGCACGTAAATCTAAACCTGCTGATCCCGATGTAGCATAATCAGGTAGTTCAATTGTGTCTCCAATCCGTGGATCAAGAATTTTAAGTTGAATCTTTTGCATTATATTGCTCAATAATTAAAGTCATTAAATCTCTGGCCAACTGCTTCTTGGGGGCTTGTTTCAGCTCCTGTGAACCTGTTTTCCAAAATACATAGAGGGCATTCTCATCTACAGCAAAACCTTGTCCATTACCCACTTTATTTGCTGCAATCATATCTAAATTTTTCCGCTCTAATTTCTCTTGAGCGTACTCATTCACATTATTTGTTTCGGCTGCAAAACCAACAATAAAAGGTCGATCTTGCTTCTTTGCAACACTAGCAATTATATCTTGAGTGGCAGTTAAATCTAGTTGCAATGTCTCACTTTCCGTTTTCTTAATTTTAGCTCCCTCAAATTGAAGGGGTGTGAAATCAGCAACGGCTGCACAGGATATAAAAATATCACAGTCATCAAGCTGGTCCATTACCGTTTCATACATTTGTTCAGCCGTTTCAATATTGATTCGCTGTACAGATGTGGGCGTTTGCAAATGAACAGGGCCAGAAATTAGAGTGACATTCGCTCCCGCTTCACTCGCCGCTTTTGCCACTGCAAAGCCCATTTTTCCCGAGCTTCTATTGCCAATAAATCGAACAGGATCAATTGGCTCATAAGTTGGGCCTGCGGTGATAAGCAGTCTTTTACCTGTTAATTTTGCTGGCACCACCAGCTGAGATAACTCGCTGACAATCTCTACCGGCTCAATTAAACGGCCTGCACCTAACTCACCACATGCTTGCAAACCACTTGCAGGCCCAAGAATATGAACACCCCGCAATTGTAAGGTATTTATATTGTCTTGTGTGGCTTGATTTTCCCACATTTTGTTATTCATTGCGGGAGCGACTGCAAGTGGGGACTCACTTGCTAAACATAATGCCGAGAGTAAATCGTCTGCTTTCCCCTGTGCGATTCGTGCAATTGCATTGGCGCTTGCAGGAGCAATAACAATCCAATCAGCCCAGCGAGCAAGTGTAATATGCCCCATAGAGGCTTCTTGATTTTCATCCAATAAATCAATCGCAACAGGATGACCACTTAATGCTTGCAGTGTCAAAGGGGTAATAAACTCACAGGCACCTTTAGTCATCACCACCCGTACTTCAGCACCTTTATCTTGTAAGCGTCTAACCAGATCAGCCGCTTTATAAGCAGCAATACTTCCCGTTATGCCAACAATGATCTGTTTACTTGCAAGCGCTGAGATAGTCATTTTTGTGATGAATCCTGACATAATTCACGTAAGGTTAACTTCGCTAAAACAGCTTCTTGATTTTCATCTATCTTTTGCAATAGTGTTAATACAGTCTGGTTCGCCTTACTTTTTGATTCAAGCCCGGTGATTTCTTCAGCTTGACGCAGACAGTCTAAAATTGATTTCACCTTAATTTCAGTGCTATCAGTAGCTGGGACATAACTCATTTCCTCACTCGCTAACTCAACGATTAATGCTCCTTGTTCTAAAGAATGCAGTAACTCTTGTAATAACTCTGTTGCCAGCTGTGTTTGCAACTCAAGATCTTGCAAAGTAAGGGCAGGCTTTTGTAAATAAAACTGCTTGGCAATTAACACCATCACCCATAAACCTTCTTGTTCACGTTGACGAGGGCTCAGAGAATAGGATTGTCGCCCTAATCTAACCAATTTTGGATGCTGTAAGTAAAAAGCAACTTGAGAACCTGTCAATAAAATAAGCCAGCCCAAATACAACCAAATCATAAAGAAGAACAGAATTGCAAAGCTCGAATAAATCGCGGTATAACTTGATGATGATGCCACAAATGAAGCAAATACCTTACCTATTGTGACCCATAATACACCGGCGACAATACCGCCAATAAATGCAGATTTAAACTCCACACGTGTATTGGGAATGAACATATATAAAAAAGTGAAGGCCAGGATAATCATTAAATAAGGTATTAATTTACTGACAAATAATAATAAGGTGCCAAAGGGCTCAATTGCCTGCAAACTGAGGACAACTTCATTATTCATCACTGTGGCTGCAAGCCCCATTGCCGTCACCACTAATACAGGGCCAATCATGACTACGCTGAGATAATCAGTAAAGCGTCTCGCTAAGGTGCGAGCTTGTTGGATTCGCCAGACAAAGTTAAATGCATTTTCTATCTTCTGCACTAAGGCAATAATAGTATAAAACAGCATTGCCACCCCTAAAGAGCCCAGCACACCCACTTTTATATTCTGTACGAAACCAATTATATTATTAGTAATATCAGCACCTTGAGGGCCTAACGGCTCTAAAGCACTTAATAAAAAGGGTTCCAATTGGTTATGAACACCAAAGGCCTTCAAGACGGAGAATGCAACTGCAATTAAAGGGACTAATGATAAAAGAGTGGTAAAGACTAAACTCATTGCTCGTAAATTTAGCTCACCTTTAGTTAATTCACGAACAACAATAAACGTCACTCTCATGCTATCAATTAACCAGCGAAAGAAAATATTCGCTTGTTTAGGTGGTTCTTGCCAAAGTGCTATCGTGAAAAAATAGTGTATGTATTTTATAAATCTTGCCATAACGTTCCTAATTGTCTCGTCTCACAATCCATGCTTAAACTGGATTATCAATATCAATAAATTGATGTTGTAATGAAAAATATTCAGCTAAATGTTCGCCCAATGCTTTCACACCATAACGTTCCGTTGCATGATGCCCTGCAGAGAAATAGTTAATCCCTAATTCGCGAGCTAGATGAACAGTTTGTTCTGAAATTTCACCGCTCATAAAGGCATCTAAACCTAATTCTGCTGCTTGTTCAATATAGCCTTGGGCTGCACCACTACACCAACCAATAGTACTCATTGGTCGGTCATGAGCCTGAATAACAAGTGGCTCTTGCCCTAATGTTTGCCTGAGCTGGTCGGCAAACTCTGGTACTGTTTTCAGATCAGAGAAACAACCACATAAACCAATAGCTGGCTCTCCTGTTCCTGCCATCCGCCCATCAATTTCTATTTCCAACTTATCCGCTAACTGAGCATTATTTCCTAAAGAAGGATGGGCATCGAGCGGTAAGTGATAGGCAATTAAATTCACATTATTAATCAGTAACTGTTTTAATCGCTTCTGTTTAATGCCGACAATACGCGGGTCTTCACCTTTCCAAAAGTAACCATGGTGAACAAGTATGGTGTCAGCTCCTTCATCCAAGGCTGCCTCAAGTAAGGCTTGGCTTGCTGTCACCCCCGTCACTAAGTTATGAATTTCATCACTACCAGCAACTTGTAAACCATTTGGACAGTAATCATGGAACCTATTAGGCTCCAATAACGTCTCAAGATACGTTAGACATTCATTTCGAGTTACCATGACATAAAACCGGCAAATAAAATTGTCACTATAACAAACAAATAGTGATCACTTCGCGAAAATGGGTTATTTTTACTAAAGTATTTTTTATCATTAATTTTCATCAATGATATGCACTCAGAATAAGAGTCAAATTTAAGGGAGACATGTTCAATGGATGCAGTCAGTGTTATTGCTCTCAGTATGGGAGCTGCATGGGCCAGTGGTATTAACCTTTATGCTACTTTATTCATGTTAGGTTATATGGCTTCTACAGGTAATATGACCTTACCAGCAGAATTAGAGATTCTCACCAACCCAATGGTTATGACAGCCGCTGGTTTTATGTATTGCGTAGAATTCTTTGCCGACAAAATTCCAGGGGTGGACTCAGCTTGGGATTCACTTCATACCTTTATCCGCATTCCTGCAGGCGCCATGTTAGCAGCCAGTGCAGTAGGTGATGTTGGCCCAGCGATGGAGCTTACCTCAGCCTTATTAGGTGGTACATTAGCTGCGGGCACCCACACGACCAAAGCTGGAACACGTTTATTAATTAACACATCGCCTGAACCTGTTACCAATTGGACAGCTTCAATTAGTGAAGATCTACTGGTTATTGGTGGATTATGGGCAGCCTTAAATCATCCCGTGTTATTTGTAATTGGCCTCATTGCCTTTATCTTACTCATGATTTGGTTGCTGCCACGACTGTGGAAATTAATTAAAATCATTTTCCGTAAAGTAGGAAGCTGGTTAGGTTTATGTGAGCCGCCACCCGCTATTGCTGCTGAAACCGAAAGTAAAGCTGTTACAGCTCCCAATACAAATGCGTCATAAAATTAATCTTTTAATTGGTAAAACACACCTTGCGGGCTGCGTACCATTTTAAATTTTTCGGTATAACCTGTGATAGTTTCTGAGGCTCCTAAAAATAAATAGCCTCCTGGGTTCAGTGATTGTGCCATCCGGTTAAGGATATCTGACTTGCGTTCAGGTGCAAAATAGATCAACACATTTCGACAAAAAATGATGTCGAACTTTCCTAGTCCCGTATAAGGAGATAATAAATTCTGTTCGCTAAAGTTAACACGACGTTTGATCTCATCAACAATCTGCCAGCGATTTCCATTTGCCTTAAAAAACTGCCGTTTTCTATCAGCAGATAAGCCTCGTCCTAAGATAGACTCATCATATTCTGCATGTTTGGCTGTCACCAACATAGTGGCTGAGATATCCGTTGCCGAGATCTGCATAGAAGATAAAGCACTACTAGGGTTGGATTTCAAATATTCACTTAAGGTAATACTAATCGTATAAGGCTCTTGGCCTGATGAACAGGCAGATGACCACACGCGACAGTGGCGCTTACTCTGTTGGTCCATGTCAGGAAACACCACTTTCTCTAAACATTCAAAAGGTGTTCTATCTCGAAACCATGATGTTTCATTGGTTGTCATTGCATCAATAACATCATCACGTAAGTGGCGAGGAGAATTTCGTTTGAGTGCTGCTAACAACTCGGTTAACGAAGAGAGTTGTTCTTCTCGCAGTAATTTTGTTAAGCGACTCGTAACCAGATATTGTTTACCATCACCCAGAATGATGCCACATGCTTGTTCAAGGAACTGTTTAAATTGTTCATATTCTTGTGCTGAAATCTTTTCAAGCATTTACACAGACTCCGTTTTTATAGCCTTCATCAATGTTAATTCAACTGCTTTAGAATTTAACTTTGTCATTTTGTGAACTCCGTTTCAGTTATTAAACCATAAATTCAGTATATTCTTTACCATCATATAGATATTTAGATGTAATACATGGCTATCATATAGTGCCATCACATTATAAACACCTTAAATTTATTCTAGAATTCTCGAACTTACATCCCTTAGGGATTGAGAATTAAGTTAGAATACAAATCTGGATAAGACCTTGGCTTTAAGTAATATTATCTCAATTCCACCATCAAATCAGAAAGGGCATAGCCCTGTAGAAAACAAAGCATTTTCCCAAAATGAGAGTCAGACGATCATCACTGCTTGTCGTGCGATCTTAGCAACTTCCTTACCAAAATATTTTGATTTCTTTGAAAAGCTAGATGACAGTCTTTTTAATTTAGCTGAACAAACAGAGTCTAATACACACAAAGAAGAGTATTTTGCTGTGATGCGTAAGTTTCGCCTCAAACAGGATGCTATTAAAAAACAATTTATCAGTCTAGTTCTGGCTGATTTTGACAGCATGTCCGGCCCCTCTGCTGTAGCTTTAACCTCTGAATCAACAGAAGACGATACGGTGCTTTCTCTGATGGATAATGATGTGCTTGAAGAAGATATAGCACTGAAGAAGATCACTACAAAGGCTGAAGATGCCTGCCGTTATGAGATAAATCAACTTGATAAACGATTTGCCGCCTTACTTAAGCAAGAACTTCCGCAAAAACTATTTTCATTAGTACGAATAATTGAACACCTTAAAACAGTAATCTCTCAAATTACCGATGACATTACGATTAAACTGATTACTTATAAACTGTTTGAAAAAGAGTCTATCAATGAACTGGTTCGTAGCTTTCAACTTATTAACGATGAGTTAATTAAACAAGGCGTATTGCCTAAGTTAAAACTGGGAAAACGAAAGTCTCCATCAGCCTCTAAAGATTTATCGCGTGCTAAAGATGAGCATAATGATGATGCTGTTCCGGCAATTTTTGAAGAATTACGGCAGTTACAGGCCAAAGGTTTGGGAAATTCTGCCGGTTCTGAATCTAATCCAACAGGTGAAATAGCCACACTTTCGACGCTAGTATCGACCTTATCCCATTTACAATCTCTTCCAGAAGTTCAGCCTAGCTATAATGAGCATGGCAAACTTGTTTTACCTGATCTCCGCCAATCATTGCAGACCAATCTGAGTCAAACACAAGCTGATGGCTCCATCTCGCAGCAATCTGTTAGTCGCATAGATGATGATACGATCAATGTTGTTTCTTTCTTATTTGAGTTCATCTTAGAAGATCTTGCTATTCCCACCCCTATTCGAGCCTTACTGGCCCGCCTGCAACTACCGATGCTTAAAGTTGCGATCAGCGATAAAACGTTCTTTTCCCAGAAAAGTCATGCAGCCCGTCGTCTCTTAAACAGTTTGGCTAAGGTATCAACTGGCTGGCAGCATAAGGGCGAATCTGAAGATACTTTATTTAATATAATAGACTCGATAGTCAATACAGTCTTATCTGACTTTGATGATGATATTTCACTGTTTGATACCTTGAACAGCCAATTAAATCATTTTGTCGAACAGCACGATCAAAAAAGTAATGTGGCAGAGAAAAGAGTCACTCAAGCCTCGGAAGGGCAAGAGAAACGAGTAGCTTCTCAACAATATGTTGATAATGCAATTAATCAACTCCTTAGTCAGTACTCACCCGTGCCCACCGCTGTATTAACCTTAATCAACGAAGATTGGCGGAAAGTACTCAATCTTCGCTTATTACAAAAAGGTAAGGACAGCACTGAGTGGAAGCAGGCCATTGAATTAATGGAAAAACTGCTATGGAGCGTCCGTCCTAAAACAGATGATGCTGAACGGAAAGAGTTAATCGCCACAATCCCTACACTCTTAAAATCTTTACGTTCTAGCTTAAGTGGTGCCTCATTTACTCAACATAAAATAACAAAACACTTTAAAGACCTACAAGCCTGTCACCTTCAGTGCTTAAGTGGTAAGAAACTCGCTGAATCTGAACTACAAGACATAGAGTCTCAAGAAGGTGAAGCGTTTGATGTTGATAATGGTTATCAACAATTAGCGTCCATCCCTAGCAATAAAAAAGTGCTCAGCGATGAAGAAGCCTTAATACAAGCTAAAGACCTGGCTACGGCTACTTGGTTAGAAATAACAGAGAATGAAGAATCACAGCGTATTAAGTTCTCATGGCGTAGCAATCTGACGGGGCGCTGTTTATTCGTCAACTATAAAGGGTTAAAAGCAGCCGAGTATTCTCTGTCAGAATTAGCAGGATTATTCCAAAAAGGTCAGGCGGTCATTATTGATTCAAATAATGCGCCACTGATGGATCGAGCTCTTGTTTCAATGAAAGAGACAATTGATCAGCAAGGTGATACTGTAACGGCATAAATTTAAACTCAATAGTGCCATTATGAAAAAACAAAACGTCCTTATCACGGGTTGCTCAACAGGTATTGGTTTTTCTGCTGCCACCCTCTTACATCAACGTGGCTACAATGTTGTGGCAACGGTTAGAAATGATCAAGATCGTCAATCCCTAGCTCAATTAGATATCACCACCACCCTGCTTGACTTAAATGATAGTGATTCAATTAATCATGCCTTTGCATTTGCACTTAAGCACTTTGATAACAGATTAGATGCCTTATTTAACAATGCCGCTTTTGGGCAAGCAGGAGCAATAGAAGATTTAAGCAGAGAGGTCTTACGCCAGCAATTTGAAACCAATGTCTTTGGTACTCAAGAATTGACTAATCTAGCAATCAAACAGATGCGACAACAAGGCCACGGCAGAATTATCTACAATAGCTCTGTGCTCGGCATCATCTCAATGGCCTACCGTGGTGCTTATAATGCCAGCAAATATGCACTTGAGGGTTTAGCTGATACGCTTAGACAAGAAGTAGCGGGCAGTCATATTTATATTAGCTTAATCGAACCTGGCCCAATCATCAGTCAGTTTAGGGCAACCGCCTTTTCCAAATACAAGCAGAATATCAATAAAGAGAACAGTGTTCATCGTGACACCTATGAAGCAATGGAAAGACGCTTACAGAAACAAGGGCCAGCAGCACCTTTTACCCTGCCCCCTGAAGCGGTGGTGGATAAACTTATTCATGCGCTTGAAAGCCAACGTCCTAAGATCCGTTATTATGTGACTTTTCCTACTTACCTTTTCGCCACCCTAAAACGACTACTTCCTCATCGTCTTTTAGATTGGGTATTAATGAAAGTCTCTCAAGGTGAAAATAAATAGTCCGCGAGACTCTATTTAATCACTTCATCGTCATCACGGCCGTAGAGATAAACAACATACAATGACATGCTCACCATTATCGTTCCACCAAAGATATTTCCTAGCGTCACTGGAATAAGATTGGAGATAAAGCCCGAAAAGGTCAGGTTTTGCATAGCTTCAGTACTGATACCACTCACCGCCACAATGTCAGGATCTAATGATGCCACCATGGCCAAAGGAATCATAAACATATTAGCAATGCAATGCTCAAAGCCCATTGCTACAAAAGCAGAAATAGGGAAAATAACGGCAAAGACTTTATCCATTACTGTTCGTGAGGCATACACCATCCAGCTAGCCAAACACACTAATGAATTACAAAAGATGCCCCGTACAAAGGCTTCTGATGTCGTTAAATCAACTTTAGCCAAGCCAACCTTTAATGCAGTTGCGCCAACGGCATGATGCGCTCCGTCTAAAAAACCGGATGCAAATACAAGGTAAACAGTGATAAAGGCACCTATTCCATTGCCGATATATACGAGACTCCAATTCTTAAGAAGTCTTGCCAAAGTGACTTGTTTTTTGGCCCACGCCATCACAATCAGGTTATTACCGGTAAAGAGCTCACCACCTACAATCACAACTAAAATAAAGCCCAATGAGAAGGCTAGACCACCTAATAATTTAGCTGCTCCATATGCTTCTGTAGGGTGAGTCATCGCTACCGTGTAATACATGGCTCCAAAAGAGATAAATGCACCTGCCATCATTGATAAAACTAATAATGGTAGGAAAGGCATATTGGCTTTACTTACCCCTAATGTTTTAACTTTTTTTGCTACTTCTGCTGGAGTAAAGGCATCTGCAAATTTGGCAAATTTAGACATGGGTGATCACTATAAAGAATTTTAAAAGGGATGAGAATTGTAACAAATCTTTGTTCCAATATGGTGCATTAATAATATTCCCCTTCATTACCCTACTCACCTTTATTAAAAAAGGTTCAATTAGGCTGTGAATTTCAATGCTTCATTATCAACTGTTACTTTAATAATATCACCTGAACTGAACCGTCCAGCTAACAAATCTTGCGCCAAACCATTTTCCAATTGTTGCTGAATAACCCGTTTCAAAGGACGAGCACCATAAACAGGATCAAAGCCCGCTTCAGCAATAAGATCCAATGCCTCGCTACTCACTTCTAGACCAATTTCACGCTCGCTTAAACGTTGATGTAAATGTATTAATTGAATATCAGCAATAGCTCGAATTTGCTCACGTTGTAAGGGATGAAAGACAACAACATCATCCACGCGATTAATAAATTCAGGACGGAAATGTTGGCCAACAATATCCATGACCGCTGATTTCATATCATCATAATTTTCATCACCCGCTAATTCTTGGATGACATTCGATCCTAAATTAGAAGTCATCACAATCACAGTGTTTCTAAAATCAACTGTTCGGCCTTGCCCATCAGTCAAACGGCCATCATCCAATACTTGTAACAAAATATTAAATACATCTGGGTGTGCCTTTTCTATTTCATCAAGCAAAATCACCGAATAAGGTTTACGCCGTACCGCCTCAGTTAAATAGCCTCCTTCTTCATAACCAACGTAACCTGGAGGTGCTCCGACTAAGCGAGCAACAGAATGTTTTTCCATAAACTCAGACATATCAATGCGAACCATTGATTCTTCTGTATCAAATAAGAATGTAGCTAAGGATTTACATAACTCTGTTTTACCGACACCAGTAGGCCCTAAAAATAAGAAAGACCCATTCGGTCGCTTAGGATCAGATAAACCTGCCCGCGAACGACGAATGGCATTAGCAACGGCTGTTACCGCCTCATCTTGACCGATAACACGTTCATGTAAAGCCTCATCCATTTTAAGCAGTTTGTCGCGCTCACCCTCTAACATCTTCGATACAGGGATCCCTGTCCACTTAGAGACTATTTCAGCAATTTCTTCTTCACCGACTTTATTTCTAAGTAGGGTGAAATCTTGCATCTCAGCTTGTGTTGCCATATCTAGCTCTTTTTCGAGCGCGGGGATTTTGCCATATTGAAGCTCAGACATTTTAGAAAGGTCCGCATTACGATTAGCAAACTCTAAGGCCAAACGTGCTTTCTCAAGCTCTTCCTTAATATGCTGGCTACCATGTAATGCTGCTTTTTCTGCTTTCCACACTTCTTCTAAATCAGTGTATTGTCGAGCTAGTTTTTTCATCTCTCTTTCTAATGCAGCTAAACGTTTTTTTGAAGCTTCATCAGACTCTTTTTTCAATGCAACTCGTTCAATCTTTAATTGAATTAAACGGCGTTCCATTCGATCTAAAGATTCCGGTTTAGAATCAATTTCCATTCGAATTCGACTTGCAGCCTCATCAATCAGATCAATCGCTTTATCAGGTAACTTTCTATCCGTAATATATCTATGTGACAAGGTTGCAGCCGCCACAATAGCTGGATCGGTAATATCGACACCGTGATGAACTTCATAACGTTCACTTAAGCCCCGTAAAATAGCAATCGTACTTTCAACTGTCGGCTCACCCACTTGTACTTTCTGGAATCGACGCTCTAATGCCGCATCTTTTTCAACATATTTTCGGTATTCATCTAATGTGGTCGCACCAATACAATGTAGTTCACCTCGTGCTAATGCGGGCTTAAGCATATTGCCGGCATCCATCGCTCCTTCAGCTTTACCTGCTCCCACCATGGTATGGATCTCATCAATAAATAAAATGATTTGCCCTTCCTGTTTCGACAAATCTTTTAATACTGCTTTTAAGCGTTCTTCGAATTCACCTCGAAATTTAGCTCCGGCAATTAATGCGCCCATATCAAGCGATAATAGCTGTTTATTTTTCATGCCTTCCGGCACTTCACCATTAATAATACGTTGAGCTAAGCCTTCGGCAATTGCCGTTTTACCCACACCTGGCTCGCCTATTAAGACTGGATTATTTTTAGTTCTACGTTGTAAGACTTGAATAGTCCGACGAATTTCATCGTCTCGGCCAATAACAGGATCTAATTTACCTTGCTCTGCGAGAGCGGTTAAATCAATCGTATATTTTGCTAATGCCTGACGCTGTTCTTCAGCATTAGGATCTGTAACCTTTTCACCACCACGTATTTTTTCTATGGTCTCTGCCAGTGCGACTTTGGTTCCGCCGTGTTGGCGTAATAGTTCACCCGCTTTATGTTTATCCACCACCAGCGCCAAAACAAACAACTCGCTTGAAACATATTGATCGTGCCGATCTTGTGACAATTTATCTGTTTTATTAAAGATCCGACTAAGATCTGCTGAGACATGGACTTCGCCAGTACTCCCCTCAACATGAGCCATACGTTCTAATTCAGCGTCAAGATCTGCTTGGTAGTCCGTTAAGGAAACACCACTTTGTAGTAATAAAGGTTTAACCGTACCTGATTGTTGTTGAATTAAAGCCAACATCATATGCGTAGGCTCAATAAATTGATGATCGCGGCCTACCGCCATACTTTGAGCTGCGGCTAAGGCTTCTTGAAATTTACTCGTTAACTTATCGACTTGCATATTGCTCACCCTCATTTATATTCGTTGATCTGTAAATGGGGAGAATTCCATCATAAATCAAGTGGTTTTTATAAATTGACCATTCCATCTTAACTGCTTGGAATGACAGAACACTAAACTCTATTCAAATGCTGATGGCTCACCCAGACCTACTCGCATCACTTCTGGCATATCATCAATAAACTCAATCACTGTCGTGGGTTCAGCACCACCAAAGCCGCCATCAATCACCAAATCAACCTGCTTTTTTAAGCGGTCAACGATCTCTTCTGGATCGGTCATTGCCATCTCATCATCAGGCATGATTAACGTCGAACTCATTAAAGGTTCATTGAGTTCCTCTAATAATGCTAGGGCAATTAGATTATCAGGAATGCGTAAGCCAATGGTTTTTCGTTTTGAATGCTGTAAACGACGAGGAACTTCTTTAGTTGCGGGCAATACAAAGGTATATGCTCCGGGAGTATGCGCTTTAATCGCTCGGTAGACACTATTATTCACTTTGGCATAAGTCGATAATTCAGATAGATCACGACAGACTAAAGTGAAGTTATGATCATCATCTAAATCTCGAATACGACGAATCCTATCCATGGCATTTTTATCACCAATATGACAGCCCAAGGCATAACCAGAGTCAGTAGGGTAAGCCACTAACCCACCTTTGCGAATGATGTCACAAGCTTGAGAAATCAAACGTTTTTGTGGGTTCTCAGGATGTATATGGAAAAACTGACTCATAAAATGACCTTAGTAAAAACAATTTCAAATGTAATCGACCATTTTACCACTCCTATAGCAACAGCATAGAGATATGCCCAATTCTTTCACTATTCTCGATTCCGTACTTAGCTAAGGGCTACCTTTACTTTTTTACACAAACCAATTAATTGTTCAGCTTCATCATCTGTTAATCCTGTCGCGCAGAGAGCCTGTTGAGCCACATTGTCAGCATCCGACGCCAAAGATCTTCCTAGTGAGGTTAAGCGGATACTCTTTTGACGTTCATCACCTACTTCAAACTCACGGGTAAGATAGCCTAACAACTCTAAACGCTTTAATAATGGCGTCATAGTTGATTTACTTAAACCAATAGTCTCCGCTAACTCTGTTACTGAAATATTGTCTTTCTGCCACAAAGCCATCATCACAACAAATTGAGGGTAAGTCAGCTTGAGAGGGCCAAGTAATGATCTATATGCCTGTGTTATCACACTAGAAGTTGAATACAGTGAATAGCAAACTTGTTTATCAAAAATCGGCCCCATCACATGCTCCTTAGAATTGTATTTGACAAATTATACACAAAGGCAAACAATTCACTTACGAATAGTTTGTGTACGAACAAACTATTTTATTATTTATGAAAAAAACCAAAGGATTCAACATGAAAAATTTGATCACAGTACTCGCTCTTATTTCGTCACTTTTATTCTCAGGATTCACTTTAGCTGATGGCGATGCCGTAAAACATGTCGACTATATGCCTAGTCTAATAACCGCGACACCACTCGAAGGTCGCCAGCTTGCTATTTTAATGGTGAGAAAAACGGTAGGAACTATTCAACGTGAGGGTAAAGTTAAACATGCTGTTCGAGATATTTACGAACAAGATCCAATGATGCTAATGCGGGCTGTTGAACTTGTAAATAAAGAATTTGCCATTATTGCTATTGCAAATAACTACTGGCGCTAAATTATTTAAACTCTATATTTTGTTGGCTTCCCTATTAAAACAGGGAAGCCCATAGAGGTTTCTTTAGAAATCAGTCCAAATTGGCGTACATGATTCGGGAAGCCTCGATAATTTTCCCAGCTCCACCCATGTATTATCTGGTGTATGAAAATCAGATCCACATGAGGCCAGAAGTTCAAATTGATTGGCTAATTTGGCTAAGTTTTTTACTTCTTCTGGGTGTTGTCTGCCTGATACCACCTCAAAGCCTGTTCCACCCCAGTCTTTAAACTCGGTGATTAATCGTCGCAATTTTGTTGCCGTCATTTTATAGCGTGCCGGATGAGCGATAACCGCCTGACCACCAGCTTGGGTAATCCATGTCACAGCTTGTTCTAGTGTGGCCCAATGTCCATGCACATAGCCTGGTTTATTTCTCACTAGATAGCGCTTAAAGACATCACTTATATCTTTAGCGTGTCCGTGCTCAACTAAGAACTTGGCAAAATGTAATCGCCCTAACATAACTTCAGAAGCATATTTTTTTGCCCCTTCTAGCGCACCTGATATTCCTGCTTTATCCAATCGCTCAGCCATTTTTTCTGAGCGTTTAATCCGATAATCCCTCATCTCTTGTAAACCTTGTTGCAAGGCAGGGTGTTCAATATCAATGTTTAAACCCACAATATGAACCGTTGTGCCACTCCATGTCACTGAGATTTCAACACCCGGTATTAGCGTCAGGTCTGTGTCTTTTGCTGCTTGCTGAGCCTCGATAATGCCTTCTGTACCATCATGATCAGTTAAAGCTAATACATCCACACCCATTTCAATTGCACGAGCAATAAGGTGCTTAGGTTCTAGTGATCCATCGGATGCCGTTGAGTGGCAATGTAAGTCATAACAAGTCATATGCTTCATTTTACGTTAAAATGCCTGTCATTACTTTTTAATCACGTGAAAACCTATGAAATTATTTTTTGATTTTTTACCTATTGCTCTTTTTTTCATCGCCTATAAATTTGGGGGCGGCCTCTATCAATGGGATGGACAGGAATACGATGTTAAAGGGATTTATGTAGCGACGGCGGTTATGATTATTGCATCAATATTACAGGTCACCATTACTTGGTTTCTGACCAAGAAAATAGAAAAGTCTCATTTAATCACACTGGTGCTGGTGCTTGTTTTAGGTGGCGCTACACTGTGGTTGCAGAACCCTGACTTTATAAAATGGAAGCCGACTGCGGTTAATTGGTTATTTGCCATCGCCTTTATCGGTGCTCAGCTCTTTACTAAAAAGTCATTGCTTGAACGTATGATGGCAGAACATATTCAGTTACCCGCCCCCATTTGGTTTAAATTAAATATTGCGTGGGTCCTCTTCTTTTTTGGTTCTGGCTTAGCTAATTTATATGTTGCCTTTAACTTTCCTGAAGCAACATGGGTCAACTTTAAATTGTTTGGCTTGTTAGGTTTGACTATTGTGTTCATTGTCGGACAATCCATTTATTTAGCTAAATATGCTGTTGAAGTTGTCGATTCAGATAAGGAAAAATAACCATGTTATATGCCATCATTAGTGAAGATATTGCTGATAGTCTAAGTCGCCGCCTCGCAGCTAGACCAGCCCATTTAGCTCGCTTAACCGAGCTTCAATCACAAGGTCGTTTGATTCTTGCTGGACCGCATCCTGCTATCGATAATAATGATCCCGGAGAAGCAGGATTCACTGGTAGTTTAGTCGTCGCTGAGTTTGCTGATTTAACACAAGCTCAAAATTGGGCTGATGCTGATCCTTATATTGAAGCCGGCGTATATGCCAAAGTAACCGTCAAACCATTCAAGAAAGTGTTGCCATGACCGATACGGTAAGCATGTTAGAACAGTCTCTTTCTTGCCTTGAGCCCCAGCATTTAGAAATTCAAGATGATAGTCACTTGCATGCCGGTCATGCTGGTAATACAGGTGGGGGTCACTACACCATCACAATCGTCAGCGAACAATTTAATGGCTTAGCCTTAATTAAACGCCACCGTTTAGTATTTGAGGCTGTGGGTGATTTAATGACTAATCAAATCCATGCCTTAAGCATTCATGCCAAGACCCTAGCTGAGTTTGATGCTCTTTAGGCAATTTTATGGCTGCCAGTAATTCTCCCCTCTCTCAGAATAAACAGTTTTTACAACAGTTTGAGCGTCAGCGTCTGAATAAACCCTGTAACCGTATTATTGATCTACGTGGCAGAGTAGCAGGAGAATGCCAAGCCTATACTTTCGGTAATAAAACTCACTATCTAGATGATCGAGGCTATTTATTAGCTCGACAATTACTTGAAAAATTTAATGGCCAATACACCATGGGGGTTTATGAGTCGCTATTAAAAGCATTAAAAACCCTTAAAATACAAGACAATAAACAAGCCTCAGTCCCCGTAAAAATCGAAAATGACATTTTATTTCGAGATGCATCACAGCCACAATTAATCGCGTTTGATCATTTACTGTATCGAAAAGAAGCGAGAATATTGTTTGCAACTGCTGTCGATCTGCTCATTGAGGATGTGCTCTACCATGGTGCTACTGTCGACATCACCAGCAGTGCCATTCGCATTGCACTTAAACGTGCTTATGCCTTAGATCGAGGTGATCAGGTTGCCATTACCTTCCCCGAATTAAACGAATCCTCTGCTACGACCTTATTAAGTAATATCCCTTATACGGTAAGCAAGATAGAACATGATGAACAAAGAACATTTGCCGTGCTCAGTCGTCAGTTAGAAGAAGGGCAAGTAGTAACAGACTGGTTTGATAATTGGATTGAACAGTACAATTCACCAGAATATCTGGACTTAGATAATGAACTATCTAACATTATTAGCCATTATTACCTCCGTCTACACCTTCGTTCTCTCACCACCCCTATATTATGGCTGAGTCATTCTGAAGCCAATGAGGCGATTAAAGCATTTCACCTTATGCCCGCTGCTGAACAAGTATGTCGTTCAATAGAAAACAGTGATGACCATATCAACCTAGCACTATTACCTATCAACGAGCTACTAGAAACAGGCCTAGATCACCTTGTCGTAAGTGTAGCGAGTCAAGATGGCGTGACCAGTCTTGCTGTGCCCAGAAATGATGCTCTCTTAGTGGCTAAAGCCATCAAGTGGTATCAACAACAAGAGCACAGTACGATACTGTTATTACAAATACAGCAGCAGAAAATTGAGACCCAACATTATACGAAGCAATTAGAAAAAATATCAGACCGTGATAAAAACCATGCGGCACTCATAGAAAAACAACTCTCATCCATCTCGCATTCGGTCACGATTACTGATATATCTAATAGTTGCCAAAATATTTTCCCTTCAGACTTATTCTCTGATGATGACATAAAGCGCTATACCGTTAATACTGCTACACAAGATAAAATACCCAGCCCCAGCGCCCTGCAATATAATATTCAACGACGAGAACAACGCTTCTATATTCGTACCGAGATTAGTGCCTATATTAACGATGAGATCTATAAAGTAAAGACGCTCGATGCCTCTGCAAATGGCTTGTCCTTTAGCCTTCCTACCCATCAGAAATTATTTATTGGCATGCATGTTAAAGTTGATTTCGATCGCTGGCAAAGCCAAACCACTCATGATGACGTCACTAATATTCCATTTGTAATTAGTAACTTGCGATTTTTCTCGGGCCAAACGATTATTGGCTTAAAGCGTATGTCAGAGAACTGCCCTCGTAAAGTAAATCAATTCTTCACCAGCGTTATTCAACGTAATAAAGCGAAGTTAGCTGAAAATCATCAAGATGTCTTCCTCAGCCAAGAATCACATATTTTTAGCTCATTACTTAGCAAATCAATGACGAGTATTCCGCTTTATTTTGGACCAGATTTAGATAATAAACGTATCTTACAAGCCGTTGCAGAAACCGATTGTAATCATGCAAAACAACTTGATGCTCTCTGGTTAACGCTGGCTCAAAAAGTAGGCTTACTGTCTGAAATTTGTAACTCTTACGCCTCTCATTCAGCAGATAGCAGCACTCGCTTTGGTCTCTATTGTTATCAAAATAAAAATAATGATGAATGGGTTATCAGTACTGACTTTGATTTTCTTCAGCCGGAACAAAAAACATTATTTATCAGTAGAGCATTAGCGAATCAACACTATCGGTTTTACCAATGTTCATTACAACATATTGATCCCCATACTCGGGAAGACTCTGACGATTTAGAGCAACAGCTAGCACTCTTACGTAATCACAGTACACACAAAGTAAAACAAATTCGAGAAGTCCTCGCCAGTCTTTTTGGCATGGGAAATCTAAGCGATATTACTGATATTATTACAGCCGCCTATAGATAAAACTCGATAGTTATAGGTAATTCGAAACCCTAGACTTATACATGACTAAGGCGATATCTTTAAGTCGCTATTGTCATCTGGTCAATCCACACTGAACCCGTGCGAGTATTGCCTCGTTTCTCAACATCTGTGCCTACAGCCTGAATTCCTAAGAACATCTCGCGTAAATTACTGGCTATTGTGAACTCATCAATAGGGTATTGAATCACACCATTTTCTACCCAAAAACCTGCTGCACCTTGAGAATAATCACCAGTGATAATATTCACTCCCATGCCCATTGTTTCTGTGACGAGCACGCCAGTTCCCATTGCCTGCAACATGTTTGCAAAATCTAGCTCACCACTATCAACGGTTAGATTATGCACGCCACCCGCATTAGCGGTAGTTGTCATCTTAAGTTTTCGAGCAGAATAACTATCTAAAACATAGCCTTGCAACACTCCATCCTGAACAATATCTCGAGTCACTGTACTGATACCATCACCATCAAAACTGGCACTACCCATCGCTTTTAATAGATAAGGTTGTTCATGAATATGAATAAAATCAGGGAAAATCTTCTTACCCAAATGATCTAATAAAAATGAAGACTTTCGATATAAGGCTCCCCCACGAATGGCACTAATCAGATTACCAAATAAAGAAGGTGCAATTTCAGCAGCAAAAATGACGGGGTAATTGCCCGTTTTGACTGTTCTCGCATTGAGTCGTCTAATGGTATTGCGTGCGGCACGTTGTCCCACACTGGTAGCTGACTCTAAATCAGCTGCATCACGGGTATAGCTATACCAATAATCACGCTGCATGCCATTGTCATCATCGGCAATTAATGTACACGATAGACTGTGTTGGCTACTCTTTGTACTGCCGACAAAACCGTGGCTATTTGCATAAACACGCCCACCTTGATGGCTCGAAACACCGGCACCTTCAGAATTCGTTATTTGTGGGTCAACATCAAAACCTGCTTGTTCGCATTCAATAGCCAGATCAATGGCTTTATCGGCATCAAGATCCCATGGATGATATAACGATAAATCAGGGAATTCTGTTGCCATTTGTTCCGGATCAGCCAGTCCTGCAAACTCATCTTCTTGAGTATGCTTAGCAATACCACATGCTGCTTCAACCGCATCCGCTATTGCCTCAGGACGAAAATCTGATGTGCTTGATGAGGCTTTTGTTTGACCAAAATAAACCGTGATCCCCAGCCCTTTATCATTATTATATTCAAGCGTTTCAACATCACCTTTGCGTACCGTAAGTGACAAACCACTACTCTGGCTGACTCCTACTTCTGCCGCTGTGGCTCCTAATGATTTAGCTTGATGTAACGCAATCTCAGCGGCTTGTTCAAGTTGTGAATTATCCATTACGCTTTGTTCACCTTCATTTTGCACACACAGGACACGAAGGATCCTGTGGTAATTTAATTTCTTGCCATGACATCGTTAATGCATCCAACACCATTAAACGTCCCGCTAATGTTTCGCCTATTTCGGCTAATACTTTTAATGTTTCAACTGCCTGCACACTACCAATAATTCCCAATAATGGCGATAACACTCCTGACTCAGAACAGGTTTGTTGTAATTCACCCTCATCCTGATAAACACAACGGTAACAAGCGGAACCACTCACGCGAGCATCATACACTGTCACTTGACCATCCATTCTGATGGCCGCCCCAGATACCAAGGGTGTTTTTAATGCTTGTGTCACTTCATTTATTAAAAATCGTGTTGCAAAGTTATCACTACAATCCACCACCACATCAGCCGCTTCAACAGCCAACATCAACTCTTGCTTCGTCAACCTCGAGGTTTTTAAGTTAAGAACACAATCACTGTTTATGGCTCGCAAACTATCAGCTGCTGATTCAACTTTCAGCCTACCAATATCCTCCTCACCATGAGTAATTTGTCGTTGCAGATTAGAACCTTCAACTACATCATCATCCACCAGCGTTAACTGTCCCACACCTGCGGCCGTTAAATAAAGTGATACCGGCGAACCTAGTCCGCCCATACCAATAATGAGCACATGGCTATCTAATATTTTTTGCTGACCAATAATATCGATCTGAGGCAATAATATCTGGCGGCTATAACGCAATAACTGTTCATCATTCATTAGTTCACATTCCTAACTGTATTGAATTTTTACTCAAATACGGTCGTATAAATCACTTTGCTCACACAAAGGAAATAACGCTATTTTCTAACCCACTATAATAACAGACAGTGTTCAGACTGACTTTAATTAAACAAGGTTCACTCGGTTTATACTTTCTGCTACAGTATCGCCATCGTTCATCAAACTACTTATGGCACAGTTTCTTCGCCTCTCTTGGTATTCGATTCGTGAGTGAAAATGGATTTCACTTATTTAAAACACACAATTAGGAAGTGAAGCATGGAATGCATATCCTATAAAGCAGGCTATAAATACCAATTATTTGAAGAATATTGTACTGATACTCCCCTTCAGCCAGAGGAGGATATTGTTTCGAATAGTGATTATATAAGCTTATCTACAACAGGAACGATCGTCATTAACAAAGGATACGCATGGGATGGCCCTTCTGGCCCAACCATCGATACCTTAAATTTTATGCGAGCGTCACTGGTACACGATGCGCTTTATCAATTAATGAGAGAAAATAAACTCGAGCCATCTCGCTATCAGAATCAGGCCGATAGACTCTTACAAAAGATGTGTACAGCAGATGGCATGAGTGCAGTCCGTGCATGGTGGATTTATCAAGCTGTGAGTAAGTTCGGTAGTTCTGCAAGCAGCAATAGTCAGCTTAACACCCCCATAAAAGCGCCTAAATTATGTCGCTAAAACATACTTATAGCCCTGAATATGCCCCGTGGAAAAACCGAAAGCCTTCAGCGTTGCAAACCAATATCATCAAACAAGGACACGATGAGCGAGTCTTTTCTTGTCCTAGCTGCAAACAAAACATGAGGCTTGTTTTACCCATACTCGGTATACAAGATAAGATTGAGACATGTACAAAATGTCGTAATAACTTCAAAGTTTGTTCTGATGAATCTAGAAATATTTATATCTACTCTCATGATATGAACCAACTAAAAATGGATTCAACCCTCACTCATGAGCAATGCTTTCAGGTCCTCAACCTTAATATCTCTGCAACTCATTCGGAGATTAAACGCGCCTACAAAATAAAAATGAAAGAATATCATCCTGATAAGGTCGCATTTTTAGGAGTGAAATTAAAACAGCTCGCCAATCAAGAGTCACAATCTATTAATGCTGCATTTCAGACATTAAAAGAGAGAGGCTATTGTTAAGTTATGAATAATTGCCCTAATTGTCATAAAAAACCAATCTCCTTAGCAGGCTGGTGCAAGTCAACACACTCTATCTCTTGTAAAAGCTGCGGTGTGGCACTGGCTGCGAATAGGTATACCTGGCTGGTCTGGGTGGCTATTGTTCTAATCATGGCCACAACCGCGTACCTATCTATTACGCACTATGGTGTTCACTTTAAACAAGACCGGCTACTTCTTATTGGACTAGTTTTAGCGTCAGGATTAATAAGCTCCATTATCGGTTATTTCATTGGCGGATACCGAATAAAAAAATGGCGAGTTAAATAGTGCCATGCAGTCATTCGAGAAAATATTAGAAAAGACTTTGAAGATGAAAGACATTACAAAAATAGTGGCATTCTCAATAAGTATTTTCGGAATATTGGTTGCGTTAAACTATGACCATTTTAAATCTGGGTTAGTAGTAACGATTTTATTTATAGTCTTGTTTATTTGTTACTTACAACTAAAACTTATTCAGAGTAACAAGCAGAAATACTCATTCATCAGAGGAAGCAGTGGTCGTGAGTTGCAAAAAGCGATCAAAAAAGCAAAAAAAACCATCACCGTAACTTGTTTTTCTCAAGATAAACCAACTGATGAATATATTGAGTTAATGCTAAACAAGCTCAAGGAAGGTGTGTTAATAACAAGAATTGTACTTCGTGATGATAAGGGCATGGATAAACCATCATGGTTAAAGAAGTTTAAAGATAACAAGCACTATATTGAAAAAACCTCTACTCATGGGGGGCTACCATTCGATGTTTATATTTTTGATGATTCAACCACCAGAATTTACTTTCCGGATAGTATTGAACATGAACATTTTAAAAGCGGCTTAAAATTTATAGATCCCGAAGTATCCAAAATGTTCAAAACAGCCTTATATAAAGTAAGTAGCTAATCAATAATTCTTACGTTACTTCACTTCAAAACTAAGGCTATCTGATTGCTAGTGGAGATAATCCTGCAATTATTTCACCTGCTGATATCATCATAATATGTACGCTATAGCTAGTAATCATAAATTCAATTAGGGGATCTCGGTGAAACATAATTCAAATGCACTCTTTCTATCTCACGGTGGTGGGCCAATGCCACTTCTGGGTGATGAAGGGCACTCAGATATGGTGAAGTGCTTGCAAGACATTGCCGCCAAGATAATCAAGCCATCGGCTATCCTAGTGATAAGTGCACATTGGGAAGAAACCATACCGACGATTACCTATGGGAAAGCGCCCAGCCTCATTTATGATTATTACGGGTTTCCACAAAAATCGTACACTATTACATACCCTTGTGTGGGTGAACCTCAGTTAGCAGAGCAGGTTCACGGCGTACTCAACAGCGCAGGAATTGACGCCAAGCTTGATCAACAACGCGGCTTTGATCACGGTCTTTTTATACCCTTAAAGATTATGTACCCCAATGCTGACATTCCATGTATCCAACTCTCTCTCGTTAATAGTCTTGATCCCGATGAACACATAAAGATGGGACAGGCTCTTCAGAATTTGGATTATAAAAATTTACTGGTCATTGGCTCGGGTTTCTCATTTCATAATATGAAAGCTTTTTTCCAGCCCGACACCAGTGAGTCAATATCAATGAATGAAGAGTTTGAAGCTTGGCTAATCGACACCTGTTCCCAGTCAGATTTTACTGAGGAAGAAAGGAGAGCTAGATTTATCCAATGGGCAGACGCCCCTTCTGCTCGCTACTGTCATCCGCGAGAAGAACATTTATTACCCTTACACGTTTGTTATGGTTTAGCCCAACAAAGTTGTTCAGAGTATTTTGAATTGAAAATATTGAATAAACAGTCAAGCATGTATCTTTGGTCAACACCACTCTGAGAAAGGCTCTGATCACCTCAATCTGCACCTGTTTTACCTTTTCACCCTAATGAGTGAGGAGTCATACCTCAGTGTTCAGTTTTGATTTTCTGACTTAGTTGTTACTATGCCAATTGGCAAAGCGTTATGACCTAAATAAGATGCCTAGAATTATCATCGATAAGTACATCATCATTAACTGGATAGGAGAAATACAATGGGAAGCTTTCTAAATTCATGGAGCCCTCGCGTGTTAAGCATGTTACGTATCGTCACTGGCTTTTTATTTTTTCAGCATGGTACTCAAAAAATGTTTGGCTTCCCCGCTCCAGCGCGACACGAATTTGACCTGTTCTCACTGCATGGCGTGGCGGCTTCGCTTGAGATTATCGGTGGTCTACTTATTTTCATCGGTCTATTCACAAGACCAACTGCATTCATTCTATCTGGACTAATGGCCTTCGCGTATTTTATCGCCCATGCCCCACACAGTTTTTGGCCGCTATTAAATCATGGTGAATTGGCCGCAATGTGGTCATTTGTATTCCTATATCTTGCTTTTGCAGGTGGTGGTGCATGGAGCTTTGACCGCTGCTGCAAAAATAAACGCTAAAAATCGCTTAGCTTATCTTAAGTGGGGAAGCGCTTATTTAATCTGCCCAATCACCACACGATCATTGCCACCAAAGTCTTGCTCTGATGACACATTGGTAAAGTCTGCATGCCTAAATAATTGCTGAACCTGCTTAGCTTGATGATAACCATGTTCAATCATTAACCAGCCCTGTGATTTTAAACATCGCTTTGCTTGCTCAATAATGTGACGGATATCATCAAGGCCATCTTTACCAGAACTTAAGGCTGACATCGGTTCAAACCGCACATCACCTTGAGTTAAGTGGGGATCGTCTTCTTCAATATAGGGTGGATTACTGACCACCATATCGACACTATTATCAGTAATGGCGCTCAACCAGCTGCCTTGCCAAAAATGGACATTCGTTAACTCATAACGATGTGCATTTTCCTGTGCGACTTTTAATGCTGATAAGGAATAGTCCGTGGCGAGAATAGATGCCGTCGGTGTCTCTATCGCTAACGATAAGGCGATTGCCCCTGAACCTGTTCCTAGATCAGCCACCAGCATATGATCAGTCACTTTTTCTAAAGCCAGAGATACCAGTAACTCGGTATCTGGTCTTGGGATAAGAGTATCCACTGTGACTTTTAAATCTAATGACCAAAATCCACGTTGTCCGGTTAAGTGAGCAACAGGCTGCCCCTGTAGTCGTTGAGCAATAAGCTGTTCAAAATTACGCTGCTGCACTGGTGATAGTTCTTTATCAGGCCATGTGTGTAAAAACGTTGTTTCACAAGACAAGCAGTGACACAGCAAAACTTGGCTATCTACCTCTGGGCTGTCGGTTCCCGCTAGTTCATGTCGTGCAAAAGACAGTGCTTCTTCTATATTCATTGCTTCTCTGCTCAGCCCTAAACTAGCTCACTAGTCACAATAAAACCAACGCCAGCAGACCAACAACAGCCAAAGCTAGGCCGAGTGTTAACTTCTTATTTAATGATAATTGATTCGTTAATAGCTGATTTTTTTCTTCATATATCGCTGTTAACTGTGTTGACTGTTCATCCAGTGCGACACCAATCATCTCTTCAATCTGTTGTTCATTAAGAGTAGGAACAGTCTCATTTTTTTGCATGACTGGTGCCAGCAACTCCGTAACCAGACCGCCCACCATTGGACTCAATGCCTCATCTAAGTGCTGTGCCACCATCGTGGGGATATGCAGCTCTAATTGGCTACTTAACTGTGTGCCCAATTCTTCTTCTTGATCGGTTAACCATTCTTCGCCTTGCTGTGACAATAGCTGATTTACTTGTGCAGGTATCTCAGCTTCATCTACGACAACTTGTACCGCTTGCACAGCCAATCCAATGACACTTTCTTCAGCCACTTTTTTACAGGCTTGTTGAGCACTATTTTCAACATGCTCTGTTAATTGGCTGCTTAACTCTTCCTGTAGCGTATGACTAATTAAAGCAAGTTGCTTAGTCAGCTGTTCGTTCACTATTTTTCCAGCAATCTCTGTCACAATGTCCTGGCTTATCTTCTCGACTGCATTGTGTGATTGCTGACGAATATTAGGACTCAAGTGCTGTTCAACTGATGTCAAAACACGAGCAACAATAGCGGCTTCATCATATTCTGTTTTTTCTTCGACTAGAGTCGTATCTGAAGTCTGTTCATTGATGGCCTCTAAACTAGCTGCCAAAGCATTTGCTTCCGGCGGCTTAGACAAAGCCGTAACCGCTCCCGCCTCTTTAGCCCTTTGCAAGTCTTCTTCCGAGTCATTACCTGTGCACATCACCACGGGAATATTTCGCAATCGTCTATCTTCTTTAATTTTTCGCGTTGCTGTTAAACCATCCATTCCTTCCATCATCACATCCATGAAAATAATATCTGGTTCAATATCGTTCGCCACTAAATGAGCAAGAGCTGCTTCACCACTATCAAACTCAATAATATCAAAGTCGGCGGCGAGCAATAACTTCTTCAATAACAAGCGAGCAACACGCGAGTCATCCACTATCATCGCAGTTTTTGTCATAAGATTGCCTTTAAGAAATAAGATTCACAGGGGAGGAGAGATGATTAGTCTGCAACACGATATACCCCTAAGTTAATATGAGTAACATGTTGTCCTAACAATGTTACTTCGCCTTTATAACGTTGCTGCATATCTGTAGCAAATTCAAAAAAATAAGTACGTTGAAACTGAACTCTGCCCCGTTTATTTCGTTTTAAGCGTAATTTTTTCCACGCAACCGTATCATTTAAAAAAATCACTCCCGCACGGTCACAGGTCAGAATGGCTGCTTTGATCGCTGATTCAGCCGCACCCCGGCTATTCCACCAGAACCACAGTAGACTGCATAATAATAAAATAGTTAAACCATTATCAATCACCCTAAATCTCCCCACATGGTTTGTATTACAGCTAATGCTGCGACTGTTGCAGTTTCTGTTCGTAAAATTCTAGGCCCAAACTGCACGGCTTGGAAATCAGCCTGTTTCGCGAGCTGGACTTCTTGTTCACTTAAGCCTCCTTCTGGTCCTATCAATAATACAATATTATTCTGCTTATCTAATGACGAAAACCCAGTCGCAGCTAAAGGGTCGAGCACTAAGCGACAATCTGCTTTAGTCTCCACTAATAATGCTTCTTCAAGAGACATCACTCCCATTAATTCGGGCACGATACTGCGTCCACTTTGTTCACAAGCACTGATCATCACTCCCTGCCAATGAGCCAAGCGCTTATCAGAACGACCGCCAGAAAGTTGCACATTACAACGCTCTGTTTCGACAGGAATAATTCTATTCACCCCGAGTTCAACTGCTTTTTGTACGGCATAGTCCATTCGTTCGCCACGAGAAATACCTTGCAATAAGGTCGTGTATAGAGGTGACTCATTATCAACATTCACCCGCTCAATAATACGCACTGATGATTCACGTTTACTAACCTGCTCAAGCACAACATCCACTTCCAAGCCACTGCCGTTAAATAGTCGTAATGGCGCGCCTTGTTTTAAACGCAATACCTGAACAGCATGACGATGTGCCGAAACCGGTAAGCTGAAGATATCACTCGTGTCGTCAATTTCAGGGCAGTAGAGTCGTGTCGTTCGCATTAATCATCATCACTATTATTGATAAAACAAGTCTAGTCTACAGGGACTATCGGCTCCTTGAAATAAGCAGTGTATTTTTTACTCAACCCTTTGCCACAGGATTGTTATACTCGCATTATGAATATAGACATGAAGCAACTAAAAGAGATTATTATTTCTGCCAGCAAAGCGGAGCTTATTCCTCGCTTTAATGCGGTGGAGCGCGCTTATAAGGCTGATGGCAGTGTTGTCACCGAAGCAGATACTATTATGCAGGATAGGCTGATAACGCAGTTACAAGAAGCATACCCTGACATAGGCCTGTTGGGAGAAGAAATGACCGCAGAGCAACAGCAGGAGATTTTAGACTCTGGCAACACGGTTTGGTGTCTTGATCCTGTTGATGGCACAAGTAACTTTGCAGCAGGTTTGCCATACTTCTCTGTCTCCCTTGCCTTGATTCACCAAGGGGAAGTCATTTTAGCGGTGGTTTACGATCCCATTAGAGATGAATGCTTTTCAGCACAACAGGGACAAGGTGCCTATTTAAATAATCAGAAACTGACACCAAAAGAAGTTGGATTGCCTTTAAGTCGTAGTATTGCCTTAGTGGACTTCAAACGATTAACACCACAACTGGCAACACATATACTTTCTAATAATCCCTATGCTTCACAACGGAGTCTCGGATCAATTGCTTTAGAGTTATGCTGGATAGCCGCAGGTCGGGGACATGTTTATTTGCATGCGAAACAGCATCTTTGGGACTATGCCGCCGCCCAACTTATTTTATCTGAAGCAGGGGGACATGCTTGTACTCTTGAGGGAACCCCGTTATTAAGTAATCAACTCCGTCCTTGCTCAACGGTTGCCGCATTAGACAAGTCACTCTTTGTTCAATGGAGAGACTATTTAGATCACGCTCAAATACACTAATGTTTATCACCCCTGACTGGCCAGCCCCTCATTCAATTAAAGCGCTTAGCACTACACGGCTAGGAGGCATAAGCTTATCTCCTTTCGATAGTCTTAATTTAGGCGATCATGTCGGTGATAAGATTGAGCATGTTGAACACAATAGACTTGCGCTGATTCGCCAAGCACACTTACCAGAGTCTCCGCGCTGGTTAAAGCAAACTCATAGTACAACAGTGGCTCTCAGCTCGGATTGGACAACGGGGGTTGAGGCAGATGCAATCTTTAGCAATCACGTGAATCATGTTTGTCCCATTATGACGGCTGATTGTTTACCCATTTTACTCTGTGACAAAGACGGTCAACAGATTGCCGCCATTCATGCAGGTTGGCGAGGTCTGGCGGCGGGTATTATTGAACAAACATTAGCGAAGTTTAACGGTTCCCATTCCCAGATAATGGCATGGTGTGGCCCCGCTATAGGCGCCCAACAATTTGAAGTTGGCCTTGATGTGTACCACTGTTTCACGCAACACTCTCAGCAAGCAGCTAAGGCATTTGAACCAGTCGATTCCGAACATTATTTAGCTAATCTAGTTCTACTAGCCAAACAAAGACTGATGTCCCTAGGGGTGAATGCTATTTATGGTGGCGACCACTGCACTGTATCCGAACCCACACAGTTTTTTTCCTATCGCCGTGATGGAATAACAGGACGCATGGCTTCAATGATATGGATTGAACATCAATAAGCTCCGCTTGAGCTAAATTAAGGTATGATCACGTTCATTAATTAAACACCTTTAGTTGGAAAAAAATGGAATTATTATATTGGATCATTGGCTTTAGCTTGATTGGTGGCCTACTCAGCGTCACACTTGCATCAAGTTTTCTCCTCTTATCTGAAAATGCCCGCAGTCATGCGGTGCCACACCTTGTTAGTTTTGCCATTGGTGCATTATTAGGTGCCTCATTTTTAGGCCTTATTCCTCATGCCTTAGAATCAGAGTACTCACTTGATGCCCATGCTCTAGGCTTAACATTATTACTCGGTTTACTGTCGTTTTTCATCCTTGAAAAACTCGTCTTATGGCGACATTGCCATCATGATCACTGTGATGTCCATTTACCTGAAACGGCTGAAAACACATCTCCTTCTCATGGTCATAGTCACGCTCATAAAGGACAGGCTACTGGAACACTGATTCTTATCGGTGATGGTATTCATAACTTTGTTGATGGTATTTTAATCGCCGCAGCCTTTATGACCGATCTGCATTTAGGTATTGTGACAGCCTTGGCTGTTGCAGCACATGAAATCCCTCAAGAACTCGGCGATTTCGCTATTTTATTACAAAGTGGCTTTAAGCGTAAGAAAGCGTTGTACTACAATATCTTATCAAGCATGGGAACCGTTATCGGCGCCCTGATTGCCTATTTTGCATTAGCAGAAATGCAACAGTTTTTACCTTATATTTTAGTCATTGCAGCATCTAGCTTTATTTATATTGCGGTTGCCGACCTTATTCCCGGCTTACATCACAAAGTGAAGCCATCTGAAACCCTACAACAAGTCTCCTTAATCGCTGCTGGTACGCTATTTATCTTTATCGCTCATAGTACATTGCACTAAATAATGACTACGGCTATCAACAAGATCCTGATCATTGGTCCATCATGGATTGGCGATATGGTCATGGCCCAAGCATTATTCAAAGCCCTTAAAGCTGATAACCCTACCGTATCAATTGATGTGCTTGCTTTAGCATGGACTAAGCCATTATTAGATCGCATGCCCGAAGTCAACCAGTCCATCACCATGCCCATCAGTCACGGTGTATTTGGCTGGAAGATGAGAAAACAAATCGGTCATGACTTACGACAAGAACAATATGATCAGGCAATTGTGTTAGCTAATTCATGGAAATCAGCGTTAATCCCTTGGTTCGCTAATATCCCTATTCGAACAGGTTGGCGTGGTGAAATGCGCTATGGCTTACTGAATGATATTCGCCGCTTAGACGAACAAGCCTTACCAATGATGGTGCAGCGTTATGTCTCACTGGCTTACCCGCCATCAGAGTCACATATTGCCCCAAGCTACCCCATCCCTTTAATGGTAGCTGAAACGCCGAAGCCTGAATTTAACTTCACTTTAGATGCCCAGCAAAAACGACTTATCTTTTGCCCCGGTGCAGAATTTGGTCCAGCCAAGCAATGGCCTGCAACACAGTATGCTGAACTGGCGACCACCTTGCTTTCTCAAGGCTGGCAATTACTCATTCTAGGCTCGGCAGCGGACAAATCTATTGCTGATGAAATTGTTAGTCATATCAATATGACAGAATCTTCTGCTATTTTTAATCTCTGTGGGGAAACACAGTTAAGCGATGCCATTGATTTGCTGAGTACGGCAGATTTAGTCATCTCCAATGATTCAGGCCTAATGCATATTGCTGCGGCCTTACAGACACCATTAATTGCCGTTTATGGCCCTACATCACCTAGCTTCACTCCACCTTTAGCTGGTAATGCTCAAATTATTCAACTCGATGTAGACTGTGGGCCTTGTTTTCAACGCGTCTGCCCTGAAGGACATCACCGCTGTATGAAAAATATCAGCAGTGAGCAAATTTTAACTCTCATTTCAAAAGGAATTGATAATGATGTCCACACTATCATTTAATCAGATTAGAATATTCACAGCACTAGTAAGCCTATTACTCTCTGTTACTGCTTTTTATATTGATGACATTATCAACCCTGATGGCATATTGTATATTCATATGGCAGAAGCCTTTGTAGACAATGGACTGGCTGGGATCAAAGAATACACGAGTTATAACTGGCCTTTCTTTGCCATTTTTATTGCCGGCTTACATTCACTAACCACTCTCCCTCTAGAACTCTGTTCTAATATTCTTAACAGTCTATTTTTTGTTATTTTTACTGATACCTTGCTGCTAATTAGCAACAAAACATTTATTAATAAACAAAATCTTATTCTGGCAGCTATATTCATCATTTGCTTTCAGTCATTTAATGAATATCGAGATTATATTGTTCGAGATATAGGCTACTGGGCTTTTTGTAGTTTAAGCTTGTATCGATTCATTATTTTCATTGAGTCACCGTCGGTGAGAAATGCAACTATCTGGCAGCTTGTTGCTATTATTGCCATCTTATTTCGAGTGGAAGGTGTTGTATTTCTATTCGGGCTCCCCCTTTATTTATGGCTCTGTACGCCAATAAAACAGGCATTAAAATCATATCTTCAACTTAATTACCTTGTCATTATTACGCTTGTTTCTACCACTATTTTTGCTATTGGACAAACTGGACTCGCGACTGTTTTTGGCAAACTTACGACGGTGCTATCTTATATTGAACCCGCCCGTTTTATGCAAACGCTCACAGAGAAAAGTGACATAATTGCTGACCAAGTACTTAATCAATATTCAGACAGATTTAGCACCCTAATCCTCGTATCAGGCCTCATCACTATGTTGATTTATAAGCTCGTCAAAGCACTGTCATTGCCTTATTTTGCCCTCTATATTGCATCGATTTGGAACCGAAAAATTGAGTCACATCCACATCAGAAACTAATTATTTATTTTGTTCTACTCAATATCATTCTGTTACTGGCCTTCTTATTTCATGAATATTTCATGTCCAAGCGCTATGTCATTATGGCCGGGGCTGGTTTATTCCTGCTTATGTTACCTAGCCTATGCTCGTATATCGACAGGCTATTTCACCATAGAAGTCGAAAAACACTAGGCTTTATTGCTTTACTTCTAATTATTGGCTTAGTCGACAGCATGACTCAGTCAGGTTCAAAGGCGTATATTCAATCAACGGCTATTTGGGCGAGTAATAACCTCCCTGAAGGAAGTCGTATTCTGACTAATAATGTCCGTGCTGACTACTATGTCCATAAATCAAACCCTGATATTTCCCATCAATTTGCAGAAAGACTCCAAGCACATTTGAATAATAATGATTACCTAATCATTGTAGAAAAGCGTGGCCGAACAACGATAAAAGATGCACTGCAAGGTATCTCTTTAGAATTTATCTATAGTGAACAAAACAAGAAAAAAGATCGGGCCAGTGTTTATCTCATTAGCGCTATCCCATAAAATCTTAATATTTTATTAATGCTCTTGGGTTATGTGACTTCATCTTCTGGTGATTAATCTCGGCGCATGAAAACTCTTTGTTATACTGACCACGAGAATAATGACTGCTTAGCGCCCTAGATAAAATATGACTCAAGAAAAGAAATATGTACTGCAACTTTGTCATGGTTATGCCACTCCATTCACTGATGTAGCACGTCAATATGCCAGTCTTTTTAATGATACGGATTATCATGTCGTAACGGTGTATCTAACGGGAGAAGCTAATGACAATGTTATTATTCAATCGGCATCAGATACCGTATTATTTCTTGAAAATAACAGTAATGACATTAAAGGCTTAAAACTCAAGCAAATAAAACAAGTCAAACAATTACATGCCCACTATCACTTTGAATTTATTATTGCTCACCGCTATAAACCGATCTACATAGCCTGTCACTTGAAAGGTATTTCTGTTATAGGAATTCACCATGCTTTTGATATTTATAACCGTTTTATGCGTTGTTTCTTTGCTTCTCGCCATCAAAAACAGTTATTTTTATTAGGTGTCTCTAATGCTATTCGTGATGATATTAGGAAACATTTACCCTCATTCCCCCAACAGAAGATTCAAACACTCTATAACCGAATTAATAGTGAGCAATTAAAAGCTCAACAACTCGATCGTTCATCTGCTCGACAAAAGCTTGATCTTCCACACGATCATTATATCTTTGCTAATGTCGGCCGCTTACATCCTGATAAAGATCAAAAAGTCTTAATTGATGCCTTTGCCAAAATAGCTAATGACTTACCTGATTCTTTATTAGTCATTCTCGGAAAAGGGAAGTTAGAACAGAAATTGAAGCAACAGGCCTCCCAATTAGGCCTCACTAAACGGGTATTATTTCTGGGAATGGTGCCCAATGCAGTTCAATACTTCCGAGCTTTTGATAGCTTTGTTTTAAGCTCTAATTTTGAACCTTTCGGTATGGTGTTATTGGAAGCAATTATTGCTGATCTTCCTGTTATTGCCACTAAAGCAGGTGGAGCAGAAGAAATCATAACTAAGTCGGACTGGCTATTTAATGTAGGCGATAGTGACAGATTGTCTACTCTTATGATTCAGGTATATGGCTTGAGTCAAGATGAGAAAAAAGCTATCAACCAAGAGAATATGCAATGGCTTGAAGCGAACTTTACCGATCAGGCGGTAAAAAATACCTTCTGGAACTTAGCGTGTCTTGCACACTTCAAGCGTTAGAATAACTGTAGAAGCTTCTCCATTCTGGACTTCCAAGCATAGTTTTTCATATAAAACTCATAGCCACTACGAGCAATTGCAGCTCGCTCATCTTCATGCGTTAAATAGTACTCAACTTTTTCCTTAAGCTCTTTTGCATTTTTATAGGTTTCTATATGTTTACCGATAATGAATAGCTCTTCCAACTCTTCACAATGATCGGTTAACAAAAACCCCCCAGCAGCAAGCGTTTCAAAAATGCGTAAGTTCAGTCCAGTTTCAACACCATAAAAAGTAGATCGGGTAATATTAAGAATGATTTTGCTTGTCGCTAATAACTGGTGAAGCTCATCTCCCCAAATAGACTGATCATGAATAACACTATTCAACTCCGTAGAGATAACGTCACCGTTTCGTTGCCATTTACTCCCATAAACACATAGGTTTTGTTGGGTCAGGTGCTCAAGCAAAAATACTCGCCTCATGTCAGCACTACCTACAAATAAAACATCATGTTGTTTTACTTTCACATCTTGCTTAGGAATCTGTTTAGCTCCATAGGGAAAGAAAGTCGCTTCCACAGAATTTAATTTATTAATAAACTCAGTTGTTGTCTTAGAGAATGAAAATATATGATCATAAATAGGTAGTTCTCGATTAAAAAAGTACAACAATTCTCGTTTATTATTAAACAGGTTGCCACTGTCCGTGTCGTATAAATATAATTTAAATTCATGGCGATCTTTAAGCTGTTTAAAAAACTCTAGATCAAAGAAGCGATATAAAAATCCAATAACAAAAACAATATCAGGCTGAGAACCTGCAATCACTTGTTGTATATTCTGATTGGCCATTTTAGGGTGACGATAATAATCTTCTTTCAGAATATATCGATGAATCAGCTTTTGAACTGCACTCGTAATTTTATTAAATTTCCGCCGCTTCAGTTTAGATGAATCAATATAATCTGTGGCAATTGTGAGCTCCCTAAATGCTTCCGTAATCTCTGTAGCTAAAGGAACACCGCTAATCCCATCTAATATAAGAACTTTTTTTACCATTATTCCACTCTTCTTTTTATTCGCCGCTCTGCTTTCTTAGCTTTATATTTCATAATCTCACGTATCATTATTTTGTCCTCATGAGTTAAGCGAGTCACTTGACGGTAAAGCATAAAAAACCGTAAGCGTTGTGTCATGCTTAAATACTCTGGAGCTAATAAATCTAAACTCGCCAGATCTTTAACTTTACGCGCATTCAAAAAAGGCCAAATCCAACTCTTTCCCGACGGGCAATCAATCAGATAAACTTTAGGCACTCTATCAGCGTGTTCTTGTTGGACCAGTACATTCCGCCAATGTAAGTCATTATGACAAAATCTATTTTTATGTAAGCGCCTAACAACATCAGCCAAATCTATGATAAGAGCATTCAGCCAAGTACTATTATTAAACTGCTGAGGATTATTTTTAGCAATCAGAATAAGGTCCGTGGCATGCTCAATTCCCTCGGTAATTAACACGCCTTTTTGAGTTTTCAGCAAGCAAGATTCTTCACCCAAAGCTACGACTTTCGCCGAACCGATCCCCTGACGATTAAACCAAAGTTGATTTCTAGCTTCCACACTAAAACGAGAAAAGCCAAACCAACTACCTATATTTTTTGATCGGTGGTAACGCTTTATGAAATATGTTTTACCATCAATCTGTTGAGAGAAAATCTCGCTTTGAGAACCTTTAGAAATAATACCGCCTTCTAATTTAAAGATGGCATTCAGTGATGAGAAGAGTGTGACAATCTTTTTGTTCTCATTCCAAGGTGAAAATATCAGCCATTTTTTCCGTACCAGTGACATGTGATAGACGATAAACCTAAATAAAATTAATGAAATAATTATACCTGCCCGCCCAAGCCATTAGCTAGAACAAACCAAGCTTATTCTGCTCCCAGTTCCAATAAAGTATTCAAGGTAAAGCTCAGTGAAAAGTTACATTCTTATCTGTTCAGCTAATTTGTAATGACTTCCTTCTAGCCCGAAATGCCTTTATCCCTTATCATAGCTCAAGTACTAAGTATAAGGACAATCAATGGCTGAGTTTTTTGGGGACAATTGGCAAGATATTTTAATAGCCAATAATTTGGATAGCTTCGATAAGATATGGGATTTAGACGCGGAATGGTTTGAAGAACCTAACGTCCGTCGTGGCGGCTGGAGTGGCGTAGTCAAAATTGACCTAGATACGCCTAAGGGAAAAGTGGGTGTATTTATCAAACGCCAAGAAAATCATATTACCAAAACACCACTTCACCCGATTAAAGGTCGTCCTACTTTTGAGCGCGAATTTAATAATATTCTTCGCCTCCGAAAGCATAATCTCCCCACACTCACACCTGTTTATTTTTCAAAAAGAAATAGTAATGGCGATCTTCAAGCAATCTTAATCACAGAAGAATTATCTGGCTACGCACCACTTGAATCAGACTATTTTTTGTCAGGCGAAGCATTCACTGACAAAGAGCATAAGCAGCGTTTATTCCAAGCAGTTGCAACCGTTTTACGTAATATGCATCACCATCATTATCAACATAATTGCTTTTACTTAAAGCATATTTTTGTCAAAGCCGAGGGTCAGTCATGGGATGTTAAGATTATTGATCTTGAAAAACTTAAATGGAGCTTTTGTAAGAATAGAGCTATTTATCGAGATTTATTAACCTTACACCGCCATGCCCAATCATGGCCTAAAAAAGATCATATTGCTGTTTTCAAATATTATGTCGAAGAAGAACAGCTTTCAGATAAATCTAAAGCACTCTGGCGAACAATTGAAAATAAGGTTTTAAAAAAAGGTCGATAAGCTCAAAAGGCTTGAACTTGGTATAATTAATCAACTCCAAATTAAAAGAATCCCAACCATGATCGTATTAGGCTTATCCGGCGCAGTAAATCACGATGCATCTGCCGCATTATATATTGATGGAAAACTTGTTGCCGCCGCCGAAGAAGAACGTTTTCTTCGTGATAAACATGCCAAAGGTAAAATGCCCTACGAGGCCACAAAGTTTTGTCTTGAGCAAGCAGGTATCACGCCCGATCAAATTGATATTGTGGCTTTTCCTTATGCTGAAATTGGACTTAAATCACCCGCTCGCTGGCACTATGCCAAACGTCATTGGTATGCACCTGATCGTGCTCTAACTGCATTATTTAGTGGTAACCGCCGTTACTGGCGTAACCACCGAAATGTCATGAAATTACTTGATGATCTTGGTATTGATTCAAAGCGCGTTAAATTTGAAGCGGTAGAACATCACCTTGCACATGCCAGTAGCGCCTATCACTTAAGTGGTTTTAAAGAAAAAACGGCTATTATCGGTATTGATGGTAAAGGCGAATATGCCACGACTTTCTTTGGTTACGGTGAAAATGGCAAGATCCATAAAATTAAAGAGTTTTATGATCCTGATTCTTTAGGTGGTATGTATGGTGCTTTAACAGAATTACTTGGCTTTGAGATGCTCGATGGTGAGTTTAAAGTAATGGGCATGGCCCCTTACGGCAACCCCGAACGCTTTGATTTTTCTCGCCTGATTGATTGTCATGATGGTGAATTCCAAGTCAACACAAAACTGGTTAATACCGTTGGCCTACGCCGCTACAAACAAGATGGTAAAGGCTATTTCTTTAGCCCTAAACTAATCGAATGGCTTGGACCTATACGTGCTGGTGATGAAATCGATGATCCTTATATCGATTATGCTGCGAGTATTCAGGCCTTATTAGAAAAAACAGCACTTCATCTTATTAATTATTATTTAGGCGATATTATTAAAGAAACAGGTAAAGTCTGTTTTGCCGGTGGTGTAGCCTTAAATGTAAAATTGAACCAACGTATTATTGCCCTGCCTGATGTGAAAGAACTGTTTGTGCAACCTGCTGCAAGTGATGCTGGTACAGCTATTGGGGCTGCAAGTTATGCATCTCAAATGGCTGGTGTTCCCGTTGAAAAGATGGAACATGCTTATCTCGGCCCTGCCTACACGACAGAGCAATGCATCGCTGCATGTGATACTTATCCTAAAGATGTTATCTGGGAAAAATTAGATAATGTCACCGTCCAAACAGCTGAAATATTAAATAATGGTAACCCTGTTTCATGGTTTCAAGGCCGGATGGAGTTTGGCCCTAGAGCACTCGGTAACCGCAGTATAATTGGTAGTCCCAACCATTCTGGCGTAGCTGATAGAATCAATGCGCAGATTAAATACCGTGAACGCTGGCGCCCATTTTGTCCTAGTATTTTAGACCGTGTTGCCCCTGAAATATTACAAACAGAACACCCTAGTCCTTATATGACATTTACCTTTGATGTCGCACCAGAATGGAAATCTCGTATTCCTGAGGTTGTGCATGAAGATGGTACCGCTCGGGCACAAATTGTCACTAAAGCAACAAACCCACGCTATTACGATCTGCTGGAAGAGATGGAAAAGCTTAATGGTAATGCCGTGTTATTAAACACATCACTCAATCGTCGTGGCGAACCTATGGTGTGTAGCCCTGAAGATGCGTTAAATATGTTCTATGGCTCAGACTTAGAATACTTAGTAATGGAAGATATTCTCGTTACAAAGAAATAGGTCTAAGTCAATTCAGCCAGTATGCGCTGTAAAGATGGGTTATCAGCATAGTGTTTGTGTAAATAAGCGATAAAACGTGTCCATTTACGCATTATTTTTTTCTGGCCAAAGTAGCGGCTATGACTGCTGATAGCGATCACATCTGAATTGCCGATATTATCAATAATGATACATAGGCCTTGATGAGCATCGCGGCGTTGATAGACAATGTTCTTCGGTTTAATGGTCATCGTCATCACATTTTGGGCGATAAGGTAATCCTTCAATAACATCAAGGACTGCTTAATTCCTTGATAATTATCCAGAGTTAGCTCGGCTGACTCTAGATAGTGTTCAAGTGTTTTTGCTACCGGGCCATCAGGATCGCGAATAAGATCAAACACAGCCCCTGGCCCCATATTTGTTTCTACAACCCCATGAAATTGTGGCAACATATCCCATGCAATATTCTTTTTTTGCAATAATTTATAATATGCTTGTTCACGGCGAGTCTCTTCTTCGCCACGCAAGACAACCACTTTAATGCATAAGTTGTCATTGTCTGGATGCACATAACACTCTCGGTGTAAGCCTTTGCCAAATAATTGTTCAGGTAATAATTCAATCATTCCTATATCCCTCAGGATTTTTACTTTGCCAATTCCACGTATCCACCACCATATCACTCAACGTTTTCTCTGCTTGCCAGTCTAATTCTTTATTCGCACGTGAAGGATCGGCATAACACTCTGCAATATCGCCCGCTCGCCGAGGAACAATTTGATAGGGGATAGCTGTTGCTGATGCATGCTTAAAAGCTTCAATCACTTCAAGAACACTATAGCCTCGACCAGTACCGAGATTATAAATATTGCAATATTCAGATGTTAACGCCAAGCCTTCTAATGCTTTTAAGTGCCCTTTTGCCAAGTCAACAACATGAATATAGTCTCTGACCCCCGTTCCATCACGGGTTGCATAGTCATCACCAAAAACAGCGACAGACTCTAATTTACCCACTGCAACTTGTGACACATACGGTAATAAATTATTGGGAATACTTTTAGGATCTTCACCTATCAAGCCACTTTCATGGGCACCAGCAGGATTAAAATAACGTAATATCATTATTTTTAACGTATTCGCTGGGGCAAGCATGATATCTTTCAAAATATCTTCAATAATTAGCTTACTGCGTCCATAAGGATTAGTAGCCGATAAAGGAAAGGTCTCATTAATAGGCACCGAATCTGGATCGCCATATACAGTAGCTGATGAACTAAATACCAATTTATTGACGGCAAACTGCTGCATCACATCAAGCAACACTAATGTTGCCGTTAGATTATTCTGATAATACATCAGTGGTTGCTCACACGACTCGCCCACAGCCTTAAGACCAGCAAGATGAATAACCGCATCAATTGAGTATGATTCAAAAATAGTCGTTAGCGCCGCTTTATCTCGCAAATCACTTTGATGAAACTCAACAGGCTTTGCCGTGATTTTCTCTACTCGCCGCAGAGATTCTAGACTACTATTCGACAAGTTATCTACCACCACAATATTAAACCCCGCATCCAGCAACTCGACACAGATATGACTCCCGATATAACCTGCTCCGCCGGTAACTAATATTGTTTTTTTGATACTCATTCTCCCTTACAAATTCTCATCATTCTACGGCTCAATTTTAGCATGAGTCATCTCATCAATAATATCTGCTACCTGAGTTGGCATACTATATAAATCTTCACTTTCAGCGTAGGACAAGCCATTAACAGACCTCGTCTGTAAATAGTTTTTATCTAACATCGACATTAACTGAGTATTAAAATCAACTTGCTTAAAAGGTGAATTTGATACGCCACCTGTCTGTGATTTTGTGACATGTTTTGCATAACCACACACTTCTGTTACCAATACGGGTAGACCTGCAACAATCGCTTCCAAGATAACGGTACCGGTATTTTCTTTTCTCGCCGGATGTATTAAAACATCGGCCCCTAAAAGAAAACGCGGCACATCCGTGCGGCCACCGAAAAAATGTACATGTTCTGCTATAGAAAGCTTGTCAGCTCTTTTTTGATAGGGAGCAGTATCTCCATCACCTACGACAAATAAATGCGCCTTGTTTAACGCTGCTGCCGGTAAACTTGCCAAGGCTTCGATACCACGGTCAAGCCCTTTCGTTTTAAATCCTGTGCCCACCATCAACACTATAAAATCATCATCTGCAATTGAAAATTCATCTCGAAAATCATGCCTTATTTGCTGCCAGTTATCGGGGCGTTTCCGATCTGCAGAAATGCCGGGAGGCAACATCAATAATCGATTATCGGGCGTATGATAATGTTTTTTGAATAAAGCCATTTGAATATCTGAAATCATCAGAGCAACGGTTGCACTTTGCTCTGAAAATACCGATGCTTCACCTTTGGAGTAAAAACGAACACGCCCTAAATATTGCTGCAAGAAATAATCTTTCTGGTTTTTTACACGATCGATATAACAAGGATCAGCTGCATAATATAAATCCAAGCCAGGTATTTTATTAAAGCCCACAATCAAATCATAATTCCCATGCTCTAGCTTAGCTTGGATCTGCTGAACAAATGAAGCGACTTTACGATGATTACTCCAGCCTTGCAGCGGAATAATATGCACATTAAAGCCTTCAGGAATGTCGCCCTGCCATTCCATTACATAGACATCGATGTCATAACCTCGTTGCCGACAAATGGTCATAATGCGTAAAAAATCACGAGCAAGGCCACCAAAAGGAAAATATTTATATAAACAAACAGCTAGTTTCATAAGGTGATCTCAGCAAGAGTCTCGGCAAATAAGGCTTTTATTTTTGGAGCATGCCAATTACGTAAAAAACGCGCTTTATCTTTAGCAAAAGCACGTTGAAAAGAATTCAAACTGCTGCATTCCTTCATCGCATCTAAATCAATTAATAACACGCTTTCCTGCTCATCTAATAATAAGTTTTGTGCCTTTAAATCACCATGAGAAATTTGATACTGTTGTAATAAAGTAAATATTACTTGCAGCTGCTGTAACTCTCTCTCTGTTGGCATTTTCTCTTCGTAAACATCTAACAACTCTTTCGCAGGGACCATTTCACTAATAAAGTAAGCGGTATATCGAAGTCCAAGGAAACGTTTTTCAATAAATCCAAAAGGGGTGGGGGTTGCCACACCTATGAGTTCTAGTAAATTAGCATTTTTCCACGAAACCGCCGCACGACTCGGTCGAAAACACCGAGAAACAAAATGCCATATCCCCTTGATATTATAGCGTTTAACAACGAATTCAACACCTGCATGGTTGATCTGAACAACTGTGGCGGAATTGCCATCTTTAAGCATTTTCCCCTGTGACATCACCTGATCAATATCATTAATAAAGTGCCTGCCAACAGCATTAATAAACGCCCGCTGAAAACCATATTCAGTGGAGAGCGTTTTCTTATAATCTGTCATCGTGCACGATCGGAAACATTTACTCAGGTAATTAACCTTACGTTTCAACCATGCCTTATTAACCGTTAACTCCATGGCTTTTTTCTCTCGCTCATCAAACAACCAGCCACGACGATGATAATAGTCTTCTACCTTACTGCTTAAATAGTCTTGTTGCCGACCTTTGAACTGAACAATTAATAAGGCTAAATTAGCTAAACTTTCCTGTTTATTTAGGCCATCACTCTCTTGTGTACAATTAATCGAGGCTAAATCAATAAGAAAACAGTGGCCACTCTTCATGAGGATATTATCTAAATGGAAGTCACTTTGATAACAGGCAGATTGATGAAGTGTTGCGGTTAACTCAAATAATAAATCCGTTGTCTGTTCCAGTAACTCAAGTGAACTTCCACTCTCGATAGGCTGAGCCTGTTCCAAATATTCATAAGCAACAGCACAACATCCTGATAGCTCTGCCACCGTAAATAGTAATTTTGGCGTCTTCACCCCTGTCTTTTCGACATGGTGATAGCCCTGTAATTCTCGTGCTAATTCACGCTCACCCTTTTTAGCTTTGGCAAACATTTTAATCACGACAGTCTGCTCAGCTGAATGCGCTTTAACTACAAGTCGCTTAGCGGGTAATAACCGTAAAACCTCTGTACACACATAAAGTGTTCCATCAATCATTAAATCAAATGGCAGTCCATCTAGCTTTTCACCATTGATAAATTGAGCAAGCGGCATGTTAACGTCCATGATTGAGTGACTTATCTCGCATTTTTAAAGCTCGCTTCTCGACTTTAAACCAAAATGATTTCTGCTGACGTAACAAGGTGCGTAATGATAAGCCTGAATAAGCCTTCATAAAACGAAATAAATCATGCTGAGTTAAGGCCACATCTAAGGCAGAAAAATACAAACCACTGAGATCTTTCACCAGCCATCTTTCAGGTGTTTTTTTGCGAAGTTGTGCACGATGAAGATCAATCAAAAATAACGGTGTATCTGCATTAAACTTATTCGTCTTAGCAAAAGAATTATCCAATAAAAAATGGCATAAATAATAATCACGATGATTCATTCCTTGCTCATGCATGACTTTTGAAATAATCGCCAATTTATTAATCAGCGCTATTTTAGTTTCAAATGTAGGCGGACTCTCTCGCCATTGTTGACCTAGATCTTCCAGACTCATGGTATCAACCAAATCATCTGTTACTATAAAGGAATGTTTTGTAGCAGGATTATTCCCGCGCTCACCATATGCTGCCACAGTCATCGTATCAATATTATTTGCGCGTAAAAACTCCACTGCTTGCCATTCATTTTTAGCACTAATAACAGGAGCTCGGAGCTGAATTAGATTTTTTACAATCTCACCCCAGCCTACACCTTGATGATATTTCAGAAAATAGCTATGAGAATCACGTTCAAAACGTAAGGTGCGACGGCCTTCTTTATCCCGGTAAATTTCACCTGAGATTGTCTGTAATAGTGAAAAGACATCGTCTTTCTTCCACTGCTTTTCAAGTTCTGTTCTTAGATACACTATTGTCGACATTTAGATCTACTTCTTTACTCTTACATTTGAATTTGAATTGGCATTTGAATTTTCTCACTCAACGATACTGTAAATCGAAACAGAACTCTAACTGTCAGCCCTAATTTGATACACTAGTTATATAAATTCTATCACCTAGCAAAGATAAGAGGTTAGCCGTGTCATATACATCTACACTAAGTCGCCACCAAAAGATGGTTGAGGGCTTATATGCACTTGAGTCTCAAATAGATGCGCTTATAGACAAGCTTAGAAAATGCCTAGCTTCAGGCAATAAAGTTTTGTTTTTTGGCAATGGCGGCAGTGCATCAGATGCCCAACACTTAGCCGCGGAATTTGTTGTTCGTTATTACAAACAGCGTGCTCCTTTGGCTGCAATTGCGCTGACAACCGATACATCAATTATTACCGCACATGGCAATGACTATAGTTTTGATACTATTTTTGATCGTCAAATTCAAGCCTTAGCAAAACCTGGCGACATTGCAATTGGTTTATCCACTTCCGGTAATAGCGCCAATGTAATTAATGGGCTCAACACCGCAAAACAAGCAGCTTGTGTCACCATAGCCTTTACCGGTGCCAATGGCGGCCAATTAGCGAGTATTGCTGATGACTGTATCTGTATTCCAGCAGATGAAACTGCACGAGTACAAGAAGGACATATCATTATTGGTCACTGGTTATGCGAAGCGCTTGATGAGCACCATAGCTAGCCAAAATCAATGAGTAAACAATCCATCACTACCGACGTCGTTATTATTGGAGCAGGCATTGCCGGCTTGTGGCTACATAATCGACTCAATTCTATGGGGTTTCATGCCATATTATTGGAAAATAAAACCATAGGTAATGCCCAAACATTGAGTTCTCAAGGCATTATTCACGGTGGGGCTAAATATGCTCTTAATGGCATCCTCTCAAAAGCAACACAAGCAATTGGCGCAATGCCCCAACGCTGGAAAGACTGTCTTGAAGGCAAAGGGGATGTGGACTTAACCGCTGTTACAGTCCTAACTGACCACCAATTAATGTGGTCAAAAGATCAATTGTCATCAAAAATTGTGTCTTTCTTCGCTAGCAAAGCATTAAGTAGTCGGATGAAAACGGTAGCAAAAGATAAGCAACCTGAACTCTTTCAAGATCCACACTTTAAAGGCTCTTTATATCGCTTAGAAGAACCGGTTCTTGATATTCCCACCGTCTTATCGGCTTTAAGCAAGCCGTGGCAAGATCGTATTATTAAAATAAATGAAAATAGCTCAATAGTATGGCAAAAAGACAATCATAAAATAGACTCTATTCGCATCAATGATGACGTTGAAATTACCGCACAACATTTTGTCTTAACAGCTGGAGAAGGTAATCAAGCACTGCTTGATGGCCTTGGCTTTAAAAGACCAGAAATGCAGCGTAGACCATTACAAATGGTATTGTGTAAAGCCAAGGATAAAGCGCATTCCCTACCTGAAATTTTTGCTCATAGTCTGGGTTCAGGCTCTAAACCCATAGCGACTATAACTAGCCACTTAGACGAAGAAGGTAATGTGATTTGGTATATTGGCGGCAATATCGCCGAAAATGGTGTCGGTAAAGAATTCAATGACTTAATTAATGAAGCTGAATCATTATTAGCTGACATTATGCCTTGGTTCTCATTACCAGAGTTAAAATGGGCGAGCCATAATATCAATCGAGCAGAGCCTAAACAATCAGGCTTAACTCGACCAGATACAGCCTTTGTTGAATCAGAAAATAATATTCATATTGCATGGCCGACTAAATTAGCACTGGCACCAGATCTAGCCGACACGGTTATTAACAGATTAAAACAGCAGAAATTAGTGGCTGGCACTCATACCTCTACAGCCTTATTACCTCAAGCAGAAATAGCTAATACGCTATGGAACACCGCTTTCAAATGACATCTTATTTAAGCCAAAGACATCAGATTTCAGATACCGGAATAGCAGTCTCACCACTAGGTCTAGGCACCGTTAAAATGGGCCGAAATACAGCGGTTAAATACCCTCAGCACTTTGAAATACCAGATGATACACAGGTGCAAAATTTGCTATCTCAAGCGTGGGAACTCGGGATCAATTTATTGGATACGGCTCCAGCTTATGGTAATAGTGAACAACGTTTAGGCGAATTATTAAAAAAACAGAATCATGGTTGGATTATTGCTACCAAGGTCGGTGAAACATTTAATGCCGAAACGGGTGAATCACACTACGCCTTTAGCCCAGAAGTAATCACTGCCAGCATCCACCAGAGCCTAAAACGACTCAAACAAGATGTCCTTGATATTGTCTTAATTCACTCTGATGGCAATGATAAAACAATCATTGAACAAGGTGCTTTAGAAGTCTTAGCAGATTTGAAACAACAAGGCCTTATTCGTGCCACAGGTATGTCGACCAAAACTGTTGAGGGAGGTTTATTAGCTCTACAACAAGCTGACCTTGCTATGGTTATGCACAATATTGAATACCAACAAGAGCAAGCTGTACTTGATCAAGCAGCACAAGACAATAAAGGCATTTTTATTAAAAAAGCATTGGCAAGTGGTCACTTAAACACCGATAGTGTGCAAAATAACTTTGACTTCATCTACTCTCACTCAGCAGTGAGTAGCATTATTATTGGCACTATCAGCCCAGCACACCTTGAAGATAATGTCGCTAAAGTGATTAGGGCTTTAACAAAGATATAATAGCTGAGACAAGGTTCCTCCCTGCTCTGTTCTCTAGCAGCCCGATGAAGACTGCTCGCAGCAAGCGTAACCACATCATTGATATTAGTATTCGCAGTTGTGGTCGAAGAGGTGGCTCAAATGCCATTGCTTCAACTGTTCGTATAGTTGTTATAGGCTACCATGGTAATGACTTCAGCCTCTTCATTTTGTATTGTGAGCTAACAGCTGGAACAGACACCTTGATCAACTACTTATTTTGAGTAATCTTATCAACAATTGCAGTCGTCGAGCAGTTAGGTGTCATGCCCATCACTTTTACTTCTCCGCCATAGCCCTCAACAATTTCCCAACCGACTACGCCTTTTTTATCGTAGTCGCCACCTTTGACAAGGATATCAGGCTGAACTTCAGCTAATAACTCTTCTGGCGTGTCCCCTTCGAAACACGTTACCCAATCAACTGACTCTAAGCCAGCCAATACAGTTAAACGGCGGCTTGCAGTATTAATGGGGCGACCTACACCTTTTAATTTAGCTACTGATTCATCCGTATTAATGGCTAAGATAAGTCGGTCACCTTGTTCGCGAGCTTGCTGTAAATAGCTCACATGTCCAGCATGAAGAATATCAAAACACCCATTGGTAAAGACCACTTTTTCACCGCGTTGCTTGGCCTGTTGCACTGCTAATTTTAATTGTTCAACAGTCACCACTCCAGCAATACTATGATCGGTATTATTACTACCTTGGTGTCGTTCATATTCACGTTTTAATTCTGGCTCACTCACCGTAGCCGTACCTAATTTGCTCACGACAATGCTGGCTGCAATATTAGCTAAGGTCACTGCTTTTTCAAGGTCTTCACCAGCTGCTAACGTTGCCGCTAAGGTTGAAATAACAGTATCGCCTGCACCCGTCACGTCGGCGACCTCTTTTGCTATTGCAGGCAAATGAAATTCTTCTTTATCTTTTCTAATCAAAGACATGCCATGTTCACTGCGAGTAATCAATATGGCTTTAATATCTAATGACTCAATTAACTTTAAAGCTTTATCTATTAAATCCGCCTCTGATGTTACTTTACCGACAACGACTTCAAATTCCGTCATATTAGGCGTAATGAGATCGGCACCTCGATATTTAGAAAAATCATCTCCCTTAGGATCAACTAATACAGGTACATTATATTTCTTCGCAGTTTTTATCCAATACTGTGGCTCCACTAATGTGCCTTTATTGTAATCAGATAAAACCATCACCGATGCCGCTACTAATTGGCTTTCTAGTAAAGGTTTCATTGCCTGCCATTCATCTGTAGGGAAAGGGGACTCAAAATCCATGCGTAATAATTGCTGATGATTACTGATCACGCGTTGTTTGATAATCGTACCCGTTGTTGGCGATTGATGAAAAACACAATCAACGCCGACAGAATTCAATCGTTGTTTTAAAGTAGCTGCCGCACTATCTGTTCCCGTAATTCCGCTGATGACACTTGTCGCACCGAGTGATGCAATATTCATTGCCACATTAGCTGCCCCACCGGGAATATCTTCAATTCTGTCAACATTGACAACTGGCACAGGTGCTTCTGGCGAAATTCGACTCGCGTTACCATGGTAGAAGCGGTCTAACATCAAGTCACCAATAACAAGAACTTGGGCAGCGTGGAAAGTAGGAAATATCTGTTTCATATGCTCTAATTCATTAACGTCAATAGGACTATTGTGCGGGTAAAATACTGTTCAGTCTATGCCATACCTGCTTTGCAGATATATTTTCCATACAAACAGCTTCGCCATTTGATGAATTTTCTAATGGACACTGACGTTTATAACAAGGACTACACTCAAAATCACTAATCTCATGCTGTTGATTTTGACCATAAGTACCAATTAGTCCGGTATCCGTCGCGCCATAAATGGTCACTGTAGGCAAGCTGACCATTGCCGCCAAATGGGCCAAGCCCGTGTCACTGCATACAGCACCTTGTGCTTTTGCAGTAATCGCCGCCACTTCATTTAATGAGATGCGAGGTAAAGCAAAGGCTTGTTCGCTGACACTGGCAATCTCTTGTGCTCGTTTATATTCCTCCTCATTACCACAAGGTAATAAGACTGAATATCCTTGTCTAACGGCTTGTTGAACTAAATCTTGCCATGATGATAATGGCCATAACTTCGTTAACCAACTGGCATTATGCACAAATAATAGATAACGTTCCGGCAAGTCAAAATCAAGTTTAGGTAAACTATAAGCACTTAAATCAACACCATAATCTGCCGGTGAACTCGGCAAATCATAGGCTAATGCCTTAGCCATAAACTCACGTATTTTTTCTATTGAATGTTGTTTGGTATTAACACTATAACGGTAGTCATAAGCCCAATGAGCCGGCTTCTCTCGTACACATGTCTTATCTAGGCCGTGTACTTTAGCCTTAGATAACCAAGATACAAAGGCACTTTTTAAATTACTTTGTAGGTCAATAACAACATCATAATCATTGGCATTAAGCTGTTGATAAAAATTGGGAAGTCGCCCATCTTTCCACGCTTTAATGGGTTCTTTTCGCCATTGCCTATGCGCTGTTTTAATGACGCGTTTAACATGGGGATGCCATAAAGGAACATCTGCAAAAGCTTGGTCAACAACCCAATCAAACTCAATCTCTGGATAGGCTTTTGCAGCATCAGTAATCGCCGGTAAAGCATGCATGAGATCGCCCATCGACGTGAGCTTGATAATTAACACTTTCATCTTTAATTGAATGCGTTATCTCGATGTTGTTTCAGAATTTTCAAAAAGGCATCAGGATCTTTAATTTGAGTTAACTCACCTTCACGAGGGAAAAGTTTGTCTTGTAAGCGAGATAGCCAGAACCGAAGTGCAGCAGCACGTAAAACCAGATTCAGACTTTCATCTTCACCTGCTGTTAATGGTCTCTGCGCCGTATAAGCATTCATCAGAGCCTGATAACGTGACGGTTCAACTAAGCCTTCTTCATTCACACACCAATCATTGACTGCAACTGCTAAGTCATAGAGCAGGTACTCATCACAGGCATAATAAAAATCAATAATGCCTCGTAGTTCATCACCGTCAAATAAAGCATTATCACGAAACAAATCAGAATGCGTTAAACCTGACGGACAGGCTAAGTTGGCATAGTCAGCTTGAAAATTAAGTTCATCTTGCAAAAGCGTTGCCGAAGCTGGATCTAATAGAGGTAAAACAGTGTTAGCAATCTGCTGCCGCCATTCAGGGCCTCGCTGGGTCGGACGATGAGAATCAAACTGCTGACCCGCAACATGCATATTGGCTAAAACATCTCCGATCGCTTGGCACTGTGCAAGGCTAGCCACCTCATTCACACCTCGACCTGATAAACGTAAAACTAATGCCGCAGGACGGTCACATAATGTTTTTAAATAGCGGCCTTCTTTGTCGGCAGCAGGATGCGCCGAAGGAATATTATGCTGATAAAAGAAGGTCATTACATCAAGAAAATACCCCAACTCATCAAACTCATGCTGTTCGAATAAGGTGAGTACAAACTCGCCTTGCTCGGTCGTCACAAAATAATTGGTATTTTCTATGCCATCACTAATGCCTTGATAAGACACTAATTGACCCACGGCATAATCATTTAAAAACGCGATTAAGTCATCGCGCTCTACTTCTGTATAAACTGACATTTTACCTACTCAAAAATTAGTGGGCTTACCACTCAAATAAAATCCAATTAGGTACGATATGTCCCGCTAATTCATGTTGCTGTGATTCTAATGAACCATCACCATCGGTATCAATAAAGTAATAAGGAATACCTACATCTGGAACGACTTTAATCATATAAAGCTGACCATTAACGCGATATTCTTCGATGCGGCGATTATCTTCCTGAAAGATATTCACTTCAGGTTCAATCGTTTCACCACTTTGTAATGGCTCAGGAAGTGTAGGTGGTTGTGCAATATCATCCGCAGAAAAAATATTTGCTGACATTAATAATGCAACTGCACATACAATATGCGTCAAACTGATCTTATTAAACATGAAATGAACTCCGTATAATTTCTCACAAAGATATCATTTCCCATACAATGTTCAAAGCACTCTATTGTCCTCTACCCATATTTTTCAAAGTGACTAACTATGAAGCAAGAAGCACCTTTTATTCTCGTTGATGGATCCTCTTATCTTTATCGCGCCTACTATGCGATGAAACAAGCCAACCTGACTAATGCTCAAGGCCAAGCTACTGGGGCAATATATGGTGTTGTTAATATGTTGAAAAAGCTTTTGGCTCAATACAAACCTGAACTGGTTGCTGTTGTGTTTGATGCCAAAGGCAAAACATTCCGCAGTGATCTTTATAGTGAATATAAAGCAACACGCCCACCTATGCCTGATGATTTGCGCGAACAAATCGAACCGCTGCATGATGTGATTAGGGCAATGGGATTCCCATTAATTATGATTGATCATGTTGAAGCCGATGATGTAATAGGAACTTTGGCCCTACAAGCGACACAACAACAGCTGCACACTGTTATCTCGACAGGCGATAAAGATATGGCGCAGCTTGTGAATAACTATGTCACCCTCATCAATACGATGAATAACACCAGCACCGATATTCAGGCGGTACATGAGAACTATGGGGTTGCCCCCGAACAGATCATTGATTTCTTAGCCTTGATGGGAGACACCTCTGATAATATTCCCGGCGTGCCTAGTGTGGGTAAAAAAACAGCCGCCAAACTATTACAACGCTTTGAAACATTAGAAGGTGTGATTGCTGGTGCAGACGAAATTAAAGGCAAGATGGGTGAAAAAGTAAGGGAGTCTATTTCATTTTTACCGCTGTCTTATCAACTTGCGACCATCAAACTGGATGTTGAATTAGATGACACGCCAACAAGCTTACAACTGAAGGCACAAGATAATGATGCTTTATTAGCCTTATATACTCATCTTGGTTTTAAATCATGGACTGCGGAAATAGCACGCAACACAAATACAAAAGCCAGTGAGACGACAGCTCAACAGAGTAGTGCTGATATTGCTCTTCCTGAACCACCAGCAGAGCAACATTACGAAACTATTTTAACTGAAGAACGCCTGCAATTTTGGCTCGATGCCCTACAAAAAGCAGATCTATTTGCCTTTGATACTGAAACCACCAGCCTTAATTATCTTGAGGCTAGATTGGTTGGTCTATCATTTGCTGTTAAGGCTGGTGAAGCCGCTTATTTGCCCCTAAGGCATGACTATATTGGGGCACCAAAGCAATTAGATTTCGAGCATGTTATATCTTTATTTAAACCCTTGTTAGAAGATCCCAAGCACAATAAAGTCGGACAAAACCTTAAATATGATCGCCATATTTTGCTAAATCATGGTATTGATTTACAAGGTATTCAACATGACACCATGCTGCAATCTTACGTGTTAGACAGTACCGCTACACGTCATGATATGGATTCACTGGCTGAAAAATATTTAAATAGAACGACTATTCATTTTGAAGCCATTGCCGGCAAAGGTAAAAAACAACTCACCTTTAATCAAATTGATCTTGAACAGGCCTCTCCCTATGCTGCTGAAGATGCCGATATAACCTTACAACTCCATCAAACTCTTTGGCCCAAAATTCAAGCGACTCCCGCTTTAGAAGAAGTCTACAACAGTCTTGAAATGCCATTACTAACCGTGATTAATACTCTTGAACGTAATGGTGTCAATATTGATATTTGGATGTTGCAACAGCAAAGTGATGAGCTGGGTCATAAAATTGCTCAACTACAAAAGCAAGCATGGGATATTGCCGGCGAAGAGTTCAACCTCGGTTCGCCAAAACAATTAGGGGCGATCTTGTTTGAAAAACTTGAACTGCCTATTTTAAAGAAAACACCCAAAGGCCAACCCTCTACTGCTGAATCAGTGTTGCAAGAACTGGCCGATGAAGGCTATGAGCTCCCTCAAGTTATTATGCAATTTCGTAGCTTAAGTAAATTAAAATCCACCTATACTGATCGCCTGCCTGAACAAGTTAATCGTTCAACAGGACGAGTTCACACCTCCTATCATCAAGCAGTAACGGCAACAGGACGATTATCTTCATCCGATCCTAATCTACAGAACATTCCTATCCGAAGTGAAGAAGGTAGACGAATTCGTGAGGCATTTGTCGCACCAGATGGATTCATTTTACTGGCTGCCGATTATTCTCAAATTGAACTCCGTATTATGGCGCATCTCTCTCAAGATGCAGGCTTACTCCGTGCTTTTTCTGCAGGTGAAGATATTCATCGCCACACGGCCTCAGAGATTTTCAATGTGACATTGGATGAGGTCACAAACGATCAACGTCGTAGTGCCAAAGCCATTAACTTTGGTTTGATTTATGGCATGTCAGCACACGGATTATCCAAGCAACTAGGGATAGAACGACATCAAGCTGCTGATTATATGACCACCTACTTCGAACGCTACCCTGATGTTAAACACTATATGGAAAGCACGCGTGAACAAGCCAAGATTGATGGTTATGTTGAAACCTTATTTGGTCGCCGTTTATTCTTACCTGAAATAAATTCAAGTAATGGCATGCGTCGCCAATATGCAGAAAGAACAGCAATCAATGCCCCAATGCAAGGAACTGCTGCCGATATTATTAAGCGCGCCATGATTGACATTCAACACTGGCTATCCACTGAAGACACCTCTATTCGTATGATTATGCAGGTACATGATGAATTGGTCTTTGAAGTCCCTCTCGATCAAATTGAGTCTGCTCAAACTAAAATAGAGCACTTTATGAGTCAAGCTGCCACACTTGATGTGCCTTTAGAAGTAGGTATTGATACTGGAGATAATTGGGAACAGGCCCATTAAGGTAAGTATTAGTAATGCCAAGAAACTCATCTGAATCATGATGGTGAGTTTCATCATTGCCACCTATTTCTGAGCAACTGTCGACCTTTATAGTACGAACCACCCTAAACAGCCCACCAGCAAGACCAAACGTTAACTTCGCACCGCAGCTCAACCCTGTGCTTACATAGTTTCACCAAATAACATCATCAAATACTTATTAATTAATTGCTAATAAATTATTAGCCCGTAAAATAGCGACATATAGAAATAAAGTAATACCAAGTTAAACTAGCTTGATCACTGTTATTTTAAAAACAGGCTTCTTTCAAAGTTTATAAAAAAATAGCGGAACTTTTTGCCGCTATTATTTATCTAGACTCATTTTATTTAGAGGCCTAAGTCGTCCTCAGGTCACTTTAAGACCATAACATTACTATGGCATTAATTTTGCTATAATTTTCTTACAAACTAAAGACTAGATTATAAAAAATTTCGTATAAGGATATAGTTGTGACTAACATTACCCCAACCTCTGAAGAACTTCGTATGGAGGAACAAGATTTTATTGTTTCTAAAACAGATCCAAAAGGTAAAATAACCTACTGTAATGAGAGCTTTATTCGCTTCTCTGGTTATGAAGAATCGGATCTTCTCCAGCAACCTCATAATATTATTCGTCACCCGGATATGCCGCGTTCAATTTACCGTTTTCTATGGGAAACCATTTGTACTCATACTGAGTTTTTTGGCATTGTAAAAAATCTCTGTAAGAACGGCGCTTACTATTGGACGTTTGCTAATGTCACTTCCAGTACCGATGAAGAGGGTAATATCATTGGTTACTATTCTGTACGCAGACAAGCTAATCAAAAAGTGATTGATCTGCTCACTCCGGTGTACAAACAAATGGTAGAAGAAGAAGCAAAGCATAGCAGTAGTAAACAAGCAATGGACGCTTCATTCAAAATACTAACTGATTACATCGCAACACATAATCTAAGTTATAAAGAGTTTGTATATACTTATGCCAAATAAAATAATCAATATTCTACTCGCTGGTTTGGTCGCTTCAATGGCACTAGCCTTAGTCTTTATTTATGGTGCTCCATACTGGTATTTAGCCGCTATTCCTCTGGTCATTATTTTGCTTGCCAGTAAGAAGAAAGAAGCCGTTAATATGCTGTCTCCAGTTATGCTTGATATTATAAAAATGATGCATGAGATCCGTCTGGGTCGCTTAGAGTATCGTATTACTCATATTCCTAAGGATGATCCTTTTTATAATTTGGCCTGGTTGCTTAATAATGCTATCGATCAAATTGAAGCGGTAATGCGTGAATCACAGTCATCTTTTACTGCAGCTGAATGGCAAGAATACTACCGTAAACCGCTACATAAAGGCATTAGTAGTGGCTACCATGCACAGTTAGCGAATATTTCGAAATCGGTTGACTCCCTGTCTAGTTCGTATTGGAAACAGCAACAAGATCACTTGTTTTCCAGCTTAGGAAAACTAAAATCTGAAAACCTATTAACCAATATAGGCCATACCCAAACAGATTTAGGAAGCATTGCCGGTGATATGTTAACGGTGGAAAATTTATCAAGAGAATCTGTTGATACCGCTATTAACAATCAAGATAATGCCAATATTCTTAATGATCGTCTCAATGTCATTGTCGAAAAATCAACTGCCATGAGAACCAGCTCGCATGAGCTTGCTTCCAGCAGCGAAGAAATTAAAGAAATGGTATCAATGATTGTCGGGGTGGCAGAACAAACTAACCTATTAGCGCTTAATGCGGCTATTGAGGCTGCTCGTGCAGGTGAACACGGTCGTGGTTTTGCCGTGGTGGCTGATGAGGTTAAAAAATTAGCCAGTACAACTAAAGAAGCAGCAGAGCAAATTTCCAAGATCATTGCTCGTTTCTCTTCTGCCAGCAAAATCATGTCAGAAGATACCGATACGATGGCCACTATTTCTGAAGATTCAAAACAACTGATTGATGACTTCAAAACAAGCTTTGATCAGGTCGCATCCAGTGCTCAAAAAACCTATGAGATGGTATCTAATGTTCAGATTATTTGTAATACAGCCTTAATCAAAGTCGATCATGTTATCTATATGCAGCGTGCTTATTATGCCACTGAAACGAATAGCCCAGATGGACCAGAAGCGCAAGCTGTTGATGTTAACCATCACAATTGTCGCTTTGGAAAATGGTATGACTCTGGCGATGGTCAAGAGGCCTATAGTCATCTACCCGTTTACTCTGAGATACAAGAACCTCATAGTCGAGTGCACTCTAATGTGCATGAAGTTATGCATGTTTTGGCACAAGAGTGGGGTACAAGTCTCGAACTACAAGCCAATTTATTGAATTATTTCCAGCAAGCTGAAGCCGCAAGTTCCGAACTGGTTATCTTAGTCGATCATCTTGCTGAACAGAAAAAATCATTTGAATCTACCAATCATGATGTTGAAGGTGAAGTCGACTTATTCTAAAAGTGGATAATTTATTCATCTAGAGCTTGCCGAAGAAAAGATTATTCATACGGTTCGGCAAGCTGGTGATAACAGTAAAAATAATCCCAACAGTTAAGCAACAGTCCCGAGTAGGCTTAGAAACCTTATTTAGCTGCAACAACCTTATTTCGGCCCAGCTCTTTTGCTTCATATAAAGCGCCATCTGCTGATTTAATTAAGCTGTGAACGACACTCTTAACATCATCACCACTTTCCGCTTGTATTGAGGCCACCCCCAAACTAATAGTGATGTGGTCAGCTGCCTCAGAATAATCATGAGTTAACGCTAAATCATCAACCGCTACACGGACTGTCTCAGCAATCGCTAGTGCGCCTGATAAGCTAGTCTCTGGCAGGATAATCCCAAACTCTTCACCACCATATCGCGCCACGACATCACCTGGTCTTTTCGAGGCTTTAGCCATCGTTCTGGCAACATATTTCAAACATGCATCACCTGCTTGGTGACCATAATTATCATTATAGGGTTTGAAATAATCAATATCACAGATAATCAATGACAGCGGCGACTGTGACCGTGTTGTTCTTTTGACTTCTTTCACCAAGCTTTCATCAAAATAGCGACGGTTTGATATACCTGTTAAACCATCTTTCACAGCAATCATTCGCAACTCATGATTAGCTTTTTGTAATTGAGTTCTCATCTCAGCAATCCGTTGCATGGCACGAAGTTTGGCATTTAATACAATTGCATCAATAGGTTTGGTCAAATAATCATCACCACCAGCATCGATGGCTCGTTCAATATCTTTTGATTTGCTCATTGCAGATAAAAATACAATGGGGATCCAATCCTGTTCTTGTTCCGAAATTTGTCTTATTTCTATGGCGGCTTCAATACCATCTTTAATTGGCATGATGACATCCATTAACACCAAATCTGGCCGTTCTGAAACAAACATTTCAACTGCTTGCTGGCCATTTTCTGCAACAACAATCTCATGCCCTGCTTCTTCAATATAAGCACGGATCATAATTTGGTTAGTTCGTGAGTCTTCAGCTAATAATACTTTCATTTTTTATCTTAAATCATCCCTTTTTAGAAATTAAAAAACTCAGTGTTAGACTAACTATACACTGTTTATTAAGCTATTTCTTTTTTGCTCTGGGGTGAGCAGAGTCATAGACATTTGCTAGGTGTTGAAAATCAACATGGGTGTAGATCTGCGTAGTTGAAATATCTGAATGTCCTAATAATTCTTGTACAGCCCTTAGGTCTCCACTAGCTTCTAGCATATGAGATGCAAAGGCATGTCGCAGGCGGTGAGGATGCACTTTATCAGAGATCCCCTGCTGCTTCCCCCAATAACTCAACCGCTTCTGAATCGAGCGTATCGCCAGACGACGACCTTGCTGAGTTATAAATAAGGCTGTTTGTTCAAAAAATTCTAATTTGTCTCGTGTTTCCAGCCATAATACTAATGTTTTTATAGCCTGTATTCCAACCGGAATTACGCGGCTTTTATTACCCTTACCGGTCACATAGACAAGTTGATCTGCAATATCCACATCACGAATATTAAGATCTGCTAACTCGCTTAAACGTAAGCCTGAGGAATAAAATAGTTCCATAATGGCTCGATCACGGCAGGTAATAAAGCGATTTTGTTCTGTGTTATCCAGTAAGGCACTCATTTGGTCAACATCGAGTGTTGCTGGTAGCCTTTTTTCAGTTTTGGGGGCTTGCACTGCTAGTGCGGGGTTATCATCCGCTAGAGCTTCACGAATTAAGAAACGATACAAACTGCGTATTGCCGATAACATTCTCTGAATTGTTCGCCCTGAAAGTCCTTGACGATGTAGCTGAACAATAAACTGGCGAAGATGGCTACTCTTGAGTATTTGCCAATCTAGTAACTCGTGTTGCTGACAAAACGTCAATAATTGCGCTAAGTCTCGTTGATAATTTTTTACCGTGTGCGATGACAGTCGTTTTTCCTGCACCAAGTAATGCAAAAAATCATTAATATATTGCTTCTGCTTATTTTCCAAAGTCATGATATGGCCGAAACAAACGCATAGTAACTTCACCCAAAAATCTTAAATAGTCTGTTGCCATGTCAGCATGGAAATATGCTTCATCAAAACTGGCTATTGCCAGTAATCCAGCACAGGGTTCATGACCTAGCGGTATGCAAGCCACTGATTGAACTTGTGTCGCCTTATCAGCAAACAGTAACTCTTTTTGTGCTTGTGATAAGCGGCCACATACAGGTTCATTTTTTGCTAATATTTTCTCAAACACGATAAGTTTTTCATCGTCAGAATGTACAGGAAGAATATTGCCAATATTCTCTGGTAATGAGGGAGTATTCGGCCCACTATAAAACCAGCGAAGAGTCACTTCATCAGCCTTAAACTCTTGTTTTAATTCAGTCATTAATAGCTGCAAAAGAGATTCAAATGAGGTCGTATCCATCAGCCGTAAACACAGCTGATGAGTTCTCGCTTGTAGAGCGGTATTATCCCGAGCAGTCTCAATAATTGAGTGTAACTGAATTATTGCTTGCTGGTTTTTTTCTTGAAGTTGCTCTATTTGTCGTTGCGCCAAGGAGATGGTACCTTGCGGAGTATCATCTAATTGTAGTGATTCTAAGGCCTGAGGATGACGTAAAAAAAAGTCCGCATTTTCAGTTAAATACGTCTCAACCTGTTCGGCAGTTATTGTGTGTTGATTGTCGACCATGCGATCTCTCCATCAAATACCTGTGTAGCTGGCCCTGTCATCCATACTGAACTCTGGTCATCTGGCCATGCAATATCGAGATCACCACCCTGTAGTGACACCCTCACTTCTCTATCTAAAAGCCCTTGTTGAATACCAACAACAACAGCAGCACATGCCCCCGTTCCACAGGCTTGCGTTTCACCCGCTCCACGTTCATAAACACGTAACTTCACCTGTGTACGACTCACGATTTCCATAAAACCAGCATTCACTTTTTGTGGAAAAAGCGCATGAGCTTCAACTTGCGGTCCCCAATTGCTCACATCGGCTAATTCAATATTATCAACACGGGTTACGGCATGAGGATTACCCATTGAGACAGCACCAATCACTAACTCCGTCCCATCAGACAAAGCAAGTGTATAGCTAATAGCTTGATTTTCCACATTAAAAGGCAGTTCATTAGGGGGAAATCGTGGCAAGCCCATATCAACACGTACATGATCATTTTGTTGCAATGTAGGGTACACAATACCCGATTGTGTCTCAACGGCAATCGAGTCTTTTTCTGTCAGTTTTTTCTCACGCACAAAACGAGCAAAACATCGAACGCCATTGCCACATTGTGCCACTTCGCTACCATCCGCATTAAAAATACGATAACGAAAGTCAGTATTTTCAAGTGCTGTTGTTTCAACAATCAAAAGTTGATCACAACCAATTCCTTTCCTACGGTCAGCTAGAAACCGGATCTGTTGGGTTGTTAAGTCGACTTGCTGATTAATAGCATCAATCACAATAAAGTCATTACCTAAGCCATGCATTTTGCTAAATTTCAACATCATCACTATTCACTACTACTCAGGAAGAAAATGTTCGCCAGCATATAATGACTCAATGGTTTCTCGCTCACGAATAAGGTGAGCCGTATCACCATCGACCATTACCTCAGCCACTCTAGGACGAGAGTTATAGTTTGAACTCATGGTAAAGCCATAAGCTCCTGATGAACGAATAGCGAGTAAATCACCGGCCTTAATGGCAAGTTGCCGATCTTTCCCCAAAAAATCACCTGTTTCACAAATAGGGCCGACAATGTCATAACGATGTGAAGGCTCACTGCTTTTCTCGCTCACAGGCTGAATCATCTGCCATGATTGGTATAAGGAAGGGCGTATTAAATCATTCATCGCAGCATCAACAATCGCAAAATGACGATCATCAGTTGGCTTTAAATATTCAACCTTAGTCACTAATATTCCGGCATTACCCGCAATCGCTCGACCGGGCTCGAGAAATATTTCTAAGTCTCTGTCCACTAATTGTTCTTTCAATGCTGCGGCATATTCAGCAGGGCTAGGGGGCGTTTCATCATCGTAGGTAATACCTAATCCACCACCAATATCAAGATGCTTTATTTCAATTCCTTGTGCTGTTAAACGATCAATCAAAGCTAGCACGCGTTGTAAGGCATCAACAAAAGGGGCCACTGTTGTTAGTTGGGAGCCAATATGGCAATCAATTCCAATCACATTAAGGTGTTCCATTGCATTTGCTTGCTGATAAACTATTTCAGCTTGTTCAATCGCAATGCCAAATTTATTTTCTTTTAGGCCGGTTGAAATGTAAGGGTGTGTTTGAGCATCCACATCAGGGTTCACTCGAATGGAAATGGGAGCCTGTACTTCTAACTGTGCAGCAACCTCATTAATTCGTTCTAATTCCGCAATTGATTCAACATTGAAACAACGAATTTTGGCTTCTAGAGCAGTTTTAATTTCCGCAATAGTTTTACCCACTCCTGAAAAAAGAATTCTATCCGCACTGCCACCAGCAGCTAATACGCGCGCGAGTTCACCTGCCGATACAATATCAAACCCTGATCCTAATCTAGCCAATACATTGAGTACTGCAATATTTGAATTGGCTTTAACCGCATAACAAACACAGTGCTTTTGTTCTGAAAAGGCCTGATCAAAAGCATGCCAGTGACGTTCTAATGTGGCCCTCGAATAAATATATACAGGTGTACCATATTCAGTTGAGATATTAGGTATAGCGACATCTTCAGCGTGTAACACACCTTTTTTATAATCAAAATAATCCATTAAGTTAACCTATCCAACTCATTAAACTACTACCTTCTGGTAAATATAAATCACCTTTTTGTCCACATGCCACTAATAATGATAAGGCTAAAAAGAGGAATGCTAGTCGTTTTAATCGTGTGACTTTTTTCATAATTATTTCCCTGAAATCTCAATCGTTAAATGCAGTATATACATGAACAACTTTACCGTCTCAAATTACAAACTAGAATTTATCTGATAACTTTCATAAGATAACACCTAATTAGATAGGGTTCTTTGGTAATGCATGCGAGTGTAATCGTTATTTTTAACTTTAAAGATGATTACAGCTTTGTAGTCCAAAGTGCTCAGATGGAAAGTCTTATTTTTTGAGGTTGCAGGAATAAATGGAAACACCAATCAGACTCAGTGGTTTAGCTAGGCGCTTTATTAATGATGGATTACTTAATGAAGAAGATGCCCTGACAGCACAAAAGAGTTCTAGGGAAGGTAAACAGTCTTTAGTCTCTTATCTTGTTAAAAATAAAATCTTAAATAGTAAAGACGTGGCAGCATCAGCAGCAGAGGAGTTTGGTTTACCACTGCTTGATCTGGATACCATGAACCCTGAATTGCTCGCGGTCTCGCAAGTAAAAGAAAAACTAATCCGTGAACATAATGCCTTACCGGTATATCAACATGCTAACCGCCTCTATGTTGCCATATCAGACCCCACTAATTTACAAGCACTAGACTCATTCCAATTTAGTACTAATTTAGTCACTCATGCTGTTCTTGTCGATGATAACCAGCTATCACACACAATTGAACAAGCACTAGACTCACAAAATGAAACTGTAGATGACTTTGCTGATGATGACTTCGATGAGATGGAGCTGGGTCCTGAACCCGATGAATCAGATTCTAATGGCAATGAAAAAGATGTTGATGAAACACCTATTGTTCGCTTTATTCAGGGGATTTTAACCACTGCGATAAAAAATGGGGCATCCGATATTCACTTCGAACCTTATGAAAAAATTTACCGGGTTCGCACACGTACAGATGGTATGTTACATGAAATGAAAACAGCACCCATTCATACCGCTGGACGAATTGCTGCTCGTTTAAAAGTACTCTCTCGCCTTAATATTGCTGAACGTCGCGTCCCTCAAGATGGGCGTATGCGGCTTAAATTATCAAAAACAAAAACGATTGATTTCCGCGTAAACACCTGCCCCACCTTATTCGGCGAGAAAATTGTATTACGAATATTAGATCCCTCTAGTGCTCAATTAGGGATCGATGCACTCGGTTATGAAGAAGATCAAAAGAAAATTTTCCTAGAAATCATGCACCAACCTTATGGCATGGTTCTCATTACTGGTCCAACTGGTAGTGGTAAAACAGTCTCACTGTATACGGCCTTAAATATCCTTAATACCGATGACCGGAATATTTCTACAGCGGAAGATCCTGCTGAAATTAGTTTGGCTGGTATTAATCAGGTCAATGTTAACCCTGCCGTTGGCTTGACCTTCTCTTCAGCACTAAAAGCATTTCTACGACAAGATCCCGATATCATCATGGTCGGTGAGATTCGAGATTTAGAAACCGCTGAAATTTCAATCAAAGCAGCTCAAACGGGCCATATGGTATTTTCTACATTACATACTAATGATGCCCCTCAAACATTAACGCGTTTAGCCAATATGGGCGTACCAGCATTTAATATTGCCTCAGCCGTCTCATTGATCATTGCACAACGTTTGGGAAGACGTTTATGCAGCAACTGTAGAACAGTTGAAGATCTTTCAGTTGAGACTTTGCTAGAAGAAGGCTTTACTCAAGAACAAATTAATAGTGGTCTGACTATCTATAGGGCTGTGGGCTGTGAAAGTTGTACTTCTGGCTATAAAGGTCGCGTAGGTATTTATCAAGTCATGCCAATCTCTGAAACGATGGGCCGCATTATTATGGATGGTGGTAATGCCTTACAATTAGGCGAGCAAGCCAGAGAAGAAGGTATTGCAGACTTAAGAGAGTCAGGTCTTAGAAAAGTGGCTTCTGGCCTCACTAGTCTCGAAGAAATTAACCGGGTAATCAAGGAATAAGCAATGGCACAGGCAAAAAAACAAAAACTTGATCCCATCTTTATCTGGCAAGGTACAGATAAAAATGGCCAAAGAAAAAAAGGCGAAATAAGCAGTCAAAATGTCAATACTGCAAAAGCGCTCTTACGTCGCCAAGGCATTACGCCCATAAAGGTCAAGAAAAAACCTAAAGATCTGTTTACAGCAAAAAAACCAGCCATTAAACCCGCTGATATCGCAGTCTTTAGCCGCATGTTGGCCACCATGATGTCATCAGGTGTCCCCTTAATGCAATCAATGCAGATTATTGGTGAAGGACATGAAAATGCCAGTATGCAAGATCTTATTTTGTCGGTGAAAGCAGATGTTGAATCCGGAACAAGTTTGGCCGAGTCCTTAGGAAAATTCCCTCTGTATTTCGATGATCTTTTTGTCAACTTAGTTAATGCCGGTGAACAATCGGGTACCCTAGAAACATTGCTCCATGAAATTGCAATGTATAAGGAAAAGACTGAAGCTCTGAAAGCCAAGATTAAAAAAGCACTGGTTTACCCTATATCAATCCTTGCAGTTGCCTTTATTGTTACCGCAATCTTAATGATCTTTGTAATACCACAATTTGAATCATTATTTGCAGGCTTTGGGGCTGAATTACCTGGACTGACTCAAATGGTGATCAATTTATCTCAATTTTTCCAACAATTTTGGTGGCTTATTTTTGGTACGATTTTTGGTGTTATCTATGGTGTCATGGAAGCTAAGCGCCGCTCTCGTAAAGTTCAGCATACCTTTGACCGATTATTACTAAAATTACCTGTCATTGGTATTGTGATGGAAAAAGGTGCTATCGCTCGTTTTGCTCGCACATTTGCAACTATGTTTAAGGCGGGTGTCCCCTTAGTTGAAGCTATGGTCTCTGTTGCTGGTGCCACGGGTAATATTGTGTTTAGTGAAGGCACAATGGCTATGCGAGATGAGGTCTCTACAGGGACTCAGCTTAATGTTGCCATGACTAATAGTGACTTATTTCCCAATATGGTTATCCAAATGGTCGCTATTGGTGAAGAATCGGGGGCTTTAGATACCATGTTAGCTAAAGTAGCAGATTTCTATGAAGCAGAGGTAGATGATGCCGTAGATAATATGACAGCATTGATGGAGCCGATGATTATGGCATTTCTAGGTGTCCTCATTGGTACTTTAGTCATTGCGATGTACTTACCTATTTTCAAACTTGGTGCAGTTGTTTAAAGCTTACACTCTGTAGATTAGGAAAAAAGATGTCTCTTATCTCTCTATTACAATCCTCACCTGAGTTGTTTATTAGTTGTATTGTAATCTTTGGCCTACTGGTAGGTAGTTTTTTGAATGTCGTTATTCATCGTTTACCTCTGATGATGGAGCGTGAGTGGCAAGATCAATGTGATGAGTTAAATGGTAATGAGCTAACAGAGCGTCCACCATTAACCCTGAGTGTTCCTCGATCTCGCTGCCCTCATTGTAGCCATGCGATTAGTGCGCTTGAAAATATTCCAGTTATTAGTTACTTAGTATTAAGAGGAAAGTGTAAGCAATGTAAAACAGGGATTTCTTCTCGCTATCCACTGATTGAACTATTATCAGGTGTTCTATCTGGAATTATTGCCTGGCAGTTTGGCTGGGGTTGGGTTTGCCTAAGCGCACTATTATTAACATGGGCATTGATCGCATTAACATTCATTGATACTGATCACCAGTTATTGCCTGATAGCATTACCCTACCTCTGCTTTGGTTAGGAATCTTTGTTAATTTATTTTCCACATACACAGATCTACAATCTAGTGTTATTGGTGCAATGGCGGGTTACCTCTCTCTCTGGCTCGTATTCCATGGCTTTAAATTGGCCACAGGTAAAGAAGGCATGGGCTACGGTGATTTTAAACTGCTAGCCGCATTAGGTGCATGGTTAGGCTGGTCCTTATTACCCTCTATTGTATTATTATCCTCATTGGTAGGTGCTGTTGTAGGTATTTCACTTATCCTCTTCAAACGGCACCAACGCGGCAACCCTATTCCTTTTGGCCCCTATTTAGCCACCGCTGGTTGGTTAGCTCTCGTTTGGGGCACAGAAATAAATACGGCCTACCTAAACTGGGTAGGAATTTAAGCTCTGACATCACCATGCTTAAAATAGGACTAACGGGGGGTATAGCAAGTGGAAAATCAACGGTCTGCCAGCGGTTTAAACAGCTAGGAATTACCATTGTTGATGCTGATATCATCGCCCGGGAATTGGTAGAACCCAAGCAAGCTGCTTTGACAGAAATAATAGAGCTATTTGGCCCCACACTATTACAAACTGATGGCTGTTTAAATAGAACGGCACTTCGAGCTCTTATTTTTTCCAATCCCCAAGCAAAACAGGATTTAGAAGCCATTTTACATCCTAGAATTCGCCAACAGCTCCAAATTCAAAGTGATCAGGCCCCATCAGACTATTGTATTCTCGCAATCCCGCTACTTATTGAAGCTAACTTTCAAAGTGCTGTTGATCGTCTATTATTAATTGATATTGAACCTGAACAACAATTAGAACGTCTTTGTCTACGTGACTCAATCACTGAAAATGATGCTCTGAAGATTATTAATAGTCAATGTAGTAGGCAACAACGACTTGATGTCGCTGATGATGTCATTCTTAATAACCACGCTTCTAGTCGTCTTGATGAATTTGTCCAGGGACTAGACCAAAAATATCGCCTTTTGGCCCAAGAAAAAGTAACTTAATTGACCTGTTTCAAACTATTCATCGTTATTGGTTGCCAGCAAGTGGATTGTCAGCGACAATAGGCGCTTTATAGTTTCCGATGCATTCAAATTGACCGTGCCTGATTCAATTATTTATGAACAACCGCTCAATGAGCGTATACGCACTTTCCTCCGCCTTGAATTCTTATTTAAGGAGCTATATGTTGCTCTATCCGGCGATTCAGTGATCGACAACCGCGATGCAGTGCAAACGCTGTCGACGATATTATCAGTATTTGATCGCAGCGATCTCAAACAAGAAATCCTCAAAGAACTAGAACGCTTAAGTTCAAATTTATCCGCATTAGAGAATACTCCTGGTGTTGATAAACAAGCCCTTGAAGAACTACTTTCAGAACTCGATCTAATTGTTGATTCTCTTCACCAAAGCAAATCAGCTATAGGCCAAAAGCTGCGTGAAAATGACTTTCTCTATAGTATTCGTCAACGCTCAAGTATTGCTGGCGGCACCTGTGATTTTGATTTGCCTGCTTACCATTACTGGTTACAACATACCTCTAGCGAAAGTCGAAAAAAACAACTAATTGAATGGGCGACTCAATTTAACAATGTTAGATCTGCAATTGATATAACACTGAGACTGGTTCGCAGTGGTACAGGTTTTGTGAAAAGTACTTCAACAGCAGGGTTTTATCAGCACAGTTTGGATAGTAGCCAAGCCAATCAATTAATCAGAGTTAAAGTGGCAAAAAATGCACTTTACTATCCTGAAATTAGTGGTGGAAAACACCGCTTTACCGTTAGATTTATGCATTTTGATATTAATCAACGTTCACAACAAATTGATGACAATGTAGACTTTCTACTTAGCTGTTGCTCAATGTAAATAAACTAGATCCCGATACCATGACCAAAATAGTTCAATGCCCCCAATGTGGCCAAGATGTACCTTGGCAACAAAAGCAACAATGGAAACCATTCTGCTGTGAACGATGTAAATTAATTGATCTGGGAGAATGGGCGTCAGAAGGCCATGTCATCGGTGGGGAATCGATAGAAATAGACGATGACCAGTTTAATCCATCGGACTACCATTAACTCCCTTTAGACCTTAAGCATCGCCCGCAGTCAGTATTCCCTGCTGATAAGAAAAATCTAGCATTTTATTCAAAGGGATAAGTGCTTTCTGACGTGTAGATTCATCTACTTCAATCATATTAGTAGAGTCACGTAAGGCCTCATATAAATTAACCAAGGTATTCATTGCCATCCACGGGCAATGGGCACAACTTTTACATGTTGCACTCTTCCCCCCTGTCGGTGCTGGGATTAATCGCTTATTGGGCACTGCTTGGCTCATTTTATAAAACAGGCCATGATCGGTCGCAATTATGAGTGTATCTGCAGATGACTTTTTACCCGCAGCAATAATTTGTTTTGTTGATCCAACAAAATCTGCTTTCGCGATAACAGACTCCGGTGATTCAGGGTGAACTAATACATCAGCATCTGGATACTTCACCATCAACTGCTCAAGTTCATAGAGCTTGAACTCATCATGAACAACACAATTACCTTGCCAAAGAATCATATTGGCACCGGTTTTATTATTAATATACTGACCTAAATGACGATCAGGGCCCCAAATTATTTTCTTTCCTTGGGCAAGTAAATGATTAATAATTTGCACAGCATTACTCGATGTCACAATCCAATCGGCACGCGCTTTGACTTCTACACTGGTATTGGCATACACCACCACTTCATGATCAGGGTATTGATCACAAAACTGGCTAAACTCATCGATAGGGCAGCCTAGATCTAAAGAACACTCTGCTTCTAGTGTTGGCATGATGACTGTTTTTTCAGGGCTTAAAATCTTGGACGTCTCACCCATAAACCGAACACCACAAATAACTAATGTGCTGGCACTATGTCGTGAACCAAAATTAGCCATATCTAATGAATCAGAAACGTAACCGCCCGTCTCTTCCGCTAAAGCTTGCAGCTCATCATCTACATAATAGTGAGCAATGACCACCGCATTCTTCTGCTTTAATAGAGCTTTTATTTTACTGACATAAGTTGCTTTTTCAGCCTTGCTTAACCATGGGCTGGGAACAACATTATCAATTAGATTATCAATTCCAGCTTGTAATTTATGGGGGATAGTTTCCGCTAAACTCATGTTTTCACTCTTAATTTTAAAGCGTTAATAATTGGGACATTCGCTGCAGGAAAATCATCAGCACTCAGCGTGCTAATAGCGGTCCATTGTAGGCGTTGACCTTCTTGGCCTTCAGCATCACCAACAAAGTCATCAACAAACCATACATCTAATAATACAGATTTATCACTATAATCATAAGCAGTCCTCAATAGAGGCTCTGCTGATTGGATCGTAAGACCAAGTTCTTCGTGTATTTCTCGACACAAGGCATCATAAACTGTTTCATTATGTTCAACCTTGCCGCCCGGAAATTCCCAAAGCCCTCCCTGATGTTGGTGTGACTGACGTAAAGCCAGTAATGTTTGTTGCTGATCATTCACAATCACCGCTACAGCTACATGTACTGGCTTAAGTAAATCATTCATCAACTAACATATACATCTCACCACAATAAGGGCAGGCTTGCCTGACATTGGCTTTTAAATGTAAATATACTTTAGGGTGAGAGTCCCACTGGCTTAAACCAGGCTTGGGACAACTCATCGGCAGGTCTCCTTGACGAACAACAAAATATTTCTGTACTTGTGAGTCAGCAAATTTATCATCCATCTCGGAAACCTCTTCGAATTTTAATCAAGGTGAAATGCTGAGTTTACTCAGCACTAGCCTCGGCAATGACAGCTGCTTTACGCACACGAATATTCAATTCTTTCAGTTGTGGTTCACTCACTGAACTAGGCGCATCTGTTAATAAACAACTAGCAGACTGTGTTTTAGGGAAAGCCATAACATCTCGAATAGAGGCTGATCCTGTCATCAACATGACAAGACGATCTAAACCAAATGCTAAACCACCATGTGGTGGGCAACCAAACTTCAATGCTTCTAATAAGAAACCAAACTTATCATCTGCTTCTTCTTTTGATATGCCTAATAATTCAAACACTTTACTTTGAACATCAGCTTTATGAATACGCATAGAACCGCCACCTAACTCAGTACCGTTCAAGACCATGTCGTAAGCACGCGATAAACATTTACCAGGATCGGTTTCTAACAGTCCGATATCAGATTCACGTGGCGCGGTAAATGGGTGATGTAAAGCAGTCCAACGATCTGACTTCTCATCCCATTCAAACATTGGGAAAGCCACAACCCACAAAGGCTGCCATCCATGTTTCACTAGTTCTAAGTCATGACCCACTTTGACACGTAAAGCACCAATGGCTTCATTTACAATATGGGCAGTATCTGCACCAAAGAAGACTAAGTCTCCTGTCTCTGCTTCTGTCCGCTGCATGATGGCATCAACAACATCATCAGGAATGAATTTTAAGATCGGCGATTGGAGACCTTCACGACCAGCATCAAGATCATTAACTTTAATATAAGCTAATCCTTTTGCACCATAGATACTGACAAATTTAGTGTAATCATCAATTTGTTTGCGGCTCAAACTTGCACCACCCGGAACACGTAAAGCTGCAACTCGACCTTTCTCATCATTAGCAGGACCAGAGAATACTTTAAAATCAACCGCTTTCATTAAGTCGCTAATTTCAACTAACTCTAAATCAATACGTAAATCAGGTTTATCACTACCATAACGGGCCATCGCTTCTGCATATGTCATGCGTGGAAATGGATTCGGTAACGGTTGCTCTAATACATTGGCGAACAAACTACGAATCATTTCTTCCATCATATTCATCAAGTCTTCTTCTTCAACAAAAGAAGTTTCTATATCAACTTGAGTAAATTCTGGTTGTCGATCCGCTCGTAAATCTTCATCACGGAAACAACGCACGATTTGATAATAACGATCCATACCTGCCACCATTAACAATTGTTTAAACAACTGTGGCGACTGTGGTAATGCGAAAAAATCACCTGGATGTGTACGGCTTGGCACCAAATAATCACGCGCACCTTCAGGAGTTGCCTTCGTTAAAATAGGTGTTTCAATATCTAGGAAGCCATTGTCATCAAGGAAACGTCGTAATTGAGTCGTTATTTTTGAACGGAAACGCAATTTCTGCTGCATTTCAGGGCGACGAAGATCAATATAACGATGACGTAATCGTACATCTTCATTCACTTCCGCCTGTTCTGTTAATGGAAACGGAGGTGTCTCAGCTGAGTTTAAAATAACGACTCGTTTAGCAACAATCTCGATTTTACCGCTTTTTAGATCAACATTATCACTACCATTTGGACGCAGACGAACTTCACCTTCAATCTCTAAAACATATTCACTGCGAACTCGTTCTGCAATTGCAAAGCTTTCGGCATCTTCAGGGTTACAGACAATTTGCACTAATCCTTCACGATCTCGTAGATCAATGAAAATAACACCACCATGATCACGACGGCGATGCATCCACCCCGCAACCGTTACAGTTTGTCCATCTAATGTTTCGTTAACATCGCCGCAATAATGGCTACGCATAATTCTTTCCAATTTTCAAAAATTCAAATAATACTGCTTAATGATGACTCTCATCAGCCAGCGTCTAAATAGTGTGTTTTACTGAGCTGATTTATTATCAGCAAGTAATTTCTCTTTGTCCCATGGCGGCACAACCACCCCCATAGAAATAATCATTTTTAATCCATCTTCTACGGACATCTCTAATTCAATTACATCTTCTTTTGGCACCATCAAAACAAAACCTGATGTCGGGTTAGGAGTGGTGGGAATAAAAACACTAATTAACTTTTTCGGTGTTTTCTCTTGCACCTCACCCAAGCTATCCGATGTCATAAACGCAAAGCTCCAGACCCCTTTTCGTGGATATTCTAGTAATAACACTTTACTGAACGACTTGGCATCTGTTGCCAATACTGCTTCCATAATCTGCTTTATACCTGCATACAAACTACGAACTAAGGGAATTCTAGCCAGTAATGACTCCCAGGCAGACACAATTCGTTTCCCCAAAAAGTTGGCGACTACCATTCCCGTTGCCAATACCAATACTACTGCCAGCACGACTCCTAAGCCGGGGATATGAATCCCCAAAAAGGTATCCGGCTGATAATTTTGAGGTAGTAATAATAATGTTCTATCTAAAAATCCCACTATCGCACGTACAACTAGAAATGTGATACCGAGGGGCATCCACACTAAGAGTCCTGCTATAAGGTATTTTTTCATTTAATTATGCTAAACCTTTTAATGACATCCGCAGCCTGTGCCGCATGATGCCATTTTAGTCTTTTTTGCAGGGGAATTAGCTCCACTATCTGCAATATTTCTTTTATTACCACTCTTAAAGTCAGTCTCATACCAACCCTCACCTTTGAGGCGAAAGCCTGCAGCCGAGACTAATTTTCTTAACTTAGCTTCATCACAAGCTGGACAGTGGACCAGTGGGTCATCACTCATTTTTTGTAATGCTTCAAACTCATGTTCACATGCATCACACTTATATTCATATAAAGGCATTAATATTCTTCTCTCTCTGTACTTTTTATCGCTACAACTTCTATGGCCATAGTCGCTAAATAATTTATAACCGCGTAATTATACCGAAAAATGTTCATTTCGGTTTTTTGCTTTCCCTCACAAGACAATAATCAGATAGACTCTCCTCATGAAAAATCATCACGATTGGAAAGCTATCCGCAGCCTGCTGCCCTACTTATGGGAGTTCAAAGGCCGCGTAGGGATAGCCTTAGGCTTATTAACTTTCGCAAAAATAGCCAATGTAGGAATTCCTCTTGCGCTAAAAGAGGCTGTTGATGCCCTTGATCCTCAACAACAAGATATTATATTTTTACCCATTGCTATGTTCGTAAGTTATGGATTATTGCGCTTAGCAAGTAGCGTATTCAGTGAATTGCGTGATGCCCTGTTTGCTAAAGTTATTTTTCGTTCCGTACGCCGAATTGCAGGGAATATATTCAAACACCTGCATAATCTGTCACTCCGCTTCCACCTTCAACGTCAAACCGGGGGAATATCTCGTGATATTGAACGGGGTTCTCGCGGCATTAGTTTTTTATTAAACTTTATGATCTTCAACATTCTACCAACGCTGATGGAAATAGCCTTGGTTACTGTTATCTTACTCTCTCAATATGATAGTGTTTTTGCTCTGATTACAACCAGTACAATCCTCTTATATATAGTCTATACCTTAATTATCACTGAATGGCGGATGCGTTTTCGCCGAGCAATGAACGACACTGATTCAAAAGCTAACAATCAAGCTATTGATAGTTTATTGAATTATGAAACGGTTAAATACTTTAATAATGAAGATTATGAATTTAATATCTATGATGACACCTTGGCATCATGGGAAAAATCAGCCGTTAAAAATCAAACCTCACTTTCCTTACTTAATATTGGTCAAGGTGCCATTATTGCGACAGGATTAACCGTTTTAATGTTATTGGCTGGTCAAGGCGTAGTAGATGGCGATTTAACATTGGGAGATTTGGTATTAATTAATGCCTTCTTACTGCAATTATACTTGCCTCTTGGCTTTCTAGGCTTTGTGTATCGTGAAATTCGTCATTCACTTGCCGATATGGAACGTATGTTCTCCATACTTGATCAAAGCCAAGAAACTCTCGACCAAGAAAATGCAGCTGAATTACAAGTCGATCATGGGAAAATTTGTTTTCACCATGTTAATTTCCACTACGATGCTAATCGTTCAATATTACACAATATAGATTTCACTCTTGAACCGGGTAAAAAACTGGCCATTGTCGGCGCAAGTGGTTCAGGTAAATCAACCCTAGTCCGTTTATTATTCCGTTTTTATGATACTGATCAAGGTAGCATCACTATTGACGGCGTCGATATTAAAAGTATTCAACAGCATAGTTTGCGTCAAGCAATTGGTGTTGTTCCCCAAGATACCGTTCTTTTTAACAACACCATCTTTCACAATATCTTATATGGTAACCCTAGTGCAGATAGGAAAACGGTTATCAATGCAGCCAAACAAGCCCATATCCATGACTTTATTCACTCGCTCCCTGATGGTTATGACACCCTTGTCGGCGAACGTGGCTTAAAGCTCTCTGGCGGGGAGAAACAACGCGTTGCTATTGCTAGAACCTTATTAAAAGATCCTAAAATACTCATCTTTGATGAAGCAACCTCTGCTCTCGACAGTCACTCTGAAAAAGCAATTAGCCTACAATTACAAGCCATTAGTAAGAATAAAACAACCTTAGTCATTGCTCACCGCTTATCAACTATAGTTGATGCTGATACTATTATTGTCTTAGATCATGGTCATATTATAGAGCGTGGAACTCATGCACAATTACTCATACAAAACGGACGATATGCTGCCATGTGGGCACTACAACAAACAGAAGGAAAGATTCATGACTAAACTTGCTTTATTACTTTTATCATTTTTTCTTATACCCAGCATAGCATCGGCTGACTGGACAATTGAATCCTTTACACATGTTTCGACTAAAATCAAAAGTCAATCCGCCACCGTTCGTAATGAAGATGGCTTTGAGCTAGCGATATTTAAAACATCTGAGGGTATTGTTTGGATGGACTTCAGTCTATCTGATAATAATTTTGACGAGCTATCACTAAACGAACTCCCTCTCTTCCAAATAGATGATCATAAACCCGTTCAGATGTTGAGAGGATTTGTTGCTACCATCGTTCCCGCTGATGAAGGGATAGCAGCTATTATTGTTGATGACGACGAAAGCATCTCTACTGATCGAGACTTTAGTGTGGATCATATTATTGCTGAACGTCTACCTGAACGTGTGATCTGCCCCATTTTTCAGGGTAGTCATCGTCCCCACTTAGGTACAGTTGAAGCTCTTACTTCAGGAAAGAATATTCGTTTTGATTATGTATTGTTGGATGGAAGCAAGGGAACAGCACATTTTAGCTTGAGAGGAGCCAAAGAGGCTATCGACAACGCTATTTTTAAGTGATTTAACACAATTTCATGTCTTTTAGTTTGGACAAGTGCCCTCCGAGCAAGGTAGTATGTCGCCTCAGAACACGGTTATAAATCGCTTAACATCTTTGGATAAGTGTACGAAGATACATAAAATATTTTGTTCAGCTTCCGTTCAGCTTCACTATGTGAAACTACAACCGTACTATGGCAAATGACTTAAATATTAAGAGGAAATATAAATGAAATACGCTAAATCACTTATGGGTGCAGTACTTGGTGCATCAGTTCTTTTATCTTCAGCTGTTATGGCTGAAAACCACGTAATCACGGCTGCTGTGACGGCATTCAAACCTATGGTTCTTAAAATTGCTCCTGGTGATACGGTTTCTTGGGAAAATATGAACGGTCATATTTCAAACACTATTTTTACGAATAAAGATCATACTACGACAGAATACATTCCTGCCGGTGCTGAAGGTTGGACCTCTGCGATGGGAGAAAATGTAACAACAAAACCTCTTACTGTTGAAGGTATCTACCTTTACAAATGTGATCCTCATTGGGGTGCTGGTATGGGTGGCGTAATCATCGTTGGTAACCCAACAAACTTAGATGATATTGAAGCAACAAAACCTAAAGGCGCACTTAAACGTCTAGTGAAAAAAGCGAAAAAAGCATTAAAATAAATTTTAATCTCGTTTTTTATAAAAAAAGCCCGCTTACTTTCAAAGTAAGTGGGCTTTTTTTATCCAACCTTTCATTTAATGTGGTAAAATTTGCAGGTTTTTTTAATACTTAATCCACCTTGCTCTTGCCGGATTAACATTATTTTTTAAAGAATTATTACACCATTTACTGGAAGGATTTACCTAATGTCTAACACTGTTGATAACAGTAAACGACGATTTCTGACTACTGCAGCCAGTGTTGTTGTTGGTGGCGCAGGCGCAGCTGCCGTTGCCGTCCCCTTTGTTGCATCCATGTTACCTAGTGCTAAAGCCCGAGCTGCTGGTGCGCCAATTAAAGTGGATATTAGTAAATTACAACCTGGTCAGTTAATTAGACCTGAATGGCAGGGTAAACCTGTGTGGATCCTCCGTCGCTCAGAGGAAGTCATAAGTGACCTTACCACGCTAGATGAACAACTTCTTGATCCAGCAAGTGCAATCGAAGAGCAACAGCCTGACTACTGTCAAAATCCTGCTCGCTCAATTCGCGAAGATGTAATCGTCTTAGTGGGAATATGTACTCATCTAGGTTGCTCTCCAATCCATGTCCCCAAACTTGAAGCTGAAAGTAAAAACCTAGGCTCAGAATGGAAAGGCGGCTTCACTTGTCCTTGTCATGGTTCTAAATTTGACCTTGCAGGCCGAGTATACAAAGGTGTTCCAGCACCAACGAATCTTGTTGTCCCTCCTCATTACTTCATCGATGATAATCTTATCCTCGTCGGTGAACATGCTCCCAAAGGAGTCGCATAATGTTTTCTAATCTAATGGGTTGGGTAGATGCTCGTTTTCCTGCAACCAAGATGTGGGAAGATCATCTTTCTAAATATTACGCTCCGAAAAATTTCAATTTCTGGTATTTCTTTGGCTCTTTGGCCATGTTGGTACTCGTACTGCAAATTGTCACAGGTATCTTTTTGACAATGAACTATAAACCCGATGCTGAACTTGCATTTGCATCGGTTGAGTACATTATGCGAGATGTTGAATGGGGCTGGCTGATTCGTTACCTTCATTCTACCGGAGCTTCGGCTTTCTTCATTGTGATATATCTCCATATGTTCCGAGGTCTGATCTATGGTTCATATAAACAGCCACGAGAATTGGTCTGGTTGTTTGGTATGTTCCTGTATATGGCATTAATGGCTGAAGCATTTTTAGGCTATTTACTACCATGGGGCCAAATGTCATTTTGGGGCGCACAAGTTATTATTTCTCTCTTTGGTGCTCTACCTGTAATCGGAGGAGACTTAGCCTTATGGATCCGTGGTGACTTTGTTGTTGCAGATGCCACATTAAATCGTTTCTTTGCCTTCCATGTAATTGCGGTTCCATTAGTTATTCTAGGTCTTGTAGTCGCTCATATTATTGCATTACATGAAGTAGGTTCTAATAACCCTGATGGCGTAGAAATTAAGAAAAATAAAGATAAGAATGGTATTCCATTAGATGGTATTCCCTTCCACCCGTACTACTCTGTAAAAGATATTGTTGGTGTGGTGGTGTTCTTATTTATCTTCTCTTTAGTCGTATTCTACATGCCTGAAATGGATGGGTGGTTCTTGGAAAAAGATAATTTCATTCCAGCTGACCGATTGAAGACTCCAGAGCATATTGTTCCGCTTTGGTATTTCACTCCTTTCTATGCCATTTTGCGTGCTGTACCAGATAAATTAATGGGTGTTATGGCAATGGGTGGAGCACAGGGACTTTTATTCTTACTGCCATGGTTAGACCGCAGTCCAGTGAAATCAATTCGCTACCGTGGTCCTTATTTCCGTTGGGCACTTACATTATTTGTTATTAGCTTTATTGTTTTAGGCTATCTAGGAACACAAACCTCAGATGGAACGACACTCGCTATTAACAATACCGTAATGGCTCGAATTTTTTCAGTGATTTATTTTGCATTCTTTATCTTAATGCCTTGGTACACCAGCATTGATAAAGACAAAGCAGTGCCAGAAAGGGTGACATCAAAATGAGAACTTTAATTTATGCACTATTCATTGGCTTAGTGTCGATCACTTCAAGTCAAATCATGGCGGCATCTAATGGAATTCATCTTGATACCGTTGAAGTAGACTTATCAGATAAAGCCTCACTTCAGCGCGGCGCTAAGACATTTGTAAACTACTGTCTTAGTTGTCACTCTGCTTCATTTATGCGTTATAACCGCATGGCAGAAGATCTTGGCTTAACAGATGAGCAAGTCGTTAATAATCTTATGTTTGCATCTGATAAAGTCGGCGAAACTATGACCATTGCGATGCAGCCTGAAGACGCAAAAAAATGGTTTGGAGTCACTCCACCCGACTTGTCGGTGATCTCTCGTGCTCGTGGTACTGATTGGTTAAATACTTATTTACGTTCTTTCTATTTAGACAGTGACAAACCGACAGGTACTAATAATACGATCTTTAAAGATGTGGGGATGCCACATGTATTATGGCAGCAACAGGGCTATTTAGGCCGCGATGAATCAGGTCATTTATCTCAGGAATCTAAAGGGGAATTATCTAATCATGACTATAATGAGATGGTTTTCGATTTAGTCAACTTCCTTGCTTATATCGGTGAACCTTCAAAGATTCAACGATTAGAATTAGGTAAGTGGGTATTACTATACCTATTCTTATTATTCTTGGTCGTCTACCCAATGAAGAAGGCATTTTGGAAAGATATTCACTAGTCCAATAAATAAATTAAAGGGAAATTTTCCCTTTCCTATCTTTATAAGTTATAAATAAAATAATAGCTACTGTTCCGTTTTTTACAGTATCTACAGGAGTAACACTTCAATGGCTAACAGTAACCGTCGTACTATGATGACGATTTTTTCAGATCCTTCATGCCCTTTCAGTCATCGCACTCGTATTGTGATGCACGAAAAGAACATTAACGCTCATATCGAAGATGTTATTGATGGACAGTGGCCAGAAGATGTAGCTGCAGCTACTCCATATGGAACGACTCCTGTTTTACTTGAACGTGATATCAGTCTTTTTGACTCGAATATCATTAACACTTATTTTGATGAACGGTTTCTTCAACCACCATTAATGCCTTCTGATCCTGCATCACGGGCCAATGCTCGCATTATGCTTCACCGTATTGATAAAGATTGGTATTCATTATGGAATGCCTTAATCGGCCTTGAAAAAGGAAAAATGAGCAAAGCACGTAAAACCGTATTAGAAGATCTAACTGTCTTAGCACCACTATTTGAACAGTCTCCTTATTTTATGAGCGATGAATTCTCACTATTAGATTGTAGCTTAGCCCCTTTACTATGGCGTCTACCCTTGCTGAAAATCAAACTACCGGCACAAGCAAAGGCGGTTGAGGAATATGCAGAGCGTATCTTCGCAAGAGAAAGCTTCCAAGCGAGTTTAACTGACGTTGAACGAGCAATGCGCTAAGTAGGATTATCAGATGACCTCTCAAAAGCCTTATTTAATCCGTGCCATTTTTGATTGGATTGTCGATAATGACTGCACGCCCTATTTATTAGTCAATGCGACATTAAAAGGCGTGCAAGTCCCGGATGAATTTATTAACGATGGTAAAATAGTACTTAATATTGCGCCTAGTGCCGTTAGAAATTACCATGCTGATAATGAATGGATTAGCTTCTCTGCTCGTTTCTCTGGAAAACCGATGGAATTATTTATTCCTATCGCTGCGGTTGAGTCCATATATGACAAAGAAAATAATCAGGGAATGTTCTTTCCAGATGAAGAGGTGTCTCCTCCTCCCTCTTCGCCTGCACCAACTAAAGAAAGACGCCGTTCAAATCTAACCTTAGTGAAATAACTGTTCTTATAGCTTATATTTGTCCATGCGATAACGCATTGCCATTCGTGTTAGGCCTAACTCCCTGGCAGCACGAGAAACATTACCATCTGTACGATTAAGTGCTGCTTCAATCATCACCTTTTCAACCTCATCTAAGGTCATTTTTTCAAAGTCAAAGTCCAAACTTCCTTCACTGGGTATTTCTGTCCCGCCATTCATAGGAAGTGAATTAACATCAATGATCCCATCATGGCAGAGCATTACCGCTCGCTCAAGCACATGTTGTAACTCTCTTATATTACCAGGCCAGGAATAACTCTGTAAGCGGCTAATAGCCTCTTGTGTAAGCTGTGGATGAGGTAAGCCATAGCGACGAGCTAGTTTATCAATAAAATAGTTGGCGAGCAGGCTAATATCGTTGCCTCGCTGACGTAAAGCAGGTAATTCTATCTCTACTATATTTAAACGGTAATAAAGATCAGAGCGAAATGTACCTTCCTCTACCATCTTATTAAGGTTACGGTTTGTTGCAGCAACAAAATGGGCTGACACAACGATCTCTTTTGTCGAGCCAATTCGCCTAACAACACGTCGTTCTAAAACATTTAACAACTTAACCTGCAACTCTAATGGCAGTTCAGCCACTTCATCTAGAAATAGTGTGCCGCCTTCTGCAACTTCTATTAGGCCAGGCTTAGCTTGGTGAGCATGTGTAAACGCGCCTCGTTCATAACCAAATAATTCTGCTTCCATTAATTCTCGTGGTAATGAAGCACAATCCACATGCACAAATGGTTTATCATTCCAATTTCCTGATTGGTGATATAACCTTGCGGCAACATCCTTCCCTGTTCCTGTCTCACCTCTAATCAGTATCACCGGTGATGATTCTGTAGTTCTCTCAACTAGATGGGCAACCTGTATCAGTTGTTGACTGACGGTTGTCAACGCATCACATTGCCCAATCATACTGACGCTATCGACAGCTTGTTTTTCACGCAACTGTGAATAATCTAACTTCTGATTAATTTTTTCTCTACTAAATACCGTCTTAATTGTCAGTGAAAGTTCATCGAGATCAACAGGCTTTTTTAAGTAGTCTGTCGCCCCTAACTTCATCGCTGATACAGCATCATCTAACTCGCCGTATGCCGTCATGACAATGACTGGGATTGAGTGACGAACGTTGGTTTCATCAGCTCTTATCTCTGCCAACAACGTTAGTCCATTGCCGTCAGGGAGCCTGACATCTAGTAATAAAATATCAGCTTGATATGATTTCAACTCTTCTCGAGCTGCCGCTATATTTAATGCTTGTCTGACTTCTAAATTATCTCGCTGTAGGCGTCTAATGACTGACTTAGCAAATAAGACCTCATCTTCAACAAGTAATAACTTTACACCGTTCATTTGTCCGTACTCTCCACTGTAGCCAATTTAATAGTCACTACAGTACCTTCATCATCAGAAGATTGATAATTAAGCTCTGCTCCATGCTGCTGTATCACTTTCAGTGCGAATGGAATGCCTAGACCACAATTCAATTTTGCTTCATCTTCATCTTTTCCTTGCTGTTCTAATGGTGAAAATGACATCCCGTGACCTTGGTCACTTATCGTTAAAATCACCTCATTATTATTTTCTCGATAATCTAGCGTAATAGTATCACCAGCAGAGGATGCTTCTAAAGCATTCTGTACTAGATTAAAAATAACCTGCTCAAATAAATGAATATCAATATTGACTACGCCCACATCTGTATCCCAACCTGTTCGAGCTAGCTTCATTCCCTTATCGGCAAGCTGTAATTCTGTTAAGGAAAGGGCGTTATCTACAACTGTAATTAAAGATGTTAAAACCAAGTGAGGTTGAATCGGGTGTAAATATCTTAATAACGATGTTACCCATCGTTCTAACCTATCTACGGCAATAATTATATCGGTTAGTGTCTCACGGGTAGCTGTATCAATATCATCATCACAGGCAACTTGTGCTGCGGCACGAATTCCTGCGAGAGGGTTGCGAATATTATGGGCAACTAAAGGAACTAACTCCCCTAATGCAGCCTGTTTTTTTGTTTCAATCAGGCTATCGCGATTAGCTGCAAGTTCATTTGCCATAACATTGATTGCTAGTGCTAGATGAACAAGCTCCTCCACACCTGTCACAGGTAGAGAATGCTCTAAATCACCTTTACTAATCAGTCCTGCACCCTTAATCACATTAGCAAGAGGTCGTAGTACGTTAGCTTTTACAAATCGACGCGTGACAATCAAAAGATAAATAGCTAATAAAACAGGAATAAAAGCAAGCCATATCAGCCTCGTCGACCATAGTGTTCTTGAAGCCATTAATTGATGCTGTTTGTAAGCTAACAACTGCTCTAAATTAGCAAATGAACTCTCTAAACTTACAAACCCATTATTTTCTAGACCACTATCCAGACTTTCACGCTGTGCAGAGTTAAGCTCCTCATTTTGAAAAATGATCACTGTTTGCTGATAAAATTCACTGTATGCCGTCAATACCTCCGTAACAGCCTCGTGTTCTTGCTCATTATTAGCTTGCAGGCTTAGTTCATCGATATAACCATGAATGGTTCTTGTAAAGCCTTGGTATTCATCGACTGCATCACTATCGCCTAAGAAGCTGGCATCAAATACTTCTTTGAGTTGCCGGTAGACTTCACCACGGATCTTCTGTGTCGAGGAATACATTGAGGTAATTCTTAACGATTCTTCAGAACTTTTTTGCCATGAATTTGACCAGATAATGGCAACAGCTGCTGTCACAATAACAAGTAATACAAAACTTAATTCGTGAAGAAGAAGCGTGTGCTGTATTGAGTAAAGTCGTTTTGTCATAGTATCCGGTCTAAAATAAAAAACGGGCGTTACAAGCCCGTTTTTTATTTAAAGTCTAAATAGCACTAGAAACTAATTAAGGTCGACAAGTTTATCAACACCGCTAAAAGTGACAGTTTCTTCACTAAGCACTTCATCTCCTTCCTGCCATTTCTTACCATCAGGTACAATCGTTCTTACTTGGTATATTTCACCTGGAATGTCTTCTGATAGCGTGAAGATATAATATTTATTGGCATAAAGTGCATAACGAGCATTCTTAGGATCGTTAATAAATGGTTGGATGATATATTGCTCACCGATGATTTTTTCACCATTATAATCAATTTCAACTTCTTTTTTAGTCGCGCCTTTAGCTAAAGCCCAACGAATTTTTCGTTGGAAGTAGCGCCATTTACCACCTGTTAGGCGATCTAATTCACGAACATCAAATTCTAAGAAAAATAGAAACACCCCATTTCCTTGCTGATTATCACGGTCCATATAAGGACGGTTAAACTCACCTGTGAAGAATTCATAATGAGTATCCTTTCGACCCGTATTACGAATATTAGTCACAATCACATCAATAGTATCTTCTCTAGAACCATCAATAAAATGATCTTTTTTATACACATAATGCAAAATTGATTCTTCTGTAATGTTTTTCAGATGTGCCTTATCGAATAAAACATTATTAACCTCTGAAAAACCTGTTACGGCTACAGCACTCGTTGTAACGAATAATAGTGCGCATACTGAAATCCAAACTGACCACATTTTTTTCAAAATTATTACCCTTAATATAAAACTAGAATATTTTCTTATTTTCCAGCGTGTTAATGTTATTCTTGTTATTCAATTATTTCTATTATTAATGTCCAAATATGACACTAAAAAAACTGATAAAACTCCCACTACTCGTACTTTTTTTTACTCTCCAGGCTTGTGACTCAGTAGAGTCAACGCGTATTTATCAGCAAACTAGTCTCGATAATTATGAAGATACGCTGCAAAACCTTGATATTGCTATTTCTGAACATAATTATCGAATTATTCATCGTAGCAATATTGGCCAAGCAATCCGCGATCGAGGCGATAAGAACTATCCCCTCTCAACCGTAATCAGCTTTTGTAATATTAGCTATGCCAGAGAAATGATGGATATTAACTCTGATCTTATCAATGATATGCCTTGCATTGTAACTGTTAGGGAAGAAAAAAACTCTGTTGTAGTGGGAACAAAGCTAATGATTGAAGATACGGCAAACTCAGCTCAAAATGAGTTTGCCGTGAGAATCAACTCTAACCTAAAATCAATTATTGAAGCAACTGTTGAGTAGCATCACTTAAAACGGGTTTATCGCTCACTTTTTTCTGGTCGTCCTGCTTCTAACTTACCGTCAGAGCGAGCTTTTAAATAAGAATAAAGATCTGCAATATGAGGCCTAATATTAGGATCATCTGACCATGTCGGCATTTTAAATTCAATCGCATCTTTCTCAGCAATTTGACTAAGGAAATCTAAGCGACGATCGGGATCATCTAAATTAACCTTAGCAAAGTAGCGATGTAGCACTTTTTTTCTAAAGGCTCTCGAACTCATCCCTTCTAGTCTTGTTAATAGATTTGGCGCACGATCTGAACCGGTTGCATCTTTACCGTGACAGACAAAACAGGTTGAATTAAATAATCTCCAACCAATATAGGTTTGCTCATCAACCTTACCACCTACAATAGTATAAGGAGCCTGTCTTTTCTTCATACTTGGTGTAACGTCAGTAATAGAGGGCATATTATATTGTGCAATAATAGCCGCTACATCATCTTGTCGTTTTTCTAATATTTTATTCAGCAAGTCTCTCCAAGCTTTATCTTGGTGTCTAACTCCCATACCAAAACTGAATATATAATCCGTACTAAATTCGTTTAAAGGTATTACTTTCATAGCCACATCAGATTGACCGGCATAAAAGCCTGCAATAGGTCCCCATGCAAAAGCTACATCAATTCTACCTGAGGCTAATTCTTCTGCAATAATTCGACCACCATTTACTTTGGCATCGCCTGGCATCATATGAAAATAATCAATTTGATCTGCTAAGCCTAACTCTAATAGTTTCTGCGTTGCGATAGCACGATCAAAGAGGCCAATTCTTAATTTTTTAACTTCCTGACTTACTTTTGCAACGTCGCTAATATTATTAAGTTCATAACCTTCTCCAGTACGATAAACCATTGACTCTATCGAGCTGAAGTAAGCTTTCGTAGGAGAGTACATGCCTCTTTCAGCAGGAATACTCATCGCTAAATCACACAAAAACCTACCTGTTTCAGGATCTACTTTCTTAATTGTATTTCTACCAAAACCAATTCGCTGAGGAAACCAATAGTACTCAACTGGCAGTCCTAATTCTTCACCAATAATATCTGCAATCTTATTGTCAAACCCCTCCAACTTATCATTCGAATAAGGTAGGTTGTAGGCATCAGCACAAACGCGGACCGCAGTCTGACCTGATAATGGTTTAAAGTTCTCAGCAAAAACAATACTAGTGCTTAATATAAGCGCCAATGTTAGTTTTGATAATATTCGTATCAAGCTCATTGCATATCCTTACTTCTATTTCAAAAATTACAGTGTAATCAATATATAACAATTTAGCCAAAAAAAAAGCCCGACATAAATGCCGGGCTTCTTTATTAAGGTTTTATGTATTAAATAAATTTAATATATAAAGGGTCTTATAGGCTAAATACGCTTAAAACACCACCTAAGTTAGTCCAGCTAGATAGAGCTTTGTAAGCACCTACCGCACCAAGACCATCAGTGTCGTTTTCTAAGCTAGGAATAGCCATACCGATACCAGCCCAACCACCTACACCAGAAAGGATAGAGATGAACTGTTTACCTTCATGCTTGTAAGTATTAACGTTACCGATAATACCTGAAGCAGTTTTGAATCTCCAAAGCTCACGACCTGATTGTGCGTCTACAGCTTTGATGTAACCTTCTAATGTACCGTAGAAGAC
>ENA-OSET01000072-OSET01000072.1-sediment-metagenome-genome-assembly--contig:-NODE-72-length-113380-cov-11.506112_pt1 | contig 113380 bp, 116 predicted proteins | sample MGYA00237882_ERZ534229 | MGnify/ENA primary metagenome ERZ534229 (study PRJEB26408, sample SAMN06266212) | sediment metagenome | isolation source: Hudson Canyon methane seep mesocosm | place... | reverse complement strand
CTACTATAAGCTCAGGAACCAAAGCATATTTTCGTGATATTGTTTGGAATGGGGATGTGTTTGTAGCAGTAAATAATGGAGAATTGGGTGAAAAATCGATTGCAGTCAGTTCAGATGGGTTTAAATGGATAGAGCCCACAGTAGAAGGTTCCCTATTACTCAGAAGTGTAATTTGGGATGGCACAAAATTCATTGCTGTTGGTAGATGGGGAGTAATAGTTTCTAGTTCAGATGGCGTAACTTGGGATAAGAGTATTGTTGACAATCAACCTTATATTCATGGCATTGCCTATAATGGTAGTCGATATGTTATCGTTGGCGATAATGGTTTTATTGCTACTAGTGATGATGCTAATGTTTGGACGCAATCTACATCAGGAACTAATAATCCCCTATATAACATTAGCTGGGGTAATGGTCAGTTTGTAGCGGTTGGCAGCGCAAAATCCGGTCGTAAAGCGTTGAACGGATTGAATTTTTCTTGGGCTGCCGGCAGGCGTCTCTGTGTAGCTTTCGCTAAAACAGAGACGCCTACCTCCTTGGTACTGATCTTCTGCTTGGGTGTTCACCTCCTTCGTTTTTGAACATTTTGCGTTGAAGGGTGTTGACCAGTATTTTCCTGGTCAACAATGTAGAGACTGCTTCGCGATAAATCGCTGGCGTACACCCGAAGGTCTGTCTCGGTGCGCTCGGGTTGTCAGTGCGTGTTGTGACAAACACTGACGGGGGTACCAAGTAACCTCTTGGCAGAGGTGTCAGAGCTTGCTTACGCAAGTTCTGACAGGGGTACCGTTAAGGGTGTAACGGCGACACATAAAGTAACTACATTAAGAAGTAACCGCTGGATGATCGTCTACCCAAAAGCTTACACTCAACGAAGAACCTTATTTCCAGAAACGTAAACAACAACAGTGAAGTGGTTCCAGCATCAGAGCACGAACCGAACACAGAAAAAGAACTGATCCTCTCCAGTGCCGCAAGGATTTGACCAAGAAAACTTGGTCAAACACCTTACGACCCCGGCGAGCATCGAATTTTAAACTGCAAACTGCACCGACACATTGCCTACCACTGCATTACGCCTCTGAGGTAGATCAAGCCGTTTTACCAACGGCCATACAAAGCAATGGAGAATGTCATCAAGCATCAATGAATAAACGCCGTGCCTCTAGTCGAACATGACCTCACGGCCACAGTAGAATCACAAAACTTCTGTGACATAGGGGCTACCGATGCACGCACCGACTGCGAATATTTCAAGCTCCATAAACGCTAATCCGTTCACGCTCCTGCGCGGGTGGATATTCCCTGCCACATTTCCGCCGTGGCTGCGATAGATTCGTTGACCGTAGTCAGCATAGAACTCTGAAATAAATTTCCATTGAGGAAAAATGTAGGTCATACTTGTCGTTTAATGTAAATAAAATCCGTCCCTACAGGGCAAGCTTTTTTCGAGGGTCAATTGGCAATGATCGTCTGATCAAAAATAAATCAAGACAAAGCCTGTCGTGGTTGTTTGATCAAAAAGTGGCCTGTTTACACGTAAAACAGACTACATTTTGATCACCCATCTTTTTCTGCTCTTTTTCCCAACGACAGTGCCAGAATCATAAGCCCCGAAAACGGCGTTTGAACCATTTCCAATAGCACACACGAAAGAGCTCTTAACCTCAAAAACACTAGCAGTGATGTTTTTCGATAACAATTAATAAATGACAATCATTTTGATAAAAAAATCACCATAATCCTGAAAATTCGTTATACAGGAACTTGTAAATTTACACACCAGACTATCGCGACACTCTCTGTCTTGGTTTATCAGGGCCACTCAGTTAATGCATCGCGAACATAAACTTTATAAAATTTTCAGAGCCTTTCTGATAGCGCGAGATAACTCAGAACGAATTCAGATAACGCCAGATAAAATTTCTCCCAATATTTAAAAAATATTATTTGTTTGGAAAGAAACGACACAAAATAAGTCGCCCAAGAAAACCTCTCGACACCGACTAAAATTTCAAGTCCATCAAGACTAAACCACTACACAAGCTGTCTTGATTTCCTATTGCATATTCTTTTTTGGCCCTATACCTTCCAACTATCTCCAACAATAAATGTTGAATGTATTCGCCCGTAGATTTTCCAGTGACACAACTTGAAATTTAGGTTCTTTAAAAAATGTAACGTTATCTCTTGATTGAAAAAATATAATCGCTATCGTCAGTAATCATTTGGCGCGCTAATTTAGTCATCAGATAAACAATCATTTTATTCAGGGGCATAATTTAGCCGAGGATAGATATGGATCCCCCTAAGCAACCTGCACTTCCTCTCCCCCACGCTCGCTGTCTCAGCCAACAGCAAGCCGCCAATTACCTCGGCATAGGAACCACACTTTTGACTGAGATAGGGCCACCAGCCGTCCGACTTGGTCGTCGCCGCGTCTACGATACAGTTGATCTTGACCGCTGGTTAGACGATTATAAGGCCAGAGGGCGGGCCATTAAGGAGGAACTATGGCTCGAGAACGTGGACTCTATCGGCGGAAAGACTCGCCGTACTGGTGGATCGATGTCGTCCTGCCGTGTGGACAGCGAGTATGTCGCAGCACTCGGCTTAAAGACAAAGACGCCGCCAACGAGTACTTAATCAACCTCAAAGCAAGCGCACACAAAGCCCTGCGGGATGGCGTTCCCACAGAGCATTCGTGGCGTGAAGCGGTGGTGCGCTACCTGGCTGAAAATTCAGGTAAGCGTACCCTTCAGGCAGATATCGACAACTTGAAGAAATTGGATCCCTTTTTGGGGGAGCTCAATTTGAAGCAAGTGAATATGGATGCGATCTGGCCGTTTATTCATCTTCGTCAAACCGAGCACCGCGTTGCCAACGGCACAATCAATCGTGCACTGGAAGTGGTGCGACGTATTTTGCATTTGGCGCGAGATGAATGGAATTGGGTGGAACGTTTTTCAAAGCTGCGGATGCTCAAAGAGCCGAAGCAGCGGGTTCGATTTTTACAGCGTGAAGAAGCCGATCATTTGCTTGAGGAGCTACCAAAACACCTGTGCCCTGTGGTGCAGTTTGCGTTATCAACGGGTTGCCGAATGGGCGAGATCGTGAACCTGGAATGGAGACGGGTGGATCTGGACCGGAGGGTGGCTTGGCTCGATCATGGCACGACCAAGAATGGAGAAGGTCGTGGCATACCACTCAACAACGATGCCGTACTCGCCTTACGGGAGTGCGTTGGCAAAAGCCGTCAATGGTGTTTTACCTTTGGAGGCAAACGCATGGATCGTGTTGGCTCAGCGTGGAAGCGTGCTCTGATAAGGGCAGGGATTACAGAATTTCGGTTTCACGATCTTCGCCACACCTGGGCCAGTTGGCATGTGATGAGTGGTACCAGCTTGCAGGAATTAATGGAGCTGGGTGGCTGGAAATCGTATGAGATGGTACTACGGTATGCGCATTTAGCACCGGAGCATTTATCGACGGCGGCGTCCAGAATAGAGCGCAAAATGGAGATCGTAGAGTTGAACCCTACGAAAACTCTACGTTAGAAAAAACAAAGGACCTACGCTTTCACGTAAGTCCTTGATATATATGGCGCACTCGGAAGGATTCGAACCTTCGACCGCTCGGTTCGTAGCCGAGTACTCTATCCAGCTGAGCTACGAGTGCGTAGAGGCGCGTATATTATGGATTCATCTCCTCTGAGTCAAGACATTAAACCTAAGTTTTTAACTAATTTATCAAGAGCTTAGATGTCACCGATAATTCGCATAGATGCGCGTGAAAAATCGCCAAAATGTACATTTTCCTGTCACTGGCAAGCCCATATTAACGCCCTCTCCCAAGCGAATTTATCTTATTACTTGCATTTCAACTAGATTCAGAACAATATGATGTCACAATGATATCACATTGAATGACTGGTCCATCCAGTCCGTGTGCCTTTTCACTGCCCTAGGTTTGGAGCAACAACATGATTAAAGAAATTCCGCGCAAGGCCTCCAGCGGCTACAGCATTATTCCCATCCTGCTGCTCGCACAGGTCGCCTCTGCCTACTTCACCATTACCGCCCTCATGGGCCAAAAGTTTCTAATGGCCGCTCTGCTGCTCGTGGTAACTGTCGTCGTTTTTGCCTGTTGGTTCGGCTTTTTTATGGTTCAACCCAAAACTGGCCGGGTATTACAGCTATTTGGTACCTATGTGGGCACCGCATCAGACTCTGGCCTGCGCTGGGCGAATCCGCTCTTCAGTAAAACGCCGGTTTCCTTGCGGGTGAGAAACTTTGAAAGCAGCCAATTGAAGGTCAACGACAATTCTGGCAGCCCCATTGAAATAGCCGCCGTTGTTGTATGGGAAGTGGTTGACACTGCAGAGGCTATCTTTGAGGTCGATGACTATGAAGACTACGTCAACATTCAAAGTGAGGCCGCCCTGCGTAATATGGCCATCAGCTACCCCTACGACCAACACGAAGAAGGTGAAATTGCACTTCGCAGCCACCCTCAGGAAATTTCAAGCGCACTCAAAAAAGAGGTGCAGGACCGCCTGGGCAAAGCCGGGGTTAATGTCATCGAAGCCCGCATCTCACACCTGGCCTATGCGCCAGAGATCGCGAGTGCTATGCTCCGCCGCCAGCAGGCGAGTGCGGTCATTGCCGCTCGATCAAAGGTGGTTGAAGGCGCGGTAGGCATGGTTGAAATGGCGCTGGGCCAGCTGTCTGAACGCAGCATTGTTGATCTGGATGATGAGCGCAAAGCGGCCATGGTGAGCAACCTTCTGGTGGTTTTGTGCTCGGATGACAGCGCACAACCGATCGTGAATGCCGGCAGCATTTATTAACTCGAGACTACAAACATGGCACGGCGAAAAGCCTTTCCACTAAGAATCAATGAAGACATCCTCTCGGCAATGCAAAGCTGGGCGGATGACGAGTTGCGCAGTGTGAATGCTCAAATTGAATATGTGCTCCGACAGTCACTGAGACAGGCGGGCCGGGTTAAAAAACCCGGGCCGCCCGATCAGGTGAACATCCCGGAAGACCCCGCGGAAGAACCTCCAAAATAAACCCCAGATCCTCGAATGCATTCGAAGCAAAGCGAACCTCGCCCCTTGAGCCAAACCACCGGCAATACTGCTTACAAACGGTCACCACAATCCTAAATTCCACCAATCTGACTACTTTTTGTTCTACACCTCTACTGAAAGCGACACTGACCGCGCCGTCAACGACAGTGCCATTCGTTTTCGTTTTTGATCGTTTCCTGTTCTTTGAATTAACCCTATGATCTAATCCCTGAGTGCGATCAACTTCCTCGATCCCGCTAAGTGCCCAATGCAAGCCTTAGCCGGGCAACGATAAAACCAATAACAGGTAAGAAACGAGAGATAACTGCCATGTATGGAATATTTAAACCCGCCCCTCACCTGCCAAAATTGGCAGATGACCAAGTCGATGCAGACTACAAGCGGCTGCGGCTACAGGTTTTTCTAGGCATTTTTATCGGCTATGCCGGTTATTACCTGGTGAGGAAGAACTTCTCTTTGGCAATGCCCTTCCTTATAGAGGAACACGGGTTTTCCAAAGGACAGCTGGGAATTGCCTTATCGGCTGTTTCCATTGCTTACGGCTTAAGTAAGTTTTTGATGGGCAGTGTTTCCGATCGCAGTAACCCACGTTATTTCCTCGCGGCGGGTTTGATAGTTTCTTCTGGTGTCATGTTTATTTTTGGCCTGATGCCTTGGGCCACCAGCTCTATTGCCATTATGTTCTCACTGTTGTTTCTCAACGGCTGGGTTCAGGGTATGGGCTGGCCTGCCTGCGGCCGCACCATGGTGCACTGGTTTTCAGGTAATGAGCGTGGACGCACAGTGTCTATCTGGAATGTAGCCCACAATGTAGGAGGCGGATTGATTGGGCCTTTGTTTGTTCTGGGCATGGCTTGGTTCAATGACTGGCACAGCGCCTTTTATGTGCCAGCCGCTGTTGCGAGTTTTGTAGCAGTTCTGATTTTGTTCCTGCTTCGCGATACACCACAATCCTGTGGCTTGCCCCCCATTGAGAGCTATCGCGACGACTACCCCATTGATTACAGCGAAAAACATGAAACTGAATTCTCAGCCAAAGAGATTTTTCTGCAATATGTTTTAAACAATAAACTGCTATGGTACATCGCCGTTGCCAACGCATTTGTGTATTTAATACGTTATGGCGTTCTCGATTGGGCCCCAACGTATTTAAGTGAAGTTAAAGATTTTTCAGTGGATAAAAGTTCCTGGGCTTATTTTTTGTATGAGTGGGCCGGCATTCCCGGCACATTATTATGTGGCTATATTAGCGACCGTTGGTTCAAAGGGCGCCGAGCACCGGCAGGCATTTTATTTATGACACTGGTATTAATTGCAGTATTGGTTTATTGGTTTAACCCCGCGGGCAATCCGACCATTGACATGGCGGCACTGGTGGCAATCGGCTTCCTCATTTACGGACCAGTCATGCTGATTGGCCTGCAGGCTTTGGAACTAGTGCCCAAAAAAGCCGCGGGCACTGCCGCCGGTTTGACTGGCTTATTTGGATACCTCGGCGGCGCCGTTGTGGCCAACATTGTGATGGGATACACCGTTGACGCCTACGGCTGGGACGGTGGTTTTACCCTGCTTACAGGGGGCTGTATCGCGGCGATTTTGTTGCTCGCAATGACCTTGCGCCACGAAACAAGTCACGACCGAAGCGCCCGAAAAGACTCAACAGATTCAGTAGCGGTGGAAAGCTAATGCGCTTTAGAATTACAGCAACACTGTTAGTTTCGCTGCTGTTCTCCAATACAGCAGCCATTGCCAGCGCTGAGAAGCTGGTTATCGCTCATCGCGGAGCAAGTGGTTACTTACCGGAACACACACTGGCAGCAAAGGCCATGGCCTACGCGATGGGTGTTGACTACATCGAACAGGATGTTGTCATGACCAAGGACAACCGCCTGGTTGTATTACATGATCACTACCTGGATCGGGTTACTGATGTGATGACGGTATTCCCGAATCGCTACCGCGAAGTCGAGGGCAACAAACGTTGGTTTGCTATCGATTTCACACTGGCTGAAATAAAACGCTTGCGAGTGTCAGAGGGGTTTTCTGTTGACGAAGGCGATAGCACTTCACTAAAAGCCAACTACCCTACTCGCTTTCCTTTGTTTAAGGCTCACTTTTCAGTTTCAACACTGGAAGAAGAAATAGAACTTATTCAGGGCCTGAACCACAGCACCGGTAAAAATATTGGCATTTACCCAGAGATTAAATCTCCCTGGTTTCATCGCCACGAAGGCAAAGACATTAGCAAGGCGGTTTTACGGACGCTAAAAAAATACGGTTACACCAGTAAAACAGACAGAGTATTTTTGCAGTGTTTTGACCCCATTGAAACTCGTCGCATCAATGATGTATTGATGCCCGAGATGAAGATGGATATTAATCTCGTGCAGTTAATTGCCATGAGCGACTGGAATGAAACCATGGTTTATTCCAACGGAGAGGCACAGCCCTACAACTATGACTGGATGTTTAAACCGGGCGGCATGAAGAAGATCGCCGAGTACGCTGATGGTATTGGTCCCTGGAAATCGATGATTGTGATGCCGGGTTCTACACGCGAGCAATTAAAGACTACAAATATCGTCAGAGATGCGCACGCGGCCAATCTTCTTGTACACCCCTACACCTTCCGACTCGACCCCACAAGAATTCCTCCTTACGCCGAGGACTTTGAAGAGCTGCTGTCTGTCTTTCTAATCCAAATGAAAGTTGATGGTGTGTTTACTGATTTCCCAGACCGGGCCGTTTCATTTGTTCGTCAACTTGAAAACGAACAGCAATAACATGCCCACGGCGACTCAACACACATCTCCTGCTGATAATGTGCGACAATCGCCGCCTAAACAGAAGCGGAGCACGGAAATGACCCAACAGCGGCGCCAGGACTTGATCATGGAAATGATCAAAGATCAGGGATTTGTGAGCATCGACGCCCTGGTTGACCACTTCAAAGTGACACCGCAAACTATCCGTCGCGACCTCAATTTTTTAGCACAGGAAAAACTGATTCGTCGTCACCACGGCGGAGCAGGGCTGGAATCCAGCACGGTGACCAATACGGCTTATCAAGATCGTAAAATTCTCAATCTGAGTGAAAAAGAAAGAATTGCATCGGCCCTGGTCAAGGAAATTCCCGATGGCTCCTCACTGTTTATTAATATTGGTACAACCACAGAAACCATCGCCAAAGCGCTGTTGAACCACAAGAATCTGACAGTAGTTACCAATAATATCCATGTGGCTACCCTGTTATACGCCAAAGAGGATTTCACCGTTATTCTAGCGGGTGGTGAGATACGCCACCGTGACGGCGGTGTGGTAGGCGAAGCTACCCGAGACTTCATCAATCAATTTCAAATGGATTTTGGCATTATTGGTATTAGCGCTATTCATCCGGACGGCTCACTCTTGGACTACGACTTCAGGGAAGTAAAGGTCGCCCAGAGTATCATTGCTAACTCCCACCAGGTTATGCTGGCGGCCGACCACTCCAAATTTGGCCGCAGCGCCACTGTCAGGCTCGGGAATATCAGCCAAGCCGATCACTTTTTTACCGATGAACAACCACCTACCGGTATCAAAACCTGTCTGGACGAACATCAGGTAAACCTTCACATCGTCTAGAAGACAGCCCCTGACCGACTCCGTGTGGGCCCCTCAACTCCAATGTCGTTAACAGGCAGATAATGTTCGTTTATACGCGAACCATCATGAATATCGACATAAATGTTCGTTTTTGTTTGATTTTGTTCGATGAATAACATTATAGTAAGCCAAAAGGGGATTTCACCCCCCCATTTAACTCACAAACAAACATTGAGCAGGTTTTGACATGTCCGGGGAAATTCGAGATATATTGGTGATTGGTGGTGGTATCAACGGCGTGGGTATTGCGGCTGATGCCGCAGGCAGAGGTTTGTCGGTTACCCTGTGTGAGATGAATGACTTAGCTTCAGCCACTTCCTCCAACAGCAGCAAGCTGATTCACGGCGGGCTGCGCTACCTCGAATACCATGAATATCGATTGGTCCGAGAAGCGCTCGCCGAGCGCGAAGTGTTACTTAAAAAGGCCCCTCATATCATTGAACCCTTGCGAATACGTTTGCCGCACCAAGCTCACCTCCGTCCAGCCTGGCTAATTCGCATAGGGCTTTTTCTCTACGACCACCTGAGCAAGCGCAATCTATTAAAAGGTTCTCACAGCGTTAAATTTGGCGACAGCGACCCACTGAACAACACCCTGCGCAAAGGCTTCGAGTTTTCGGACGCTCGGGTTGATGACGCCCGCCTGGTGATCCTTAACGCTTTTGAAGCGAGAAACCAGGGAGCAGAAATCAAAACTCGCAGCCGCTGTGTCGAGGCCGTTCGCGTGAATGAGCTCTGGAAAGTGACCCTGGAAAACCAACTAACGGGTTCCAGTGAAACGCTTTATGCCCGCGCACTTGTGAACGCGGCGGGCCCCTGGGTGAGCCATCTGTTCAACGATGCCTTGAAGGTTCAACCTGAAAAACAAATACGATTAGTGAAGGGCAGCCACATCATTGTGCCTAAAATACATACACAAACCGAAGCCTACATGCTTCAAAATGAGGACGAACGCATTGTTTTTGTAATTCCCTATGAAGAGGACTTTTCTTTAATTGGCACCACCGATGTCGAACATGAAGGCGACCCCGGAGCGGCAGAGATTTCAACAGAGGAAGTTGACTACTTAATCGAAATCACCAATCAATACTTCAAAGCGAAGCTCGCCGCCAAAGACATTGTAGCGACCTACTCCGGCGTTCGCCCATTAATCAGCGACGAGTCAGAAAATGCCCAGGCGGTCACTCGAGACTACACCTTCGAGCTCAGCTCAGACGGAAACCAGGCCCCTCTTCTGTCTATATACGGCGGCAAGATCACCACGTACAGAAAGCTGGCAGAAGCCGTTGTAGACCGCCTCAGCCCATTCTTCCCACTAATGACCGCACCATGGACCGCCACTCAACACCTGCCGGGGGGCGATTTTTCCGACCGCAGGGCTCACAGCCAATCGCTGGCACGGGAGCTCCCATGGTTACCAAGTAGCCTGTGTGAACGTTACACTCGGACTTACGGCACCTTATGCAAGACCTTCCTGCAAGGTGTAAAAAACATAGACGACATGGGCGAACACCTTGGAGGCGGACTCTATCAAAGGGAAGTCGACTACTTGTTTGAGAGTGAGTGGGCCAAAAGCGCTGAAGACATTCTTTGGCGACGAACAAAACTCGGTCTGGTGCTGACTGACTCGGAACAGGACGCCTTGAATCAATATATACTACAGACTTACGGCCTAGAGATTGCTTTAGAGAGCCAACAGTGCGCCTAGCACCATCAGCCTAGACTCAACTGCACAGGCTTAACCGACAAGCCTATCCCTAGAATATTGAGGGGCCACTGCGCCCCCACATCCGACCACTCACGCCAATCGATAAACACCACACGGAAGGCTGTCGACTAATTTTTTGTATGACTCTGCGTGAAAACCCTGTAGATTCAGATCCCATACTCACCCGAATAATCTGTCAACGACTGCTACAATCCAATAGTGACCAACAAAAGTGCTCTACATAAGAGAGAAGACGAACGCTACCTACTAAACTATAACCGTAGCCTTCTCGGCACAAAACGAAAAGCCATGCTTGTCGTTTTTGTGGTGATCTGTATCTTTATGGCATGGGACTTTTCCTTTCTTGGCAGCTCTCACCCGATAATTACCGACGTATTATTGTTTCGCGCGCTGCTTTGCTTTCCCACATTGGTGTGGCTCTATTATTGTAGCCACTCCAATTCGCTGGTGCGCCACTTGGACTATTGGATCGGTTTCACATCCTTTACGATTGGGCTCAGTATTCTTTACAATATTTACCAATATGGTCGTGTTGGCTTCGACTTGAGAGCCGAGGGCCTACTGCTGTATACATTCTTGTTATACATCGTGCCGGGCTGTCGGCAAAAGCTTAAAACCCTAATCGGCGCTAGCATCTGCGCCGTTTTTGTAGCCCTGGCAATCGAGATGGACTGGCCCCCTGAGAAGCTCATCAACAGCATCGTTTACTTGATCATATTCAATATAGCGGGTAGCTGGCACAGTCGGAATGACGACACTAAAACAAAAACCAATTACTCCAATCAATTGCTCTTAAAGCGTATCGCTGAAACTGATCAACTCACAGGGCTCTACAACCGGCATGGATTTGATGAACGCCTGGCAGCGCTAATGGAGAGAGCCGAATCAGGCAAAGCCATGCTGGCAGTCATCATTTTGGATATCGACTATTTTAAAGCTTACAACGACAACTTGGGGCACTTGGTTGGAGACCGCTGTCTCATGGAGGTATCTAAGGGTTTGCAGTCACTGCAGGAGAGCGAAGACGACATTATTGTGCGTTTTGGCGGAGAAGAGTTTCTGTTGGTTTTCTATCAGGCAAACGGCGATAACGAAGCGCTAAATAAACGAATTGAACAGGTATGCCCTGCAATCGAATCACTGAACATCAGCCACCCGGCCTCAGTGGTCTCAAAGTATGTGACTGTCAGTGCCGGCGCCTGCCTCTACGAGAAAGGCAAACACGCAGAGCGTGGAGAATTGATGCTGGAAGCCGACACCGCCCTTTACAAGGCCAAATCTTCAGGTCGCAACCAATTTGTTCTGGCCACGGAGTAAAAAGGTACGATCTTGCGATGCGTGCTCAATACCAAAGTGCGACTAGAACAAAACAATCAACCTGCATGACGAAGATTTTGTTCGCGATTGATCCGCTCCAATTCATTGTCGATAGCACGGTTAACAAATTCATTTAAGCTCTTGATACCCAACTTCTCAACCGCAAGCATCGCCTTCGTGTGACGCTCTTCTCCCGTGCGAACATTAAACGAGCCTTTAAACGGTCTCATGGGATGAACACCCTCTGCCTCACAGGACGCCAGATAATCATCTACAGCCGCTTCAAATGCAACGACAAGTGCTGGAAAGGAATCACCTTCATAATTCACCAACACGCCCCGCAAATAAAGCAGCTTACCAAACATAACACCGTCGTCTTGACTAAAATCGACACTGCCATAATACCCTCGATAGGATAGATTTTTCATAAGCCTAATTCCCTCTGTCTTAAAGTTCGTCCCACTCCCTCAGCGATTCACGAACCTGCCTAAGTGCATAGGATTTCAATTCTGGTAGTGGATGTGGCCGGTGAAGACTGATGACTCTGTCAGCTTTCACAAATTTGACCCGAGAACCTTCCCCTTGAATCTCGCTGTAGCCGAGGCCCTTTAACATTCTGGCCAGCTCAGGCCACCTGAAGGTTCTTGCATTCAGGAATTTCGCGATCAACTTTCCCTGTTGACTCACCCACACCTCCTTTAGATGCGTAGATTAATTGATTCAACCCACCATTGCAACTATTTTTAGTTGCAATGGTGGGGACGGTTAATAGGGAATCAATGTTATCGCCGATAACGGGTGCAGCGGAACAACTATACGCTGGGTAATGCCACGTTATAGGTGCTATGAGCAAAAGGTTAGCAAGTGGGTCGAAACGAAGAAAAGGGAGTAGAGCTGAAAGCGCTCAACAAAAAATAATGGCGGTGAGGGAGGGATTCGAACCCTCGAAGACTTGCGCCTTACACACTTTCCAGGCGTGCTCCTTCGGCCACTCGGACACCTCACCGTAAACTCAAAAAACTCGAATGCACTTTTTGAGAGGGCGCACTCTACACAAAAGCGCCCTTAAACGCAACGCTCTTACCAGTCGGGGGCCTGAAAATAATCGTCGGCACTCAGGGCTGGCACGGGTTTGGCGCGCCCCTCGTGTGTGCCCATATAAATGAAGCCTACAATTAAGTCCTTATCATTGAGCTTCAAACCTTGCTTTACCTCTGGATTGTAAGCCAGCGCGCCCGTCCGCCAATAGGCACCGACACCCTGAGCGTAGGCTGCTGTTAATATATTCTGTACAGCGGCGCCACAAGACAAGTGCTGTTCTAGCTCAGGTACCTTGGCATGTTCCACACAGGGGGCTATTGCAACCAACACCAGCGGTGCACGCAAGGGCATTTTCAATAGCTTGACCCGCTGAGCCTCTTCAATGTCGGGATTCTGCGCCAAAGTAGCCGAGAGAAACAGCTCTCCCAACTTGTTGCGGTCCTCGCCCTCCAGTACCAAAAACCGCCAAGGGCGCAAGTTTGCGTGGTCTGCCGCTCGCAGTGCCGCTTTATATATGTGCTCACGCTGCTCAAGCGTGGGGGCGGGATCACTCAATTTGGGTGAAGAAACGCGCTTTTGTAGTGCATCTAAGGCATGCATGACTAAAATCCTGATGGGTCAAAAGGTGCCTATTGTAAGGAGACCCGGCTTGACTGGCCAGCTTATTCCTAAACACTATAAGAAAGGTTTGAACCCTGTCGGTTCGTATGTAAGACTGCTGATGTTACAAGTTTCATAAACTACAATAATTAATGTGGCGGAGTTGATTGTTAAAGTCAGCCCAGCGGCTATCACACACTATGGGACTACTGAGGCTCGGACCTCCTATTTAAAAACTATGGAAATATCCAATTTTGTACTCTTAGGTATCATTGAGCTCTATATTCTCCTGATTGCTTTTGTGATCTATTTGCTGGTTCACGCCCGCGGCCTCAAAAAGCTCATTAAACGCCTACAAGAAAAGCTTGAAGAAATGATTGTGGACGTGAAAACCGCCCGCAAAGAAGCCAAAGAGGCAAAAGCCAAACTCAGCGACAACACGCCCTCGGAAATTGCACGCTCCTTCATAGACAAACAAATAGAAATTACACGTGAGCATCACGACTCACTCAATGCCGGGCAGAATATTGCCCTGGACCTCGGGCTGGACAACCCCCTGCCCCGGCGTACCGCCGCCCTGCAACATGCCATTTTAATTGCTGAGAAAGAAGCCTTTCACGCCAGTAAAAACGGCAAACCCAACTGGACTATATTAGAAACCAAATTTGACCAGCTGCTTCAATTTTTCAATTTCAAACCTGCTGGAGGGGAGGCCCAAGCCCCCGCTGAGGTGGACACCAGCGAACTGGACAACTTAAAGCAAGAATTGGAAGCCAATCAAAAACGTATCGAGAATCTAGAGAAATTCAAAAAACTGTTTTTTGATATGGAAGACCAGTGGCGGGCGGCAAAAAAGCAAGCCGAGGAATACTATCAGCAGCTATCGGCGATGTCTGGTCAAGTCACTGACACGGAAGCCTTTGAAAATTTACTAGAAAACTACAATTCGGTGTACGACTCCATTGGTCAAACCATTGAAGTGGCGGCAGGCGGTCAAAATGCGCCCAGAAGTGGCAGCGGCGATACTATCATTGTTGAAGGTGGCGGCAAGCGTAGCATCAGCACTATCGAGATTACTAAGGCCGACCCCCGCACTCAAAGTGAACTCAAGCAGCTACGTTCCGTTGCCGCTGATCAGCACAAAATTATTGCAGAACTTCAGCGCAAGCTATCCTCTACCAGTAGCGCAGAAGAAAAAGCCAATATGGTAGCGGACTTAAATGAACAGCTGAGCCGACAATCTCGTTTCCTAAAAGAATCCGAAACCTGCATGCAACTGCTGGAGGATGAACTCAATCGCACAATGCAGGAAGCTTCAGACTTACGAAGTGAACTAAGCGCTAAGGGTGGCGATCTCGAGAAACTGCCCAAACTGGAGGCACTGGTTCAGCAATTCTCTGGTGAAAGCAAGGACATGCTGGAAACTATTTCCAGACTCGAACAAGAGAACGAACAACTGACGGCGCAAACCTCGGTTTCAGGAGAGGGTGGAGGTCAACCCGCTCCCGCGAGCGGCGGGGACGGTGAGGCGATGGCCGAATTACAACAGAAGCTGCTGGACTCCCAATCGCAATACGCTGAACTAGAAGAACGTTATCTCGACTTAAAAATGCAGAGCCTCTAAGCCCAACTTACTGCCGAACCAATCGCACGTTAAAAGGCTCTTCATCACAATTAGTGCGAAAAGGATTGATGTCTAACCCGCCTCTTCGCGTATACCGTGCAAAGACCGTCAGTTCCTGCGGATGGCACTGACTTTGAATATGCAGGAACATCTGCTCAACGCAATGCTCGTGAAAATCCTGATGCTCCCGATAGGAAATGATATAGCGCAACAGCCCCTCCCGGCTGATTGCAGCGCCACGATAGCGCACATAGACCGTCCCCCAATCCGGCTGTCCGGTCACAGGACAATTACTCTTTAGCAAATCACTCGATAGTGTTTCAGAAACGATGTGATTACCCTCTTCTATCTCCAACAATTGAGGGTCGGGGTTATAGGCATCAACCTCAATATCAAGATGATCAATATTCTCCCCTGGAAAGGCGCCCACTCGATAAACGTCACTGTGCACAGCAGAGGCCAGCGGAGAGAGATCCGCACTCACAGGTGCCCCGGCGGCCACAGTCAGGTCAGACTCCATGGTGGCAACAACGTCTGACCAGTTTGTGAATGGCGTTTGATTAAACGAGTTGAGGTACAACTTAAAGGATTTGGATTCAATGATATTTGGGCTGGTGCAGGGAATACGAAACTCAGCCACCGCCACCTGGGGTTTACCTTTTGCGTCCAACCAGGACACCTCATAGGCCATCCAGATATCAACACCGGCAAAGGGTAACAGGTCCGGCTCAATTAACCCCAGCTGGTCCCGGCTGTCTTGCCTGGGCAGCGGGCAAAGCAAAGAAGGAGTATAGACCGACACATATTCTGATTGTTCGCCCAGTTGGGTTTTACCAAGATCCGCCATTTTACGCTCTCAACCGCGTGCCGGCATTCAGCAAATGCAGGCAATAGATAAACAAAACCACCACAAACACCGTTACTCCAATAAAGGCTGATACCACATCAATATCTGACACTCCCAATACACCGTAGCGGAAGACATTAACCATATACAGTATGGGGTTCAACTTGGAGACCCCCTGCCAAAATTCGGGCAACAAGTTAATAGAATAGAAGACTCCGCCCAGATAGGTAAGTGGCGTGAGCACAAAAGTAGGCACAATAGAGATATCATCAAAGCTGTTAGCAAATACAGCGTTAATAAACCCAGCCAGCGAGAACACAATCGATGTTAACGCGACAATGGCAATAATGACTGCCAGGTTATGAATGGCGAGCTGGGTAAAAAACAGGGATAACAAGGTAACAATAAACCCGACCGCCAGCCCGCGTGCAACCCCTCCCAGCACATATCCCACCAGAATCACATAATTTGGCGTGGGGGAAACCAGTAGTTCTTCGACGCTGTGCTGAAATTTGGCGCCATAAAAAGAAGACACCACATTGGAATAAGAGTTAGTTAACACAGACATCATGATGAGGCCCGGCACCACAAACTGCATATAGGTGAAACCACCCATCTCACCAATGCGCGACCCGATTAACTGGCCAAAAATAACAAAATACAAGGCCATGGTAATAGCGGGCGGCAACAGGGTTTGCACCCAGATACGCATAAAACGACGAATTTCCTTCCGCAGAATGGTAGAAAATGAGATCCATTGCTCCATCGGGCTCATTGGGCTGCTTCCTTATTGTTAGTGGACACAAGTGAAACAAATAGCTCTTCAAGGCGGTTGGCCTTGTTACGCATGCTCACGATGTGCACACCTGCTTTAGATAGCTGATCAAAGAGTTCATTCAAAGACTGGCCTTTCTCGACTTCTACTTCCAGGCAGTGCTCTCCCACCTGTGACACGCCATAACCTTCCACCTCAGGAAGCCCCGCCACCGACTCTTTGGTATCGAGGATGAACATTTCCTTATTGAGCTGACTGAGTAGCTCTCTCATGCTGGTATTGGTGACAATTTCACCCTGATTAATAATCGCAATATTGCGACAGAGGCTTTCTGCCTCTTCAAGGTAATGGGTGGTGAGGATAATGGTTGTGCCCGCCGCATTGATCTCTTCCAGGAATTCCCACATTGAGCGACGCAATTCAATATCTACCCCTGCGGTGGGCTCATCCAATATCAGCAAGGAGGGTTCGTGCACGAGAGCTCTGGCAATCATCAAACGACGTTTCATGCCACCAGACAGTGTTCGACTGGCCTCTTTGCGTTTCTCCCACAGACCCAGTTTCTTGAGGTACTTCTCCGTTCTCTCCTTTGCCAGACCACGGGCCAGGCCATAATAACCCGCCTGGTTCAGGACCACATCGTGAACGCTTTCAAATTGATTAAAGTTAAATTCTTGTGGCACGACACCTAAGAGGCGTTTAGCCGCTGAAAAATCCGTGTCGATATCCTTACCAAAAATAGAGACTTCGCCACCCGTTTTATTCACTAAAGAGCAGATAACCCCAATTGTGGTGGATTTACCGGCGCCATTAGGGCCGAGCAGGGCAAAAAAATCACCCGGCTGCACCTCCAGGCTGATGCCTTTTAGCGCCTGGAAACCATTGCCATAGGTCTTGGCGAGATTTTTTATGGTTAAAGCTGAAGTTGTCATGGAACTGGGATCTCGAAAAATAATTGTTCGCTGGCCTGGAAATACCGCCAGGCGTTATTATATACAGGTAATACAGATCCGTTGAGATCTGCTCAACTCTTTTTTGGCCCCGGAGCTTAGCATGCCCAGTGACGACACCCTATTCTCTTATCACATGAACCTATTGAAGGCATTTAGCGAATTTGCCCGCGGGCAGGCCCCCTTTAATACTGAGAGCCTTGCCGGTAATGACGCAGAGTGTCTGGCCCTGCTTGACGAACTTTGTGAGACCACCAATAACAGCGATTCGTTCAACGCCCGGGGGCAACAATTGGTCAGTCGCATTGTTGCGGGGTATTCACACCTGACACCCTACCTGCACCGGGACTTGTTTTGGTTTTTTGGGGGTGACTGCCTGCACTACATGCCCGACGAGGAAATTGCTCAATACCAGCGCCTGGACGAGCGTCGATACGAACTGGAGAGCCAGGGGCAGGCGTTTCACTGGGAAGATGAGCGCGCAAAAGTGTTTGGCCTGCACTGATAATAGGCAGCCGCAGAGCCCTTCGGGCAACGATTGATTAAACGATACAAAAAAAATGGAGCGGGAAACCGGGTTCGAACCGGCGACCTCAACCTTGGCAAGGTTGCGCTCTACCAACTGAGCTATTCCCGCAAGTGGTATCCCCAAGGGGAGTCGAACCCCTGTTACCGCCGTGAAAGGGCGGTGTCCTAGGCCTCTAGACGATGGGGACCCAGTAACTTCTGCTTCGTGCCAACAGCACTTAGCGGAAAGTGGGGCGCATTCTAATTAGCGAGGCCTATCCTGTCAACACCTTTTACTGATTTTAAGAAAGGTTTTAGAAACAATGACTTATGAGCCCCGCCGCATGGGGGCTGCAGTGTTATTTCACGTGTTTGAAGCGGCTAGGGCATTGCAAGCGACAGGCCAAGTCGTTAGCATACGATTATGTCTTCCGTCACTATTACAATCATCATAATCGTCTTGTTGGCCGGCTTGGTCTGCTTTGCTTTCGTGAGCCAAACGATTGAGAAGAACCGCAAACAAAAACAACGACTGCTCGCGGCTCTAAAGCTGCGGGCACGCAACTTTAAATATGTACTCAGCGGCTTTCCCCCCGACTTTCTCACTCGCGACCTCACCGTGCTTGTGCACCGCTGCCTAATAGACGTATGCGAGCAACTCTCAAAGCTCGAGCCCAATGAGCGGCAATATGTAGATGAACTGCAGTTTTACACCCAGCAAATGGAAGAAGTGCAAAAGAAAGCCAAAAGCCCACGGCCAAAACCTCTGGAAAACCCTCAGCAGGTCAAGGAAGTTAAAAGCCACCTGGAAGATGTAAACAAGTTTGTCTTTCAGCTGGAGAAACGCGGCACCCTGAATTCAGCCCAAGCCCAAGCTTACAGTAAGCAAATACGCCAACTGACACTGCAAATGACCGTTGATAACTATATCCTCAACGCGAAGCAAGCACAGGGTGGCGAAAAAAATCGACTGGCAGTCCACTACTATGGATTAGCGCACAAGCTCTTGGCTCGCTCCAATACAGAGGGCCACTTCAATAAACAAATTGCCCAGTTAGACCAATTGCTAGAAACGTTAAAATTAAAGCTTGAGGAAGAAGAGCCAAACTATCGAGAAACCGATGCACAGTTGGAAGAAAAAGCACTGGCTGAAAAGGCTTGGGACAGCCTAGATGAAGAAGACACATGGAAGAAGAAAAGCGTCTACGACTAGTAAACGCCCTTCCCTATTTTAACTAACCTTCCTGAAAGGCCGCAAGCACTCGACGAATGCGCTTAGCATTTGCACCCAAATCACTTATTCCTACGCGCGAGACTGAGCGAACATCAATTTGACTGCCCTCTTCTGTGGGCAATACACGAATAATTACGTCATCTTTAAAACCAAACACCAAGGTTTCTTCCACCGCCTCGACCACACCGTCAGCCGCATCAGTGCGGATAATTCTCCAGCCAAACTGCTGGCAAACCGCTTGAGCTCGAGCAAAGGCAACATCGGTTGAAATGTTTAATCTCAATGCTTGAAGGTCTGGATAAGCCTGCCTCTGTTGTCTAGCCAACTCTGGGCCACCGTAGTCCAAAGTGTTTTCAGTTGCACTGCGCTCTTGCTTAGCTGCGACAAACTCCGGGGGGTCTTGAGTATCGGTGCTAATGTCGTGAATCGCGGGCACTTTGAAGCCGGCGGGGCCCACAATCAACATAATCACCAGCGCCGGTATAAAGCCCACTACGGCCGCCCGCAAAGCGGGTGCGCGCCAATGTGCTGCGCCGCGAAACCAACTGATCAGCAAGGCCAAAACCGCCAGAGCACCCAAGGCACTCATACCCACCAGCGCTAAACCAAAGCCCTTAAACGCAGTGCCAAAGGGCAGCACCGAGAAGCGGACGCCTATCAGGCCCAATAGCAGTACCGCTAATAGCGCCCACTGCACACGTAATATCCAGGCCGTCCACGGGCTTGAGTTTGTTGCGTCATTCATTGTGTTAATCCTTCTTGGTTTCTAGTCATTAAGTTTTGTCTTCTTCCAATAAAATGGAAGCGGAGTTTATGCAGTAGCGCAAGCCCGTTGGCGCAGGCCCATCGGGAAATACGTGCCCCAGGTGTGAATCGCAATGAGTACAGGTCACCTCTGTGCGCACCATACCTAAAGAGGCGTCTACCGACTCTGTGATGGCCCCTTCTGTGTCCGCCTGAGTGAAACTTGGCCAGCCACAACCCGCGTCAAATTTTGAATCGGCGTTAAACAGCAATTCACCACAGCAGCGGCAATGATACTCACCCGGCGTCGTGGTTGACCAGTACTCACCGGTAAAAGGTCTTTCTGTGCCCTTTTCACGACAAATTCGGTATTCCTCTGGGCTCAACTTTTCTCGCCATTTTGCATCGTCATTTGAACTCTGATCTGACATAATTCAACCCTCATTAATTTTGCTCCTGAAGATAGCACCTGAAGACACTATTGCAAATGAAGCTCTTTGAAAAATCTGAAAAATTACACGGCGTTTGTTACGACATTCGCGGCCCCGTTCTCGATCACGCAAACCGCCTGGAAGAAGAGGGTCACCGTATTCAAAAACTGAATATTGGCAACCCAGCGCCTTTTGGTTTTGACGCGCCAGACGAAATCATTCATGACGTTATCGGGAATTTACGTGACGCTCAAGGTTATACCGACTCAAAAGGTCTGTTTGCGGCGCGCAAAGCGATTATGCACGAGTGCCAAAGGCTAGAAATCCCCAACGTAGAGATCAATGATATCTACTTAGGCAATGGAGTGAGTGAGCTGATTATGATCGCCACTCAAGCGCTGCTGAATGATGGCGATGAGGTGCTGCTCCCCGCACCCGACTACCCTCTATGGACTGCCGCGGTAAACCTAGCAGGCGGCAAAGCGGTGCATTATCGCTGCGACGAGCAGGCCAATTGGTTTCCCGACATAGAGAACATCAAAAGTAATATTACGGACAGAACCCGCGCCATTGTCGTGATCAACCCTAACAACCCGACGGGTGCAGTCTACAGCCAAGCCTTGCTGGAAGAGATTGTAGAGCTGGCGCGCGTGCATAATCTTGTCATATTTGCCGACGAAATTTACAGCAAAATACTCTATGACGACCAAGAGTTCATCCCCATGGGCCGTTTGGCTCAAGACGTTTTGTGCATCAGTTTTAATGGGCTTTCAAAGTCTTACCGTCTAGCGGGCTTTCGCTCTGGATGGATGGTGATCAGTGGCACCAAGCACAAAGCCAAAGGCTTCATTGAAGGCATCGACATGCTGTCGTCCATGCGCCTTTGTGCCAATGTGCCCGCTATGCTCGCGGTGCAAACAGCACTAGGGGGTTACCAGTCAATCAATGATTTAGTCTTACCTCAAGGTCGCCTCTGCGCACAACGAGACATGGCCCTGCAGAAAATCAATGATTTACCGGGTGTCTCCTGCGTGAAACCCGGCGGCGCAATTTATCTGTTTCCCAAGCTCGATTTGAATATGCACAAAATTCAAAATGACGAGCAAATGATTTTGGATTTCTTGCTGCAAGAAAAAATCCTCCTAGTACAAGGCACCGCCTTCAACTGGCCCGAACCCGATCATTTTCGCGTCGTTTTCTTGCCGCGCGAAGACGACCTGGCCCACGCCATTGATCGCTTTGGGGTTTTTCTCGACAAATATTCCCAGTAAAAGACGAGCTTGGCGGGCATGAGTGACCTTCATATCGACGACTTTTATAAAGATGCAGCGCTGATATTGCTGCAACTTTATAAAAATTTTCCCAGAAAAATCACATTGTTTGTGGAAGATATTGCAGGGCCCGATGTTGTTGATGATTTTGGTTTACACAGCGAACGCCACCTCGCCTGCTTCAGCACTATTCGCTGGCTAGCCGACTCGCACTACCTGCACTTCGACGACACCATACGCGAAGAGGCCACAGACCAAACCGTGCTCAGCCACAAGGCCTTCACCTTGCTCGCGTCGCCCGCACAAGAATACATACCCACAGAGCTGGAGCATTTACCTGATTCCGTGCAGCAAAGATTGAGCACTAACGTGGCTCAACTTCGCCTAGCCATAAAAGCTGGCAGCACCAGCAGTATCAACCAACTTGTTCAGTCTTTATTAGTTCAATCTCGCCAGCACAGCATTTAAGCTTCTAACTCGAACACCAGCAGTTTTAACTGGCGTGCAGGGTCTACGTCAGGAAAGTCTTCGCTGGGCCTTAAGCGCTCAACAAAGCGACAATGTGGTAGCTCCTCGACAAACAGCGCCTGCAAGAAAGCTTCATCCAGTTCTGGTGCATTCAGACAAGCCAGCACTTTTCCGCCCTCAGGCATCAACTCTGGCAAACGTCGCACTATACGAACGTAATCTTTACTGGCAACAAAACTGCCCTTTTGGAAACTGGGAGGGTCCAGAATCGCCAAATTGTAGGGGCCTCGTCGGCGAATACGACTCCAAGATTTCAGAATGTTCTCGCACATAAACACACTTTGTTCTTTCGCCAAATTGTTTAAACGATGATTATCGCGCCCCTGACTCAAGGCACCACTGCTCATGTCGACATTCACTACTTGCTTGGCGCCAGCTTTTAAGGCGACCACACTAAACGCACAGGTATAGGCAAAAAGATTCAGGACCTGACAACCCGCTGCATTCATTTCCAACCACTGACGCCCCGGCTCCATATCAAGAAAAAAGCCTGTATTTTGACGATGACCCAACTGCAAAGTAAACCGCTGCTCATTGCGCTGTGCATACAAATGCTCGGGCAATTCTCCCCACATCACCTTGGAGGGCGCGCCAGCTAAATACCGATGTTGAACATTGATCGCTTTGAGCCCTGCATTGTTTGGCAATTTTTCAATCAACAGCACCAAGGCTGCAACAAAATTTTCCAGCCATATTTCGCCATCTTCAGGCTCGTTGAAGAGGCTAAGTTGAAGAACTGGATCGTAGAAATCAAGGCATAAGAAAGCCAGCGCCGGCTCCATCTGACCGCGCCCGTGGAACCAGCGAGTGCTATTTACAGATCTAGGCAAGGCTGTACCCGATAAGTCTTTGAGTTTATCGTTCAGCTGCTTCAATAATGTTTCAGTGGCTAGGCTAAGCTCGTTCATCGTCGCCACCTAAGCCATTGCTAATAGGGTACATAATCATATCTCGATAGCCGGTAATAACACGGTGATAGCCACAGAGCTCCCGATCCAATTCTGGGTCATTGCTGTCCACCAATAAGGGTCGCCCTTCTAAGGCCAAAATTTTCGATTTACTGGCAATAATTTGTAAATTTTCAATGCCCGCACGACGAATCACCGCGGGACTAATCTGCTGATTGCCCCGGCCAATAATATGGCCCTGCCCCCCTATGGCGGTCATAACAATTACGACTTGGCCCGGATGCCCATCAACTAAGGCCTGCAATTCAGGCGCATCTACGTCGCCGGCGAGTAAAGTATTGTCCAGAACCACATCGACACCCAAGAGCGTATTAACAAGCTTGAGCTGCTCCATTACTGCGGCTGTGGTAGAGCCGGGGGCAATAATATAGAGAATTTCGGGTTCCATGTTTTCAATAATTTCGGCTGCAATATCGTCTAAAACTAGAGACTCAATTTCGCGACCGCCATTTTTAACACTCTGCACAAATTGACCGACCTCAGGCACCATCAATTCGCCGTAATATCGCGCTTTAACCAAACCCATTCGAAAAGCGTTTTCATCAATATCTCGCACCTCTCTTGCCGCGATGTTCACCAGTTCTCGGCTCAGCAGTAGCTTAACAACTTCTCCCGCGGCCTCCGGTGACGTGGCATAAACGCCGGAATGCATTTTGACGCCAGCAGGAATGCCCAATACAGCCTGACGAGTGCCTATGGCGTCGTAGATGTTTCTCGCCGTACCATCGCCCCCCGCAAATAGAATTAGATCAACTCCCAACTCTACCAGTGCAAGGGCTGCGCGCTCTGTGTCGGCCGCGCTGGTTTTTGCAGGGCTTAATGAATGGGTATCGATAATTTTAGGCGAAAAACCGGCGGCTCTGGCTTCATCAGCTCCCATTTCTCCCGGCAAGCAATAGAGTTCAAGCTGCGATTTCATGGGTGAAATTAATTCCAGTGCACGCTGTGCACGCAGCGGTGCCCGCCCTACAATCCCTTTTTGGCGCGCTAGTATTTGCGTGTCGACTCCGTCGCTGCCCTTAAGGCCAGCAGGTCCACCTAGGCCGGCAATCGGATTTACTATCAAGCCCAATTTAAACATCGTGTTTCACCGCTGCAAAACCCAACGCTCCTAAATAATCCTGTAACAGCTCGCCTTCTCCATCCGACACATGAGATTTCCCAACTGCGAAATGAGCAAACTCTAATCGTTTCGGATAGGTTTTTCGCAAACGGTCGAACGCTACTCCAATATCTTGGGCCTTTGCCGCTTCAGCCCTCAGCGCTTTGTCGTCACGACGAATATCATAGGCCGCAAGGACGATTGAAAACACTGCCGCCTCCCAACTTCCGCCTTTGCATTCGAGAATGGTTTTGCTTTGCTTTGCATTGCCTTCGGGGGAACAAGTGGGCCGCGATAAATGATTTAAAAGCGCGCTGTAAATCATTTGTGTGCCTTTTACGCGGCCGTCAAAACTGTAACCTGCAATATGTGGGCTAGCCAAATCCACTCTCTTCAGCAATTCGATGTTTATGTCGGGTTCGGGCTCCCAAACGTCTAATACGGTTCTGAGATTTGCACCGGCTTGCAGGTGCGCAAGCAGGTCGTTGTTGCTGATTACGGGCCCCCTGCCGCAGTTTATTAGCAGCGCTCCAGGCTTCAGTTTTTTGAGTTCGACGGCACTAATAAGATGCTTGGAGGGGTGTGGGCCTGTCTGTGTGTGGGGGGTGTGCATGCTGATGATGTCGCAGTTAAGCACGGTCTCTAGGTCACAGAGGTCGGGATTGTCCGCTGGATCTAGAAAGGGGTCGTAGCAATAACAGTCTATGTTTAGGCTTTTCAATCGGCGGTGTAGGTGGCCACCAACGTTGCCACAACCAATTATGCCAAAGCGTTTTTTTTGCAGGCTTTGGTTTAGTGCGGCGAGTGCGCTGAAGACGTATTCAACTACGGAGTTGGCGTTGCAACCTGGGGCGTTGGCCCACTCTATTCCAGCCCGCTCTAGGTATTCGATGTCGAGGTGGTCGGTGCCAATGGTGCAGGTGCCGACGAATTTTATGGGGGTGTTTTTTAGGAGTTTTTCGTTGACTTTTGTCACGGAGCGAACGATTAGTATGTCGGCATCGATTAGGTCTTCCGGTGTTATATGGCGACCGGGGAGGCAAACAAATTGGAAGTCTTTGTCGGCAAATGTGGCTTTTAGTTCTGGGATGTTTTCGTCGGCTACTATTTTCATGGGCTCTTGGTTTGGTAGTTTTTCGTTCGCGGTATGTTTTAGTTTACTGGGCTTAACGGGCCTTTGGTATGCGCTAGTCCCCGGATCGGCAGGCCTTAGCTTTTTGTATGTGCTAAACCCCGGATTGGCAGGGCTTAGTTTTTTTGTATGTGCTAAACCTCGGATTGACAGGGCTTAGTTTTTTTGTATGTGCTAAACCTCGGATCGGCAGGCCTTAGCTTGTTGCGCCCGAACGCACGCTTTTCCCCTCTGACCAACCCGCTGCGGAACTCGCATGGAGACGCTCAAACAGTCCTCGCTCAATTGACGTTGGTCAGAGGGGCCAAAAGTAGGTGCTCTAGGCAAAAAGCTACAAACGCGTTCTGAATGGGCGCAATAAGCTAAGCCCTGCCAATCCTACCTATGATGCATTTTTTTGAACTATTTTAGTACTTTTTCTGCGCGTTGATATAAGGCTTTGCTAAAGCCCAATGATTGAAACAATCCCTCTAGCGCTGGCAAGTCTGGTAAACCAAGTGCCAGATCATTTTTTGTCACGTCTAAGGGAATGTCTTCTACTATTGTGGCAAGTTGGCGCGCCATGGCTATTTGGGCGGTGTGTTCTGTTAGTTTGTCGGCCAGTTTTCCGGCGCCCCGAATGGGGAGGCTGTGAAGCTGGCCTATGTTGCGGAATATTTCGATGATGTCTGTATGCGCTTGTAGTAAGCCGGCGGCGGTTTTGGGGCCTATGCCTGGGACTCCTGGGATGTCGTCTATGCTGTCGCCAACTAGGGCTAGGTAGTCTATTAGCTGGGAGGGCTTTACGCCGAATTTTTCGATGATGTCTTTGTCGTGCTGGTACTGGGTTCCGCCGTTGTTGCCGCCTTTGAATTTTGGGTCCCATAGGAAGTCTTGTGGCCTTTTTATGAGCTGGCCTAGGTCTTTGTCTCGGGTGAGTATGGCAATGGGGGCAGGTTCTGTTCTGAGTGTGGCGGCAAGTGTGCCCAAGAGGTCGTCGGCTTCGTAGAGGGGGCTGGCGAAGCTTTTTATGCCCATGAGTTGGCTGACTTTTTTGCAGCTATTGAGCTGGAAGGCCAGTGCGGGGTCGGGCAATTCTCTACTGGATTTGTAGTCGGGATAGAGTGTGTTGCGAAAGCAGGTGTTTAGGCTTTCGTCGTAACAAGCGGATATTGTTGTCGGTTGGCGCTGTTCTATTAGTTGCAGGAGAAAGGTGGTGTAGCCATACACGGCAGCTGTGGGCAGGTCGTCTTCGCTGAACCAGTTGTCGGGTAGGGAGAAGTAGTACCGAAAGATGTAAATTGAGGCGTCGATTAAGTAGGCCGGTGTTAGTGCGCTCATGCGTCGAGGGCTTCTAAGCTGTAGTGTTCGGCGCTTAGGGGGGCTTCTACGCGGTAGTGTTTTGCGAGTTCGGCAACGAAGCGGGCGGGCCTGGGGGGCAAGCCCTGGGCGCAGTAGTTTTGACAGGCTCGGTATATGGCCTGCTTGAATGAGGTGCTAGGCCCGAGGTTTTGAGCTAGGTTGTCTGCGCTCACTCTGAACGGGCGAGCACTGGCTTTGGAGAATATCCATTCTAGGGCTTGGGGTTTGATTTCTACTTGCTCAAAAAGCCGCTGCTGTTCTTCTGAGCGACCGTCTTCGGCATACCAATAACCATAGTCGGTTTGCAGGCGGCGCTGGCTTCCGGCAACACACCAATGAGCCACTTCGTGCAAGGCACTGGCAAAGTAGTCGCGCCGATAGTGTATTTTGTGAGCGCTATTAGGCTCGCCAGGCTCGTACAAGGGTTCTTCTGCGCCTCCAACTAGGTGTGTGTTGTAGTCTTCAGCAAAGGCTTGGGCGAAAATTCGTTCGATATTTTCGCTCATTCCTGAGGGCTCTCGTCATTGCACGGCACTTGGGTCAAGGCTTGGTAATAAGCCTCGCTCAGGAATTCTCGACCGGCTAAGAGGTGATCTAGGTACCAAGGAGCGGGCTTAAGTTGGTTGTGAATCATGGCTTTGTTGGCTATATACACCCACGCTGGAGTAGCCCCTGAGGCGGTGTTGATGAGGAATACTTCACGGCTGTAGTAGCGTGGAGCGCCCTCAAAGGGGTCCATGCGAGTAATTTCGTTAGCGCTGCGCAGCTGGTACAAAACGCCTTCTACTTGGCTTTCGGGGGCGTAAACAACATTTGCATAGGAGCGGCCTGGAGCGTCGGCCGCCAGTTTGTTGAATGCTAGGGCACAGCCGGGCAATGTGCCGGCCAATACGTCGCAGACGTCCATTTGGCGGGCTTTCATACGGGCTTGGTTCATATTTGAACCATAAGCAAAATAGTAGCAACTCATGATTTTTCCAATATCTGCCCATTAGGGATTTTAATCAATTACAACACTAGGTATTGTGCTTTTTGGCAGCAAGATATACCTTAACTGGGAAAGAACACGCTTTCGCCAGGGTTTCTGTCAGGAGGTGTATTATGAAGTCCTCACCCGATAGTCACAACCACGACAATGTGGTTGATATGTTTACCGGCAAATCGCTTCAGTCGATCGTGGACACTCGCTTTGTTCGCCTGTCCCCCGAACTCGACGGTTTAGAAGTACTTTACTCTAACGACACCCACTCCGATAAATTATTTAGTCTAAAAATACTCTGCTGGGGCCTCCGCGCAAATGGCGAGGTGGTGGGTCTGGTGCCTTGGTTAAGTGACATTATTGCCTCACCCGATATTAGTGATCCTCTCAACGGCCGCTGGGAAGGCTATTACGACCCTGGTATTGATGAAATTTTCTATGAGGCACCCATTCACAAGGTTGTGGAACTTGAAACCGCAGCAGAATACTATGAAATAGACTCTGACGAACCCGATGAGGTTGTTCAGGAACTACCAGACACAATTGGCACCCATGCGGTGCTCGCCACCGATGACTTTGCCAATATCACTCTGACAGAGGTCATCAGTTGGCGCCTGCTTAACAATGGTGATTTACAGGGGATGTTAGCGGATGAAAGCAAGGTGGAGGCCACGCCGATACTACCCGGAGACGACTGTCTTTATACCGCCCAGGGCAGCGAGTCTTTCAAGTATTTTTTCCAACACCAAATCGCCAATAAAATAAAAGCCGAAGACCCTGAAGCCTTGGCGGCAATTTCACTCTTAGTAGACAGGCCTTAGGCGCCAAGGCCTTTACGGATATAATAAAAGTACTGTTTGTCACGATCTTCACTGGACAAGAGTTCGTGGCCGAGAAAAGCGCAAAACTTTGGAATGTCCCGCTTCGTCGAGGGGTCCGTCGCGATCACTTCGATTACCGCACCCACCGCTACATCTTTCACCACGTTGTGCAACATCATGACCGGTTCGGGGCATAAAAGCCCTGAGGCGTCGAGTGTGGTATCCGCTTGAGTTGTCATTGTGCTCCACTAAGTAGGGTGAAATTGATTGAGGTCATGTATTGTCGCCTAATCAACTCGTGAATTCAAAATCAACTGCTACACTGATATAAGGTAGATCGCAGCGAGGACCTTGTTTTGATTCCCGAGATCGACGGTACCCTAGCACCCCCTTGCCTAATGGGCCACCCCGCCCTACTGGCACAAGAGACGCTTAACGCAAGTGTAGACTTGCTTCGAAGCCATCATCCAGCGCTGGCGCTGTCAGTGCGTAATATTCTCATGACCCCCAATGCCACTATACCCTGCGCCATACTCGACGCCAGTACGGTCGGCAAAATTGTCGCGGCCTTAACCGAACTGGGGAAAAGTGCCCTGAAAAACAGGGATGCCGAAAAGAAAGCTATTCTGCGCGGCTTGATTGAAGACTGGGCTTCAGCTGCAGAGTGGCTGATAATGCAATCGGAAAACAACGCATTAACTGGCGGCAACGAAGGGTAAATGGTTTAATTGGGGCTGATTTGATTCACTGTATTGAGGCCCAAAAGAATGATCCACGTGTTAATTGAACGTAAAATTGCCGACGGCATGGAAACAACCTATGAAGCCGCCGCCAAAGATACGCTACACCAAGCCTATCATGCAGAAGGTTTTATCAATGGTGAAACTTTTTACAATATGCAGCAACCTAATCATCGTTACGTGCTTTCAAAATGGCGCTCAATTCTGGATTGGAAACGCTGGCAGAGTAGCGACGCTCGCAAAGGCACCATGAATAAACTAAACCCCATTCTCGACGGCGGCGAAAAAATTACTCTGCTGGAAAACTAGCCACCAATAGAGCCTTTACCCCGCTATTGCTCACCGCCCAAAGCCCGTTGATGATTTTCAAAATCTTGACGGGTTAATAGGTTGATACTTTCCGACGCCTCCTCATAAACGATAAGCACTTGGCCAGATTTGAGTTGCGCGAGAATCTGACTATGCTTCACTTCGGCATCTACTTCCTGCTCACCGTAATCTGTACCTTCTCGCTCCACATAATTTTCTATCAAACCTTGTAAAGCCTCAGGTGTAAGTTGTTGCCAGGGAATCATCATGTTTCTGCAGTGCTCGTTTTGTGATCGCTAAAGCGTTTATTCAGGCCGCAACGCTACCTCATGCGCATGGTAATGGCTATACTTTAGTCTTTTCACGTTTCAAGGTGCCACATTCTCATGAAAACAATTTTAGTGATTAGCCTTATCAGCGACGACAAACCTGGGGTCGTTGAAGCGCTCGCCAAGGTCATTGCTGATCACGGCGGCAACTGGCAGGAAAGCCGAATGGCGCATATGGCGGGGAAATTTGCAGGAATTGTACAGGTGAGTGTCAACACAGAGCAGGCCGAGTCGCTAAAAATTGCTTTAAACGCAATGAGTGATATACGTATTCTTCTGGACGAGGCAAGCCCGCAAAATTCAGCTCAGGGTGAATACCGCTCAGTGGTATTTAACGCTATTGGCAATGACCGCCCAGGCATCGTTCGTGAAATTGCCCAAGCTTTTGCCAGCCATGGAATTAATCTTGCCGAGTTGCACACCGACTACACCAGCGCACCGCACTCCGGCGAACCTTTATTTCAGGCCCAGGGAGAGTTGCAGCTACCGCAGGATATTGACGGCGACAAACTCCACGAGCAGCTCGACGACATTGCCGACGAGCTGGGTATCGAAATTGATATTGAGGTTTCCGATGCTCGCTGAAGCGGGCCGCCTCAGTCTTCGTCAAATACTCTTACCGCTAGCACATCACATCTAGCATGGTGCAGGATGCTATTAGCGGTTGAACCCAACAGCAATCGCAGACCGTGTCGCCCGTGACTGCCCACCACAATTAAATCGGCCGATTCTTCAAGCGCTAGCGCACAGACGGCCTCAGAAGGTATGCCTATTTCTATATGCAGTTGTGACACGGGCACGCCTGCGGCTTCCATTTGTGCGCTCAACGCCGGCATCACCTGAGCCTTTACTTCTTCAGTGCTGGGCAAATATTGTTGGGCCACCAATTCACCATAAGCGTAATTGATGTAAGGTTGCTCAACAAAGTGCACCACCTTAAGCGATGCTGAACTTGCCTCAGCCAAGGCTTTTCCCTTGCGGATAATGTTGACACTTTCCTGACTGGCATCAATTGCCACCAAAATACTGTTATACATATCAAGCCTCCTTGGACTGGTCTCCTGAGCTTAGCGATTTGCTATTTTCAAAGCTAGATAAATCTAGCAGGGTAATCTCTCGGCCATCCACATCGATCCAGCCCGCCGTTTGAAAACGACTGAATAGGCGGCTGATGGTTTCAACCGCTAAACCTAAATAGCTAGCAATGTCTTTTCGCGACATAGGTAGGCGAAAACGGTTGCAGGCCAAGTTGCGACGTTTAAAGCGCGCCGATACATCTAAAAGGAATGCGGCCAACTGCTCTTCAGCGGTGTTTTGACAATGTTGCAATAAAAAGCGCTGCTGCTGAACAAGTGCGGCACTTTGCAAAGAAAAGAACTGCCGGCGCTGACCTTCATTGTCAGCCAACTGTGCGTCAAGTTCTGAGAACGGTAGCTCACAAAGTGCTGCTGTGTCCAATGCGATCAAAGAACTGTGGTGACGCTCTTCCACTAAGCCATCAAAACCAACGATGTCACCAGGTAAATAAAACCCTACAACTTGCTCGATACCGGAACTCGATACATTGTAGGCTTTTAAGGCCCCTGCCCTCACCACATACAAAGATTTAAACCCATCGCCTTGACGGAATACATGTCGACCTTTAGCGATGGGCTTACCTTGACGCACAAGCTGTAAAAATTCAGGCTCGCGACCGCTGCTCGTTTCTGCGAGGGAAGAATCGAGACAGAGCGAGGAAAGCGCACAGCCCTGACAGGCCAAGCCAGTGCTTGCCCTACTGGGCTGACGGGCATTATAGTGAATGATATCGGCACTGCGGCGCGTTGAAGTAGGGCTCGAAGAAACAGTAGAGTTGGTCATAATTCAGCACTCAGATGGGTGGTTTACACAGCGATGAATCAGTGTAAGCTAATCCTCTAAAGCATCGTATTCGCGCTTATACCTAAACTAAACCAAACCTATTGTGGTTTATACTTAGAGCCTTTTTCGACACATCGTTTACTATGCAGCATGCTCGGGCGACCACCCCGTTAAACACCATGAAACAAGTTCACTTATGACCGATACAAACGAACAATTTAGCGCGCTTATGAATGCCGCCGTTGACGGCATTTTGTTGATCAATGACCGAGGGTCCATAGAAGCCGTCAACTCAGCGGTTGAACGTCTATTTGGCTACAGCAAAGATGAATTATTCGGCAAGAATGTCAGTTTGTTAATGCCAGAACCCGACAAATCCCAGCATGACGGCTATCTAAGCAACTACCTAAATTCTGGCGAAGCTAAAATTATTGGTATTGGTCGGGAAGTTAGAGCTCGCTGCAAATCGGGGAAGATATTACCCATTTACTTATCAGTGGGTGACTATCACGACGGAAATCAAGTCAAATTCGTGGGAATTATTCGCGATTTAAGCCAGCAAAAAACACGCGAAGCGAAGTTAGCTGAGGCTGAAAAAGAAATACATCAATTAGTTTCTCATCTGGCACAAGTGTCTCGCGTCAGCGTTATGGGCGAAATGGCGGCAAACATCGCCCATGAGATCAACCAACCACTCAGCGCCATAGCCACCTACGCGCAAAGCGCCCGACGCTTACTGAACGTGGCAACCCCAGATCTTCACACCCTGAAGAAACCCTTAGACAAAATAGCGGAACAGGCCCTACGAGCGGGAGAAATTATTAAAGGTGTTCGCACCTGGGTGAGAGAACAAGACACCGAGCGGCAGCGCTGTGAACTCGACAAGCTCATATTGGCGGTGATCGAAATAGCTCGCTTAAGCAATGAACAAGATGAAATAGATATTCAGCTTGAACTCGAGCCAGGCCTACCAGAGGTGATGGTAGATCCCATTCAACTTCAGCAAGTTCTGTTTAACTTGATTCGCAATGCACTGGATGCCAGTAAGTCTTGCCAGCGGGCAAAAAGCATTGTCATTTCCGCCGAGGCCACTTCTACTGAGCGAGTCACCGTGCGCGTGAATGACCGAGGTGCGGGCATTGATGAAGAGGCTAGAAGTCGAATTTTTGAACCCTTTGTCACCACCAAAGACGCAGGTATGGGTATGGGTTTGTCGATTTGTAAAACGATTATTGAAGCTCACGGTGGCGAATTGTCTTATTGCCCGAGAAGCGAGGGCGGCACAAGCTTCTACTTTACTTTGCCCACAGCGATCTCTACGTCGGCCAACAGCTTATGACTGACATCCCTCAGATTGTCTATGTTGTCGACGACGATGAAGCGGTCCGCGATTCACTGGAGTTACTCTTAAGTACGGTCGGTTTAAACAGCAAGACTTACAGTAGCGCGCTCAACTTTCTCGACGACTACGCGCACATTCATCAAAGTGAACAACACGCCTGCATTCTTCTCGATATTCGAATGCCCGGCATGAGTGGAATTGAGTTACAGCAAACACTCATTGAGCGAGGCAGCAAGTTGCCCATTATTTTCATAACGGGCCACGGCGATATTCCAATGGCGGTAAAAGCCATTCAGAAAGGGGCGATGGATTTTATTGCCAAACCCTTTCACGACCAAGACCTGCTCGACCGGATCCAACAAGCTCTGCGTCTGCACGCTGAACGCTATGAAGCCCTGCGTGACAGCCAACAAACCCAACAACATCTACTGACGCTTACGCCTCGAGAATCACAGGTTTTACAACTCATGCTGGCGGGAAATGCGAATAAAGTCATCGCTGCCGAACTGTCTTTGAGCCAACGAACCATTGAAGTTCATCGCGCCCACGTGATGGAAAAAATGCACGCCCCTTCTCTGGCCCTGTTAGTGCAAAAAATGTCGCGACTAGAGAGCTAAAGTTTGACTAGGATCATGCCGGTTTAGCGCGGTGGAGGTACGATGGTCTATTAGCACCTTTTAGGCAAGCACCAACATGGCCAGTAGACCGTCCATTTTCTTACTCCACTCGGAACCTGCGCTGTTGCAGTCGCTGCAGGCCTTGTTTTATCGCGCAGGCTACAACGCCCGCGCTTACCAAGATCTGCACGCACTAATTCGCTCCATTGCACCTAAAGACATTAAAGATGGCGCCATTGTCGCCAATGCCCAACAACCCGAAATGCAAACCAATGTGTTGGTGGAATTACTATCGGCGGCACAGCCTCGTTTACCCATTATTCTGTTAGCCGCACGCAGCGACATTGCCACTGCGGTGCAAGCCTTAAAATCAGGAGCGAGTCACTTTATTGAAATGCCCGTGGTTGACCGTATTTTATTAGAAGAGGTAGAAAATGCCATTGCCCGACCTGGACACTATGCTTAGAGATCTTTAATAAAGGACGACACTTCTATGCTGCGGCTCGCGCGCAAGCTGCCACCTCCACAGTTGGCCACACTCACCAAACGATAATAGCTAGTAGTATTGTCGGGGTCATTTGACGCTGCGCAACTGAGGGTGGCGGTACAATTGGCTAGGCCGGGAGCGGTAAAACTAATTTCAGGTTCGGCGCTTGCATTCAGGGCCGCGCAGCCTGCGTCAGCACTCGCTCTAGTGGGTGCTAGCGCTCCGTAAAACACCGAGCTCATGGCACGCTGGGCACCACTCTCAGCGGCAAAAAAAGCTTGGGTAGAAACGCCTTCTTGAACCGTTGCGATGTTAGTTTGATTGCTGTTGCGCGCGACAGTGGTGCCAAACACGGCCATCACCACCAGAATAAAAATGGCCACGGGCATGAGGAAGCCTTGCTGACGCTTTCTAAAATGCTTAGGGGACATTGCGAATTAACACCTCTTGCTGAAAAGCCGCGGTTTCACCGCCCTCCTCAAAACTTATGTCTATAGTCACTTTGGTATTACGGTCCTCCGTACCCCCCGCCAGTGTCACGTCTATAGCCGATACGTTAATCGCCATCACTTGGCAATTGGCCCCAGCACAATCGTTGACCAAGCCCGGCACGCTGCCCGCGGTAACATCCAAATTCTGATAGAAACGCAGCTCGCGACCCACTACGCAAAATGCTTGCGGATTGTTCAGTAAATAAAAGCGAGCATTAATGGAATTACGCAGCCAAATTTTCACCGCCGTTAAAGTCACTAAATTGGCGCTTCGCCCCGCCAGAGCCGCCAGTGAGCCAGCCCCCGCGCCATAGAGTTCAGTGGCGGCTAAAGCGCCAATCGCAACATGGGCGGCGTTACCAAAGTCTTCACCATGATTGGCCACGGCAAAACTTATAGTGCCATCTGCACCATTTGCGAGGTCTGGCAAACTTGATAGATAATTCCCTCCGCCTGAAACGGGCAAAAACTCAAGGCATTGTTCGGCATTCGTTTCGCGAACGCTGTGTGGTAGGGCACCTCGTATCTGGCGTGTGATGCGCTCCAAGGCTTGGCGGCTGGTATTGATCAGTTTGGAGCGGGTTTGAATTTGATTGTAAGAGTTGAGCGAACTAATAATGAAGTTGCTGCCTATGGTGGCAACAACTGACAAAACAATAATGACCGTAATCATTTCAACTAAGGTAAAGCCGCGAACGTTCGCACGACAGGAGTTCATCAGAAATTTGCCCGGTAAGTACTGAGCGTAGCCGACTCACCTGAAGCCGACGTGGCATTAACGGTAATCAGCTTCGCGGCGGCGAGCGCTAAACCCAAATCGTCTCCAGCTAATGTAACCGACACTGTGACAGTGTAACCCGGCACCGGCGTGGCGGTATAGCCGTTGAAATCGTCTACATCGTCAAGGGTGGACGCAGAGGTTAAGGTTTCGCCGTCCAAGCCCACACCCGCACACGTTGCGATGCAGGCTGGCGAACCGCCCGTTGGCGTGTTTTCATCGTATTTCCGCGACTGCACTTCGTCCAGTTGTGATTGCGCCAATTCAAGCAAACGCACCTGCACAATAGGGTCAACACTCCTAACAAGAGCTTGATTCATCACCACAACCAAAGCGCCCAGAGACAAACTGACTACTACGATGAAGACCAGTAATTCAATCAGGGTAAAACCCTGAGCGCGCTTAGTAGGCATAGCCACTTCCATTCAAAATTACATCAATGGTGGTGCCTCCACCGCTTAAGGTAAATGTGGTGGCGTTGGTACGGCCGAGTTTGTCGTAATTAAGAGTATAAGGAAATGCCACAGGAGACGTGAGTACAACGTTATTGGCAAAGTTGAAGGGATAGCTTTGATTGATGTCCGCATTTTCGAGCTGGACACGAAAGGTACTGCTGTTAGTGGCAACAAAGGTTACCTGACTGCCTGCGCCGTCTCTAGCCATAGCCACTTGCTGGGCATGAAACAAAGCCGCGATTAGATTATCGCGGCTTGTTTGCAGTTCACTCCAGCTGACGCTGCTTGAACGGGAACTGGTGTAGACGGCAATGATGGAGACTACCGTTATGACCGTTATGAGTTCCAATAAAGTGAAGCCTTTGGATTGGCCTCTTGGTCTTTTCATTGATCTAAACGATCAAGAATGCTTAAGGCACCGTTACTGCAGCCGTACCAATAATGTTGAAATTGGTTGTAGTGCTGTTTAACACCAATCCACAAGTGTCACTAGCGCCAACAGCCAAACCTGAAGCGGTTCCTGTTACGGTGTACTCAGAACCAATTGGCGAGGCCATCAATGAATCTAAAGTAGCCTTAACGCAGCCTACAATCGCCACGGAAGTACCGCTTTGGAGGTTAGCACCAAGCGCAACCGAATGTGCATAGTTCAAGCTGCTCGCACTTTCATAACCCGCTGCAACACCCGAGCGGGCCGCCGCTTCTGCTGCTGTAGACAAATCCAAAAACTTAGGCACAGCCGTAGCCGCCAAAATACCTAATATAACGATTACCGCAATAAGCTCGATGAGAGTGAAACCCGATTGTTGTTTTTTCATGATGTACAGTCTCCATAGACTTATGACTTTTCAATAAGCCAGATTTGTTATTAGTTAACCTTTGCCCCGCAGGCCCCGTCAATATTGGTGGGTTCTGCGTCTACCCAAATTCCGTTTTTATGTTCGGTACCCAGTTCCTTGCTCAATGTATACCTATTGATGCCTCCCAATATAGCCCCTCTCTCGCGAATTTCCAAATATTCATGTGAATCAATGTGATAGCGTGCATACTTTAGGCCATTTATTAAGCTTAAAACCTTAGTTTTAGCCTCGTGGGCGCGATAATATCACCTGGCCGCGGTGAGCAAAGTAATCAAAGTAAACCCCCTGCAAGCTGGAAGATATAAGCTCAAACCGGCATACCCCAGTTTTTAAGGCCGAAATTCGGTAGCGAAACCCTTTGCTATTGTCGTCCCCTGCCAATACATAGGGTGCAGGGTTTTGTAGTAGGCTCATCCACAAGGCCGCGCACTGCTGCTGGTCTTGCGTGCCTTCATAAGCTGATGCGGGCGCTTTTATACCACCCGAGACAACACCTACAGGCCAACCATTTTTGCTGATTGCCAGCAGAACACCATCATTCTCTAATTGGCTAGCAGGGCCACGCGCTTCCGTATGCAATAACCATTGGCCATGCACCCCCATCACCGCTGTTGTGAAATGATGCGCTAAGGCCTCCATACCCACACGCTGGGAGTTTTCTGCAACATCGTTGTAATAGCGGATGCTCCAGGCCGCCAACAAACCAATTAGCGTGATCACTAAAATAAGCTCTAACAAACTAAAACCTTGTTGTTGGGCTCTCGACATTCTCACCCCGTCTGCAAGCTGTACATATTCCACATAGGCAGGAAAATACCCAGGGCGAGAATCAGTACAAAGCTGGCCATAATCACGATCATTATCGGCTCAATGCGGTCGCTCAATGTTTTTAGGTCGTAATCAACTTCCCGCTCATAAAATTCGGCCACTTCTTTCAGTAAGGTGTCCACTTGGCCACTTTCTTCACCGACACCTATCATTTGTAATACCAGCGGGGTAAACATGCCACTCTGATTATGAGTTGAGAGTAAACTTTCGCCGCGTTCGATACCTTCGCGAATGCCCAAAATTTTGTCACCCAACCATGGGTTATCGATGACGCGAGAGCAGAGTTGCAAAGATTGTATGAGTGGCACGCCAGAACTCAGCATTAGCCCAAAAGATCTGGCATAGCGAGCCATAGAAGCGCGTTCAATAATATCGCCCACAATGGGTAAACGTAGTAATATTCGGCCCCATTGACGACTGCCAGCTTCGGTTTTGACGTGGCGCTTAAACAGAAACCACGCCACGCCCGTCAAGCCCAGCATGATGTGCCAGTAATTCACAAAAAACGCCGATGTACCCAATAAAATGATTGTTGGCAATGGCAGCTCAGCTCCAAATTTTGCAAACATATCGGCAAAGTTTGGAATCACAAAAATATTAATCACCACCATGGCAATGACCAAAGCGCCCAAAACAAAACTCGGGTAGCGAGTAGCCGACTTAATCCGTTTAGCCGTATCTAAATCGCGCTCAAGATATGAACTCAGCTGATTAAACGCCTCATCGAGCTTGCCGCTGTTTTCGCCCACGTTAACCAAACTGACAAACAGCTTATCAAACACATCAGGGTGCTGAGCCATGGAAGCAGACAGCTCAACGCCCTTTTCCAATTGATCGGCCACATTATGAAGCACGGTTTGAAAACGAGGGTGACGAAGTGAGTTAGCCAAGCCTCTCACTCCTTGAATTAAAGGTACCCCCGCCCGATTCACGGTATACATCTGCCGGCAAAAAATAATTAAATCGACAATTGTGACCGGTTTATCTGAGCGCATAGATTGCCAGCGCAGAGCCAAGCCCGCCTGTACTTTCGCCTCTTCAATGCGGATAGGAATAAGCCCTCGCGCACTTAACTGCCCCGCAACCGCATCGACCGAAACACCCTCAAGTGTGCCAAGCACTTCTTGGCCTTGAGAGTTGCGCCCCTTGAAGGTGTACTGAGTCACAGCACTTTACTCCTCATCGAGAGACACCACTTCATCTTCAACTTGCGCCGACACTCGCATCACTTCATCTAAGGTTGTCACTCCTTGAATAGCGTATTCCAGCGCACTTAAGTTTAAGGGGTGAAAGTTAGGATTGTTGTGACATGCCTTAGAAAAACCACCAATGCTATTTTCACGCAGAGCATCCGCCATTGGTCGATTGATTTCCAGCATTTCAAAAACCCCGATGCGGCCGCGATAGCCTGTACTAAAACAGTGCGGGCAGCCAGCTCCACGGCGAAATTGAGTTTGAGAAAAATCTCGCCCGCGGGCGATCACCGCAAGCAGTTGACGCTCATTCGCATTCGGTTCGTGATCCACACCGCAACTGCTACAAATTCGCCGCACCAAACGCTGGGCAACAATGGCTTTCAATGCGGTTGCCACAAGGAACCCATCTACACCCATATCAATTAAACGCAGAGCGGAGGTCACCGCGTCGTTGGTGTGTAAGGTGGAGAGCACCAAGTGCCCGGTCATGGCTGAGCGAAGTGCAATTTCAGCCGACTCGCCGTCGCGAATCTCGCCGACTAGCAATATATCTGGATCTTGGCGCAAAGCCGCGCGCAGTACTACACCAAAGTCTAAACCAATTTTTTCATGAACTTGCACTTGGCTCACGCGGGGCAAGCGGTATTCTACCGGGTCTTCCACGGTGATGATTTTCTTTTCGGGCTCATTGAGTTCATTCAAGGCGCCATACAAAGTAGTGGTTTTACCGCTACCCGTTGGCCCTGTCACTAATACGAGGCCGTGTGGGCGACGAATAATTTGCCGGAAACGCTCCGCTAACTCTGGCGGCATGCCGACAGTTTCCAGAGGCATAATGCCGTCGGTATGATCCAGTAGACGCATCACCACCGATTCGCCAAACTGCACGGGCATGGTCGAGATACGCACATCAATATTTCGCGATTTTACCTTGAGGTTGAAACGCCCATCTTGAGGCATACGCTTTTCAGAAATATCCAAGCCCGACATCAATTTCAAACGCACCACCAAAGCCGCGGCAATACGTTTTTCATTCATCACTTGCTCGGTGAGCATGCCGTCAATTCGACGTCGAATGCGCAACACTGTTTCGTCGGGCTCGATGTGAATATCCGACGCTTTGGCGTTGATGGCCTCTTCAAATATTTTTTGTAGCAACTTCACTACCGGCGCGTCTGAATCGGTGGCATCAGTGATGATGTCTGCCAGATCAATAGCGCCATTGTCGACGAGGTCGTCTTCAAGCTCCCCTGCCAGGGAGGCAATTTCGTCTTCGTGACTGTAGGCGATATCAAGAATGTCTAAGAGTTGAGATTCACGAACTACTGCGGGCATCAGGGGCTTGCTCACAAGCGCCTGCAACTCATCCAAACCAAAAATATCTGTAGGGTCAGCCATACCCAAAAGCAAACCGTCGTCGTCTTCACGTAAAAGCATCACGCGGTAGCGTCGTGCAGTAGTCTCAGCTAAAACGGCCACTAAATCTCGATCGAAGCGAAAATGTTCAAGATCAACAAAGGGTATTTCGAGCTGCTCCGAGAGCAGGCTTAACAAAGCATTTTCGTCCACATAACCAAGATCAACCAATGACGCACCCAGCTTTCGGCCAGTCATCTTTTGCTCTTGCAGGGCGTGCTGTAATTGGGCTTCACTGATCATTTGCTGACTAACCAGCAAATCGCCTAGGCGAATTCGTTTTGGGGCCGCTGCCTGTGTCATGGCTGTGTTTTGCTTCCTGTGGTGATTGCACGCTTAGATAAGGCGCTTATGCGCGTGGTAATATAACGGCGGATGTCGGTATTTTTTTGTCCGGGTTCAGCCGCTTTAAACGCCTGTAAGGCTGCACCGGCGTCTTCCATCGCATCCGATGCAACGGCCAGACCCAACCAATATGCAGAATTAGTTTGATCTTGCTGTAATAGTGTTTTGTAGGTTTGAGCAGATTCTTGATAACGTTCCAGCTTATGCAAAACCCCTGCTTTCAGCGCCAGAAAGCTTGTATCGACTTGCGTGTTTGCCTGCTGCGAATCAATCGCTCGCCCCGCGCCCTGTAAATCGTCTTGAGCTAAAAACCAGTAAGCTGTCATTTTACTCAGCTCTAAAGATGGTAAATCACTGCTTTGTGCTAACAAGCGCTTTGCATCCGCGTAAGCATTTACTTGTAGCAGCAAATCAAACAAAGCTCTAATACTGTGCAATGCCTTAGGGTTGTCACTAACAAAGGCCTGTAACTGTAAGCGTGCGGAAGACGAACGACCTTGAGCGACAAGAGCCCGAGCTTCGCGGGCCACTTGTCGATCTAATGATTCCGTACTGCGCACCACACTCACAGCCTTTGGTGCTGCCACTTGTCCTTCAACGCCCGATACAGGTTTTGCAGCCACTGCTCCGGCCTGAAGAATATCCTGAGTTTTAAGGGGCACTTCGTTTTTCTCTTGCCCATCACTTAGGGCATAGCCGTAACGATTAATGTTGGGCCAAAAATTTACCACTGCAGGATGAAACGGAACCACCGCACTGGCACGCCTAAGCAACACTCCAGCGCGTGTAGTATTGCCTTCCAATGCGTACTCCTGTGCCAATTCAACATAGCGCTCGGCAATCACATTCAAGCCTGTTTTTGCCTCTTCATTTTGCGCATCTATAACAAGTACCTTGTTGTAATGATCAAAGGCGTTGTCTGCTAAGGGAGATGTTAATCGATCTAGGTTTAGGGCTCGCCTCGCATTGCGCAGCAACTCCGCGATATGCAGGGCTTGTGCCTGTGCTTGCGCCACTTCCAGCGATTGTAGCGATCGAGCATTAGATATCTGCCCACTTTGCGCTTGAAGAGACTCGCCTCTAAGCGGTTTCGAGTCTGGCAGTGCATCGAGCTCTTCTGCTGCGGTTTGAGGCTGTTCGTTCAAGACCCCAATGGCGTCTTGGTAATAGTCGGTTTTTGCCGCGTTCAACAGAGATTTCAATAGTCGCGCGCTGTCTTCTTCTGACGGCGACTCCTGTTCAAGCTCCGATTCAAGGGAGGCTATCACCTGCGGTGTACTGACCACATCGACAACGGATTCCTTTGACTCCAATGAAAAGAAAACGGCACCACCAACTACCAGAAAGGCCACCAGACCGGGTAAAAAACTTGCAAACTGAAATGTCCCTTCACGCTTAGGCTCGAGACTGACATCATCACTGAGTAAGCGTTTGACCGGACTTCGCGGCACCGGCTGCTTATCCAAGTCACGCAACATATCATTGACCAGACTCACTACCATACCCCCATAAAACGCGGGATACCCACGAGCACCAATGCTGACAATGCTCCTAGAATAGGCCACCACAACTTGTCAGTTCGCACTAAAAATTTTCCACCGAACTTACTCTCACCAGTATCTTCAATAGCGTAAGCCACATGCTTCCGGCCAATCCGCGACTCACCTCGGCCGTAGGCCGAAAGGAGGGCTTTGTGGGCAATCACATTCATTAAACGAGGAATACCACCAGAAGCTTTATACAGTAGACGCACCGCTAAGCGGCTAAATAACTCTTCCCCTTCATAGCCCGCCGAGGCCAAACGGAAATTCAGATAGTCGCGAGTGTCCTTGAGATTGAAACCTTTCAGCGTCTCAGAAAATACTATTCGCTGCTTCAACTGCCTTAAATCTGGTCTGGCCAGCAGTACGTCCAATTCTGGCTGCCCCAGTAAAACAACCTGTAACAGTTTGCGTTTTTCCGTTTCAAGATTCGTGAGTAAACGCAGGGCCTCGATACTTTCTCTCGGCATGGCCTGAGCTTCGTCCACCACCAACACCACCTGACGGTGTTCACCCGCCAAGGTCAACAAGCGCTTATAAATATCGTCCAGAAGCTGGTAACTCGGCACCGCTTTATCGAATGACACACCAATTTCACCAGCCAAAAACCATTTCAGCTCATCCGGTGTAAGATAGGGGTTAGGGATATATGCCGTGATAAACTCATCGCCAAGAGACTTTAGTAACTTTCGACAGAGCAGTGTTTTACCGGTGCCAACTTCGCCACTGACTTTGACGAAGCCCTCACTGTGCCTAAGCGCCAACAACATGGTATTGAGCGCGTCGCGGTGGCTGCGCTTATTGAAAAAAAACTGCGTATCAGGTGTCAGCGAAAATGGGCGTTCACTTAAACCAAAATGTTCCTGATACATTCGCTAATAACTCCTGTTTCGCCGCTGAGCTTACTAGTGAAAATTCTGTTCGTAATGTTTTCCAAGGCGCTTGATTGTGCGCTGTGAATCAGAGACCGCATTTTTCCAGGTGCCTTCACCCACTACTATTGGGCGCAACAAAATGACCAATTCGGTTTTGGAACTGACTCGCTGCTTCTGCTTGAAAAAAGTATTCAACAAAGGCACATCACCAATGCCCACATGCTTGCCATCTTGTTCTACTGTAGAATCTTGCATCAAGCCACCCAACACCACCACTTCTCCGCTGCGGGCACGCACGATACTGTCTGACTCACGAATGTCGCGTAGAGCTAAAGGCAGCGAAAACTTCTGATCGCCTACGGTAAGATTTTTTAGTTGATCTTGAACTTCACTAATTACTGGATGGATGTGCAAGATAACTTCGCCGTTCTCAGCAATTTGTGGGGTTACGTCCAGAGCAATGCCACTGAAAAAGGACGCTAATTCAATGCTCGGCGTTGATGTGGTGGAGCTTGAATTGGAAGTGGTGTTATTGGAGATTCCTGTGACAAAAAATTCATCTGAACCCACCCGAATTACGGCCTTCTGATTATTAACCGTCGATACTCTGGGGCTAGACAGCACTTGCACATTACCTTGCGTCTCCAGAAGTGACAATAAGTCCGTAATATCGCCCACTTTAATCAGTGAAGAAAATATTTCACCCACGCCCTCAGACGCTTCAGTGATATCGTTAGGAGAGGAGAACAATGATACGTTGTTGCCCAGTAAAAGCTGACCATTAATCGCCCCCCAATCAATACCGGTTTGATAACCTGCACTCAAACGCACTTCCAGTATTTTTGCTTCTAGAATTACTTGACGCTTCACACTGAGCTCAGCTCGCTCGAGGAATTCTCGCACCGAGTTTAATTCCTGGGGCAGGGCCTTCACTACCACCATACCCGCCTGAGGGGTAACTACTACTAAGCGCTCGTCTCGCTCGCCGCCAATAATTGCGGATACGGTAACTTTCAGATCGCTCCAGAAATCCGTTTTGTTTAGGGTTTCTACACGAGAGCCGGCCGACGCCGAACCTGCGGACTCTATATCCTCAAAAATACCGAGCAAACTGCCGCTACCATTGGAACTGCTATTACTGTTGTTATTGTTACCGCCATTATTACTATTACCACTAGAGGAGTTGATGTCGCCCACTTTAACTCTTGTATCCGACACACCCACCCGCTGCACGTCTAAATAGTTAACGTGGAAAATTTCGGTCCGCAGCTCGCTGGGGTAAATCGTATAAATGCCATTTTGTAATTTGAACTCGTATCCGTAGATGTCTCTAGTCACGTTCATCACATCAACAATACTAACGCTGTTAAGTTCTAAGGAGATTTCACCTTTCACATCAGGGTGCACAACCACGTTTACGCCAGTGCCCTCCACCAAACCTAAAAAGAACACTCGGGCAGGCACGTCGCGCACGGCCAGATCAAAACGCTCTTGTTGATTTTCGCCTTCAGGCAGTATTTGCCCCGAATCCGGAATCAGCGCCGCTGACACGGCATCGGGCACAGAACTCGGTTCTGCCTGCTCTTGGACAATATCATTCATCGCAGTTTCCATCGGCATGACCGCTGGTCGCTGCTGAGCGCAACTGCTGACAAAAACTGTCAACACGCTCAGTAGAATGATTCGTTTGAGCTTAATTACTAGCATACGAGCCTTTTCCTTTAATGATTCACTGAAGTTTTTTGCACAAGTAAATCGTGCTGCAAACGAATGCGCCAGCGTTTGCCCGCTTTTTCAAGCACAACCTCATGAGGTAAAATGCGCTCGAGTATCACCCCACCCGAGCCTTTGATAGTGTCTTGTTCGACAAGCCCTTGGCCATTAATCACGGCAATTTTCCGCTGCGGGCTCATTAATACTGAATTAAGTACCAGCTTCATTTCAGCTGCTTCTTTGGCCGCGGAATAGCTTAGAGGTTTAGTAGGATCTTGCAGTGCCGGTTCAGCCCTTACAAAAGTCGTAAAACCTATGAGCAGCAATAGACCCAGCTGCGACAATTGTTTAAACACCCAGTAAACCCTCCTCTGCACTCAAGGTATAAACTCGAATTTCTATCTCAGCCTGAGGGTAAGTCGACACAGAATAGCTCATGCGGTCCCAGTAGAAGCGCCAAGTTAAATTTTCCAATCGACGTACATATTCGAGCACCTGAAAATAACCGCCTTTGATTTTAAGGCTGGTGCTGTGCTTGTACACGCCAACCGACTCCTTCTCTGAGGGTTCAGCTTGAGCATTGTCGGAAGGTGTAGCACTGGCGCCCTCTGCGGGGCCCACATCCAAAGGAAGCGGCTCCACAGCCAAAGTTTGCACACTCACCAAATGGAGGTCTGAGGACTCAGCTAATACATCTTGCAGTAACATCGGTAGATCGGCGGCCGCCACCAAACCTTGAGATAAGGAACTTAAGCGCTCATCCAGAACCGCCAACTCTTGCTTCAGCGACGCCTGTTTAAGATGCTCAGGGCTACTGGCACCGCCGTCGGCGATGGATTTGAAAAGTGTGAACTCGTCCTGCTTTGCCTTAACTTGCCCAAGTTGAGTCGCCAACTGATTTTGCAGCAGCGTCGCATTTTTCGCCTGTGGCGCGAACAATAGCGCGTCCCAAAGTACATAGAGCAAGGTCAATATAGAAAACAATACTAAAGCTCGTTCGCGCAAGCTCAAAGCATCAACCATACCTGAGAGTTGTTCCCATTGTGCGTTCAAGATTCATCCCTCACGGGCCGCTTGAGTTCGAATTTCATCTGCCCGCGCTTTGCACCTTCCTCATCAATGTTCATGACGCCAAATCGGGACTTGGTAAATGCGGGTTCAGTGCGAAGGCTTTGCAGATAACGCGGCAACTGGTCGGCCTGAGTTAAGGAACCGCTCATTTCTAGGTATCGCCCCCCGTGCAGCAGGCTAAATGACTGTAATGCTAGGGTGTCCAACTTTTGCCGAGCTAGGCCTTCAAGCTGAGCTGAAAAACCGCCAGCATTACCTAAATTTTGAGTGGCCAGTAAACGCTGTAAACCGCGCCTGTGCTCAATGTCTTTAGTCAATCGAATATTCTCCCGCTCTAGCGAGGCGGTATCGTGCTTGGGCAGTGATGCTCGCAATACCCCGAGATTGGAATTAATTGTGGAGAGCTCAGCGCTTTGAAGGGCTAATTGAGCCTTATAGTCAGAATTTTTATACGCGCCCCAAACCGAGATTAGGGTGAACAGCACTATGGTTAACAGAGTGACTAGCGCGATTTGCCCACTGAGTAGTGGCTCGTTCTTAGGCCGAAATTCAGGCAAGTAAAGGTTGACTGTCTGCATCAGGCAGCACCCTCCGTGCGAAGTGCCACACCCACGGCCGATAGGCACATAGACAGTATATGTTCTTCAACTGGCTGAGAAATTGCTAGTTTCTCCGCCGCAGGCAGCACCTGAAGGTTGGCCGTCAAGTTACTGCGAATACCCGTGCTAATTTTGTCATCGGTGATATTGTCACCACAGAAATAGATGGTTTTCGGCGGTATTTGTCGCATCTGCCGCTCGTAATAATCAAGCGAACGCTGCAGTTCCAAAGTTAAAGCTTCTTCAGGCAGATCGTCTAATAAACCAGCGTTGTAGGCCAATTTAAACTGTCGTGACAGATACAGGTTACCTGATTTGTAAACGTGCAGACTACCAATACCTTGGCGAAGCTTAACCAGAGCCGAGCTGCGATTCAGTTCTTCTTCATCCAAACCCGAGGCGAGCAGGTTTTGCAAGCTAAGCTCGCTAATATCAATGGCATTGAGAGTTAATTTGGCCTGCTCTACAAACTCTATAAGCGAGCGTAGGTAATCTTTTCGTACCACCACAGCGTAGGCCATACTGTTGCCGCCACTGCTGCTATCGGCAGGCAGGAGAAAGGCATCTACCGCCGCCTCTTCTAAAGGGAAAGAGATTAAGTCTTTAATACGCCAGCGAATGGCTTCTGCTAGCTCAGAGGGTTCTACTTTGGGGGCATCTACCAGTAACAATTGGTAGGTACCCAAGGGCAGCACTACGTTGCAGGCTGCATGGCGAAGGCCCAGATCATCAATGCGATCGCTCAACATACTTATCTGTAGCTGGCGGTCGCTCTCAGGATCGGAGCTGGCTTCATCAAACGGCAGAAATTCACAGCTTGAAAAATTTGCCTCAGAGGCTGTAGCGCTCGATCGATGGGCAATTGCCACACCTTCAGCGCATATTTCCAGGCCCACTAGGCCCGCTTGCTTGGCTTTTTTGCCAAATAACGTCAACAGGACGACTCCCCTAAACACTTATGTTTTTTATATGTCGTACACCTTCGATGGATTGTAACCAGTTTTTTCAATAACTCTATGAAAAATCGTATAAAATCCTCTTTTTTACTGCCTTTGAGCCGAAAATGTTAAAACTAGTCTTATTTGAACCCGAAATACCGCCCAACACGGGAAACATCATTCGTTTAGCGGCCAATACAGGGTGTGAATTGCACCTAATTAAACCGCTGGGCTTCGTCATGGACGACAAACGTTTACGGCGTGCAGGCCTAGATTATGGCGAGTGGAAAGATGTGAGTGTTCACGAAAACTGGGCCGATTTTTTAAACACAGAAAAACCCCAAACACTCTACGCCATTAGTACCAAAGGGAAAATAAAACATACTGATACACCATTTGCCGATGGCGACTATGTGGTGTTTGGCCCCGAGACCCGAGGTCTGCCAGACGAAGTGATGGCCGAGTTTTCGCAACAGCATATCGTGCGAATTCCTATGCGCGCCAACAGTCGGAGCATGAACCTTTCCAACGCCGCGGCGGTGATTGTTTTTGAAGCCTGGCGACAGTTGGATTTTTGCGATGCCCTCTGACATAGCACTATTTTATGGTAGCTCAACCTGTTACACAGAAATGGCCAGCGAAAAGATCGCGCTGAAAATTTCTCAGTTGCTGGTGCAGGAATCTGCCGTGAAGGTATTCAACATTGCAGAGGGCAACATTCACTCTGCAGAACAGCACGCCTATTTATTATTCGGCATACCTACTTGGGATTACGGCGAACTGCAGGAAGATTGGGAAGATATTTGGGAGGCGTTCGACGAACTGAACCTCGAGGGGAAACCTGTGGCTCTATTCGGTTTGGGAGACCAAGTTGGCTACCCGGAATGGTTTCTGGATGCGATGGGCTACTTGCATACTAAAGTCGTAAACCAAGGTGGCAGACCCTGTGGCTACTGGCCCATCGAGGGCTATGAATTTGAAGCCTCCCAAGCCCTTAGCGCCGACGGGAAAAAATTTGTTGGCCTTGCGCTAGACGAGGAAAACGAGTTCGATCTCAGCGAAGCGCGAATAGATCAATGGTGTCAGCAAATACTGCAAGAGTTTGGGTTGCGTTAAATGCATGATGACGCGAATGAAATCAGGGCCAAACTCGAACAATATCATCAGACCTTTCTCGAGCGCCCGCACCTGCGCGACACGTGGAAAAATAACACCAAAACGCATTTTTCTGTGGGTGAAATTGGTTTCAATTCCGGTCTCAATTTTTTAGCCACTTGGCGACAATGGCAACAGACGGCAGCGAATAATACTCGCTTAGATTATATTTGTGTCGAAGCAAATCCGCCGAATCGATCTGAACTGCGACAGGCGCTAGCACTTTGGCCAGAGCTTAGCCAATACACAAATGAACTATTAGAAAATTACCCTGCCCTTCTACACTCCGGTTTTCACCGGCTGTTGTTTGATGATAGGCAAGTCAGCTTCACGCTAATCGTCAACTCACCCAGCGCAGGTTTAGAACAACTTCAACAGAGCGCGCACCCTCTATTTGCAAACCCCTTGTGCGCTATTGATACTTGGTATTACAAAAGCATCTCTGCCTCAGAAAAAGCGGGTGCAGATTCTGAAGCTTTGCTTATGACCATGGCAAAGCTCAGTCATCCGAACAGTATTTTAATTAGCGACAACGCCGACGCCAGCACTCAAGATCAACTCAGCCTAGCGGGTTTTGAAGTATGCAAACTCGAGACCGCGAGACTGTGCGCAAAACTAAAAGAACTTCCACCCAGAGCCAAACGCGAAGATTTCGTAGAGGGTGCCTACAACGCACCTTTTGCTCCCCCTTGGAATGTTTCGCTAAGGGACAAAGAAGCTCCCTCAGCTCCGAAAACAGTTACCGTTATTGGTGGCGGCATTGCAGGTTGTCACAGCGCACGAGCACTTGCATTGAAAGGCTATGAGGTCACCCTTATAGAGCAAGAACCTGAGTTGGCCAGCCAAGGTTCGGGGAACCCTCAGGGTGTTCTCTACGGCAAACTATCGCCTCGGGAAGAAACTTTGGCCGAGTTTAATATCAGCGCACTGGCCTTCGGGCAGCGAGCGTATAGTGCTTTGTGGTCATCGTCGGAGGCCTTTGGCGAGCAGTGCGGAGTACTGCAACTAGCCCACACAGCCAAAGAACAGAAACTTCATGAGGCTCTGCGTGTTCGCTATGGAGAGGACAGTGAACTGGTGCAATTTTTATCTCCAGCGCAAGCATCTGAAATCGCCGGCATAGACATCCCTCACTCTGGCTTATTCTTTCCAGAAGCGGGCTGGGTTAACCCCAAAGTGCTCTGCCAGCACCTGGCAGAGCACCCCCAAATAACCATCAAGCGCTCCACACAGGTCAGTGAGTTAACGCGAACAGGCAATCAATGGCAGGCACTCGATAAACAAGGTGGGATACTCGCGAGCTCCAGCTCATTGCTGATCGCCACAGCCGGGCATGCTCAGTATTTTTCGCAAACTCAACACCTACCGCTCAAGCCTGTGCGCGGGCAGGTGACTTATCTTGCGGCCAGCGAGGCTAGCCGGAAGTTAAAAACAGCGTTATGCAGCGAGGGTTATATCGCCCCAGCCGACCCCTTATCGAACAGCCACTGCATTGGTGCCACCTTCGATGTGAAGGCGCCTTTTTACCCTGAAGGCACAAATACACAGCAAAGTGACCACCTTGAAAACCTGGATAAAATGGACGGTCCTACCCCAGCCTTAGAGGGCGCTTTAGGCTTGGCGCAACACCGCAGTGAAAGTGAAAAACTGAGCGGCCGAGCGGCCTATCGCTGCACCACACCCGACTACCTTCCAATTGCTGGGCCCGCACCCAAATACGCGAACTTCCTCGAGGACTATCAACTGCTGCGCAAAAACGCTAAATCTTCAATCCCGCGAGCGGGAAACTACTGGCCAGGCCTTTACCTCAACATAGGCCACGGCTCACGCGGTTTAACCTACGCTGCGCTCACCGCAGAACTGCTGGCCGCTCAGATAGATGGCACTACGCCACCTCTGCCTCGCCACCTGATTCAGGCCTTGAGCCCAGCCCGCTTTATTATTCGTGACTTAATACGCAAAAAAATTTAATGTCTATACTCAACAAAGCGATTACTCACTATAAGGATTCGGCATGTTATTAACACCAGGCCAACGCCGCTACGAGCTGCCCGCTGGGGTTGACTCAATTCACAACTATTATGAGCACCTGGTTCTAGAGGAAATTTCTGAAACTAGCGAACGCGCCCACGACGATGTTGACTACCTAGCCGACATCGCCTGTGTCGCACTCAATCATCTACCCCCTCGCTACATCCGACACAACGTCGACATGACATTTTTTATGTCGCGAGAGGACATGAATGAAATACATTCGAAAGTGGTAAAGGCGGTTAAAGACGCCATTGAATATGTAAACAGTCGCGATCCCTCAGAGGCCGCGCCGCCAAGCGAGGCGGGGCAAGACGCAAGCAGCGAGGAGGCCTCTAGCGCAACAGACGCTTAGACCTCAGCCGGTGGCGCTCGCAAAATCTGCGAGCCGGCACCGCAGGCAATAACGGTACGCATGGCAGTTTCAACACTTATGTGGGGCAGCAGCTCCACACAATCTTCAGGCAAGTGATACACCAAGCCAGATGTAGGTATTGGTGCTGTAGGCACAAAGACGGAGTAAGAACCGTCGCTGTGTGTAGCGGTAACAATAGCGGTCATACTGGCGGGCGATTGCGCGCCAAATACCCAAGCCTTACACACCTGCCCATTTAAGAGTGATTCGTCATTCTCTCCGCCCAGAAATTGCGAGACAATTTCGCGGATGGTTTTGTAGCCCGGAGCCAAGCGACCCAAGACCTTGTCCAAGCAGTGATGCAGCCAACGCCCTACCCCCGTTTTAATGAGCAAGCCGATCAGGAAACAGGTGACGAGGATAATCAGCACCACAATGGCATCGGCCACAATTTCTTTAATTTCGGCGTAATGACTCAGCCAATCGGTCATTGGTTGTATGGAATTCGTCACCAAACCAAAGAGCCACTGAAATAAAATTGCCAAAATAACAACGGGTAACACCACTGTCATGCCACCCAGCAGCGTTAATGTAAGAAATGTTTGTAAGCGTTTCATAACAATCCAGTTATAATGATTTCGGATTCAATTAAATCTTGTTTATGGTAAAAATAGCGACTCATTTTAACAGAGCGAATCAGGAACAGGTAACCCCTTGTTAAATTTTTTAAAACCCATTCAGCTTGTTCTCTTTGTTGCCCTATTACTGGCTAGCAGCTTCATTGCAAGCGGCAACAAAGCCTCGAGCTCAATGGTAAAGCCACACAGCCAATATCGTATTATCGAGAAGCGCCCGCACAACTCCAATATTTATACTCAGGGTTTAATCGCTAGCAATAACATGATGATTGAAAGCTCTGGTCGCTATCGGCGTTCGTTTATCACACGCTACCCTCTGGACGGTCAAACACCATCTTTAGAGCACTCTCAAACAGCGGGCACCTGGCCAACACCAAAGCATTTATTTGCTGAGGGCATTACTTTATTCAACGATCAATTTTATTTGCTGAGTTGGCGCAAAGGTATAGCCGGAGTTTACCGAGAAAAAGATCTGCAGTTTGTCCGCCAGTTCAAATATCGCGGTGAAGGTTGGGGGCTTACCCACAATGGTCAATCTCTCATAATGAGTGACGGCAGCAACACTTTGCAATTCAGAGATCCCGCCAACTTTAAACTTATCTCTAGGCTGCCAGTGACACTCAACCAAAGAAAATTAAAGTCCTTAAATGAGCTTGAATACCACCAGGGAAATATTTGGGCGAACGTCTGGCACAAAAACTACATTGTTGCGATAGATCCAAAATCGGGCGTAGTTACACAGCAAGTAGACTTATCAGCTTTAGTCGCAGAGAGCAGTAATGGTCACACTGACAGCGTCCTCAACGGCATAGCAGCCGACCCCGAAGGCCGCGGTTTATGGGTTACAGGGAAGTACTGGCCGTGGCTGTATCTAATTGAAATTCAATCGCCGTGACGCGGTTGCGCCCAGCACGTTTGCAGGCATACATGGCTTCGTCAGCCGAAGCTAATAATTGTTGACCTAGCAAAGCGAGGTCGTGGGTACGCTCCTGGGGCGGACGCCAAGCACACAAACCTACCGACACTCGCAATTCTATCGCCGAGTCTGCCTCGGAGGCTACCGAGCTCGCCCCTTCCTGCAGCTCTAACTCAGAGCGAAGAACCTGCAAATTCTCTACCGCCTCACGAATTCGCTCGGCAATAATACCCGCCTCAGTACTTTCACAATCGGGCAGTACTACCACAAATTCTTCACCGCCATAACGAGCCAAAATGTCAGTGGTGCGCAACTGCAACTGAATTTGCGCCGCCACTAACTTTAGACACAAATCGCCTGCCTGATGCCCCCAAGTGTCGTTAATTTTCTTAAAGAAATCCACATCCACAAACATGCAGGCAAGGGAATTTTTATTGCGCTCTGTTCGCGCCAACTCTCGGGCATAATCTTCATCAAAACTGCGTCGATTCGCAACCTGCGTTAATGGGTCTATTTGACCCTGTCGTTTCAATTGCTCTCGCGCCACGCAGTTTTCAAAACAAACCGCGGCGATATGAGATAAATGAACTAAGAAGTCGGTCGCTTTGTCGCGAGTGAAACGGGTGCTAGATTGGCTGGCGAAGTGCAGGCTGGCAATGAGCTCACCCTGACGCGTAAGAGGTAAAAGCGCGACGCTATTAGCGTTTACCCCGTCCTTTATTAAAACGCTTAGAGGGTCATTAAACGCGTCACTTTTCAGGGCCTTCAGAATGACCTTAGGTTCATTTCCAAACAAAGTGGAAAAATATTCAGGCCCGTGTCGCAATTGAAGGCAATCACCATAACACTCGATATTCAAAAAAGCCAAAAGATCACGAATACTGTAATCGGGATCGTAAATAACTAGATCAACCGTCGCCAACTGAAAATAGTCCACCGCTTCCAACAACAGCTCATTCAAAAACTCCGCCAGCGAGGTACAGCTCAACAAACGCTGCTCATAGTCTTGATAGCGCTGCTGAATCTTCTGATTCTCTTCGGCTCGCGATATCAAGGTTTTTAGCTTGCGCTGTAATTGAGAATTTTCTAGCTGTAAATCCATCTAAAACTTCTTTATAAGCAAGGGCAGGTGATTCTTGCAAACCCTCAACGAATTGCAAGATAAATCTGCTTGCAGGAGATCCCTCTTACGCAGCTTGTCACCGTACACCTCATCCTCAGCGCAATACACCCAATTTCCCTAACCTTAACGCCCAAAATTCCTAATTTACCCGACCAAGGCAACTTGATATAAATCGACTAATCTTATGAAAAACCTACAGGACACTGCCCAATGAGCAACAATCAAGCCGCCGGCCTAAGCCCAGAAGAACTCCAAGCTTGGTGGATGCCCTTCACCGCCAATGCCGCATTCAAAAGCAACCCACGCATGTACACCGGCGCCGAAGGTATGTATCTCACCATGGCCGACGGCCGTAAAATAATCGACACCAATGCCGGTTTATGGTGCTGTAACGCCGGACATGGCCGTAAAGAAATTGCCGACGCCGTGTCAAAGCAACTGCTTGAAATGGACTACGCCAACCCCTTCAGCTACGGGCATCCGCTGGCGTTTCAACTCGCCAACAGACTAGTAGAGCAAATAGCACCCGAGGGCCTAAACCGCGTGTTTTTCACCAACTCAGGTTCAGAAGCTGTCGACACCGCCACCAAAATAGCCCGCCAGTACTGGCGCTTAAAAGGCGAAGCCAGCAAAACCTGCTTTATTGCCCGAGTAAAAGCCTATCACGGAGTCAATTGGGCTGGAGTCAGCCTTTCCGGCCTAACTCCCAACCGCAAAGCCTTTGGCCCAGCCCTAGAAGCCGACTTCTTGCGCCACACCCTACTACCCGAAAATGCCTACAGCCGCGGCCTACCGGACAACGGCGCCGAGCTAGCCGAAGAACTCAATGACATGATCGGCATGCGCGACGCCTCCAACATAGCTGCCGTTATCGTCGAGCCCATGAGTGGGGCCGGGGGCATAATACTTCCCCCAAAAGGCTACCTGCAGCGACTGCGTGAAATTTGCGACCAGCACAACATCCTGCTCATATTTGACGAAGTGATTTCCGCCTATGGACGAGTGGGCGATGCCGCCACCATGGCCGAGAAAATTGGCGTCACCCCCGACCTAATGACCACCGCCAAAGGCCTAACCAACGGCGCCATTCCCATGGGAGCTGTTTACCTGAAGCAAGAAATCTACGACACCTTCGTAAACAGCTCAGACACCCCGTCAATAGCGCCCGAATTCATGCACGGCTACACCTACTCGGCACACCCAGTAGCCTGTGCGGCCGCCATGGCCACCATGGACATCTACCGCGACGACCAACTGTTTGCCCATGCAGGTAAAATGGCCACACCTTGGGAAGAAGCCATTCATACACTTGACCACGGAAGAAACATAAACGACGTTCGCAACTACGGATTACTCGGTGCCATCGACTTTCAGCCCCATGGCAAAGCCGGCCCAAGCAGAGCCGCTCAAATCGCCAACATCTGCCTCGAAAATGGCGTCACCGTTCGCCCAGCCGGAGAAAGCATCGTTATGTCTCCACCCCTGATCATCGAACAAGAACACATCGACACCATCTTCAACGTACTCACCGACGCCATCAACACCGTCGACTAAACCCTCCATAAAAATAGAGCCTCCATTTGCAAACCCAACGCAAATAGAGGCTCTACACCCACCTAAGCCCCGCCGTGCGCCCGCTCCAAACAAGCCAAAAACGTCGCCACCGCTCGCGAAGGCTTAGGTGAATTTCTCGCAATTGACAAAAACTCACAGCGATATTGAAACCTTTCCTGCCCAATAGCTCTTATTAATCCCTGCTCCACCAGCGGCCGAGCATAATGATCCGGCAAATACCCCACATAGCGCCCAGACAGCAACAAATGCGCAATCGCCTCCTGATCATAAGCCGTCACCGCTCGCTCCATAGCCAACTGCCGGCCAATCTCCATATTCGGCGAGTGATAACCCAAGCCCGCATAGCGACATGCCTGAATTTCCCCGGCACCAATCCTCGCATCATCAAGCAAAAACAAAGGATGATCCGCCCCGCAATACAACCACATCTGCTCATGAAACAAACTCTGATAACTCAGACTAGGCGACTCCCTATGTGCCGGAATCACCCCCACCTGAAAGCGCCCCTCCATAACCCCTCGTTCAATCTCATTCAGAGGTTCAACATACACATCCAGCGTCACCTCCGGAGCCGCATCATCGAACAACTGCAAAGCCTTACTAATATGGCATTCCGGATTTGAAACCGTCTTATCAAACAAAGCCAAAGTAATGTGCCCCGTCATGCGTCGATGAACATCGCTCACCTCAGCACGAAACTCATCAAGAGCCCCCATCAAGCGCAGAGTAGACTCATAAATAGCCCGCCCCTCCTCCGTCAGAGCAAAACCGCTGCGCCCTCGTCGGCAGAGAGACACCCCCAGCCGCACCTCCAGATCCTTAACGTGTCGAGAAATAGTAGAGCGCCCAATATTAAGCTCAAGCTCCGCCGCCGAAATCCCTCCTGCTTCAGCCACAACCCGAAACACCCGCAGCAGCCGTATATCAACATCCCCAAGTTGCCCAAGCAGAGCTGGCTTCATAAATCACCCCTAATCAAAAAAAATTGTCTACAGCAAACCCAAAAACACCCACTAACCACCCCACAGACCCAAATATCGGCACAATAATAAGTTTGGCAGCGTCCCGTGCATCGCGGCCATTCAGAACGCGTTTACGTCTTGCCCCTCTGACCAAGGTTATTTAGCGAGGACTGTTTGAGTCCGGCACGGGCGAGTTCCGCAGCGGCTTGGTCAGAGGGGCAAGGCGTGCGTTCGGCCGCGATGCACGGGGCGCTGCCAAACTGGCGGCGGGCGCACCGCCCTCAACCAAGCTAGTCGCAAGAGCAAGCCCTCCATCAAACTGACCTCGAGCTCATCACCTACCTCTAAAACTCGCCACAACTACCCTTACCTAATGTTTCATAAACCCCACACCAAACATGCATAAACAACAATTTATACAACCAAAGAAAAAGAGTAAAGTCCCTCACATAAACCAACAACCCAAGCTTTACCCCCGAGGGACACCCCAATGACCGCCAACGACAAATTTGCCGGAATTACCCAAGCCCAGATGGACGCCCACTGGATGGCCTTCACCGGCAACCGCCAATTTAAACAAGACCCGCGCATCATCACCGCCGCCAAAGGCGCCTACTTCACCTCCGCCGATGGCCGCCAGATATTCGACGGCCTCTCAGGCCTGTGGACCTGTGGTGCAGGGCATAGCCGCGACGAAATCACCGAAGCCGTCAGCCAGCAAATGAAAACCCTCGACTATGCACCCGCCTTCCAGTTCAGCCACCCCAAAGCCTTCGAGCTCGCCGAGCGCATCACCCAATTTATGCCCGCCGGCCTCAATCGCGTGTTTTACACCAACTCAGGTTCAGAATCTGCCGAAACCTCACTAAAAATAGCCCGTGCCTACTGGCGCAAAAAAGGCATGCCCAGTAAAACCAAGCTCATTGGCCGCGCCAAGGGTTACCACGGCGTGAACTGGGGTGGTATCAGCGTGGGCGGCATTGGCCCCAACCGCGCCCTATTTGGCGAAGCTGTCGCCGCCGACCACCTGCCCCACACAGTGCTGCCCGAAAACAAATTTATCAAAGGCATGCCCGAGACCGGCGCTCACAAAGCGGAAGACATGCTAGAGCTTATTGCCCTGCATGACGCCTCTAACATTGCCGCCGTTATAGTTGAGCCCCTTGCAGGCTCCGCTGGCGTATTACCGCCACCCGTTGGCTACCTAAAGCGCCTAAAAGAAATTTGCGAGCAGCACGATATACTGCTGATTTTTGACGAAGTGATTACCGGATTTGGCCGCATGGGGTCAAACACCGGAGCCGAAGAATTTGGCGTTGTGCCCGACATGATTAACGTCGCCAAGCAGCTCACCAACGGTACAATTCCCATGGGTGCCGTCATCGCCAAGCAAGAAATATATGATGTGTTCATGGAAAATGGCGGCCCCGAATACGCCGTAGAATTACCTCATGGCTACACCTACTCAGCTCACCCTGTTGCCTGTGCTGCGGCCCTTGCCTCGCTCGACATATTAGAAAACGACAAACTTGTTCCCCGCGTAAAAAGTCTAGCGCCAGTTTTAGAAGAGTCTATTCACCAGCTCAAAGGCTTGCCCTATATAACAGACATTCGCAATTACGGCTTAGCCGCCGCTCTCACCATAGACGCCGCACCGGGTGAGCCATTGCTTCGCCCTTACCAGATAGCCATGAAAATGTGGGAAAAAGGTTTCTACATTCGCTATGGCGGCGACACCATTCAACTTGGCCTGCCGTTCATTGCAGAGCCCGAGCAAATTGACACTCTTGTCAGCGCATTGGGCGACACCATAAAAGCCCTCTAAAACCACACAAATAGCTCTACTCGCCGAGGCAAATCGCCTCGGTTGAGAAGCCCTTTACCTAAAATTCAACTAAGCCTAGGAATACCCCACAATGAAAACCATTGGACACCTTATCGACGGCCAAACCCAAAACAACGAAAGTCGCGCCCAAGATGTATTCAACCCAGCCACAGGAGAAGTGAGCAAACGTGTTGCTCTCGCCTCAAAAACAACCGTTGAAGAGGCTATAACAAAAGCTCAAGCTGCCTTCCCCGCTTGGCGTAACACCCCTCCTGCGAAACGCGCGCAAGTGATGTTTAAACTGAAAACCTTGCTTGAGGAAAACGCCGATAAGATTTGTGCCCTTATCACTGAAGAACACGGAAAAGTATTAGACGATGCCAAAGGCGAACTGCAACGCGGTATAGAAAACGTAGAATACGCCTGCAGCGCGCCAGAGTTACTCAAAGGTGAGCACAGTAAGAACGCTGGCCCAGGCATAGACTCTTGGAGCGAATTCCAGCCACTCGGCGTTGTCACCGGCATTACCCCTTTCAACTTTCCTGCCATGGTGCCTTTATGGATGTGGCCAGCGGCTATCGTATGCGGCAACACCTTCATTTTAAAACCCTCTGAGCGCACCCCGAGTTCAACTCTGTTTATTTGCGAATTAGCGCAACAAGCGGGCCTGCCCGCCGGAGTATTAAACCTTGTCAACGGCGACAAAGAAGCAGTAGACACCTTACTCAACGACGAGCGTGTAATGGCTGTCAGCTTCGTGGGCTCCACACCCATTGCCGAATACATCTACAACACGGCCAATAGCAATGGCAAACGTTGCCAAGCGCTTGGCGGCGCCAAAAACCACGCCATAGTTATGCCTGATGCAGACATGGATAATACTGTAAATGCGCTCATGGGTGCCGCCTATGGCTCTTGTGGCGAGCGCTGTATGGCCATTTCAGTCGCTGTTGCGGTTGGCAATGAAGCCGCCGATAATCTGGTTGAAAAACTACAGGGTCGTATGAGCGAGATGAATGTTGGGCCCGGCACAGACAATCAAAATGACATGGGGCCGCTCATTACAGCCCAACATTTTGAAAAAGTGAAAACTTACATCGATATAGGTTTGGAAGAAGGTGCAAGTTTAGTGATGGACGGTAGAAACCTCCGCGTAGACGGTCACGAAAACGGCTACTTTATGGGAGCGTGTTTGTTCGATAAGGTCACTGCCGACATGAGAATTTATCAAGAAGAAATATTTGGCCCTGTGCTGTGTGTCGTGCGCGTCGACAGCATGCAAGAAGCCATGGACCTCATTGACGCACACGAATATGGCAACGGCACCTGCATATTCACGAGAGACGGCGAAGCCGCTCGCTACTTTAGTGACAACATCAAAGTAGGCATGGTAGGCATTAACGTGCCGTTACCGGTGCCAGTGGCCTACCACAGCTTTGGCGGCTGGAAACGTTCCTTATTTGGAGACCTACATGCCTATGGCCCAGACGCCATCCGCTTTTACACCAAACGAAAAACAGTCACGCAACGCTGGCCCTCGGCGGGAGTAAGAGAAGGCGCTCAATTTACCTTTCCAAGTAACTAAAGAATCTTTAGAAAAAATCTCAGCGAGGAGCTTACGCCAGATCAAACTGACTGGCGTCAGCTTATTTGTTCGACAGAACCCCTCCTTCATTGGCAGGCTCAAGTACGGGAATTTCCGGTCGCGCGTTCACCATACAAATTTCTGGTAAACAAACCGTAAACTCACTTCCTCGCCCTACAACGCTGCTCACTGAAATCACCCCGTCGTGCAGTTCAACCAAACGCTTTGTAATAGGCAGGCCCAAGCCAAGCATTTTCACATCGCTTTGTTTGTGCAAAGACTTATCAAAATAGGGATCAAACAATTGCCCTTGCTCTTCCTCAGAAATACCCACACCTGTGTCCTTGACTGACACCGAAATCTGATTCCCCCCATTCGGCCCAAGCCCCGTAATACCGGAAATTTCCACCTGGCCTTCTTCAGTATATTTCAATGCATTACTAATCAAGTTGACAAAAACTTGTTTGATTTTTGACTCATCAGCATAAATCTCACAATCTTTCGTCAGGGTATTTTCCAGAACCAAGTTATTGGACAAGGCGAGCGGCTGAAACTCATCGACTAAACTATTCAATAACAGGGGCAAATTAATTGGCGAGCGAATTAACGACTCCTGTCCCGCCTCAATTTTTGCCAAACTTAGCAAGCCATTGATCATTGCTAATAGATTTTTGCCATTGTCGTGAATACTGCGCAAGGCATCATACTCTCTGTCCCCCTCTAAATTTTCACCCCCTGCGCTGTTTATTCGGCGGCGAATTAATCGCTCCGAAAAGCCAATCACGGAGTTTAGAGGGGTTCGCAATTCATGGCTCATGCTTGCGAAAAATTCAGATTTTGTACGACTGGCCGCAAACGCATCTAGCTCCGCTTTTTTTCGATCTGCCACTTCCTGATTTAGGTGCTTAATTTTGCCCAATAGGGCATCGTCAACCTCCTTCACCTGATAGAGGTAAGCCAACATACAGCCGGCAATGGCCAAAAACTGCATCAACTGTTGTAATTTATCAAAAGAGGCTTGATCGGGCCTGGGAGTTAAAACAGGCAAGACAATTCCGAGAGAGGAGGCAAACCAAAACGCAGCAATGGATACAAGAGAAAAGCCAGTCCATATCATACCGGCATTCACACCGCCCATCAGGCCAGCAAAAAGGGGAAGTATGTACAGCCAACCGCTCGCCACATGGCCAAAGCCACCATTGCTGTATACCCCTCCCAGCGCACCGAGCGCAATACCCGATAAGGCGAAGTGCACGCCTACCAGAGGCGAGCGAAACCAACGCAAAGAGAGGAAACTCAATACAAGGAGAGCTTCCGACAAACTCAATGCAATAATTCGTAAGTCAATGCCCCAGTGTATTGCACGGACCAGAAACGGCGCTGCGAGCAAAGCGCTCAAAATGACCGTGTTGTTCGTCACCCTATAACGCGTAAGATCGTTGGATTTTTCCGTTTTCTGGGGCAGGCCCCAATACACAATATCCTTAATCATTCACTAACGGTTCCCATTGTCCTTGTTAAAATGTTCCCCTGAGCGCGCTTACCCATAGTAAATAGTGTAGCCCTCCCTCGCTAGATAAACAGAAAAAAAAACAGTATGGTGTGCCACCTACAGCACTCAAATAATTCCAGAGATAAATCATGATTGACCATGCCCGCTTTCGATCCGCTATTGACTCTATCGATGCGACCAATCGCCAAGACCCAAATCTTGACCCCACCCCCGAAGGCGCCGTGCCCAAAGAGTGGCTGTATAGCCAACGCATGAGTCAACGCTTAGACATATTTGCGCCGCAGAGCTCCGAAGCCCTGCAGCTGGCAGCGCGAAGCCAGCATATTCAACGCTGGCTCAGCCCTCGCTCCGACTACCCCATGGGCCGAGAAGGCTACAATCACTGGCGCAAAGACCTCAATCAGTTTCACGCCGATACCGCAGCGGGCTTGCTGCTTCAGGTGGGCTACGAAGAAGAATTAATTGATCGAGTCAAAACCCTACTGATGAAAAAGGGCCTGAAGCGAGACGCCGAAGTGCAAACTCTTGAAGACGTTGTGTGCATGGTGTTTTTGGAGCACTATTTAACCCCTTTTGCGGCCAAGCACAGTGATGAAAAATTGATCTCTATCATCCAAAAAACCTGGCGAAAAATGTCGGATAACGGCCATGATGCAGCCCTCAAGCTGCCCTTAAACCCCGATCTTGTGCCACTGATAAAGACCGCGTTAAAAGGTTAATGGGCGACTGGTAACCCGAGCTCTCATCAGACATAATGCGCGACCCTTAGATTCTCTATTTAGCAGGCAGCAAGCTCCGTATGTGGTTTAAAAATCTTCAGCTTTATCGCTTTACCTCAGAATTCCAGTACACCAGTGAAGAACTGGCCGAAAAACTCATACCAGGCGAATTTCAACCCTGTGGAAAACGAGACCTAAGCCAGTACGGCTGGGTGGCTCCCATGGGGCCGGGCTTTGCTGAGTTGATTCACGCCGCAAATGGTTTCACCATGATATGCGCGCGCAAAGAAGAAAAGGTGATGCCGTCGGCTGTAATCAAAGAATTAGTTGAGGACAAAGCTGCCATCATTGAGGAGCAGGAAGGCCGTAAGCTGTATCGGAAGGAACGGGAAACACTCAAGGAAGAAATTATTTTCGATGCCCTTCCTCATGCCTTCACTCGCTCATCACGCACCTTTGCATACATAGATCCACGCAATGGCTGGCTTGTGGTTGACGCCGCCAGCCCGAAAAAAGCCGAAGAACTCACAAGTTACCTACGAGAAACCCTAGGCTCGCTGCCCGTTGTGCCTCCGCAAGTAGTGGCATCGCCCTCAGTAGTGATGACCCAGTGGCTACGTGAGGAAAACGTACCAGAAGACCTTTTAGTACTCAATGAGGCGGAACTTCGCGAAAGTGCTGAAGATGGCAGTATCATCCGCTGCAAAAATCAGGACCTGAGCGCTGAAGAGGTCACTGCGCACCTAGATGCAGGTAAGCAGGCTTATAAGCTTGCCGTTGAATGGGATGAAAACTTTTCCGCCATGCTCAACGATGATCTAACCCTGAAGCGCTTAAAATTTGACGAGAGCTTAATTTCAGAGGCAGATGACGCAGGCACAGAAGACGCCGCGGCTAAGTTTGATGCAGACTTTGCCATAATGACCCTGACCCTTGGCCGCTTCCTGCCCAGATTACTTGAATACTTTGAAGGCGAGAAAACTCCCGTATAAGGTCTTTCGCCCCTTCTTGGGCGCTTCTATCGCTAATTCGTACCCAGTGCACAAAGTTTTACATCACTAGAGGAAAGACCCGCCTCTAGTGAGGCCTTCAACACACCTTTTCTGCCAACTGCGTCACCTTTTTGATAAATTTACCAGCAATATTTACCTCAGCGCTTGACCCTAACCATAGATTTTGGCTTTATCTGCTGTTCAGGTGTGTAGTTAGTCACCATAACTCGCTATAAATGGCAAAAATCATGAAAATTATAATAAGCATGGTTGCCTTGTTGATGTTCAGCATGTCTTCGTTCGCCTGTGACGAAGAATGTAGAAAACAAGCCGCAGCAAAAAAACACGGGGTTAGATTTGCATCGTACTTAAACACCAAGTATTGCGACGATATCAAGTCGGAATTTATGTCGATTGCAATTAACAGTCTACAAAGGTACCGCGACACTCGCCTAAGTGACCAACGACAATATGGCATGAAAACCACCCGGCACTTTATCGACCAACGCCGGGACTGGATGCAGGAATGCGAAAATTATTTGTCGTTGAGTGAAGGGGAGAATTTGTTCTACGAGAAGAAAACCACCAAAAATATCTTTCTCGCCCTAACAAGAATAAGCGCCGAGATGAAGGCTCTGCTCGATGGCGTCACCTACTCGAATGAAGGTGAGTTAGGGAACAACGCTCAGGTGGCCGAAAAGTTTGACGTCTTGTTTCAGCTGGTTGATACCCATAAAACCTTGATGCAACTTCGGGGGCAGGTGGCAACCAACCGCTAAATCATTCGCGGGAACTATGCGTCCGGCTTATTTTTTTTGAGGGACAACAGCGGCTTGCGAGGAAGATTTGCAGGCCGCTGGTATGACTCTTTATTTAACTGACGAACGACAGGGGCAGAGCTGCTTTCCTCACTCGAACCTGAAGCCCCTGCCAAAGCCTCCAAACCCAAACGAAGTAATTTAACCTGCTCGTGGGCGCCAATATCTTTAGGCGTACGCCCCGGACTCACAGACGAGGGATCTTTTGGATTGCCCTCGACGGTTAAGCTAAAGCCGCTAACGTGAGTGGCTGTTTTCGATTTTAGGTCTACAGACCAAGTATTTTCGCTTGTCATATATTTCGTCTAATTGTTATTTTTTTTACTTAAGACCTTAACTGCCGCTCTGGCGCAGGACTTCCCAAATGTATTTCATCTCGCGCTTTTGCCAGGGCCATTTGTTTTTGGCGCTCGGTGAAACGTTGACGCTGCTCTGGCGATTGCTGGTCATAACAGCGCGGGCAGGCAATGCCCTCTAAGTATTTTTCAGACGCTTTCTCGGCTTCTGTAATCGGGTGTCTACAGCCGTGACACTGATCATAACTGCCTTTATCTAAACTGTGATCTACCGCGACGCGATTATCAAAAACGAAACATTCGCCTTCCCAGAGGCTCTCTTCTTTAGGCACTTCTTCCAAGTATTTAAGTATACCGCCCTCGAGATGATAAACCTCCTCGAAACCCTGCGACTTTAAATAGGCCGTTGATTTTTCACAGCGAATACCACCGGTACAAAACATCGCTACTTTTTTGTGTTTTTCCGGACTAAGCTGCTCGGCAACATAGGCTGGAAATTCACGAAAGGTTTCAGTATTTGGATTAATGGCCCCTTTAAAGGTACCAATGTCACACTCGTAATTGTTACGCGTATCCACCACAGTGACTTCGGGGTCTGAAATCAGGGCATTCCAATTCTGCGGCTTAACATAAGTACCCACGATATGATTGGGGTCTATGTCTGCGATACCCATGGTGACAATTTCTTTTTTAAGCTTCACCTTCATTCGATAGAAAGCTTGTTCACTATCAAACGATTCTTTGCTTTCAATACCCTGGAAACGCGCGTCTTCTTGCAGGTAGGCTAACAATGCATCCACCCCTTCGCGAGACCCTGCCACTGTGCCGTTAATGCCTTCCGCGGCTAAGAGCAAAGTACCCTTTAGCTCCTGAGCCAAGCAAAAATTAAGTAGGGGCTCTCTGAGAGCCTCGTAATCAGGCAGAGAGACAAAACGATAGAGAGCAAGAACAACGTAGGTCATAAATAAAAGTCACAATTCTAGAGGCCGTCAGGGCCAGTGTTCAAAAAAGGCACATTGTAGTGATTGGTTGATTTATAGGCAAGATAAACCTTATTAAAGCAAGGGTCTTTTAGACTATTTCTCTCCACCCAAACATTGGGGGGACGCGGGGGCGGCGCCTGTGGCTAACCACTCGCTAGGGCTATAGGTGTGTAGCGCTAGAGCATGCACCTCCCCAGCCAATTCATCTTTTAGGGTTCCGTAAACCTGCTGGTGGCGCTGCACCTGGCGTTTGCCTTCAAATGCGTCACAAGCCAACACAACTTTAAAGTGAGACTCAGAGCCCGGAGCCACATTATGCATGTGGCTTTCGTTCTCAACCTTCAAATGGGTGGGTTGAAAGGCGTCCTGGAGTTTTTGCTCAATAATCGACTGAATTTTCATTGAATACTAGAAAGGCTCGCTTTGAATGAGGCTGGTATTATAGAGGAGTTTGCGGCCACGATCGACAACAATACCCCCCTGCCCACCTGTCTCAGATCAACAAATCAGGCGTTTTAGAATTTGGGACTATCATTCATTTTAATTGGATAAGCCGAGTATACGGAAAAGAACTTCGTCAGGGTAAAGCGGCTTAAAATACCCTCACTGTACTGCCTATGACGATGGCGATTCATGTCGAAGCCCTCGTATCGCAAGCGTTGCAAACAATCCGCACATACCTTCACTTGAGATGAGGGACCTAAGAGCGGCTCAACTGTCGCGACTTTAAGTTTCGCCTTCTGCTCAGCCAAGGCCTGTATATTTGCGCAATTAGACACATGAAAATACCCACCGGGCTCTTCGGTGAATGCCGCTACTCGGCCGTCTTTATAGGCCAGTGTAAGGTCGTCTAAGGCCCTGATAGCAGAGATTGCAATCCCGAGACCTTCGCCTGCCAATTCTTCTCGCTCGTGGGTGCTCAGCTGAATCTTTGGATCAAATAGATCAAAATGACCTAACTCGGTGGCCCCCATACCTTGGCGGAGCTCATTAAAAGGCTCGAATGCTAAAAAGTCTGGTAACTTCATGCTCCTAAGCCCGCCTTGTCACAAGTCGTTCAGAATGGTGGCTATTCGACTTTCGGCATCGGTTCGCAAACGAAACTCTACACGGCGTGAACGCACACTATCTTCTACGCCGGCGTCATCCAAAATCAACTTCGAGGATGACAAACCGTTAGCCGTCACATGAGCTTTTAGCCAGGCTTTGTCGGCGACCACGGCCTGCTGAGACAAAAGGAACTTCAAGGTGGTTCGAGTGCGGGCTTGGGACAGCGCCATGTTTTTAATATAGGCATCACCCGTGGCCGACAAATTGCCCCAATCGCTTGAGGTGTGGCCTTCTATTCTTACTTCCAAAATATCGGGGCGATACTTATCCGAGGTAATGATACGCACATAACGTGGGAAGAAATCATTCAATATATTTTCGAAGGCAGGCTTGATCGCGTCATCGCCGTGGGCAAATAACACTTCGGTGTTGTAAAACCGAAGGCTTAAATCTCGATTTAGCTCAGCGCCCCAGCGTGGTAAATCTTCGCGAAACTCACCGTATAAATCGTCGTACAACTGAGTGCGCAATAAATCGTAGAGGCGCGCAACATCCTTAATTTTACGTGTTTCTATTTCAAGCTGTACTAAATAGATAACAGCGATCAACATGAACACCATCATCAGGCCGCCCATGAGATCGCTCACCGCCACCCAGTGTTCTTCGTGCTCTACTTCAACACTCAGGGGCGCCTCTAGGGGGTTATTTGACACTTGTTGTTTCATCATCAGCAAGCTGCACAAGGGCTTGAAGCTTTTCCGTCAACGGAGAATAGTCCTGTACGAATTTTTCCGACAAAGAACTCAGTTGGTAACCGAATGTACTTAAGGCCTTAGTCAGCTCATCTTCCATGGCATCATCCAAGCGATTCACCTGCTGCTCGGTGCGCTCTATCATTTTCTCTACTCGCTCATGCAGACCCCGTTGCGCGTCTTCCAGGGAACTCGACATAGTGCGATTAATGTCGAGAGAAGTATCTTGCAGCGCCTTTGCCGATGCCCCCATGAAGTCGCTCACCTGTCGCTGATTTTCAACAACGCTGTTTGCTAACTGTGAGGTTAAAGTGTCCACTCTACCCGCTAATTTTGGCAGCCCTTCAGACGCTTTCTCCGCTACGTTAGCCAGCTGAGTTAGATACGCGTCGAGACCCTGAGATTGGGATTGCAGAGCGTCCAGCATGGTGCCCAGAGAATCTGATACTCGACTAAATACTTCAGAGTGCTGCACCATTTTTTCGTAAGCACCGCTGGCCTTATCTAATAAGTCACCATTGGTTCGCTGGGTATTTAACAGCGCTTCCAATTCAACTTTATAATTTTCCTGCCACAACAGCATTTTGCCAACAGCCTTGTTCAGCTCTTTGAAGTTGTCGCCATATTGGGTGTTTATTTGCGAATTGAAATCTTTCATGACCGATTCCAAAGCCGCAATTAGGGCCTTCGTATTCGCCTCAGTCATCTCGCTTTGATAACGTTCAAGCGACTGAGCTAAAGATTTAGATTGAACCGCCTGCGCTTCTCTCAGCAACTGCACTTCGGCTCTCAGGCCACCGCTATCGGAGTTTTTCAGTGAGTCGTCAATAGAACCTAAAAGGTTCGCCAAATCGGTAACAGTAGCCGCCTTATATTGCTCGACAACTTTGCTCTGTTTGACAACCGCGGTGAGATGGCGAAATTTAACCAATAAAGCGCCGGCGAGACCTGCAATGGACGTCCAAAAAGCCGTTTTGAGACCATCAATGAGGGCGGGAACGCTCGCCTGTATGTCACTGGTGTCAAAATTCAACAGGCCAAGCGCCACCCCCAAGAAGGTGCCAAAGATACCCGTGCTGGTGAGAATAGTAGGAGAGTGATTAACGCTGATAGAACTGTAACCCGGCCCCACAAACCACACTGCCATTGACGCAATGATGGCCAATAGCAGCAGGCTTAAGGTAGGTAAGCTGCTTAAAAAATCCATTTAAGCTTATGAACTACAAGCTAGAATAATAAGCGGCCAGGTTTTCCATGTCTTTATCGTTCAGGATCATGGCCATGCCAGACATAACGGGGTCTTTACGTGTGCCGGATTTAAAGTCTCGCATCTGCTTCAACAAATAAGCGTCTTTCTGACCCGCCAAGTTTGGCCACATGGGGTTAGCACTAATGCCAGCTTGACCGTGACAAGCACCACAGGCCGCTGCCTTAGACTTACCTTCGGCAACAGAACCCGCCGCCAGAACTTGGGTACTGGCAAAACTTGCGATCAAGGCAATAGCCATCAGGGGCTTGCTTAACACAGAAGATTGAAATGAAACGCTCATACTGCTAACTCCGTAACTGTTTATCCGCAAAGGCGCACTGGCCCATCGTCTCGCAACTTTATCGCACCACCCAGCGCTTGAACAGCACCTTGCGTTGGCGCAAACATAATTTATTCGGCAGATGGCTTATTTGCTTCAGCCTCGGTCAATTTTTTGCGGGTATGAAAAATGAAATTTTGGGTGGCGGTGAGCACTCCCCGTAAAATACTCAGCTCCATCTGATCGAGACGCACACGATTGTAGAGCCTCCGCAAGCGCGTCATGGTTTGACGCGGATTGCCAGGTTCTAGGAAGCCGAGCTCTTCTAAGGTTTCCTGTAGGTGTTCAAAATAACGCTCTTGAGCGTCTCGTTTAGCCGGCGGCATGTCCCAATCTTCAAATTTGGGCAGTTTGCCCTCCTCTTCTGCCAAGCACGCCATACGAATTTCATACGCGATGACTTGCACTGCTGCGGCCAGATTCAAGGAGCTGTATTCCTCATTTGAAGGAATGTGAACATGGTAGTTGCACTTATGCAGCTCATCGTTGGTGAGGCCGCGGTCTTCGCGACCAAAAATAACCGCCACGTCGTGTTGCTGCGCTTCAAACCAAGTGCGTTCTCCGCACTCGCGAGGGTTCACTATGGGCCAGGGAATTCGACGGCCTCGAGCGCTTGTGCCCACCACCAAACCACAGTCGCCAATCGCCTCGTCAAGGGTATCAACTACCACGGCGTTTTCTAATACGTCCTGAGCACCCGCGGCACGCCAAACCGCTTTATCAGCAGGAAACTCTTTGGGTGCTACTAGGTATAAGCGGCTGAGCCCCATATTCTTCAAAGCCCGCGCAGCCCCCCCAATATTACCAGGGTGGGAGGTATTCACTAATACGATGCGAATATTATCAAAGGTGGGATTGCTCATGGCGACTTTGTCCAGGGTAATGTGACAGCACAAAAGTAAGCTGTAAAAAGCGCGCAGTTTAGCTCTGCGTCGCCACAATGTCACTTCTCTCAGGCCTAAAGCCCCCAATTGGTCGAGCAGAGCGCACGGTTTTGACTATAGTTATTGGGTAAAATACCCGAAATTGAGGCTGGAGCCGGGGGGACAAGCTTGCTACAATCCGCGCCCTGCCTACTGCTGGCCAGTCAGGCCTCTGTTCTTTTACAAATAAACGTTGAGTTGGTGCCCTATGGAACCCATGTTAACTATCGCCCTGCGCGCAGCGCGCAAGGCCGGTGAATTGATCGAACGCGGTTTAGAACGCGTTGATGTTATCCCAATTGAAGAAAAGGGTCGCAATGATTTTGTGACTGAAATTGATCGTGCGGCTGAGAAAGAGATTATTTACCATCTGCGCAAGGCTTACCCGGATCACAGTATTCGCGGCGAGGAAGGCGGTCTTATTAAGGGCGATAACCCCGATTATGAGTGGGTTATTGATCCTTTAGACGGCACCACCAACTTTATTCACGGTATTCCTCATTTTGCAGTGTCAATTGCCTGTAAATACCGAGGTCAGGTTGAGCACGCTGTTGTGCTGGACCCTGTTAAACGAGAAGAATTTACTGCAAGCCGAGGTCGCGGCGCGGCTTTGAACGGTCGTCGTATTCGTGTGACGGGCCGCCGCAGTCTGGAAGGTGCTTTAATTGGCACGGGTATTCCGTTTAATGGCTTTGCGTTTAAAAATATTACACCTTATTTGGCCTGTCTTCAGGAGATTGCTAGTCAAACGGCCGGCATTCGTCGTCCCGGCGCGGCGGCTTTAGATCTCGCCTATGTGGCTGCAGGCCGCTTCGATGGGTTCTGGGAGATGAATCTGAAGGAGTGGGATCTTGCGGCGGGCGTTTTGCTGATTAAGGAAGCTGGCGGTTTGATCAGTGACTTTAAGGGCGGCGATTCGTTTATGGAGTCTGGGCATGTTGTCTGTGGCTCTCCTAAGGTGTTTAAACCGCTTGTGCAGATTACGGCTAAGTATCTTTCGGATATTGGCCGGGCTTAGGCTTTGATTCGGTCGCTCTGTTTGGGGGCGATCGGGTTTTCGGGTCAGCGCAAGGCTACGGTTTTTTGCGCGGCCCTCCCGGCTTTGGTATCTCTAGGTCGAAGGCCTTTGCTTCTATGTAAACTCTGGATTGATGTGGTTCGCTTTCTCCTAGACCCTCGATCGAAGAAATTCCCTTTCTGATTGGCCTTATAACTAAACACTTTGCTTTTTTGTGGATCCTGGACTGTGGGTCTTGGGCTGTGGGTCTTGGACTGTGGCACGCCCCCGGGTCAGCAGCGTCTGCTCAGCTGCGCCCGAACGCACGCCTTTCCCCTCTGACCAAGCCGCTGCGGAACTCGCCCGTGCCGGACTCAAACAGTCCTCGCTAAATGACCTTGGTCAGAGGGGAAAGGCTAAAAGACGCGTTCTGAATGGGCGCAACTGAGCAGACGCTGCTGATCCTACTTTTTGATTCCCTTTTTGAAGCTTTTTGAAAATCTCGTAATTCATGCTCGTTCAGTAAAACCACGTTCCCAGGTGCGGGGGAATTTTTAAAAATTTGTTAACCCCTTTTTTGGGATTCTTGCGTTTAGATTATTAACACTCTACTAAACGAGGAATTGCTATGCGTTATCTGCCATTTAAAATCTCTGCAATTGTATTCGCGATTGCAATATCAGCCTGTTCTACTGATCTACACAATGAAGCTGGGAGCGAGGCTCGGCTTGAAGATTCAACTAAGGCTGATGAGTTTGTTGATGTGGATGCTGGGGCTATTGAGCTGAAGGCAGGGCATGATGAGGAGGTGAGAAGGAAAAAGGTGCGGCCAATGCCGGAGACGCTGGTGTTTAGCCAAATGGCTCATACGGGGGTAGTTGGGCCGGCTTATGATCGGGCTTTTCTTCCGCAGCTTGAGGGGCGTGATCGGGAAAATTATTTACCGCAGGATGAGAACGCTGTTAAGCGGGTGAGTGAGGCGCCGGTTTCTACGTTTAGTATTGATGTGGACACGGCGGCTTATAGTAATGTTCGGCGGATGATTATGCGGGAAGGTCGGCTGCCGCCAAGCGATGCGGTTAAGGCTGAGGAGTTTATTAATTATTTCGATTATGACTATTCGCAAGGCGAGGATCTTACTGAGCCTTTTTCTATTGAGACGGAGGTGGCGCGCTCTCCTTGGAATGGGAATACGCATTTGGTGCAGGTTGGCTTGAAGGGTTTTGAGCCGAAGCTGTCTGAGCGGCCGGCGAGTAATTTGGTATTTCTGGTGGATGTTTCTGGCAGTATGCAGTCACCCTATAAGTTGCAGTTGGTGAAACAGTCGCTTCGCATGCTGGTGAAGCAGATGAATGCTGAGGACCGGATTGCTTTGGTGGTTTATGCGGGCGCTGCGGGGGTGGTGTTGGAATCTACTCCGGGAAATCAAAAGGCTAAAATTCTTGGCGCTCTGGACAATTTGCGTGCGGGAGGCTCTACGAACGGCGGCGCGGGAATTAAGTTGGCTTATAGCATTGCTCGGCAGGCGTTTATTAAGGGCGGAATTAATCGGGTGCTGATTGCCAGTGATGGTGATATGAATGTGGGCACGGTGAACCATGAGGCTTTGAAGGATTTGATAAAGTCGCAGCGTGAATCGGGGATTGCTTTGAGCACTCTGGGCTTTGGTAGTGGCAATTATAATTACGCGCTAATGGAGCAGTTGGCGGATGTGGGGAACGGTAATGCGGCTTACATTGATTCTATTAAGGAGGCTCACAAGGTTCTTGTTAGGGAGATGCAGTCTACACTGCTGACAATTGCTCGGGATGTAAAAATTCAGGTGGAGTTTAATCCGGAATGGGTCGCGGAATATCGATTGATTGGCTACGAGAATAGGTTGCTAAAACGGGAAGATTTTACTAACGACAAGGTGGATGCGGGCGATGTCGGTGCCGGACATACGGTCACGGCTCTCTATGAGATTGCACTTCACGACAGTGGCGGCGAAAAAATTCCAACCCGACGCTATGGCAGTAATGATTCGAAACGGGTGATCAATAAGGGCAAGGAGCTGGCGTTTGTAAAGCTGCGCTATAAACCAATCGAAGGTCGTGTGAGCCGCGAAATGAGTAAGCCTATTTTGGGGAAGTCGATTCAAGGGAGTTTTTCAAAGGCGAGCAACAATCTTAAATTCGCCAGCGCTGTTGCGGGCTTTGCACAAATTCTTCAAGGCGGGGAGTATACGGGTGACTGGGGCTTTGATGAGGCGCTGACCTTAGCTCGCGGATCCCGCGGCAATGACCCTCACGGCTATAGAGCTGAGCTGGTCACTCTGGTAGAGTTAGCCCATTCTTTAGATCAGGGCCAAATCGCCGAAAATGAGATTGTTTCTAAGTAAACGTAGCGATGATTCCCTGATGAAGGCCTTTGCAAAAGGAAATGCTCAGGCCTTCAATGAGCTATACGGACGCCACAAAGATGCGCTGTACCGTTTTCTGCTTCGCGCCAGCCCCAGTCAAACCATTGCAGAAGACCTCGCTCAAGAAACTTGGGCCGCAATGATAAAACGCTCCGCTAACTACCAGCCTCAGGGTTATTTTAAAACCTGGCTTTTCACTATTGCGCGACACAAACTGATCGATTTATTGCGCAGTCAGAACTACCGTATCAATGATGCTTCGCAAACGGAAAATGATATGGATACACTAGTCGCGGAGCCAAGAGGCAGTGCTTTAAGTGAATTAACTGTGTGGCGATTACTGGCCAAAATCAAACAACTACCCAGTGAACAACGAGAGGCCTTTGTGCTAAAAGAAGAGGGCTTTAGCTTGTTAGAAATCGCACACATTACGGGCGCAGAACCCGAAACGGTGAAAAGCCGAATTCGCTACGCGCGCACCCGCCTACGCAATGATATAAGTATTTCTAAGGAGGTGGTGTAGTGAGCGAGCAAGAAGACCGCACACTCAGCGAGCTTTACCAACAAGCTGAAGAGGTCACGTCACCTCAACACCTGGATGATAATGTTTTGGCTATGGCCAAACTTCACGCCGAGGAGAACCGAGCTAAACCCTGGTTTCAAGTGTGGAACTATAGTGCGATTGCCAGTGCCTGTGTCGTGGTAATAGCGCTGAGCATGGTATTCATCCAACCCAACACTGAGCAAACCTTAAACGAAGAGTTGTGGCTTATGTCACCCGAAGGGCGCTCTGAACAAAGTTCATCGGCAGTGCCTAGTCCGGATGCAGTAAGCGAGTCCGTAAGCTTGCAAGCATCACCCCGCCCTAGCTCTGAGCAAAGTTCATTTGCGGCACCTAGTCCGAGTGCAAGTGCCAAGGCGGTAAGCTCTGTAGGCGCGGTAAGTTTGCGAGCTGTGCCCGCCAGCCTGAACGTCGCAGAAAAAACCGTTCAAATGGAGCGCAAGCAAGAAATTATAGCGGCTTCGCCGGAAAGTTATTTAGGCGGTATTGAACAGCTGATTAAAGAGAATAAACTGGCCGACGCTCATTTACGTTTTAATGAATTTGCAAGCCAATATCCGAATCTAGCCCAATTTCAGAACAACGCTTACGCAATAAAAAAATTGAAAAACACCAATATGTCAGCAAAACACGTCAGAGATGAGCTCTCGGCCAACCGTGATTCGTCCCGCTTAATGGGCTTCGCGGATGAATCGGATGTTGCCGAAGTCTCAACTGAAGAAAGTGAGCTTTCCACGGCCACATCAGCTAAATCAAAATCTCTTAACAAAACTCCTGAACAGGGCGAACTGCAGCAGCGAGTGAATGCCATTATTCATGCCTTGAGCTCAGTATCGAAGATACCACAATGAGTGAAGACCATATTGAGGAATTCCATCTGAGCCTCACAGATGCCAACGCACACTTTGATGCAGCATCTTTGCTTGCGGGCAACAGTGGTCTGTCTAAAAGCCAGATAAAGACTGCAATGCAAAAAGGGGCGGTGTGGCATACCCGGGGACAGAAAACTCAACGCCTGCGTCGAGCCAAAAAAAGCCTAAAAGCCGGCGACGAACTTCATCTTTACCACAATGAAAAGGTGCTCAATCAAAGCCCCAGCCCCGCCCTGCTCATTGCCGACGAAGGTGCTTATAGCATTTGGTTTAAGCCCTACGGCATGTATTCACAAGGATCTAAATGGGGGGACCACTGCACCATCAGTCGCTGGGTTGAAATGAACCTTCAGCCTCAGCGCCCAGCCTTCGTCATACATCGCCTCGACCGCGCGGCGTCAGGGCTTATCATCATTGGCCACGAACGCGGCACAAGTGCAGCCTTAGGTCGTTTGTTTGAACAGCGTGAACTCAGCAAAATTTATCGGATCATTGTAGAAGGAGAGTTTCCTCACTACGAAACGGCACTCACTATTAAACATTCGGTAGATGGAAAAACAGCATGCAGTCATGCACGAGCGTTGTCTTTCCAGACAAATGTTCAGCAAACACTAGTAGAAGTGAAAATAGACAGCGGTCGGAAACACCAAATTCGCTGCCACATGGCTGAAGAAGGCTTTCCCGTAGTGGGAGACCGTTTGCACGGCAGCGGCAAAACTCTAAATGTAAATCTGCAGCTCTGTGCTTACGAACTGATGTTCAACTGCCCCGTGAGCGGCGAAGCCAAACACTTTCGAACACCGGCGGAACTAGCACCTCACTTCTAAGGTGCCTTGATAATCACGTAACGCGCCTCAGAAACCGCCACCACTTCCCCACTCTCGTCGGTTAGCTCTTGGGCATGCTTAAAACTAGCTTTGCCCTTCTCAAGGGCCTCAGCTTGAAGGCGTGCAAATATTTCATCTTCAAATTGAAAATCAGCGTATATATCAGTCAGTGCCGGGCGTCGATATCGAATATTAACTTCCGCCACTATTGGCACAACTTTAGATGTATCCAAACGCTTCATAAATACAATGCCCGCCGGAAATTCTGCTAAAGTGAACAGTGAACCCGCATACATCATCCCAACGTGATTAATATTCGGCGCTAAGGGCATCTTCACTTTCACTCCCGAATCGCGTATCTCTAATATTTCCGCGCCCATTTGGCGAATTATTGGGATATCTATACCTAAATCATCTGTCATCGTCATGCACCTGCCTTATGAATTATGTCGCTCTATCTGATTATACGTAGAGTCTAACGTCAGCACTCTTCAGACTCACTGACCCGAACAGACATTTTTACTGATCAGATGAGTCAACATTGACGGCCCTCTTTACGGTCTTTTACACTTGCTTTTGCAGTCACCGCATTGAAATAGGCTAAGATACCCGCATCTATAGATTCTAAACTCCAATAAAGACAAGCCCATGACCAGCCCAGCGCCCAAGCAAAGTTTTTCAATTATTTTAGAACTCTGGCAATTTATTGCCCGCTATAAGAAAACCCTTGTCGCCGCTTGTATTGCACTTGTATTCACCGCGGCCATTACCTTAGGCATAGGTCAGGGAGTACGAATTCTCATCGACGAGGGATTTGGTGCAAAATCTGATGCCGCCTTACGCAATGCCGTATTCATCATCATGAGCTTATCCGTCTGCATGGCCGTGGGTACCTACATCCGTTTTTATCTAGTTTCCTGGCTAGGCGAACGCGTGAGCGCCGACCTTCGCAAAGCCGTGTTTAACCACATCATCACACTGCACCCTAGCTATTTTGAAACCAACCGCAGCGGCGAAATAATGTCTCGCCTCACCACCGACACCACATTACTGCAAACAATCATAGGCTCCTCATTCTCAATGGCTCTGCGCAGCAGCCTAACCTTCGTCGGTGCACTGATCATGCTGCTGGCCACCAACATGAAACTGAGCCTAATCATCCTCGCCTGCATCCCTCTCGTATTAATGCCCGTGCTGCTCTACGGTCGCAGAGTACGCAACCTAGCTAAAAGTAGCCAAGACTCCATCGCTCACGTAGGCAGCTACGCCGGTGAAATAATTCAGCACATAAAAACAGTCCAAAGCTACAACCGTGAAAGCAGCGAAATGACAGCCTTTGGCAGCGAAGTAGACGCCGCCTTTAACGTCGCCAAAAAGCGCGTCCAACAGCGAGCCCTACTAATCGCCGCCGTCATCCTCATGATGTTTAGCGCCATCACCGGCATGTTATGGGTAGGCGGCAACGACGTGATCTCCGGCAACATGAGCGGCGGAGAACTCGCCGCATTCGTCTTCTACGCACTCATGATGGGCGCCTCAGTCGCCACCATCTCCGAAGTGTACGGCGAACTACAGAGAGCCGCCGGCGCCACAGAACGCCTATTAGAACTACTCAATGTAGACTCGCTAATCAAACCCGGCGCCCTAAAAACGCCCCAGGCCCACGACAAAAAACAACACCCCTTTGTCGCCTTCAAAGACATGCACTTTAACTACCCCTCCAGGCCAGACCAAATGGCACTGAGCAAACTCAACATCAGCATCGAAAAAGGCAAAAGCCTAGCCCTAGTCGGCCCATCAGGTGCCGGAAAATCAACAATATTTGAAATGTTACAACGCTTTTACGACCCCCAAAGTGGCAGCATCACCATGGACGGCGTCGACATAAAAGACATGGACACCCACCATCTGCGTCAACAAATGGCCCTAGTCCCCCAACAACCCGCCCTATTCACCGCAGACGTTTGGTACAACATTCGCTACGGCAAGCCCGATGCCAGCGACCAAGAAGTTATAGAAGCCGCCAAAGCCGCCCACGCCCACGACTTCATCATGCAACTGCCAGACGGTTACGCCAGTCACCTTGGCGAACAAGGCACAAGATTATCCGGTGGCCAAAAACAGCGCCTAGCCATCGCTCGCGCCATACTAAAAGACCCCAAAATTTTACTACTCGACGAAGCCACCAGCGCCCTTGATGCCGAGAGCGAGCATCACGTTCAGCAAGCTCTAGAAGCACTAATGAAAAACAGAACCACCCTAATCATCGCCCACCGCCTTGCAACCATACTGCACGCCGACAACATTGCCGTGTTAGACCAAGGCGAACTCATAGCCCAAGGAAGTCACACAGAACTGCTTTCCAGCTCCCCCCTTTACCGCCGCTTGGCAGAGCTACAGTTTCAAGACAAAAAGTTAGACGAAGATTCAAAGATTAAAGAGTTAGAAATGCTTTAGTTTAAGCATTAGAAAGACAGGCTCGGGCGCAATGACCCCAGCGCGGCTGAACCGGATCCCCACTCCGGCTCAGGCTCTCGCTCGAAGACCCCGATCCGGCCCAAAATCCAAACTCCAAAAAGAACTACCCCACAAACACTCGAGCATTCCTAAACAAGAGCAACCAAACCCCGCCTTCGCCCCAGGGCATTCCTCATGACATCCTAAAAGTTATCGCTTCGTGCCATTAAGAGGCCTTGACTAGAATCTGAATATCGAAGAATGAACAATTAATCCTCGTTGGCGCTAAGGCTGATTAAAACCCTTTCCCACCTGAGGCTGGTAGTGCACTCAGATGAAACGAGCACTTCTCCAGCTGGGTTACTGAATTTGATTAACTCACCACGCCATTTTATTTTTTTAACCAAACGGCTCGCTAGGCCTTATATGCTGTGCACGTTCGATCACATTTGACGGCACTAACAATTTTTTAACGTTGTTAACGCCTTCGAATATAAACAAAAAGGCAGCCAAATCTCTAGGGTGTCTGAGCACGTTCGGTGCCTCTCTCCATATCAATAAACACTGCTTCCAGCTGACGTTAATTTAACTGTTTAAAAACATACCTTCACTTAGCAGTAGAGACTCTAGCCTTTAGGATATCCGTTCAAATCATCCGCAAGTTACAGACAAACCCCATCAAACGGAGAGGTATCGTATTTTGAGGTGATTAACTTCTCAGCCTGTAACACTCAAATTCTTTACGAGACTAAACGAATGAAAATCGAAGACACGACGCTGGCCGTCAAAACCGTTTTAAATACCCGTACTAAACATACCCTAACACCAGCCACTTTGACCCTGCTGGCTAGCTCAATCATGTCAATTGGAGCCTTTGCACAGAATAAGGTTGCCAATGCCATCGAAGAAGTCTCTGTACTCGGCCAACACCTCAATACCCAGAGCGAGACTGGCAGCAGACTAAACCTTACTCTGATGGAAACGCCTGCCACCGTCATCGTTATCAATGGTGATACCATCCGCGAACGCCTAGATTTTAGTGTGATGGAAGCCCTAACTAGAACCGCCGGATTTACTAATGAAGGCAACCCTGGCAATGGCGGCCAGAGTATCGCTGCTCGCGGCTTTCGTGGTGCCGGTGCCGTAACCAACTTATTTGACGGCACTAATTATTACACCGCGGCAGGGACTATTACCTTCCCCTTCGATACCTGGAGTGTAGAGCGGATTGATGTGTTAAAAGGCCCTTCCTCGGTCCTGTATGGCGAAGGGGGCATCGGTGGTGCTTACAATGTGATTCCAAGAACACCTAGCCAGGAGCAAAGTGGTCAGATTCGAGTAACACTGGGGCAGGACAACTCAAAATTTATCGGCGTTGATTTAACCGGCGGAATAACTGACAACCTGGCTTATCGTATCGATTACAGCAATAACCAGTCTGACAATTGGCTTGCCAATAGCGACAGTGAAGCCGAAATGGTCTCTGGCTCGCTACGCTGGACACCCAGTGAAAATTTAGTTCTCACTGCACGCTACGACTATGGCGATCAACAGCCAATGAAATATTTTGGCACCATTGTGCAGGACGGTGATTTTCACCCGGATTTCATTAAAAGTAATTTTAATGTTGGCGATGCAGAGATTCGCTATACCGATCAAGCTTTCCGTGTTAAAGCAGACTGGGTCATTTCTGAGTCCAGTGCACTGGACGCTGAGGTATACCATTTAGAAACTGATCGATACTGGAAAAATGCTGAGTCCTATTCCTTTAACAATAATACGGGGCTGGTCGATCGTTTTGACCCATTGGTTATCGGTCAAGAGATGAGCCACAACGGCTTCCGCACTAATTTCGTCTTCGCCAATACGATAGCGAATTTCAACCTACAATCGTCGATCGGCTTTGAAATAAACGATATTGCCTTTGAACGCCCGAGTAATTTTGGCCCCGCCAACTCAAACCCAATCGATTGGGCTGGTGACTTCGATACAATTGACCCTTATAGCTTCAACACCGGTACGCTGTCAGATTTAACCGATGCCAATGTCCTGCTCGACAATACTTCAGACGTAAATCAATATGCAATTTTCGGTGAAAGCCAACTAAAGCTCAGCGAACACTTATCATTGGTTGCAGGTTTGCGCCATGAAGACGTTCAAACCGACTATACCCGCTTTGGTCGAGATCCAATTAATCAATCGGTAGATGCTTCTACCGGTAGACTGGGCCTAGTTTTTAATGTCGCCGACTCAAGCTCACTCTATGGCCAATATTCCACTGGCGCGTCTCACCCTAGCAACAGCATCGTCACAGCCAGCGCCTCTAATCGCAAATCTGATATGATTAAAAGCGAACAGTTCGAAGTGGGTATTAAGCAGCAATTAGCAAACGACCGCCTGCAATGGAATTTGGCCATCTTTAAGATTGTTAAAAATGATTTGCTTGAAGATGACCCAGATTCGATTAATCCCGACGACGTGATTATTATAGATAAACAAACGTCTCAAGGTGTTGAAATAGGATTCGATTTCTCTGTGACTGATTCACTGACAATGAGCGGTAACGCGGTTGTTTTGAATGCAGAAATCGACACCGGCAGCACGCCAAATCTTGTGCCAGAAAAATCTGCAAACCTCGGCCTAATCTGGTCCGCCAACGACAAACTAAAGCTCCTAGCAGATGTTCGCTATGTGGGCGAGCGCTACAACTCTTCGGCATCTATTCCGTCTTATACCGTAATAGATACAACAGTGAAGTACAGTGTTAATAGCGCCCTGAATTTAAGCCTGCGTATTGACAACCTGTCTGATGAACTCTATGCCTCTGCTAGTTACTACACAGGAACGTGGTTAGTGGGAAAACCTCGGACGTTAAGCCTAACGACCGATTACCGATTCTAAGCACACAACACCCAGTAATTTGAAAGGCAGATTCACCGCTGACCACGTCATGTGAACTGCCCTTTACTAAGCAATGAATAAAATACACAAGCAATGAAAATAAAAAGACTTCTTCATCTCACCCATCGCTGGACCGGCATCGGCATGTGTTTATTAGTTGGCATGTGGTTTTTTACGGGTGTGGTAATGATGTATGTTAGCTTTCCCGAGCTGACAAATGAAGAATACTATGCTGGTTTAAGTAACATTGAACCAGGAAATATAACCGTTGGCCCTGAAACATTCTTGAAGAAATTCCCCGATAAATCATCATTGGGTCGACTCACATTGACAACGGTAGCCACGCGCCCCATTTACCTAACCAAACATAGCGATTATTCCTGGCAAGGAATGTATGCCGACAATGGCAAGCCCCTTGAAAACATCACCGCAACGCAGGCGATTGAATCAGCGCAGGTATTTTACCAAAATCAACATCCCGAGAAGGTTTACAGAGCGCAATACCAAGCACAAATAGACATGGATCAGTGGTCGCTTTCCAGCGCCCTCAATAGTCACCGACCACTGCACCTAGTGAGCATCAAAGACCGCGCTCATACCCAACTCTATATCTCATCCAAGACAGGACAAGTAGTGAGGGATACCACTCGAGCTGAGCGGATGTGGAATTGGGTTGGCTCCAATTTACACTGGTTTTACCCTCTGACTCTGCGTAAACACGGCGCTCTCTGGGCCAACACCATCATTGTTTTATCGTTGATTGGCTTGCTACTAATCATCACCGGGGCCATCGTCGGCTTACAGCTCTTGCGCTTAAAACGTCGTTATAAAAATAACGAAATCACCCCCTATAGAGGCGTATCCAAGTACCACCATATACTGGGCTTGGTAATGGTCGTTTTTCTTTTTACTTATATGTTCAGCGGACTAATGTCTATGAATCCATGGGGCCTATTTGATGCTAAGTTTAGGTTTGATGAACAAGTGCAGCGCTATGAACAAGATGGCAGTTTAAGTCAGCCGAAATGGAGCTACAACAACGTTCAGGAAATTCAAAAATTGCTGGCTAAATCTGGAGAAACCAAACAGCTCACATGGCACTGGATACGGGGAAAATCCTATCTTACGGGGCAGAGCACGCCCAATAACACTACTATTTATAGCCGCGAAAATACCAAGAAAAAATTCTTATCACGAGAAATTGAATTCGCCGTGGAAAATCTTATACCCGATGCAGAAATAGCGTCAAATCAACAACTAAATCAGTATGACGCCTACTATTATTCGCATCACAAACGCTTCCATCCTTTGCCTATATTACGCGTGAAATTTAATGATACGGAATCGACTTGGTTCCACATTGATCTAAAAACAGGTGTTGTAATAGAGCGGAAAACTCTGAAAGATCGAGTTCAACGTTGGCTATATAACGGACTACACAGCTTAGATTTCCCCATATTAATTCAACACAGACCCTTATGGGACGTAATCGTTATTAGCCTCTGTACTATTGGTTTATTTTTCTCCATCACTTCAATAGTAATAGGCTGGCGCCGTGTTAAAAAACAAGGCCGGAAAAAAGCAAATAAACCAATACCATCCAGCAGACCATCAGTGTGAATACTGACAACCCAAATCCAATTACAACTTAAGAGAGATTCAGATGTTAAAAAATATTGTTTTAGTCACCACCATGTTCATAGCCGCAATTACACTCAACACTGCCTCTGCTGAAGAATGGATTGATCTGCCATTAACGGATGGCACCTATAGTGAAGGTAAACTTAGCTATCACACCAATACGTTTGAAATACCCATAGCCGCAAATTCCGATGATGAGTTCAACATTCATGTCGAGGAAGGGGATACAATTGTTTATGCTTGGACATCCAATATAGCTGAGGCCTCACTACTATCAACCGAATTTCACGGTCACATCAAACCCAGCACTGGCCAAGCGGGCAAGGTGATGTTTTACAAAGTTCACACAGATGGCAAAGGAAGCGGCCGTATGACCGCCGCTTTTACAGGCACACATGGATGGTATCTTAAAAATGACAGCGAGAATGATATTGTCATCACACTAAATTTGGCGGGTTTTTATAGAGAAGATTAATTAGCAATGCCTTTCTTGGCATTTATTGCCCGGAAATACGATCTACGTCTAGATACTCACTATTAATCAGTTCCCCGCTGATATTAGTGAGATTAAAACCGTTAACTTTAAATACCGATAAAAATGCAGAATTTTCGTTAACGCTCAACTCCATTCTTCTTAACACATCGGACGTAATAGCAAGCTCCGACATTTCCATTAAACCAGCGTCTCGCGTACCCGTAAGAATCACCACCTGGTTATTTTCAGCCACTGAAAAACTCGCGATCAACCCATAATCAACAAAGTTACGATCATTTTCCGCAGCAATAAAATCGCTGGAATAGTGCTCACCGGTCACCGCATCAGCCAAATCGTCATAGGAATAACCGATATCGAAGCGGGAAGCCGAGAAAGTATATCTCTCCAACACACCTAGGCCACTAATATATCCAAGATAAATAACATGATTTGCGCGTAAATCCTCAGCACTAAACTCCGACATCATGGTAATCCGCGGCGCTTTCTCCGCCAGCTGAAGAATTTTCTGCACACTGGCCAAGGCGTACACACTTCCTCGCGGTAAATAAGTCAGCGCCAAATCAAAATGCTCATCGATTGAGCCTGCGCCAACGCCCTTTGTCTGCGCTTTTAATTTGTCGCGCAAATCACCTTCAGAGTTAATGTCGAACTCTCGCACCAATCGAGTCTCACCACTATCACCGGTCTCGCCAAAGATATAGTAGTCACCAACTACCACTACCACGGGCCTATCATCGGTTAGAATATTACCCCAAAAAGCTAACTGTTCATCACTGAACTGATATTTACTGTCAGCGTCTATCATCAGTAAAAAAGTCAGTATTGCACCAATCACCAGGCCAACAACTGCTAAGCCAATGGAGTGGATATTTTGACCCCAGTTTTCTTTAAGATCTAGTAACTTAGAAACAGGCTTATTCCGCTCAACAAGAAGCCGATACTCTCCCTTTGGGATAATCAATTTTATTTCATCGATACGGCCTGGCCCACTGTAATACACATCTAGCTTGCGGCGCAGGTTGTAGATATACACTCGCACTGTTGAATCTGATGCTACATCAAAACTCTCATCTTTATCGAACACCTCAAACGCTATCGACAATTCACTACAGGGAGAAGCCGTAATAGTCGTTTCAGCTAAATAATCAAGTAATTTTACATAAGCCGGCGAACGACCAAGTGCCCCTGCTCGCTTTAATCGCTCTACCGCATTTTGCATCTGCTCAAATACAGGTTGCTCAACCATTCTATTTACTTCTCAAATTAATTTGGCAATTTTAGCACAGTGAATTTTGGCGTTATAGCTCTGCTACCGCTTATCCTTCCAGGAGTCTAGGATGGCCCACGGCCTATCTAACGCGATGAGTGACAGCCGTTTTTTCAATGTATTCATATACTATTTAGTGTTCTGGAGGAAGAAGGTTTTGACGAGTATGAGGTTAGCCCGCACGGCCCAATGAGTGAGCAAAGCGGTCGGGTTTAAGAGGCCTGCCAGGCGATTATCTATATTCAGGTTTAATGCGTTTAACTTTCTCGAAAAAACTCTTTAAACTCATCTCCAGGGAGTAATTTAGTGCTGTTGGACCGCGGTCTCGACCCGATGCAAGACTTCCTGTCTAAGACCACGCCCCCCAAAAGACTACCCCACAAACACTCGAGCATTCCTAAACAAACGCAACCAAGCCCCATCCTCGTCCCACTCCTCAGGGCACCAAGAATTCGTCACAGCCCTAAACACCCGCTCAGGGTGAGGCATCATAATCGTAGCTCGGCCATCAGTACTCGTGACACTCGTAATACCCGTCGGCGAACCGTTTGGATTTGCAGGGTAGCGCTCAGTTGGCAGCACATGATTGTCCACAAAACGCAGAGCTACCTGTGAGCCTTCATTAAAGGATTGCAACGCCTGAACATTTTCAAACTCAGCCAGCCCCTCACCGTGGGCAACCGCCACCGGCATATGAGAGCCTGCCATACCCTGAAACAAAACAGAATTAGATTCCTGAACCTGCACCAGACTACTGCGCGCCTCAAACTGCTCAGATTGATTGCGAACAAAACGCGGCCAATGCTCCGCACCTGGAATTAAATCCTTCAAATTCGACATCATCTGACAGCCGTTACACACCCCTAAAGTAAAGGTATCTTCACGAGTAAAAAAGCCCTCAAACTGATCTCGAGCAATAGAATTAAACAGCACACTCTTCGCCCAGCCTTCTCCTGCGCCCAACACATCACCGTAAGAAAACCCGCCACAGGCTGCCAAGCCCTTAAACTCAGATAAATTTACCCGGCCCGCCAGGATGTCACTCATGTGAACATCAACCGCCGTAAAACCGGCACGATCAAAAGCCGCACCCATTTCAATATGCCCGTTCACACCCTGCTCGCGCAAAATAGCCACACTAGGCTTAACCCCAGAATTTATATAAGGCGCTGCAACGTCCTCGTTCTGCGAATAACTCAAATGCGCACTTAAGCCAGGGTCTTGGCTCAAAATATTATCAAACTCCTGCTGCGCACAATCAGCGTTGTCGCGCAAAGACTGAATGCGATAGCTCGTTTCAGACCACAGCACCTGCATAAAGGAACGAGCTTGATCAAAAATTATTTCGTCATTATTCTCAATGCGAATTAAATCTTCGTCATTGAGTTCGCCCAACTTCCTCACGCAAGCCTCAAGGCCCGCATTGGCAAATGCTTTAATAACCTGCTCAGTGTCTTTACGACGAGTTTGCAATACCGCACCCAACTCCTCGTTGAATAAAGCCGCTAAGGCATCGTCTTCAGACAAATGTAAATCAACACCACAGTGGCCCGCAAACGCCATCTCAGCGACCGTCGCAAACAAACCACCGTCGCCGCGATCGTGATACGCCAGCAGAGTTTCGTTTTCTAGACACTGCTGCATAGTATTAAAGAATGCTCTAAGGTCATCGGCGCTGTCTACGTTCGCGGGAGTTTCACCAAGCTGCTCGTACACCTGAGTAAGAATTGACGCGCCAAGGCGGTTCTTGCCACGGCCAAGATCAATCAATATAAGATCGGTCATGCCACAGTCTGAGCGCAATTCTGGCGTCACCGTTTTGCGGACATCTAATACAGGTGCAAACGCCGTAATTACCAGTGACATTGGCGAAGTCACAGCTTTATTTTCGCCGCCCTCTTCTTGCCATGCCGTACTCATACTCATAGAGTCTTTGCCCACGGGTATGGTAATACCCAGTGCCGGACACAGCTCCATGCCCACCGCTTCCACAGTACGATAAAGTTTTTCGTCTTCACCTTTATGGCCTGCGGCGCACATCCAGTTAGCCGACATTTTAATATCTTGCAGTGCGCCAATACGCGTGGCCGCAATATTGGTAATGGCTTCGCCTACTGCTAAGCGACCTGATGCAGGAGAGTCAAGCAAAGCAACGGGGGTGCGCTCCCCCATACTCATTGCTTCACCCGCAAAGGTGTTGTAGGCCGCGGTAGTTACCGCGCAGTCAGCCACAGGCACTTGCCACGGGCCGACAAATTGATCTCTCGCCACCATCCCAGTGATTGAGCGATCACCAATCGTGATTAAAAAGTTTTTGCTTGCTACCGTAGGATGTTTTAGTACCCGCTCGGCAACTTCATTTATATTCAGTTCAGCAGTAGAAAATTCTGATGTTAAGGCCTGGTGTTTATCCGCAGTACGGTGCATTTTCGGTGCTTTGCCAAATAATACAGACATAGGTAAATCGACAGGCATATTGTCAAAGTGTTGATCACTTAGACTCAGGTGTTTTTCTTTTGTAGCTTCACCTACCACCGCATAAGGGCAACGCTCGCGTCGACAGATAGACTCAAAACGCTCAAGGTCGGCGGGTTGTATCGCGAGAACATAACGCTCTTGTGATTCGTTACACCAAATTGCCAGAGGGCTCATACCAGGCTCGTCGTTGGGCACATTTCGCAGCTCAAATTGACCGCCACAACCGCCATCTTTCACAAGCTCGGGAAAGGCATTCGACAAACCACCAGCACCCACATCATGAATAAAGGCAATGGGGTTTTCACCGCCCAACTGCCAACATGCATCAATCACTTCCTGACAGCGACGTTCAATTTCGGGATTCTGGCGCTGCACAGATGCAAAGTCTAAATCTTCGCAAGAAGAACCTGAGGCCATTGACGAGGCCGCACCGCCGCCCAGGCCGATCTGCATCGCCGGACCACCCAGCACAATGAGTTTTGCGCCCGGAGAGAATTCTGGTTTGTCTACGTGCTCTTCACGAATGTTGCCATAACCGCCCGCAAGCATAATAGGTTTGTGATAACCGCGACGTTCGCCGTCAAAATCATTTTCAAAACTGCGGAAATAACCACACAAATTAGGACGGCCAAATTCGTTGTTAAACGCCGCGCCGCCGATGGGGCCCTCAAGCATAATCTCCAGCGGGGTAACGATGCGATTAGGTTTTCCGTAGTCGTGCTCCCAAGGCTGTTCATAGCCCGGAATTTGTAAATTAGACACAGTGAATCCCGACAAACCCACCTTTGGTTTAGAGCCACGGCCCACCGCACCTTCATCGCGAATTTCGCCACCAGAACCGGTGCCTGCACCTGGGAAAGGTGCAATCGCCGTTGGGTGATTGTGGGTTTCTACTTTCATCAGGATATGAATATTTTCCTGACTGTAGTGATAGGTTTTAGTATCAGGTTCTGGATAGAAACGCCCCGCCACACTACCGGCCATGACGGCGGCATTGTCTGAGTAGGCAGACAGTACATTTTCGCCGCCCAACTCATTGGTATTCTTAATCATTTTGAACAGCGACAATTCTTGATCCGCGCCGTCGAGTGTCCAGCTGGCATTGAAAATCTTATGTCGACAATGCTCTGAATTTGCCTGAGCAAACATCATTAATTCAACATCGTTGGGGTTGCGACCTAGCTCTGAAAAACTCGCCACTAAGTAATCAATCTCATCGTCTGCTAGCGCTAAGCCCAAACTGCTATTCGCACGAGACAAAGCTTCGCGACCGCCGCCTAATATATCAACTGGGATCAGGGGAGCGGGCGCTTGACTGGTAAATAAAATTTCTGCATCCGCGGGGTGCGAGAGCACAGTCTCTACCATGCGGTCATGCAAGATAGCGCTCACTTGAGAGGCCTGCTCGGTGCTCAGCTCACCGGAGACAAAATACACGGTGCCACGCTCTAGACGCTTGATTTTAGCCAAGCCACTATTGTGGGCAATGTCACTCGCTTTTGAGGACCAAGGAGAGATTGTGCCGGGTCGGGGCACCACCACAAATTGAGTGCCCTCACCTTCTTGGGCATCAATGCTGGGGCCATAGCTTAACAATTTGGCTAAAACCGCCTGTTCAGCCTCGCTCAGCGCGTCACTTAGGTGAGCAAAGTGCACAAACTCAACATACACATTGTTAACGGCCGGAACACTTTCTTGCAGAGTGGCCAATAATTTTTGGGTTCGAAATACGGAGAAAGCCGGAGCACCACGAAGGGTAAGCATAGCTAGATATCGCCTCAACAGTTTTGGGGGGCTGGAAAAGGCCGACATTGTACTTGAATTTGCAGGCACTGACAGCACTGATGAATCGAAAGATTAAGCTATACTTAAGCTAAGTTGTTGCAAGCCTAGTATCTATGCGCCCTCGTTAAGTTTGGAGACGAGCAGACCTTCAGCTACTACAAATTTTTTTGAAAAACAAGCTAGTGCTTGAAGCCCAAGCCATATAAAATTGCACAAATTTTGTTCAATTCAGTCTATATATAAGTGATTCCTTATAACCAAGCACTATATGTAGATTAACAAGAGAGATTGCATCATGGCCTCAACGGCAGCCCAATCAACCGCTACAGCACTGCTAAGAACAGTGTTTCGTCAGGCTATGCGCCTAGCGAGCGCGTGCGCGGTGGTGGGTTGCTCTGCGCTTCTAGTGGGAAGCCGTATGCCCTCTCAACTGGAGCAGGTACTGGCCCTAGGCGAGTTGCACATTCTCTCCCGCAATGGCTCTACAACCTATTACGAGGGTAAGTCAGGCACTACAGGGTTCGAGTACACCTTGGGCAAAGCTTTTGCCGACTCTCTGGGTGTAAAGCTGGTCATTGACGAAGAAGAAAACCTAGCAGGCATTCTCGGTAAAGTTAAAGAAGATCGGTATCAGCTCGGTGCTTCAGGCCTCACAATCACCCAGGAGCGCAGCAAGCAAGTCATGTTTGCTGAGCCCTATATGGACGTGACCCAGCAAGTTCTTTATCGTCGCGGTGAACCCCGCCCGCGATCTCCGGCAGATCTCATCGGCAAAAATATTCTCGTGATTGCGAACTCGGCACACGCCGAGCACTTACGCCAACTCAAAGTTCACTTCCCTGCCCTCAAATGGCAGGAAGAAGCTGACATTGAAATGATTGACCTGGTGGCCATGATTGACAACGGCGTCATCGATCACACTATTGTCGACTCTAACGCCTTTACGGTAAGTCGCAATATCTACCCTCGCGCCCAGGTCGCTTTTGACACTGGCGGCACACAGAAATTAGCGTGGGCTTTTGCAAAACAGAGAGATATGAGCCTGTACAAGGAGGCGCAGAAGTTTTTTGCAGAAGTGAAAAGCAATGGCCAGCTCGATGAAATCATTGAACAATATTACGGCCACACCAACGAGATGAACCAAGGTGGCGCGCTAGTTTTTGCCAATAGAATTGAAACACGGCTGCCTAAATGGGAAGCCTACATACAAGAAGTGGCCCTAGAATTTGATTTAGACTGGCAATTAATTGCGGCTATTAGCTATCAAGAGTCTCACTGGAACGCTCGAGCACGCTCGCGCACCGGCGTTCGAGGCCTCATGATGCTGACCCAAACCACCGCCAAAGAAATGGGCGTGAGCAATCGTCTCGACCCAATGCAGAGTATTTATGGCGGCACCAAATACTTCCGAAAGATTTATGATCGAATCCCCAAAGACATCACCAACCCCGATCGCACTTGGCTAGCATTGGCCTCGTACAACGTGGGCTATGGCCACATGGAAGATGCGCGAATTCTCACGGAGAAACTAGGCGGCAACCCAGACAAATGGAGCGATGTGCGGAAACACCTGCCAAAGCTGGCTAAACGGGCTTATTACCGCCAAACCAAATATGGTTATGCACGGGGCTGGGAACCGGTGAGCTATGTGCAAAACATTCGCAGTTACTACAATGTATTGGCTTGGCACGAGCAAATGAATCGACGTCAACTCGCCACTGCAGAACAACTTCTTCAGGAAGCTTCCGCGTTTAAACCCGCCAGCCACACTGAAAACGCTCTAAAAGTAGCAATAACTTTCCCCGCTACCCTGTAGGGCTCTGCCCTACATCGCTTAGTCAGCAATACTTATCTATTTTTCTTGGTTAGACTTTTCGCGTCGCTTTGCCGCACGCCGCTTTTTGAAAAACGCACTGATCATGCCACTGCATTCATCCGCCAATAATCCGGCCTGATAACTCACTTTGTGGTTAAGGTTATCCCGGTCCAAAAATTGCCCATTGCTGAGCACTACCCCAGCCTTTGGCTCTGGGGCTCCAAACACCAAGCGCGCAACGCGGCTGTGGACAATTGCCCCCGCACACATCGCACAGGGCTCGATGGTCACGTAGAGGGTGCAATCGGGTAAGCGGTAGTTGCTGAGGCGTGTGGCCGCGTCGCGCAGAGCGATGATCTCAGCGTGTGCAGTGGGGTCGCAGCCACTGATAGGCTTGTTCCAGCCACGCCCAACAATTTCCCCCTCATGCACCACCACGGCCCCTACTGGCACCTCACCTTCCGCCTCTGCGCAGCTCGCAAGCTGCAGGGCTTCACGCATGAACAGAAGATCAGTTTCAGTGTTCATTTTGGCGATACACTCGAATATAGAAATCGGCTTCAGAGGTAAATTGTGCAGAATTTTCTAGGCGCTCTTTAGCCTCGCGACTGCCCTTCCAAACAAAGGGCGTCATGGCCAACAATTGATTCACGGCCTCGTTATTGGGCAACTTGAGTTCGAATGAAATGCGCCGCTCGCTTTCACACTCAAAACCCTCGGGCACCTCGGGCAAATCATGAAGTGCGGGAGTATCGTATAAGGCCTGCTTCAGAGAAAACAAATGCCTTGGGCCTGGCACAATTAGAACGAAGGCTCCCTGTGGCCTTAATACACGTTTTAACTCATCAATTGACCCAGGTGCAAACACCCTTAGCACCAAGTCTACGCTGTTGCTAAGAACCGGCAGTTGAAAGCTGCTTGCCACGGCGAAATTTCCGCCCTGCTTCAGCGACTTGCTGGCCATGCGCACGGCATCGCGAGAAATATCCAAACCCCAGATAGACACCGCGGGCTGAGAGCGAAGAAACTGCTGCAGGTAATACCCTTCTCCGCAGCCACAATCTAATAAGGTGTCGATCTTAAGGTCTTGCAATACCTGTGATAGAGCCGAGGCTAACTCTTGGTAATAACCTGCTTCAAGAAAGGCGCGCCGATTGAGCATCATTTCGCGAGTATCACCGGGGTCGGCACTGCGTTTTTGATTGGCTAACAGCAGGTTAACGTAACCCTCTTTAGCGCAATCATAACTGTGGCCTTCACCGCAGCGCCAGGTGCGCTCGGTTTTCTCCAAGGCTTGAGAGCAAACAGGACAAGCCCACATGATTAGGTAGCGCTCACAAACGCAAAGCGAGGCTGTGTCTCGCCGTCAATTTTCACGCTTTCAGTAAACATATCAAGGGGGCGTACCCACCAACTGTAATCCCCGTATAGGCACTGATAAACCACCAGTGCCTCTTGGGTTTCGCTGTGATGAGCGACTTTTGAAACTTGGTAAAGATTACCTTTGTAGTGCCGGTAAATGCCCGGAATAAGCGCAGCAGTGTCAGACATAGTGATTTAACCCATGAATTAATTGCTGCGCAGATTAGCAAAATTGCCCCTACAAAGACATCTTTAGAGGTGAATACTACAGTGTCGCGGCTAAGCGTGTACCTTGATCAATGGCTCGCTTAGCGTCTAATTCAGAAGCTACATCCGCGCCGCCAATTAGGTGGTGAGGCTTCGCCAAACCCTCTACCAGCTCGCGCAAAGGCTCCTGACCAGCACACAGCACAATATTATCAACGTCTAGCACTTGTACTTCACCGTTAATATTGACGTGAAAACCAGCGTCGTCAATTTTCAGGTAATCGCAACCTGGCACCATGCGAACGCCCTTGTTCACCAAGCCGGCGCGGTGGATCCAACCAGTGGTTTTACCCAAGCCTTTACCAACCTTGCTGGTTTTACGCTGCAATAAATATACTTCACGTGGCGAAGGAGCCACTTCGGCCTTCACTCCTTCAATACCACTGCGAGCTTCCATAGTCATATCAACACCCCACTCCTTCATGAAGGCTTCAATATTTTGACTCGTGGCTTCGCCCGCATGAGTGAGGAATTCCGACACATCAAAACCGATGCCGCCAGCACCAATTACTGCCACCTTTTTACCGACTGGCGCACCCTTGATCACGTCTAAATAGCTCAGCACTTTAGGGCTATCAATACCGTCAATGGCAGGCGTGCGCGGCATAATGCCCGCGGCAATAATTACTTCATCAAACTCACTATCATTGAGTTCAGCCGCGCTTACACGCTGATTCAATTTCAGGTTTACGCCTGTGAGCTCAATCTGACGAGAGTAGTAACGCAGAGTTTCATAAAATTCTTCTTTACCCGGAATGCGCTTGGCGATATTGAATTGACCGCCAATTTCGCTGGCTGAATCAAACAGCGTAACGCTGTGCCCGCGCTTGGCCGCGGTAGTAGCAAATGCCAAGCCTGCAGGGCCCGCACCCACAACAGCAACATTCTTCTTCACTCCCAAAGGTTCAATAATTAACTGAGTTTCATGGCAGGCACGAGGGTTAACCAAACAGCTGGTCATCTTGCCGGCAAATACGTGATCTAAGCAGGCTTGGTTACAACCGATACAGGTATTAATTTCATCGGCGCGACCTTCGGCCGACTTTAAGACAAATTCCGAATCCGCCAAGAACGGGCGTGCCATAGACACCATATCAGCATCGCCATTGGCTAATACACTCTCTGCAACTTCTGGTGTATTAATGCGGTTGGAAGTCACTACAGGGATATTGAATTGCTCTTTGAACTTGGCGGTTACCCAAGTAAAGGCTGCACGAGGCACCTTCGTGGCAATGGTTGGAATACGCGCTTCGTGCCAGCCGATACCGGTATTAATAATGGTCGCACCGGCCTTTTCAACGGCTTTACCAAGAGTAACAACCTCTTCGTAAGATGAGCCGCCATCAACCAAATCGAGCATAGAAAGGCGGAAGATAATAATGAACTTTTCTCCCACGGCTTCGCGAACACGGCGCACAACTTCAACCGGTAAGCGCATACGATTCTCGTAACTACCTCCCCATTCATCGTCTCGCTGGTTGGTGCGTTCGGCCAGAAATTGATTTAGAAAGTAGCCTTCTGAACCCATGATTTCAACACCGTCATAACCCGCTTCTTGGGCAATAACTGAAGTGGAAATGAAATCTTGAATTTGCTGTTCAATTTCATCTTCCGTTGCAGCCAGTGGTTGAAACGGATTGATCGGCGCTTGAATCGCCGACGGCGCAATAGGCGTCTCGTTGAAGGCATAGCGACCCGTGTGCAAAATTTGCAAACAAATTTTACCGTCAGCCTCATGAACGGCATCGGTTATCACTTTGTGCCACTGGGCATCCTCCGAGTTGCGCATCATACGAGTGTGTTCATGAGTGGACGCTCGAACATTAGGACCAAAACCACCGGTAACAATAAGGCCAACACCGCCACGGGCACGCTCAGCGAAAAACTCTGCCATACGTACATTGCCGTCGGGCGTCTCTTCCAAGCCGGTGTGCATGGACCCCATCAACACTCGGTTTTTAAGGCTTGTAAAACCTAGGTCTAAGGGGGCCAACATATTTGGGTATAAGTCTGACATAACACTCTCCACACGAGGTAAAAATAGTAGTTGGTTTAATTATTTGCTTTCAATTGGGGCATTAAACGACCAAAGATCGTCATAAACCGCTTCACGCTTTTCCATTTTTGCTGTCATCGCTTCTGCCACATCTTGAGTCTGCAGCATGCCTGATTGCCAAGTCGCCATGTAGTCTAAACTGTCGGCGACACTGTGATCACGGGTATAGTTTAGTTGCTGCTTAGTGCCGGCAACGGCCAAGGGGGAATTGGCGGCAATTTGTGCCGCAATTCCCATTACAGCCGCTAACATTTCAGCCTGGTTTTTATAAACGTGATTCACCAGACCACAAGCTTTCGCTTCATCGGCCAGCATGTTGCGAGAAGTGTAGGCAAGCTCACGGACCAAGCCGTGAGAGATCAGATGAGGAAGGCGCTGTAAAGTACCTACATCCGCTGTCATGCCAATAGTGGTTTCTTTGATGTTGAAAAAGCTGTCGGCTGTGCAATATCGGCTACAGCAGGCCGAAACCATATCTATAGCACCACCTATACAACCGCCGTGAATAGCGACTAGCACAGGCATACGAACCTCTTCCAAGGCGTTAAAGCTGTCCTGCAACTCCAGCACAGTACGGCGTGTCTGTTCGTTTCGACGAGCGGCTTCAAGCCCCGCAGTACTGCCCATATTGGCAAATACGCTAAGGTCCATGCCTGCTGAGAAATGTTTGCCAGTGGAGGAAATAACGATCACCCGGGCGGCCGCGGCACGGTCCAAGGCGCGGGCAATTTTAGGGAGTTCACGCCAAAAGGCCGCATTCATGCTGTTGAGCGCTTCTGGGCGACTCAGTGTAATGTGGGCAATATGGTTCTCAATCGATACCTCAAAAGCCTCTAAATTCTGCAGTTCTGGCATTACATTGTCGCTCATGATGGGGCGGCTCCGTGATAAGTCATAGCAAAGGGGCTGCGGATGAGCCAAAAACCGGCTCTCTGCAACTAGACGGCGTCAAGATTACCAGCTATTTTGACACTGTCAAGATTGATTGGTAGATTGAACGCCTAACACAGCCAGCCACCAGCAAAGGAAAGCCCTCTCCAACATGCCCCCAGCCTCTAAAAAAACTGCATACCACCACGGAGATCTGCGGGAATCGCTACTTTCGGCCGCAAGCCGTATTATTCGTGAAACCGGCATAGAAGGTTTATCACTGAGAAAACTGGCAGAACAAGTGGGGGTCTCCCGAACGGCGCCCTATCATCACTTCAAAGACAAAAATGCCCTACTGTGTGCGATTGCTGAGGGGGGTTTTTTGCAGATACAAAGCCATATCGCCACTCTATTGGCGGACGACCTGCACACGGGCAGCATCACAAATAAAACCCAGGCCTATCGCAGCTATATTCGTGGATATATTGATTTCGCCGCCGAAAACCCTGAGGTCTACGATCTGATGTTTGGTCGTACTATTTGGAAACATGCTCAGGTAACAGAGGAGTTGCGAAAAACGGCTTACGATACTTTTCAACGGGATTTACAAATCGTCAAAGCCTTGCAAAAAGACAAGATTCTACCGCCCGAGGAAGACAGCCTGCGCTTCGCACAAGTTGTCTGGGGTACGCTTCACGGCATTGCTCGACTCGTTATTGACGGTGTCTATGCTGACACCAGCCATATTGAAGAAATGTGCGAGTGCGCGGCTAACTTATTTATTCAGTCAGACACACAAGAGCCTAGCACTCTATAGTCTAAGTGGCACTTACTCGGGTAAGTACACTTGCATCCGTGTGTTCGAAGTCTTTGCCATAAATGTGCAAGGACATCACTTCGGAATAACTCAACTGGTTTCCTTTCACGCTCATGCGCATGTGAAAGGCCTTGGTTTTCGCTTTTTCAAGCATGAAAGGTGATTGCACAATACCAAAAGTTTCACTGCCACTCTGGGCTTTCACGTCGAATATCGTTTCACCATCTTGCTCCACAACACCACCACCAGCCAAAACACAAACCGCCCGAGGAATGCTTAATGAGTGCATAAGTAAACCCGTTGCAGGTTCAAAGATCCAATGCCCAACTTGTTCGTGGAAAACTAATCCACTATCACTTTTTCGCACAACATGATGATAGCGCACAGAAACCAATTCCTGTTCCTCTGCATTTTCAGCAGAACCGGCGACTTCAAAACTGAGCTCATCTGTAAAGTGGGTTTGATCGGGCTTCGCGTCAGCATCAGGTGCTACATCTAGGCCTTTATCACCCACCCAGCCCCCTACCAACTGAGCCAAAGGGCCGTAATCAATACCATCTATCATATTCGTGACTCCTACCTTTGCGATCAATTTGACGCGGCGTTCTGCTGAGGTCTTGGCAAGAATAAATCTTCGTAGAGCGTTAGACCTTTGGCCGCTAAAAACGCTTTCAGCTCACCGCTGTCCTGTAATTTCCTCAGAGCTTGAGCATAGCCATTAGCGAGTTTCTTTGCCACTTCCGGTGCGCGCTGCTTATGAGATGCGCACATAAACACCTCTAGAAACCCAGCCTTAAACACCTCTTTCGTTTCGATATTTAACTCTCTCGATAAACTTTGTGTTATCACAAAATCTGCCAGCACCATATCAATGCGCTCGCCCCGGAGCATTTTAAATAGTGAAGAGACATTATTGGCTGGTTTAAAATTTGGTCTATTAATAAAAGGGTCTATACCCTTATCCAAGCTGCGAAAATAACCAATACTGTATTTATTAAGATCGGAAGCGCTTAGTTCATCCGGAATTTCGTCATTATTGACTAATTTACTAATGATTAAAGGTAAACCCAAGTGTGCTCCATCTGCACAGGTAAAATTAGGATCTTCAGGAGTTAAGAACTTTCCGTTGAATCGAAAAATCGGACCCACATCAATCAAACCTTGATTCAAACTGCGCACAAGGCGAGGGTAATTATAATTTGAAATTTGAGCCTCGAAGCCCACCTCTCGAAAAACCATATGGGGTAATTCTGTCTCAAAATAATAATCGCGACGACCTAACTTATCGGCCACCCGACTGAGAATTCCCACTTTAAGATTTTCTCGCGAAACCGACAAACCATTATTATCATATGGCTCAGCAAAACACACTGACACATTAGTGCACATCAACAGCGCAATAAGAGCCCACTGAAAACGCTCGTTTATTCTCTGCATATTTCTGCCATAACACCGCCAAGCAAGGCACTTAAGTCCATAGGATCCAATTCGATCTCCAAACCTCGACGACCAGCACTCACATAAATCGTGGAAAATGCCTTCGCCGACTCATCAATAATAGATTTAAGTCGCTTCTTTTGCCCAAGAGGACTCACACCTCCAAGAACATAACCCGTTGAACGCTCTACGTCAGCTGGGCTTGCCATTGCGGCCTTTTTTGCTCCAGCGGCTTTAGCCATAAGCTTCATATTCAACATGGCCGCCACGGGAATAATACCCACAGCCAAAGTCTTATTATCTAGGTTTACCACTAAGGTTTTATACACTTGGGCACAGGGCACCCCCATCTTTTCAGCTGCCTCAAGACCATAGGATTCACTGGAAGCCTCGTGGGTGTATTCATGCACTCGGTGGCTTACGCCACTTTTTTTCACGACATTAATTCCCGGAGTCATCCCTACCTTCGTTAACCACTGATTTAAGACCTCACCATTTTCATAGATTACTGCTAATATTCAGCCACTAATATATCACACGAGCCCAGATAAAATGAGCAAGGCCCTTCCCAAAATCAGCATCGTCTTCGTCGCGGTCATCATCGGTGCATTCGCCCTAGGTCCCCGAGTCGACATAAATACCCAGATAGAGACCTTTACCCTGCCAGCAGACCTAGATCACTATCTGGCAGAATCTGAACAAAAACATACCGACATCATTGCGAATACCGAAAAACACATACAGTGGGCACACGCCGACAAGCGCCCCACCAAAACCGTAATTGTCTACTTACATGGGTTCTCGGCTAGCCGCCAAGAAATTTCTCCCGTCAGTGAAAACCTTGCCCGCAAACTCGGCGCTAACCTTTACCTAGCTCGACTCACTGGTCACGGTCGCGGCAGCGCCCCGATGGGCGACGCTACCGTAAACAGCTGGGTCAATGACGCCACAGAAGCCATGGCCATTGGCCGAAAGCTTGGCGAAAGAGTGGTGCTTATTGGCACCTCAACCGGCGGCACCTTAGCCACCTGGGCCGCCGCTCAGCAAAATGACACCGCCCCAGACGCTCTAATTCTGGTTTCCCCCAATTTCAAGCCAGTAGGTTTTGGCGCCTGGATGCTGACCATGCCGTGGGGATTGGAAATTGCCGAACTCGTCTTTGGTCCCGAACGCAACTTCGAATCGAGCAAAGCTTCTGGGCCTAGCTATTGGACAAAACGCTACCCAACCTCGGCAATCACCGTAATGATGGGTCTTGTAGATCTAGTAAACGCCACCGACCTGTCAACAATTCAAGTGCCGGTATTAACCCTCTACTCACCCAATGACGGAGTAGTGAGCGCAGAGGCGACAGAGAGTGCACTGGCTCGTTTTGGCAGTAAAATAAATGAACACTTACAAATACTCGACGCCCTAGATCAACATGTAATTTCCGGGGACATAAGGTCGCCCAACACCACCGCAAGAGTCACTGAGGCGGCACAAGTATTTATCACAAAGGTTTTAAAATAAATCAGAGCGGAGGCACATCTCTGCAAATTTTTCTGGGCTTTTGTAAAAAACAAAAGCCTCAATTCTCGTGCTTACGCCAAAATATTACACCGCTCGTAAATACCAGGCGTAATCTACGTCGCTAACCTCGGCGTAAAACTGATCACACTCACTTCGACGAATTCGTTCATACAAACGGCAATACTCTTCTCCAAAATACTGCGGCAAAACCTTGCCCAACTTAAAACAGTCCAGTGATTGGTCCCAACGATATGGCACCGTTACCGTTTCGTCTTCGAACAATTCACCCGCACGAATCATCTCGCCATGGGGTGCACATTTTTCAGCCATGCCGTAATGCATGCCCGCCAAGACTGCCGCTAATACCAGATAGGGATTGGCATCCGCACCCGCTACCCGGTGTTCAATACGCAAATTTTTATCATCACACGCAGGAATCCGCAAAGCTACGCAACGATGGTTGTGACCCCAGTTTGGGGTTAATGGAACATAGTTCCCTGGCTGAATCCGGCGATAGGAATTTGCATTGGGTGCAAATATCGCCATGCACTCGGACATGGTGTCAGCAAGACCTCCAATCGCATATCGAAAAACCTCTGAGATCGGAGGATTGCCAGCATCGTCGGCATCGGAGAGAAATATATTTCTATTCTGGCCATCGTACACACTAATATGCATATGCAATCCGTTACCGGCAGAGTCAACGAAGGGTTTCGCCATAAAACAGGCTGTCATACCAAACTGGCGCGCGACCCCTTTTATTACACGTTTCAAAAGCACCGCATGATCACAGGCAAGCAATGGGTCATTGACATGATGAAGGTTAATTTCGTATTGCCCCGGTGCGAACTCCGTATGCACCGTAGTAGCAGGAATATTTTGCAATTCACAGGCCTCACGCACAGCCTCCAAAAAATCGTCGTTGTCCCACAACTCCTCTGGCATTGCATATTGCACGCCCGGCTGGGGCTGGGTGGTGCCCGGTACACGGCTAAGTTTCACCTGTGGCCGCGCAGGGTTTTCTGACGCTTCCACTAAATAAAATTCAAGTTCGCAAGCTATGGTAGGAAAAAGATCATCACTCCGAAAGCGTTGCACCACTTGATTCAATATTTGCCGGCAATCCCACATATGAGGCTCACCCTCTAAATCAAACCAGGTTGCAAGAACCTGTGCTGTCTCAGACTTTAGCCACGGCACCAAGGCCACACTATTTTTTACCGGGTGCATAATTTTATCAGGGTCACCATCGTGGTGACCTATACCTATAGCCTCCGACAGCGCCCCTAGGGTATTAAGTAAAGGAATACTGCCGGGCGCCTGTACGCCTTTACTGAAAAATGTTTCAAACTCGACCCGAGGAATACGTTTGCCACGCAATACGCCCGCCATATCTGGAGCTATAATCTCAAGTGTTTTCACCTCTGGATTTTCTGCTAAGAAATTCTGTAACTCTTCAATGGTAGCGGTCAAATTATCACTCATATTAGTTCCTTTACTCTCGCAGAGCAGATACGTTTTAAAAATTTAGCAATTGCCGGCAGGTGTAATACGACGACGTGCTGGATCAAACGTTGGCTTGTCTGATACTCGACATGGAGCCAATACCCGAGTCCACTCCAGCTCTCGCTGATAATATATCTCGGCAAACAATGAATCGGACTCTTTGCCCCAAGGCATATCCAAACATGCAAATGCCACATTGGATTTTGCCGTTGGGCACCAGGCCGCTGACGTTACGGTGCCCACTTTGTCGCCGTTTTTGTTGAATATAAACGAATTATTTGCCGGCTTATTGCCATCGACATCCAGCTTAGCAAAGCGAAACCGCGAGCCTTCTGTCTGTTCCTTGATGAGCGCCTTACGACCATTAAACACAGGCTTGCTCAAGTCTACCAACCACCCCAAACCTAATTCATAAGGCGATCGGGTACGACCCGGACGAATCACCACCTCGGCCGGCATAAAATCAACACCCGCTTGAACAAACCCCGCTTCAATTCGAGCAATGTCTAGTGCATCAGCTCCCATAGGATGAATCATGTAGTCTTTTCCGGCCGCCATAAGCTGATTCCACAGGGGCATAGCCTTATCATTGCTTGTCCACAACTCATAACCTAAGTCGCCCGTGAAGCCGGTACGAGAAACCACCAACTCAGCACCCTCGAATGGAAAGCGAGCAATGCCAAAGGGTTTAAGGTTTTCTATCCCCTCCAATCCCATTGCCCGCAAAATGGAACAGGAGGTTGGGCCCTGCAACGACAGCGCGGCCACCTCTGCAGTTTCATCGGTAATTTCAACATCGAAGCCCATTGCCGACCAGCGCATCCAATCTAAGCAGCGCTCCTGCGAACACAGGCGCCATACATTTTCTTGCAAATGGAAAAGCGTGCCATCGTCCATCACCTGACCATCATCATTACACCAAACGGCATAAGCCACCCGGCCCACTGCGACCTTACTCATATTGCGAGTCACTAAGCGATTTAGGTAGTCGGTGGCATCATTGCCCTCAATCTTATATTTCGTCATGGGCGTTAAATCAAACAGAGCGGCACTTGAGCGAATGGCAAAATACTCAAATTCCACTTCCGTGAAACTGTGTGGCGTGGTGTAACCCTTCCAGTCAAACCAGTGATTGGTTTTACAGGCCTTAGCCACGCCTTCATGAAATGGCGTTTCCAAAACCTGCGCTTCAATGTGTGGCTCAGAAGATAAATTGGTATCCACATACCCTAATTGGTTCTTGTCAGTAATCATGCCGCAGCCCCTCTCTTCATCACTTCCTTAGCGGCATTACGCCCCGCCAACCCCATGACGTTACCACCCGGATGTGCCCCTGCACCACAGAGATACAAACCGTCAATTGGCGTAGCGTATTGGTTAGAACCATAGGCTCCGCGCATCATCAAGATTTGGTCAAAACTAATTTCACCGTGATGCCAATGGCCGCCGGTCATATAAAATTCACGCTCGACATCCAGAGGACTTAACAGCTCGGAAGTGATGATTTTCGCCTTAATGCCCGGTGAATATTGCTCGAGCAAATCAATCACGATGGCTTTGAACCGGTCTTTCTCATTTTCCCACCCCGCTTTCAAGCTGTAGGGGGCGTACTGCACCACCGCCGACAACACGTGTTTACCGTCTGGCGCTAAGCTTGTGTCGTGCACCGAAGGAATAATAATTTCCAATATGGGTGCTTCACACAGCTCGCCGTATTTGCTTGGGTTAAATGCGCGCTCGACATAATCCATGTCGGGCGCAATCACTAGGCGCTGCCCAATATCACTGGCACTCACCCCTACAAACTCAGGCAGACCATCTAAGGCTAAGTGCAGTTTGGCAACATTGCCTTGCATGCGAATATTCTCAACACGTCGAGAGAAATCGGTTTCGATATTGCGAATACCGACCAATTTTTGAAAAGTATTTTTGGGATCAGCATTGGAAATTACAATGCCCGCCTCTAGTACTTCACCGCCCTGCAAGGTAACCCCTGTGGTGCGGCCAGATTCCGTATTGATACTGACCACCGCACTATTGCTGCGTAGCTCTACGCCCATCGACTTAGCTGAGTTTGCCATAGCTAAACCAACTGCGCCCATACCACCTTCCGGCAGCGAGGGTCCGCGGTAACCCCAAAGATCACCCAGACGGCGATAGAGATAACCCAACACCGTATTTGGTGAGCGTGGCGCCATGTGCGAGCCTAACAACCCGTCTAGAGACAAGGCGCCTTTTAATAACTCGCTGTCAAAGCGTTCATGTAAAACATCGTAGACATTAATCAGACCTACACGCATAAGTTCGCGCATGTCTTCACGGCCAAGCATTCTCATACCCAAGCCGAGCTTCAGCAAATTAATTCGGTCGTGCCAGTCCCCTTCTACCAACTTAGGTGGTCGATTACGAAAAGCCGAGGCCAGTAATTTTGAAAAACGCAGCATCGTTTTGTGGAAATCTTTCATGGCGGCCTGATCTTTCGCCGTAATATCACCACCGCTGATAGCGTCGCCATGAATGCTTATATGCTCGCCATCTTCCGCCAGTGCAATTGTTTTCAAATCTTTTGCGGCGAATTTTAGGCCGTGCTCATCCAAGCGCATATCTTTACGCACTTCGGGGTTCAGCATTGTCAACAAATGAGCGCCCGCTGAGATCTTAAAACCCGGCGCAATTTCTCGAGTTTTTGCAGCGCCACCAAAATGATTTTCCGCCTCCAATACCAGTACTTTGCGGCCGTCTCGCGCCAAGTAAGTGGCGCAAACTAAACCATTGTGACCGCCACCTACCACTATCACGTCATATTGATTAGTCATCGGCATAACCTCCCGGAACCGTGTTGGGTCTTTTTAGGTCCATCAAAATCTCACGGGCTGCATTGGCCCCCGGTGCCGCCATAACGCCGCCGCCAGGATGATTGCCAGAACCACACATATACATACCTTTCATGGGGCCGCGATACTGGGCGTAACCAGGAAAAGGCCGATTGAATAACAATTGGTCCATGGTCAGTTCGCCTTGAAAAATGTTGCCCTCTGTGAGACCAACCTCATTTTCAATTTCGCGAGGTGTGCGCACTTCCGCGTGTAAAATCTTACTGCGTAAGTCGGGACTGAACTTGCACATCTGATCAATCACGGTTTCGCCGAAGGCCTCTTGATCTGCGTCCGTCCAGTCCCCCGTAGCCAGCTTAGGCGGGCAATACTGAACAAACACAGTCATCATGTGCTTGCCTGGCGGCGCCATAGTTGGGTCAACTTGAGTGGGAATCAACATGTCCACATAAGGGTCTTGTGACCAGGTGCCGCTTTTCCAATCATCGTAAGCGCGCTCCATACGATCCAAAGAATCGATAAAATGGAAATCGCCCTTCATTAAATCACTGTCTTTATCTACGCCGTGGAAAGTGGGCAAGCCATCAAGTGCAATATTCACCTTGCCTGAAGAGCCACGAATTTTGAAACCCTGAGCTTTCTTAATGACGTCTTTTGGCAAGTCTTTTTTATCGATGATATCTAAAAAGGTGCGTTTTGGGTCAAGATTCGATACCACAATATCGGCGCGGATTTCGTCGCCGTTTGCCAGCGCAACACCCTGTACCGCATTGTCTTTCACAATCACCTGACGCACATCCGCATCAGTGATAATTTCGCCGCCATAGCTCTGTAGAGACGCGGCCAGTGCGCTAGCCACAGAACCCATGCCGCCGCGGGTAAAACCCCAGGCGCCCACGCTGCCGTCCACATCCCCCATAAGGTGATGCAACAAGACATAAGCTGTGCCCGGCGAATACACGCCGAGAGAGGTGCCGATTATTCCGCCACCGGCAAAATGACACTTGATGACATCCGTTTCAAAATATTGGTCCAGGTAATCACCGATACTCATTGTCCAAAAACGGAGTGTGTCGTGAAGGTCTTTCTCTCCAAGCTTATGGAAGCTCTGCAACAAGTAGATTAATTCCGAAATATCCCGAAACTTGAAGGAGGTGGGGTCCGCAGGCGTGCGCAATAAGAAGGGACGAATCAAGCGAGTTTGCTTCATTAGATCAGCGGAAAAACGCTCATAAGCATTCGCGTCTCGCTTAGAAAAACGCGCCATCTCACGATATTGTCGCTCATGATCATAGTGATTACCGTAGTAATCACCGTTGCTTTGGTAAGTGATACCGCCACCGTAGGGCACCACCTGCAAACCGTGTTTAGACAGCTCCAAATCACGATGAATTTCCGGCCGCAACAAGCTGCAGACATAAGAACAATTGGTGTAATTCCAACCCTCGTGCAACTGCCGGGTCACTGTTGCACCGCCGATATAAGAATTTCGCTCGAGAATAGCAACCTTCATTCCCGACTTCGCAAGGTAGGCCGCGTTTGTTAGGCCATTGTGGCCCGCGCCTACAACAATAGCGTCATACTTTTTCACCGCATTACTCCACTGGTTAATGTGTGGCTCGCCAAAACAGACCCTACAAGCGTAGCCGCTATCCACAGACAGGCTCAGCCCACAAGCGGGAATCATGGCAGAGATAACCGAAGGTGTCTACGGTTTTATGAATGAATAATCATTCATAAAATTTGCCAAACAGGCCTCTCTACATTAAGCTAAGCCCGCAGCAAACAAGCCCTAAAGGAAGCATAGGCAATGGGAAGAAACACTGAAAAAGACACCGAAAGCCTCGTGAATTCGAAACGTTCGGCATCCAAAGAAATGCGCCGAGCTCAACTCATCAAGGCCACAATTAAATGCGTTGCCCAAAAAGGCCTATCTAGCATCACCATGGCCGATATCACTAAAGAAGCCGGCTTGAGTCTCGGCATCGTCAACCTCCACTTCCAAAGCAAAGACAAACTTCTCGTAGAAACCCTTCGCTATATGTCTGAAGAATATGGAGAAAGCGTACACAGAGCCCTAGCCACAGAGGGCGGCCCTGCCGCTAAACTTACAGCCCTAATGGAAATGGACTTCAGCGCAAAGGTTTGCCAACGCAATAAACTTGCCGTTTGGTTTGCATTTTGGGGAGAATCTAAATCAAGACCGATCTATCAAAGCCTGTGCGCCAAAATTGATGAGGATGCCAACGCCTCCGTTCACACACTGTTCCAGCAGCTCGACAAAGACGGCGACTACCAACACATTGACCCAGACAACTTCGCCAGTGTATGGAACGCGCTAACGGAAGGCTTATGGCTAGATATATTAATCAGCCCAAATGAAATGACTAGAGAAAAAGCAAAAGCCATATGCCAAGGCTATTTAGCCAGTATTTTCCCTCGGCATTTCGAGCGCCCAAGAAAAACAAAAAACTGATGGGAAGAAAAAACGAAGATAGGCTTGGCAGCGCTTTACTGGCCATTGCCAAGCTAAAAACTTACAGCCAACGACCAGCACTCTTTGGCAATTCATAGCGCGCCTATTGAAGTATTAGTAATGCGGCGGAGGTTCGTTACCCACCTTCCCTGTTGGTTGATCTATCACCTGAGACATCTCCTCAAGCTTCTTCGCTAAACTTTGCACCTGTACTTGTAAGCTCTGAATATACAAGTCTTGTTCTGTCACCACCTCATTGAGTTGCTGCAAGGTGCCCTCTTGATAAGACACCCGCGTTTCGAGCTCAATTAAACGCTCGTCAAGCTCACTGCCTTCACTGCTCACATCACTCATACAACAACCTTAAACCTGACATTACACATTATTTACAGCTTGATAGACTCGCGTACCAAGCACTGATATTAACAATTTCAGCATCACTTAAACCCTTTGCCAACACAGACATCTGCGGGTCTGTGCGGCTGCCATCACGGAAGGCTCGCAGCTGCTTTGCCAAGTACTGCGCCGATTGCCCCGCTAAAGAGGGGTAAGATTCTACCCGCGCGATACCCTTTGGCCCATGGCAACTACCACAAACGCGGGCACTTTTTTTACCATCGCTCAAGGCATCAGCATCGGCCGTCGCTTCACTGACGAAGACGCCAGCGGCACATAAGATTACAAACAAACTAAGCTGAGCCAACACTACAACTTTCTCCCACAATGCTTACAGAATTCGGCGTCCTGATCGTGCCCAGAACGCTCACAGGCCCGGCACATACGCGTGGCTTTGCCACGCATCATTTCCTGCGCCAGCTCTGCGGTAAGAATACCCGTTGGAACAGCAATTATGGAGTAGCCGGTCAGCATCGCAATAGCGGCAATCACCTGCCCCAGCGGTGTTTGCGGTGTGATGTCCCCGTAACCCACCGTAGTAATCGTGACGATAGTCCAGTAGATACTCTTGGGGATGCTAGAAAAACCGTTCTCTGGCCCTTCAACGATATACATCAAAGAACCAAAAATGGCACTCAACACCAGTACACAGGTGAAAAATATCAAAATTTTGCGCCGCGACTGTAACATGGCGCGTATCAATATATTCATTTCACTCAAATAGCGCACTAGTTTCAAGATGCGGAAAATGCGCAATACGCGCAACAAACGAATCACCAACAGGAAGCCGATATTAGGGAATATCAACATTAAATAAGTGGGTAGAATTGAGAACAAATCAACGATGCCGTAAAAACTGCGGATATAACGCCCAGGACTTGGCGAGCAGTAAACTCGAGTCAGGTACTCCAGCGTAAACAGTGCCGTAAATACCCATTCGACGGTCAGCAGCAAGGAGTGGTACTCGAGCGACAACCAACCCACGGAATCGACCATAACAGCCAGCACACTCGCGAGAATGGCGTAGATTAAAACAAGATCAAACAGTCTGCCCGCCGGGGTCTCTGTACCAAAGATCACCTCGTACAGGGTCTGCTTAAAATCTTTTTTGCCCGATTTACCAGGCTCAGTGTCGCCCATGGATGCCCCAAACCTACATTTATTGATATGCTGCGTAACATAAACAATGCCCCTTGCGTGCGCAAGCCCACTGAGCGGCCCCAACCTTAGGAATTACTGTGACTGTACTGCTAAAACCCCTTCGCTGCCCTCACTGTGGAGACGCTGTAACCAAACCCCTACTGAAAGAAAAGGGCCACTTGCGCGATTTTCTGAAAAGCAAAGTGTTTCCCTGCCCTCATTGCGAAGGCCAGCTGCTTTACCCTGAGCAGGCTGACACTACCCTGTCGGCAGGAATATTTGTAGCGGTTATTCTTGCGCCACTGTTTCACTATTGGGGAGTTGAGTTTATTACGCCGGCGCAAACATTTTTACTGGGCACAATAATTACCGTAATCGGCGTATTTACTCAGAAACTGGAGATTCCCGATGAGCAAGAATAGCCGCTTAGTGTACTCCACGGATCAAGGCCGAGTTAAAACACCAGACGTCCCCGCTCAAACGGTCGTGCCCAGCGATGGCATAGTACGAATTAAGCGCGAGACAAAGGGCCGAAAGGGTAAAGGGGTTTCCCTTATTACCGGCCTACCGCTGACAGAGCCGGAACTAAAAGTGCTCGCAAAATCACTTAAGCAACTGTGCGGCACCGGTGGCGCTGTAAAAGACGGGGTTATTGAAATTCAAGGTGACCATCGCGAAGTACTCAAAACGGCGCTTGAAAAACAGGCTTACACCGTTAAATTGGCCGGAGGGTGATAATGGAGGTCACCGACAGCCACCGACTTTTGGAACTGGTGCAGCAACGCATGCCCTTTGGCAAATATCAGGGCGTCATCATGGCTGATCTGCCTGAAAATTACCTGATTTGGTTCTACCAGCAGGGCTTTCCCCAGGGCAAGTTGGGCGAGCAATTGGGCTTGCTGTATCAAATCAAACTCAATGGCTTAGAAGACTTACTCACACCACTCCGAGCAGGCCGCTAAGCCCCGAAATAAACGCCAACAATTGGTCCACATCTTGCAATATTCACCTTGAGATTCCCTGAGTGTCAGAAACTCGGCACCCTGTTTGCGAAAAGAAAGGTAAGACTATGGACCAAAATACCCTGTGGCAGCTTGTAGACACCTCAGTCAAAGTAGGCATTGGCGCGCTAATTGCGGGCATCTCCGCTTGGCTAATGGCCCGGAGAAACAACTATGGCGCCGGCGCATCGGAAAATGTTCGTGTCACGAAGCGCATAGCCACTCTGGAATCGGTGTCGGCTGAAATTGGTAATATCACCCACATATTTGCTAAGTATTCAGCGCTGGCCATTGAATCGGTACGTTTTGGCAATCGTTGGCCCCAGGCTCGCAAGCAGGAGCTAGACAATGTGAATTTGGAGCTGGTTGCTGAATTTAAGAAATTAGCCGACGCAGAGTCTAAATTATTGATGCTGGGAGAAAAGAGCTTGGAGAGAACCCTGCGCCTCTACGCGGCAAAAATTTCTCACTTCAGAAAGCAGGTGTATGTAGGTAGAAAGGATATTAGCAGCCAAGAGATTGCGGATATTAAGCAGGACATTAACAAGCTACGCGAGCAGTTTTACGATATTTTGAGTAAGAAATACGATCGATTACTGACGGAAGCCTAACGCTATCGAGCAAATTTAGGTCCCCGAATCGAATACTTCGAGAGAACCAGTAAACCGCCAAATTCCCGCCTTGCGGAAATTTGGCAATACAGCAAAGTGCTGAGGTCTTATTTAATCTTATGCCTCTTTAGAGGACTCGATCTCAGGCTCTTCAGAAGATTCCTCTACAACAACTTCCGCTTCCTCAGCCGCGCTGACTACCTCAGCTTCTGGCGCATCTTCAATAACAACTTCGGGCCACGATTGAAACGGGAAAGGTTTTTCTTCTGTGCCGTAACTCAAGAAGCAAACAATTTCATAAATAAACTGAGATAGGCTAGCCGCCAAACCTCTTACATTTGCATTAGGCGAGCCCGTAATGAGGGCCGACAAAGCCTGCACAACCACCACCAACCACAGCACAACAGTGCTCACCTGAAATATGATGGCAAACAAAACCATGTAAACAATTCTCAGCCATTGATTAGTGTTTTTTAGGTTATTGGATATGTCGTTAGTTTCCATTTTCCGCTCCGTTGGTGGTGATTTTTCGGCCTAAGTGCCGAGGGGATATCCTTCTGATCAAATCTGGCGAATAGAAGTCTACCTACTATATAGCATTGTTCCGTGTATCGGCCAAATTTAAGCGATTTCAAGCGCCGATTACCAGCCTCAACAAGCATTCCTAGCTAGCAACCCGCCCCACGCTGTGGGACAATCTTGGCCGAAATGATAAAAACGAAAGAGACCAAGCCTCCCCTATCGGGGTACAAGGAATCGTATAATGCTCAACCTCCGGCCATTATTGACTGGTATCGTTACCACAAACTTATTTTTTGCGCTTTCTGCTTCAGCTCAGACTGAGCTCTCTGGGGATTACGTAGGCCTAGATTACCCCATGATCAGCGCCCATGGGTTTGGTGAAGCCAAATATTACTCTGAAGCCTTAAGCGGCAAAAAGGACGTCAGCTCAGGCCAGCAGGGCTTGCATCTTATGGCGGCCTTAAGCGATCGAATTTCAGGCTTTGCCGAATTCAGCTTAACCTTCAAAGAATCGGATGTGCACACGGACGTTGAACGAATGATTGTTCGTTATGATTTCTCCGATTACTTAAAGTTGTCACTGGGTCGTTACCACACTCCCATTGGCTTCTGGAATGCAACCTACCACCATGGAGCGTGGCTGCAAACGACCATCGACCGCCCCACTCTGATGAAATTTGGCAGCCAGATAGTACCCATACACTTTGAGGGTATTCTCGCGGAAGGCAGCCTGCCCATAAACGATTTCAACTTGGGCTACAGGGTCGGCACCGGAACAGGGATTCACAACAACATTACGGTTGACGACAATGCCGGTCATCACGGCGAAACAGACGGCGACAACGCCTTCACTTTACAACTGTACACTCGGCCCAGTTTCATCCCAGGTTTTGAATATGGCCTTAGCTACTACACCGATACCGTTAATATTGAAAGTGAAGCGGATCATGAAAGCGATCATGAGGAAGAGCACGTCGATGAGCATGCAGAGGATCTTGAGCTAGACTTCCACGGAATCGATCGTGATATTAAACAAAAAACTGCGGCTATTCACTTTGCACTAGAGCAAGATTCTATTGAGATCATTTCAGAGCTTGTCTACTGGGAGCACGAGTATGACATCGGCCCTAAAATCACCAACTATGGCAGCGGATTTTATATTCAGGCCGCTCACCAAATGGAGGGGCGCCTTGAAGCATTTAAACCCTACGTCCGTTTAGACAAGATCAAGGCCGACCACGACGACATTCTTTTTGCAAAAGACCAGTCGTTCGAAAGCGTCACCCTGGGTGTGCGTTACGATTTCACTCACAGCGCAGCATTGAAAGTTGAATATCGCAACGAACAATCGGGTGATAAAGAGCGATTAAACAGCCTAGTGCTGCAGCTCAGCATCGTCTTACCCAATGTCTTTTCTTTCTAATAGAATACCGGAAATTTTTGTTATGCCAAGATTATTCAACGCCAACGCCCCCCTACTCAAACGGCTAATCATTAGCCTGCTTCTGACGCTGCCGTGTATTGGTAACGCACAAGCAAAAGAAGTACTCGCGGTTATTGTTCATCCCGACACATCGGTTGACGGCCTAACAGAAGAGCAGGTCAGCAGAATTTTTCGCGCCGAGCAACAGTTTTGGCCAGACAGAACCCGCATCACCCTGCTTATCAGGGCACCTGTATCACAGGGGCGCACCATGGCACTGCAGAGAATTTATCAAATGTCTGAGCAGGGCTTTAGAAAATACTGGATATCAAAAATGTTTAAAGCTGAAGTAGCCTCCGGCCCACGTGTAATGTACAGCACAGGCATGGCCGCCAGCTTGGTCAACGCCGTACCTGGCGCTATTCTATTAGTCCCCTTCGCTAATATCCCAAAGAATGCCAAGGTATTGAAAATAAACGGCAAATTGCCTAGTGAAGAGGGTTACATTTACGCGATGTAAGCCAGTGAGGGGAATGCACTCACTATTGAAGCATTTCCCCAACCTGGACATAGGCCTCGGCCAATTCAGCTTCAGACTCGATAACGTTATTAAGGTAACGTAGAGCGTCAAAAAGAATCGCATTCTTATTTTCACCCAGTACATAGGAATTTCGTATAAGGTCTGTGAGGCCGTCGTTGTACGAAATTTGCAGGCGCCGCTGAAGACTGTAGGTCAAAGACAGCGCCGACACCAATTCAAACTCCATTTCGGCCAATACACCTGTCCCCACTACCGTATCCCATGTGCTTTGACGCAACACCACCTTTTGCGCGCCTCCCAGCATCTGGCGAAACTCATCGGCTTGGAAAGGAATAGTACCCGCCTGCATTTCCAGGACAATATTTCTGATTCCTTGTTGATAGGGGTAAGAAGACTCCACCCACTGACGATTATGCTTAATTTCCTGATCAAAGGCTTCGATAGAATGCGCGACCAAAGCTTTTACTTCTTTGTCATTGCTCCAGCTATCAATCGCCAGTGCGCCCAAAATACTCGCCACCATCAATAAGGATTCGAACAGAATCAAGCCTACTCCGCTGCTTAGCTCAACTTGTAAGGCTCTTAGTTGTGGTACTCGAAACATTGTTATCCCTTCTTAATCCACTTGCAGAGAGTTTGCCTGCCAATGACCGCCCCAGCCACGCTGAAGCTCTGCTAAATATTGCTCCCACTCTACACGGGTTCGATTGCTAGGGTAAGGTATGGGTGGAATAGGCACTTTGGAGTGCCAAACACTGCGTAATTGATGCTGCTCGTTAATTTTGGCTATGTGCATCGACTTCCAGACGTGCTGAGTGGATTTCTCTATGTACAGCATGCCGCTGGGGCCATGAATGGACAAATCGCTTGCGGCCAAGCTTACGGCTGCTGGCTTGCTGCTATTGGCGGCAACAACGGCCTTCGCCCACAACTTAACCCCTAAGTAGGCAAGCGCCATGCCTTCACTCATGACCCGCGTACCTTTAGAGTGCTCTCTAAATCGTTGCACGAAACTCTGGTTAACAGCATCAGGCGAATTGCCAATATAGTTCAGAACAACAAAATCACCCGCCATCGAAACATTGCGCAATGCGGCGATCTCACCTTCAGACAATGAAAAGGAAAATGTTGGTATATCGCTCGCATTCACGCCGCCGTCACGGAGCGCTTTAAAAAAGTGAGTATTACTGACGCCGTTGACCGTATTGAAAATGACATCGGGCTTCACCCTTTTAATGTCTTCGACAATACTCGAAAAATCTCGCGCGCCCAAAGGTAAGTATTTCTCGCCAACAATCTCACCTCGCCACTGTTGAACCTGATCAGTGATGATCTGATTACTGGCTCGCGGATAAACATAATCTGAGCCCACCAGGTAGATTCTTTTTCCTAGGCGACTCAGCACCCACTCTATGGCTGGCGTGACCTGCTGATTTGGCACTGACCCTAAATAGACTATGTTTTTCGAGTTTTCTAAACCCTCATATTGAACAGGGTAATAGAGCAGATGATTATTGTCCTCAAATATCGGTCGCACTGATTTTCTACAACTGGAGGTCCAACAGCCAAACACCACGTCAACTTGCTGTTTTTCGACGAGTGATTTTGCCTCATCTATAAACACCTCCGGATCTGAACGACCATCGCGAATCACGGTTTCTATTTGACGCCCTAGCAAGCCCCCCTGAGCATTAAGTTCCGCTACCGCCAATTCAATAGCATCAACCATACCCTCTTCCGATTTAGCCATATTTCCGCTCAGCGAAAACAAAATACCCACCTGAATGGGTTTTTTGGATTCCTGAATAAAATGATATCCCGCAGCCACCATTAGCACCGCCACCGCAAGGTAAGCAATCATCGCCTTTGCATTAATATTCATGATTAATAGAAAACCCCAAAGGTCACGGCAAAAATGGCAATAGACAGAACTGGCCAGAAAAGATTTTTGGTCAAGAAATTTTCATCGTAGCCATCGATCAAATCTCTTTTGGCAATAAATACAGAAGTTATCGCCACATACAAGAGCATAATATAAATGACGAAATACAAGTATTCAAAATACATAATGCTCGAGGAACTCAATGATTGGCGAAGGTCCGTATGGGTTAGGCCAATCACAAAAAACAGCGCAGACAAACCCACCACCACATCGTTGGCAGTAAAGCCCAGCCAAGAGGCTGCCTCTCCCGTTTTGGTGCTAATCAAAACGATAAGAAACATCATAATTGAAATGACGGCTGCAGGAATAATTCTCGAAACAAAGGGATTAAGAAATTCGCGTTCAATACTGATGTTGTAAAGCAACTCAGGCTTGCGCTGGATCCCCTGCAACGATTGGTCGCCAAAATTGGTGGTGAAAAGCTGCTCTTGAATACTGAACCAGGCCTCTTCAATCTGCCAGCCTGGCAATACAAAACCCTCTTGAACGCCTGGCAAACCTTTGGGATTAAACATTACATAGGCCCCGATGTCAGGCACCAGCACAACATTGTCTCGATAGGAATCGTGCCACATTCTCAGCCAAACCTGCTGCGAGTCCAGAGGGTAGAGAGAGTAGTCAAAAGCCTGGCGAAGGGAGCCTGTCACGTACCATCGAATCACCTCGTCACAATCACGCAGAGCTTCGTCCTTGGTATTACACCCGGGGTCATCAGGCTTACTAACACTTCGATGCACTTCTTCTATGGTGGGTGTGTGAGCTTCAGGCAAGACAAAACCCCGCACAAGCCCTTTGTGCAGGCCTTTCTTATAGCGTTGCCAAACATAGGCAGAAATTTTTACGTTGTTCGCGCCTTCAAATTCTACAGACTGCAGATACACTCCGGTCTCTAC
>ENA-OSET01000070-OSET01000070.1-sediment-metagenome-genome-assembly--contig:-NODE-70-length-117732-cov-5.281994_pt1 | contig 117732 bp, 88 predicted proteins | sample MGYA00237882_ERZ534229 | MGnify/ENA primary metagenome ERZ534229 (study PRJEB26408, sample SAMN06266212) | sediment metagenome | isolation source: Hudson Canyon methane seep mesocosm | place... | reverse complement strand
CGCTGCCCTCTATGCCACTGTTACAGCATGCGATGACCAGGGCGAAAACGAACGCACTAATGGTTTTCCATCAACCATTCCTCAATGCGATCGTCGAGACGTTTCCAGCCGCCGACATATTGTTGGGGAAGCCCATGCCTGTTTCAGCAGCTGAAACATTTTATGACAAACTTAACCGTAGCTCTTTCGATGCGAGCGCTCAAATCCAGTGGTTAGTTGACACACCTGAACGTCTGCAACAATACCAAGATCTGGCTCACAGATTGGATATTAAAATGCGTATCAACTGTGAAATTGACGTTGGCTTACACCGTGGCGGATTGGGTGAACCATCGGAGCTGGATAAAGTGTTGGATATGATTCACGCGGATCCAGATCACATGATATTTTCAGGTCTTATGGGTTATGAGCCTCATTTAACAGGAATGAAAGCGGATCTAGCACATCCTGCGGTACAGGATGTGCTAAAAACGTATCGGAGCTTTGTTGATGTCGCGGAGTCAAGAGGGTTTGATACTAATACGCTTACTCTCAATGGAGGGGGTAGTCATACGCTCGGAATCTATCATGATGATGACTTGATGAATGATTTGTCGGCCGGTTCTGGTATCGTTAAGCCGATTGATTTTGATACCTATCATCTAAGTTCAAATGTTTCTGCCTTGTTTATAGCAACGCCGATACTGAAACGCTACGACGATCTCAAGCTGCCAGGTGACCCGGTAATCGCAAAACTCTTGCCTATGTGGAACCCCAATATGCAGAGAGTGTATTATATTTACGGGGGCTACTGGAAAGCGCAGATCGTTTCACCTGAAGGGGTAGCGGCCCCCATTTACCAAAGCACCAACCAAAGTCCCGTTGCCACGTCAAATTCTGTTGACTTACAGGTCGACGATTACATTTTCTTTCGACCGACTCAGAGCGAGCACGTTATGTTACAGTTCGGGGATATTTTGGTGATCAAAGACGATCGAATCATTGATGAATGGCCAGTATTTCACCAAACCGGCTGATGACTCGGTTGTGTTTTATGGCAAAGTTTATCTTTTCTTTTCGTTCTGTCGCCTTGCAATCTATATGAATTCATTCATTTGGGTGAAGACTGGGGGCTCAATATTTATGCAAATAGTCAGCTCAATAGTCACTCATCCAGTTGCTGTATAAACAACTATTTCGAAATAATTGAAAGTCTTACCTTGACTGTTGGTGCGAAGGAAGCCGTTTGGTCGGTACGAAGCCTTTCGAAAAAGGCAAACTTATCAATTCCAGCTATTATTGACTGATATACACAGAACTCTGTCGATCGGCGATAACTGGGAGCCCTTACCCGGGCATTTATGAATTCCATCGTCGTTTTAATCAACATGGGTTGAGTGAATTCGGTTCTCGCTGGAATTTATCGTCCATAGAATAATTATTAGATTAAAGAAGTTTTCAAAAATTCGCCTTTTTGTATTCATCGAACGCGAGGATATCAAGTGATGAATGGTTCATATGTTAACGTCCTACGTATTTTGGTACTTGCCGTTTTGTCATTCTCTTTGCCATTGTCCGCTCAGGAAAACGCTTGCAACAGTCGATCCTACAGTGAAGCTGAAGATACGGTGATGCAGGCGTATATCGCTTATTATGGTCGGCCTGCTGACCCGGCCGGTCTTGAATTCTGGGCAGGATTACTAGAATCTCAAGGCGGGTCACTCAATTCGATTATTGCTGCATTTGGTGCCTCTGAAGAATTTGATTCACGTTTTGGAGACCTTAGTAATACGGAGCTGGTGAGCAATATATTTCAACAGCTATTTGGTCGTGAGCCAGACCCGGCTGGTCTTGACTTTTACTCTAACGTTTTATCTAGTGGGGAACGAACGCTGCAATCAATTGCTTTGGACGTGTTGTTTGGAGCCCAAAATAACGACCTTGGCATCGTAGACAATCGTCTTGATCTTTCCCGCTATTATGTCGACGGTGTGGATCAGAACAGTTTACGGTTGCTCGGCGCGAGCCAATTAGCAGCGTTCAACGCTTCGGTTTCCGATGACTCTGATACGCTTCAAAAAGCGTGTGTCGCCATGCTTTCTCCAGATCTCGGTAACCTGGAGTTTATTTCGATAACTGCGGGTGGAAAAAACACCTCCATCGTTGCCGATAAATCGGGAAAAACGCGTGTCTCGGTGACCACTCTTAACGAAGGTGTTGACTCACCGTCAGTAGAGGTTGTGGAAAGTAGTGCGTCGAGTTTTACAGCGGCTATTTTAGTGGATGAGGATGGGCGCCCTACGCGGGTTGATCTTGACAGTGGTTACGTGTTGTTCAGTGAGTTCACCGAGGAGTCGGTGTTACTGACCTTTTTTACTGACACCGATCAAGAAATTGTCGCGCTCGAGCTCCATCTTGATACCTCTGACATACTAACGCTCGTAGACCGCTTTGAGGCCATTGTTGCCGGAACGGCGGCGCGCTTAAGGCGTAACGTCGGCGACGACAGCGCGGTGGAGTCGTCTCTAGGCAGGGCTATTAGCTTTGGTTCAGCCCTGTCGAATATTACTGGCTGCGTAGTCAACGCGGCGCTCGGAGAACGAGAATTACTGGGCGGGCTTATAGGTGGGCAGGAAGAGTTTCGCGACGAAATTCAGGTTTGGTCGCAGGAAAGCTGTCTGTCACCGATTGCGGCCACAGCCTCCTTACTGAGTCAAACGGCAAGGGAAAATCTCAATGTTCGCGAGATCCAGGCGGAAGCTTGTGACAGTGGCAGCTGTTACGTGGCGATCGCTGAGCCAACAAGTTCTGTGGTTGCAGAAGCTGGCGACGAAGTGGTGTTTTACGGATTCGGAAAAGAAAGTGGTGTCGTATTGTGGGAATTTGGAGATGGCTCGAGTAGCTCGCTAGATTGGGTTGACCATGTCTATCTTGAGCCCGGAGACTACACCGCAACATTGACGGTCACCTATGGAGGTGACCGGCAGATATCTGATAGTGTCTCAGTGAGCATTACAGCGGAGGAGGTTAACACCGCCATTATCAGCGACTCCTCGCTAATGAGTTGTATTAGCTCGCTCGATATTCGCTACACCTTCGAACTCACGGAGCTCGACTGCAGTGATCGAGGTATTACGTCATTGAGCGGGATCGAACAATTTACGAAGCTGTCCGTTGTCCGACTTGACGACAACAACATCGCCGATTTTTCTCCATTGCAAGATTTAGCTCAACTACGTGGGCTTTATATTGAGCGTAATGAGCTGGCTAGTTTAAGCACGCTTATCAATATCGAAGGTTTGGCCGTACTTCACGTTGGATTCAATGCCATTTCGGATCTTGCGCCGATCATCGGGATGAAAAACCTGTTCGTATTGGATATGCCTGGAAATAATATTGTTGATTTAGCGCCAATTGCCGAGTTGACAAACATGGCTTTTATCACCGCCGATGACAACAGTATTAGTGACTTATCGCCGTTAGTAGGGCTACGTAACATAAAACAAATCTATATGAGCAATAATCTGATAAAGGACCTGACGCCGCTCAGCCGATTAACGAAATTGTCTGATGTGAGTCTGAGTCGTAATGCCATCACAACACTATCTCCTTTAAGTAAACTAAATCGTATTTTGTATCTCGATCTGAGGCTCAATGAATTCACAGACCTTGCTGCCCTCAGCGGTATGAGTACTTTGTTATCGCTCAACCTACAGGGGAACCCAATAGTTGATATTGCGCCTCTGGCGAATTTACTAACAATGACCCAGCTTTATGTCGGAAGAACATCACTGTCGGAGGGCGTTGCCGATATTAGCGCTCTGGCGAAACTGGTAAATCTTACAACGCTTGTGCTATCGGAAAATTCGATCAGTGATCTCAGTCCTCTTACAGCGCTTACCAATCTCGTTGAATTAGATTTATGGGACAATCAGGTCAGCGATCTTTCGCCAGTAGCTGGGCTACGCGAATTAGAGTCGCTGAATGTCGCTGGAAACAACGTCAGTAATCTCTCAGCCTTGTCGGCATTAGACAGTCTTGAGGTATTGGTAATATATCAAAATAGTATTGGCGATTTATCGCCCTTAAGTGAACTTGATCAACTCACGGCCATATCAGCGCAAAATAATGTGATTTTCGATTTGAGTCCCCTCGACAATCTTCCTGCGCTCGTTTCGCTTAATTTTGGTGATAACATTGTTTCGGATCTGAGTCCTCTTGCCTCTGCAAACCAGCTTGTTAAGCTTATTCTGTGGAACAATGCCATAGACAATATCGAGGCCTTGGCGGGATTAACTTCACTTCAGGAATTAGATCTATCGGGCAATTCGATTACCGATTTGGTCCCACTTGAGGGGCTTGATGATCTCAGCGATCTCAATCTCAGTGGTAATCCTCTACCGGATATCCTCGCCCTTTCCGGCCTTGATAAAATCGAAGAATTGAGTATCGCCTATATTGATACAATTACAGATATCAGCCCATTACTTTCGCTAGATTCATTGACGTTCATAGATTTGTCTGGCCTAGAGAACGTGACTTGTAGTTCGATCGAAACACTTAAGGAGCAGCTCTCCGGTGCTTCGATTAGCGAGCCGGAGACCTGTGTGCAGTAAAAACATCGTTTGTTTTTTGGATTATCAGTTTCAAGAGAAGTAATTTCTTCTTCATACTCAGATCAACTCGACTCATATCGGAAAATGAGTAAGTTAAAGCACGTTGATAACGTGGCAGAGAACTAATTTGATTTTCAGGGTTACGCAATGTAAAACAGCGCAATAATTGGGTGTCTCCTAAGTTCTTGCAATTTCTGCCGAATAAGATAAATCTTCCGGTTCTTGATTTTTACGAGTAAGAAAATTATGGGTAGACAAATATAAACAGGGCACCAAAAATAACGTTACAGTCGTCGCGAACAGTACGCCGAACGATAACGATATAACCATAGGTATTAAGAATCTTGCCTGCATACTGGTTTCAAAAAGAATGGGGCCGAGACCGATGAAAGTCGTAACGGACGTAAGAACAATGGCTCTAAAGCGATCTCTTCCTGCTTGCAGTACCGCATCGTAAGTATCAACGCCAGCGTCGCGAAGCTGGCTGATTCTGTCCAAAAGAACAAGATTATCATTCACAACGACTCCCGCACAGGCTACAAATCCCAGCATAGACATGACGCTAATTTCCCGGCTCATTATCACATGTCCAATAATGGTACCCATAAAACCGAACGGAATAGCGGTTAAGATAATCAGGGGTTGCCAGTACGATCGAAAAGCGACGGCCATTAAGCCAAAAATTATCACAAGAGCAAAGGAAAAGTTTTTAACGAGTGACGTCATAAATTCATTCTGCAGTTTTAAATCGCCGTCAACCGCCAGACTAAAACCGGGATATATTTTTTTCCAGGTGGCTACGTTTTTGTCTAGTAAATCGAGAACAATTTCGTTTGCGTTATACTCCTCTTGCAAATCAGCAGTAATGACTATTGACCGTTTACGGTCGAGCCGTCTAATGGTGGAGTATCCTGGCATATAGATAATGTCAGCTACCGTCCGCAGAGGAACTTCCAAACCATTGTCTGCTCGAACGCGCATTTGGTCGAGCTGATCGATATTGTCTCGTTCATTTTTCGGGAAACGTAACATTACTTTGACGTCTTCTTTACCACGTGGAATACGTTGAACTTCTTCACCATAGAAACCTTGCCGAACTTGCTGAGCAATGGTTCGTAAACTAAAGCCGAGTGCCAGTGCGTTTTCTTTTAGCGCCAACTCAATTTCGTCTCTCGGTGATTGCAAGTTGTCTTTAATATCGAAGGTTCCCGGGTAGGCTGAAATAGCCGATTTCACCGCAGCGACAGCTTGTTCCTGTTGTTCAACATTGTCTGAATTGACGCTTACCCGTAAGCGAATGGCTGCATTTTTCGTATTGATTGTATAGTTTATTCGAATGTCTTCTGCTTCTGGAATATCGCCAATAAGTTGCCGCCATCGCGCAACGAGAGAGCTGGTTGCTACCCGTCGACTTTCGGGCGGCTTTAATGCCAAAGAATACGCAACAGTATTATCATAAGCCCAGCTGCGGACGTCTCCAATGAAGTCGCTGGAACCTGAATTTTCCGCTATCAATGCGGGATCGGTCCGCAGCTCCGCGGAGGCCCGTTTTATACGATCTAAGACTGCGCTTGTTTCTGAGAAGGGTACGCCTTCGCCTAGCGTTATATGGGCTTCGACAAGGTCCGATTGAATAACCGGCATAAAGCTGATGCGAATCCAGCCGCCGACAAACACAGTAACGGAAATGGAAAAGGCAACAATAAAAAAGCTCAATGTCGCCGCTCTATTGCGTAGGGCTTTTCTCAATAGAGGTTGGTAGTAGTGAGTCGCGATTGTCTGCAGACTTTTGGACAGTTTATTTCTCACGTTTTCCAAGAAGATGAATGCTTTTACCGTTGACTTTTTTTGCGCTTTTATGTGTGCGAGATGACCGGGTAAAATCAATAGCGATTCGAGTAAAGAAAATGCTAAACACAGTATCACGATGATGGCGATAGGAGCAGCCATCGTTCCTATTTGGCCCGGTACAAACAATAGCGGCGCAAAAAACACCATTGTACTGACTACCGCAAAGACGACGGGCTTGCTGACTTGTTTGGCGCCGAGAGAGGCGGCTTCCAACCCGGCGTATCCTTGTTCTTGATAAGAGTAGATACTTTCCCCGACGATAATTGCGTCGTCGACAACAATGCCTAATACCAGTAAGAACCCAAACAGCGTCAGCATATTGATGCTGACGTCTGTGTAGGGCATTAGCCAAATTGCACCGCAAAAAGATAAGAAAATCCCGACGCATACCCAGGCAGCGAGCACAGGCCTCAGAAACAGCATGAGTACAATAAAGACTAACACGAGGCCACTGCTGGCATTTTTCAAGAGCAGGTTCATTCTGTCTTTGAACATTTCCGTTGAGTCATCCCACAGCTTTACGCTGATACCGGCGGGTAATGTTCCTTCCAAATCGGCCAGATACTCAAATACCTGCTCACGGGCCTTAAGTACATTGGGATTGTCGGTGATGAATAATTGAATATATACAGCAGGTTTACCGTTAAGCAGCGAGATAAAACTTTGGTCGACAAAACCGTCGGTAATTGTTGCGATTTCCCCCAGTAATAACTTGCCTCCATCGGGATTGGTGTCGACAACTATATTGGCGAAGTCGTCGCTAGTGTAAGCCTGACCGCGGGTTTGTAATTGAACATCGCCACTGGATGATTTGATTGTGCCGGCTGGCAAGTTTAACGAAGAGCTGCGAATAGCCTTGGCCACCTTTTGAAAGCTAATGTTATATTGGCGTAATGTTTTTTCAGAAACTTCAACGGCCACTTCGTCGGCTCGAGTCGCCTGCAGTTCCGCAATGGAAACGTTGGGTAACTGTGCCAGTTCTTTACGTAGTTGTTCTGCGGTTTGTTTGAGTGCGGATTCTTCGACCTCTCCGATCACACCAATATTCATTATTCGACGTTGCCACTGTAACTCCCGTACTTGAACCCGCTCAATATCGGCTGGAAAAGTATCGATCATCGCTACCCGATTTTCTGCATTATTGAGCAGCTTCTGGATATCGTAGTCTAGCGTCGCTTCAATCCTGACTTCCCCGTACCCATGTCTGGCAGTTGATGATATTTCTTTTATCCCATCGAGGTTGCCTATCGCCTCTTCGATTCGAATGATTATCTGTTCTTCGATTTCCTTAGGGCCCGCGCCAGGATAGGTCGCAGTGATTTCGATTAAACCCGTGTCGACAGCGGGTACTGTTTCCTTGTCAATTTTGGATAATGCAAAAGCACTGCCCAGTAGAATCATCATCATTAACAAATTGACGGCGACTGAATTGTTAATAAACCATTCGATGATTCTATTCACGTGGTGATCCTGAGGAAGTTGATGCTCTACTGACTAAATTACCTATTAGTCAGTAGAGGCGGTTCTTAACGAGGTGTTCTCGATATGTGTTTGCAATGGCACGGGTTTTACCTTCATCCCGGAGCTAAGAAAATTTTGTCCACCGACTATGATCGCTTCTCCGACCTGGATGTCGCCTTTGATCCAGGCTTTCTCTTTGTCTGTCGATAGAACTTGTACATGTTTCAATAGCACTCGCTCCTGTTCGTCGACGCTGTAAATACGATTGTTTTTGAATAGAGCGCGTCTCGGGACTTCTACAACGTCTGCAATTGTTCGACCACTGATTTGCGCATCGACGAAAAGGCCGACGACCAGCGGCACTTGTGCAACGTCGGGATGTACTAAAAATGGTTCGACAATTTCTACGATTGCGTAATAGAGGCGCGTATTGGTGTCGATACTCGCGTCAGTACGAACAACACGACCTTGCCATTCGTATACCTCGCCACCGATCGTTCCGCTAATAGTAACTTGTGGCAGATGAGTCGATAGTGGGTCATTGTCGCCTTGAGGTAGATTAATAAGTCCCGATTGTCTATCCGTTAGCGGCAGGCGGATTTCGGCACGCGATGTATCATAGACTTTGGCTACACGAGTTCCCGGAGTCACATATTGCCCCAGATCAACCGACTTACTACGTACCCGCCCCGCAAAAGGCACAGAAATTCTAGTGCGTTCCAAATCTAACAGCGCTCTGTCTCGATCAGCTTGAGCTGCAGCCAGATTCGCTTTGGCAGAATTTAGTTGGGGTTTTCGTAGAAACAAATCGTTCGCTTCATGGTTACCTAAATCCCGCCATTGTTTTTTGGCCTGGCGACCGCGTCCTTTCTCTGTTGCTAACAATTGTTCTGAGTCGGCGACTTTTGCCTTTGCTTTTATAAGAACTAATTCGTAGTCTCTGGGATCTATTTCGAGTAGTTGTTCTCCCGCGGAAAAAAAGCTCCCGGCAACAAATTTATCGGCAACTCTACGTATCTTTCCGCCGACCTGGGCGACGATATCTATTTCTCTTCGCGGCGTCACAGTGCCCTGGGATTTCACCGATAAGCTCGCGTTGTCGGGTTTGGCAAAGACAACCGAGACCCGAGAAATCGGGGCCGTTTTTGGTGGTGCGGTTTGTGGTGTCGGTTTTAATACTGCTAGCGCGACGACCACTGCGGTTCCAACAAATAGTATTGCAGTGGTCGGTAGAACCCGACGCCAGAATTTGTTGGATGATGGTGGGTTGTTTTCTATCACAATGACATGATTCTCACAATTAACGTAATACCGATTAATGCCAAAAGACATTGAAGTAATATCTTGCTGATAGTAGTCGCGAGCACAGAGTTAGGCGGTAGCTTGCTTGAGTGGGGCCTGATAGTACCATGGCATCTCTCCGCACATCGAAAGGTAAGCGAGTGTGATGCCGGAAACTGGTAACTCTTTGATATAAATCATGTCAGGTGTTTTTTTGCAGGCCTTAAACTGTGGCTCGGATTGTTTTGTTATTACAAGAACAGAACCCATTTGGAATAGGTAAAAAATTGCACAAATAGTTTAGGTTTTTTTCGGTACATCAGTCAGTGGCGGTCGTTGGCAGTATGACATGATGGATCGTGAGGCTTCGAGAGTCGTTACAGCGGCAGCTTTCTTTAAGCTGTCAATCTTATTTCATAATGGGTTCTTTTATGTTTCGAATTAAATTGGGTGACAAATCTTATTTGGTGGAAGAGGGAGAGTCTGTACTTGAAACGTTGTTAAGAAACGGTATTAAGGCGCCGCATACGTGTAAAATGGCGGTCTGTAAACGATGTATTTCACGAGTGGTATCTGGAGACGTTCCCCGGCGAGCGCAACTATCACTGACACCGAAGCAGATATACAATAAACGATTTTTACCCTGTGTATGTTACCCGGAAAGTGATTTGGACATCGAGATACATACAACTCCGAGCCACCCTGGCGATGCGGATCACCGTTATTAGTCGGTGTGGTTATGTCGCCATCGACCGTTCTCAATAGGGCCGCTGTCATCAACGGGCTTCTTACCGGTGATAAACGCTAAATGCTGAAAAGTACTCTCACGCTCGACGATTGCGGCCTGTTGTTGATTTTTTAGCCTTGCAGCGCTCGACGAAATCACCCGTGCAGGGAAGGGAACGATAAACTCTAGCCTATTCTTTTAAGCTGGCATTGGCGCGCAGGGTTAGCCATAATCATGTTTTCGAGACTAGCTCTCATGTTCTTTTAGTCAGTGATTGAGCTATAGGTGATCTAGAGTCAGTAAGGTATGTTAGAGACGGAACAATAATATGGCATTAACTCGCAGACGATTTAGTCGGGCTATTGGCGTGGCAGGCACTGCCCTGGCAGCGGATAGCATAAAACTGAATGCTTCAATGACGAAAAAGGATAAGCGCCCTAATTTACTTATCATAATGACGGACCAACAACGTTATGATGCCTTGAGTATTGCCGGAAATAAAGTGCTCACGACTCCTCACATGGATAGTATTGGTAAGGCCGGGGCTTATTTCAGCCGAGCGCTTTGCCATAGCCCTGTTTGCGCTCCTGCTCGCGCCGCGTTGTTAACAGGACACAATATAGAACACACCGGAATTCGGACCAACTCGGCGGTTTTCTTGCCGGAATCAGAGGGCCTGTGCCGGCAGTTGACGTTTGATGAAATACTGGCGAAGAACGGTTATTACAGTGAATATCACGGCAAATATCACTCGCCGATTCATCGAGCCGGAGGGTACCAGCGTTTTGAGTACACGCAGGGAAACGGCCGCTTTATGATGAAATCCGAAAACGATTTTCGGCGGGTTTTCATTCCATCCAAAGTAAAAAAAAACGCGCCGGTTATGGGGCAGCAAATCGACAATTACTACGGTTTGCCCTACACGATGGATCCTGTCGACAGCCGGTACGGGTTGCCGCCAACCAATAAAATCCCAGGTAAGAACGGAACTTCAGACAATGTTCTACAACCCGATAATCACGGTCGCCTGGACATCCCCCTCGATGCTACAGTGACAGCCTATCAGGCTCAGAATACGATTGACGCAATAAAACGAGCGAGTGCTCAAAGTCAGCCCTTTAACATTACCTGTTCGCTACACTATCCGCATGCTCCATTGGTTGTTCCCGACCCCTACTACTCTATGTACCCAGCGGAAGAGATGGTGGCACCTGAAAGTATTCACGACAATATGGAAAATTCGCCGTATCGAAATGCCAACTGGCGGTCACGGCGAACACAGTTTCAGGATCCCCAGTTGATTAAATATATGATATCCAATTATTACGGTCTCGTTAAGGAATGCGACGACTGGATCGGTAAAATACTGGGTACTTTGCAGAACTTGGGACTGGAGGAGAATACCTTAGTCATTTTTACGAGCGATCACGGGGAGATGCTGGGTTCACATGGTATGCGAGAAAAAAATGTCTTCTTTGAGGAGTCGGTCAGGGTACCTTTAATGCTGCGTATGCCCGGGAAAATCGCCGCGGGTACGGTCGCCGATGTACCGGTAGATCACTTGGATTTATTCTCCACTATTCTCGATTACATGGGAATAGACGAATCGCCATCCGACGGCAGTAGCCTGCGCCCCATTATTGAAGGCGTAGTTCCAGCGGGTGAAAAATATGCTGTTTCTGAATGGAATTATGATCTCGCTGGTAACAATATAAACATCCCCAATTTCTGTCTACGTACAAAAAACTGGAAGTTGATGATGAGTCGCGGTGAGAAAACGATCGATTGTCTCTTTGATCTCGACAATGATCCCCATGAAATGAATAATCTAATCGGCAAAAATAAGGACAAGGACCGTTATGCTGATCAGGCGAATCACATGAAGTCCCTGTTGATACACTATATGGCTAAGGTGAATCATCCTCACATTGCCGCCATTTCGAAAAAGGTGCTGGCTGAGGAAAAGCCCTTCTGGAGTATCCCCTTTTTTAGTTAGCATTCGATACCGCTAGAAGCGGCTCATCATAGCCCCCATAGCCCCCGCCTAGTTTTCGTCCTATAATTGCGCGCGGCGGGAATTCTTTACCGTGTTAATGATCGTACAGCTTAGTTCTGTGCTGACGGGATATGCCTAACCGTGATTGATTGTTCAACCCTAGAACGCCAGCGGGCACCGGAACAAGATTGTTGAATGGCGAGATACCACGGACAACGGATAGAATGGGGTCGAGGTGTTGGGCCGGGCGCGAAACAAAATCAACACTATTGATTTGAATTTTTGGAACCAATATATTGCCTGTTAATGATCCAATGAATAGCTATAAGATGGCGTTAGAAAGTGGGAAAAAACTAAGCAATCAGAAACCGGTTTGCTTGAATTTATTCGCTTTCGCCATCATTCCTTTTTACTGCCGAATGAGTTTGTACAGCTTCGGTTTGATCGACGATTTCAGCGTGTTGTGTTGGGGCCTATTGGCCGACTTTTTTTGGTCGAGTGCGTTGACCTTTGTCATCATCGCTACAGGACGTGGACGCTTATTTATTATGGCGTTGATATACCCTGTCTGGGCACTTATTCATGTTGTCGATCTTGAGAGCCTACTGGCTATTCAGCAAATGTCGCATCATAGCAACGTCATATATTTACTCAATGGCGACTTTGTTAGCAACTCACTGGGTGCCGTATCAAAATCTAAGGTTTTGCTGAATGTTGCGGTATTTGGCGCTTCGCTCTTGGCTTTGTTACTCGGATATCGTCAACAAAAAGGATTAGGTATAGGACGGACCATTGTCACAACGTCGATTTTATCGATAGCCGCGTATTTGTTATTTGCATACACTCCCAGTCCGGAGGAGCGTTGGCAGGTGAGAAACTTTTTTGCCCATCATCTTGATGAAATGGCAGCAGATGCCATCAGTCTCCAGCAAACGACATCAATCGTTTCTGACCCTAGTCATCGGATATTCATTGAAGATTTAACTCCGGCTCGTCCGAGCATGGGCACAGCGAAGAATGTGCTGGTGATTGTGCTAGAGGGGCTATCAGGAGCGTACGTCAAATCCGTTACTGACTATTTTTCCTATGTACCGTCGCTCACAATGCCGGGTTTAAGTGAAATTGCAGATGACGCTTTATTGGTGCCCAATTTTGTTAGCCACCGAAACCAGACCAATCGTGGACTTTATTCATTGTTGTGCAGTGACTACCCCAAACTGCTCAATACCATACCAAAACCGCTGGAGATCCTGTCCAATAATAAAGCGGCCGATAGTTGCCTGCCGAGAATTTTACGTAACAATGGTTACTCCACGCATTACTTTCAAGCGGCGGGACTACAGTTTATGAGCAAGGGTACGGTGATGCCCTTTATCGGTTTCGATGACGTGCGCGGCAAAGCCTCTTTTTCTTTACCCTCTGGTTACTATTTTAATTGGGGTCCCGATGACAATTTATTTTTTGAGCAAAGCTTGGCGTGGATTGAAGAGCTGCAAAGAAATGATAAACCTTGGTTTGCAACGCTGTTGACAGTAGGCACACATCACCCTTATGCCATTAAAGGCTACGTGGCAGATGTGAATACTAAACCTTTAGAGCCCAGGGATGTCGCCGTTCTGGTCGCCGACAAAGCTGTTTATCGACTTATTCAAGAGTTAAAAAATGCGGGTGTCGATGATGACACGTTGATTATTATCACCTCGGATGAAAGCCACGGCGTGCCCGATCAGCGTTTCGGTAGCAATTGGGGACTTATGATGGCACTGGCTCCAGATATTGATCACGGCGTCGCCGATGACGTTTTTGGCACGGTCGACTTGGGCTTGTCGGTGTTGGATTATCTAAACATTCACGAACAGCGTCCGCCATTGACCGGACGAAGTTTTTTTCGTGATTATCAAGAAGAGCGTCCCATGTTGCTTGCTCACGGCTCAAATTTATCGCTATCTGAGAAGAAAGGTTACATTACTCAATGTCCAATGCATGCGAGAAGCTTTTTAGAGCAGTTAGTCTCACCGGATAAATGCGCAAACTTACGCGCCACTAATCAACAACTATTTTCTGCAAGCTATGCTGATGCGACAGAATCTACCATTAGCAAAGACGATATTTATTATCTACAACAGCTAGCCGATGCAAGATTGCAAACCGGGGCAGATAAACAACATTTGGTCCTAAGTCAAAATACCGAAATATTGGTAAAGAATAATCGATCGAGTGACTTATTGGCTGGCCAATTCTTGAGCCTTCCCCATAACGCAAAGATCACCTTACGTTTGGATTTATCCTATGAAGGCACTGCCGGCTCATTGTTAGAAATGAAAATGAGCAGCAACGATTTGAAAAGAGCTGAATCGGGCACTAGCTTTATGGAGCCTATTACGCTGCCTACTCTGTTCAGTGGAGAACGACTGACACTGAGCGTAAGTTTTGCAACACTCGCAGCATTCAGCAACGGAGAAACTTTATTGAGAGGCATTGCCCGGCAGGGTGACGGCGTAGTATCTGTGCATAGTTATACGATCAACATCGATCCCCCGGACGGGAGCTATAGCCCTGGACTACATCTCAATAGAGCCGTTATCTCAAATAGCTCACCCTATTCAAAAAGACAAGATAGGCAATCTGATGCCAACCATTCAACGGTTCATGATGACGACGATTTTTCATCGTTACCGCATGGTGCGACCCGATTGCGCTTGAGCGCATCGCAGTCAGATAATCACTATGTTCTTTCGCGGGCCGAAAATTTAGACCGAGGGGAACATTTGTCATTTAATGACAGCAGTAATTTAGCGAGCCACGGTGCCCATGGTTTTTGGCCAGCAGAACAATGGGGCAGTTGGAGCAAAAGCAACGCCGGTGTGAATGTTGTCCTTACTGAAATCGGTAAGTCTTCAATCTTAAAGGTCGTCACTCGTGCTATGCCACCATCAGGGCGCCGGACCATGCCTACCAAAGTGTTTATCAACGATGTCGAAGTAGCGCAATGGAATGTTAGTCGTCGCAGGCGGGAATACAGTGTGGCTATACCCGCTGGTTTCAATCTGGGTGCCATCACAGCCATCCGCTTTGAACTACAGGAACCTCTAGCGTCGCCGCACATGCTAGATCCAGACAGCAAAGATAATCGACAATTGGGTCTCGCCTTAGAAAGTCTGGTGTTTCTGCCGAAGAAAAGCTCGTGATATCCGGATGTAAGATTTTCCGTTAATTGAAAGACGTTGTTGCTCTGCCCAGGCGCTTTCTTGTTGTTCGCTAATTGGCGATGGTGTGTTGATGGTGATCGTTTTATAGCTACGAGGACTGTGAAATGAAAGATAAACGAATCGAAACGGATAGTTTTGGCCCTCTCGCTGTTCCTGGAAATAAATACTGGGGCGCACAAACGCAACGTTCTATTGGCAACTTCAATATTGGCGGAGAAACAATGCCTCAGCCACTGATTCGAGCATTGGGTATTGTAAAGCGATCAGCCGCACTCACCAATATGGCCTTAGGACAATTGGACAAGCGGATTGGAAACGCTATTGTGCGTGCCGCAGACGAGGTTATCGATGGCACGCTGATAGACCATTTTCCGTTAGTGGTCTGGCAAACGGGTTCCGGCACCCAGTCGAATATGAATGCCAACGAAGTTATTTCAAATAGAGCGATCGAATTACTCGGCGGAGAAATGGGGTCCAAAATTCCGGTTCATCCTAACGATCATTGTAATTGTTCCCAGTCATCAAACGATGTTTTTCCAACCGCAATGCATATCGCTGCAGGAGAGGAAGCTATTCGCTCTGTTATTCCTGCGTTAAAACGTTTGCGCGACGCCTTGCAAACTAAGTCGGAAGCGTGGGCTGGAATTATAAAAATAGGTCGAACCCATCTGCAAGATGCAACTCCCTTAACGCTCGGACAAGAGTTTTCAGGATATGTGGCGCAGATATGCTTTGGAATAGTCCGATTGGAGGAGGCATTGGTTCGGATTTATAATCTGGCTCAAGGTGGGACGGCAGTGGGTACCGGGCTTAATACAAAAAAGGGCTTTGCAGAAACGTTTGCTTCTGAAGTGGAAAAAATAACAGAAATACCCTTTGTCTCGGCGAAAAATAAATTTGAAGCGATTGCCGCCCACGACGCCATCGTGGAAATGTCAGGAGTTATGAATACTATTGCTACGAGTCTGTTTAAAATAGCATCCGATATTCGACTGTTAGGATCGGGTCCCCGGTCTGGGCTAGGAGAGCTTAGCTTACCAGAAAATGAACCCGGTTCGTCCATAATGCCAGGTAAAGTTAATCCGACGCAATGTGAAGCGTTAACGATGGTCTGTGTACAAATAATGGGCAACCATACGACCGTTACCTTTGCGGGGAGTCAGGGGCATATGGAGTTGAACGTATTCAAACCTGTGATGATTTTCAATTTGTTGCAATCTATGCGTCTAATGTCCGACGCTGTTGTGAGTTTTACTGAAAATTGCGTAGAAGGTATCGAGGCTAATGAAGACCGGATTTCCGAGCTAATGGAGCGTTCGTTAATGTTAGTTACAGCGCTTGTTCCGAAAATTGGTTATGACAACGCGACCACCATTGCGAAAACGGCGCATAAAAATGGCACAACACTGCGTGAAGAGGCTGTTAATTTGGGGTTTGTTTCGAATTCGGAATTTGATGCGTTGATGCGTCCTCAAGATATGATTGGTCCCGATTGACTGGTCCTGACGGATTGTGCATCCTCAGTTCAGTATGGGATCGTTAGGCTCTGTAACTCTCACTATCAGAATCGTTCCCAAAGGATCCAGCAGCCTTTAACAGTTGAGGGTTACGACCGAAGGCTTCAGATAGAGTACTCATCGTGACTACACAAATGTCGGCACCCTGGTGTGCTAGTCAATTAGTAGATCGATAAGAGCAGTGACTTCGACAAGTAAGGAAGACAATACCGAACCTGTATCTACACTACCCAGTAAGGCCACCACGGCATTAATATCGTCGGCATCATATTGAGCTGCAGAGGTGTTAATTGCTTCAGTAAAAGCGTTCGCTACAGCCAATTTATTGCTATAGATAATACTGTCGTCGGTATCGGCCTGGATCCCGTTCGCGATTTCCAGTGCAATACTTGCCAAGGTATAGTCACCGCTATCCAATCGACCCGTATAGAAAGTTAAGCCATCTGGATCAGCGCTTCGACCGAACAACTGCTGATAGATGTTGTCCACAAGTTCGGAGCTCTCCAGGGAAGAAAATCGATCGCTATATTCGTCGGAATTACCGAAAGATTCTATAATACTCGATAAATCACCGCCGTCTACAGCGAGCTTTTCGGCCCAATAGCTAATGCCGGCCGGATCTCCCGCGCGCCCGTAATAGGCGATATACATTTTTTGCACATCATCAACAAAGGACGTCAAAGTGTTGCTCACGGGAGTTTTAGGGTGACTGTATAACCAGTCGATAACACTGCGGTTGAAGTTGCCGGTAAACTGAGGTACATGGCTGCCCCCTTGAATGGCCCATAGTTCAATCGTTCCCTCGTTGTTGTACTGGGTAACAATGGTTTCGTTGCCTGGAATTGATGCGACAAGATCGAGCTTTTCTTGCAGTTCAGTTTGATCCAGAGTCGTACCATTATGATCAATCCAGTTCGTAAGGGTCCCGCTTGCACTCGGATAGTCATTGCCGAGAATAGACCCGCCTTCAAAGCTAATCGTATCATCTGCAGTACCGTGAATCTGCAAAATACTTACGGGCCGATCGGGTGTGGTGCGGATCATCTCGAGGAGCGACGCACCCGCTAAACTCGCGATAGCGGCAATGGTATCGGGGTGGTCATAGGCCATCCGGTGTGACATAAAACCGCCATTCGAGTGTCCAATGAGGAAAATACGGTTTTCGTCAATGTTGAAATTTGATTGCATTTCGATAATAAGGTCACCGAGATAAGCTGAATCATCGACGGAGCTGCTGTAAAAATTGCAGCAGGCGGCCGTGGCGTTCCAAAACCGATTTTCGTCGCCAAATTCCTCAACTGTTCCGTCGGGCGTCAATAACAGAAAATTGTATTCGTCAGCCAACTCACTAAACTTCATATAACTGTCTTGTGCCGCACCATTAGACGTATAACCGTGCAGTAAAATAACAAGCGGCGTTTTTGTCGATGCAGAGTATCCTGAAGGGACGACAAGTTGCTCGTCTGCCCGCCCGATATTGACCGTTTCAGCAACACTTGGGAGCGCGATAAACGCGAACCCAACGAATCTTAAAAATAGTGCGATGGTCGAATTCGAAAGAATATTCATGTTAATCAACTGTGAAGTTATATTGTAATTGACGGAGAATACTACAGAAAGTGAAAAGCTAAAGCGAATGATTTTCGAAGAACGCGGCCGAACTGCAGGGTTCACAATATGGCCTCGTTAGCTGGGTTGTTATTCAGGTCAGTTTTTGGATCAATGTTTAGAACATTGTTTAGAACATTGTTTAGAACATTGTTTAGAACATTGTTTAGAACATTGTTTGGATCACTAGTGAATTATTTGTTTTGATAATTAGTTAAATCGTTAGTTATGTTACAGTCCAATTGTCGAGCTAAAGTTAAGAGAGTCGGTGGCGATTTAGCTGATTATCGAGCCGTCGCGGACACTGGTTAATAATTGAGATATTTTACTTTTGACCAGATTATCCATTTCTTTTAATGATAATGCGACGCCTATGTCGTACATACCATTGACGGCGGATTCTACGCGAACCACTGTCCCGATCAGTAGTAGCGGTTTTTCTTTGGAGAGTTCAATGTTAATTTGCATGTTGGCACCGATCGGAATTAGTTCCTCATTCTGAAAAAGAATTCCACCTATTCCTATGTCTTTGCAAATTCCCGTGTATTCCGGAGAGACACTGAACCCCAATTCCTTTATTTGCACATGTTTTGAGATGGGGATTCGCAAATACCGTCGGTTTTCATCTTTGAATAAGCAAACGTTGTTCTTTCCCGCTCCTTTTGCCTGGTACATTGCATGGTCTGCATAACGAATCAGATCTTCAGCATTTTTAGCATGCACTGGGAATGCGGCAATACCGCAGCTAATTGTTATCAACAAAGACTCGGAAGATTCTTCTTTATATCGATATTTTTGAACTGCCAGGCGTAGTCTGTTCGCTAGAATAAGTGCGTCGATGCAATTGGTGTTGGGCATGATGATAACAAACTCTTCTCCACCAAAACGAACTGCGACATCACATTCCCTTACAGCTTTTTGAATGAGCTCTGCCGTTTCCTTTAGAACTGAATCACCTGTTACATGGCTATGGCTGTCGTTAATAGATTTGAAATCATCGATATCAATAAAAAGTAATGACAACTCATTCTGATTTCTGGCGGCCAAAGCGAGTTGCTGTGCTAGTGAATCGTAAAAGTAGTTTTTGTTTAGGAGACCGGTGAGCGAGTCGTGAGTTGCCTCCTTTATAATACGATTGTGCGTTGATATCTTTGTCAATTTGAGGTTGTTGAGACTATCTTCTTCGCTGGAAAATGAATCACATATTGCCGAAAGTAAATTGACCGGCCGGCCAAGGGATTGAGACAACTGTCGCCTATGGTCTACTACAGCTAGCCATTTTTCTTTCGCCTGCGACGGTTCTACTCGATGGTCTGTCAAAAGGCTAAAAAATGATTGGTAAGCGGCTTCTCCTTCCGTGTTTGCAATACCATCGAGCTGGTGTACGAAATCGTCATCAGAGTTCGCTTCAGCGTAGCTGTTTAGTATTCGCGAGTTAATCGTTTTCATAAGTTGACTCGATTATTATTAAACGAAATTGACTTATCGTTTTTCAGAATATAGAGCTAGACCTTATAGTTCGACTGGAACATCACCAGAACTAACTACATAACAATAGACTACGGAGGCGGGTACAGAGTCAAATGTTATTTTCTGTCAGTGAGAGAATCAAAGCGCAGCTCGTTGTATGTTCTGAAGCCTCACAGGCGTCTATCAGGCAGTCGAGTTCATCGCGGGCAGCGATAAGTTCTTCGATTTTCACTTGTACAGCATCGCGCTTACTTTTGGCTAAGTATTTGATTTTGTTACAGTCTCTATTTCCAAGTTGCAGTATTTTCTTGATTTCGGCAAGCGTGAATGTCAGCTTTTGGGCTCGCTTTATAAATTTAATGATGCCTATCAAAGATTGCGGGTAAAGCCGAAATCCCTCTGTGGGTTTTGGCGGTTTTTCAACAATGTTTAGCCTTTGGTAGTAGCGTATAGTTTCAACATTGACATTGGCTTGTTTCGCCAAATGTCCAATAGTGATTTTGTTCTCCATTACTACGCTCCTTATTCCTTGGTTTCCTCGCGTCTCACTTCTAAGTCTTATTGTGTAAGTCTTATTGTTAATGCCGAGCTTCGCAGCGGTTAGATCCATCGCTCCGTTGGAGTTGATGTGGTTGCGAAAACTGGTTCGCCATTAGCATGCTGAAACTGCCCTTTATCTTCTATTTTAGTTTATTGTTGAGAATTTATAGATTTTTTTAGACACACCAGAATTGGTTCTGCGGAGTTGTGGGTCGGATTAAAGAGTAGGTTGTTGATGGTTTCAAGATAGTGTTCTGTCGACAATTAAACTCGCGACTAAAGCAATTTCACCGGGTCGATATCTTGAAGTACACAGTGATGAAGGGTTTGTGGGCTTTTCATTGATCTAATTTTACCATTTGATGTTAAGATAGCGGCGTAAGAGAAACATCGTAGAGTTATCCCCTTTTTGGGATGAAATCCGTAATCGTTGTACTCTTTTTGCACTGTCTACCCCTTTTCCGTAAAAACAATAAAACGCCGTTCTCAATAAGTTAAAAACACAGAGGAAAAAGATTCAATGGATAATATCGTCTATGTACACGGTACTTACGCAGGCAACAAAAAATTTGCTGGTCTTACCGAGAACATGAAGGGTAGCGGTCTGTCAAACGATGACATTGCGGCTCTGAGGGCGTTCGCAGGTAATGCCGGGGCACGAATGTTCTCGTATGGATGGTCGGGGGATGATACCCGGGCAGGGCGAGTAGATGGTTCCCTCGCCTTAGGGGATTACCTGGCAATATTGGAAGGTGTCACGACCGTGGTTACTCATAGCCACGGTGGGAACGTTTTAGGTTATGCTTTGCTGCAAGGCCTAACGCCTGGTCAACGCTCAAACATACGCGCCTATCTTTTTGCCTGTCCAATCATGACAGGGGCTGATAGCGCATGGACAGAAAGCATCGCAAGAAATCTTCACAGCATCCGCACATTTAGTCACCCTCACGACTATATACAAGTTCAGGGAGCAAAGGCTCGCAATGCAGTAAATACCGGCACGGAATTAGGTTACAGCGTTGGACACACCATCCCGGGTGTTATTAATCATTCTATAAACCCTGGAGGTTTTATGCAGAAATCCGCACATTCCGCCATGCATACGGCGCAAGCGTACAATTTGGCAATGGAGGAGGTCAGAAAGCAACCCTGATCTTTCTTCTAATTAATTCAGAAGGTTCTATCACAATAGTGCGGGAACCTTCCTGGACTGGAATATTCCGCAGAATTTAGGTTTTATCCCGCAGTGCTTTACCTATTGCCGTAATGAACAAAGTAACCGTAGCTGGTTTACTCTTCTGTTTAGCCGCCCAGATCAAAAAAATCGATCGCGGCTTTTATCGTGAGAATAATTGTACACAACAGCGCTCCAACATACGGAACCCACAGGGGGTAGGTAATTGTGTTGGCAGCGGGCGATATCTGTTTAATTCGAATCAGTGCAATGTTTACCAGTGCAAATACAATTAATACGATAATACTTGTCGCCTGAGCTAGAGATGACAGTGGTAATAGCAGTGCCAATATCAATGTGACCACGGTACATAGCAATGTTGCCAATAACGGAGTCGCTGTTCGGGAGTTCACCTTAGCAAGAGATCTAGGCAATAACTGTTGCGAGGCCATGCCATAAATAACCCTGGAGGCCATGATAAGCTGAACAATGGCGCCGTTAACAACGGCAATGAGACTTATGGTCCCTATCCAAGCAGCGGATTCGCCTCTGGCTAATACGACCGCAGCAAGCGGTGCAGTGCTGTTTGCTAATCGCTCAGGAGGCAACACAGATAAAGCCGCTACGGCGACTAACATATACAGGGTTGTCGCAATAAATAAGGCCAGGAGTATCGCGCTTGGTAAAATTCGTTCCGGCTGCTGTATTTCCTCTGCAATATTGACCATGTCTTCAAAACCAATATAGGCATAAAAGGCGAGAAAACTGCCCAAAAACAATCCGGTCAGCACACCACTATTATTGAAGTTTCCCCGGGCAATATCACCGATCTTCAAGGCCATCATATCGTCCGCAGCGATGAATACAACGTAAAAAAGCCCTCCGATTTCCAACAGGGTGATCAACATTACCACCCACGCTGATTCTTCAATGCCCCACATAGCGACGGCGGCAATGCCAATAACGAAAAGAAAAATAATGATAGCCGTAGGCCACTGTATGAATAACTGTACGTAACCGACGACACCGGTGGCCATTGTTGCCGCTGATACCACGCCGGTAATGACCACCAATATTCCAATCAATTGTGTTAGTCGACGTTTGCCAAATGCTTCGTGGACATAGACCGCCTCTCCCGCTGAGCGCGGAAAACGAGCGGAGAGCTCGGCGTAGCTAAAAGCAGAAAACAGCGCGATAACCGCCGCTACCAAGAAAGATAAGGGCGCATAATAACCGGCAACGGCGGCTACCTCACCAATGAGTACGTAGATCCCGGCTCCTAAGATGGCACCGACACCGTAGAATGTAACAGCAGGCAGTTTTAGACTGCGTTTTAGTGGAGTATCGACCATGAGAGAGCTCCCGAAACTGAGATGATGTAACCATACAGACTAATGTGTTCTCTCCCAATAGGATTTTCAAATCGCGTTGCAAGTTACGGCGCATAAATTACCGGTAAGTAGAAAGAGCCCGGGGTCAGTAAATTTGTCTTCCCGTTTCCTTGTTCACTTCACCATCAACAATTACAGTGATAGTTAGTGCCTATCCAGAGATAGAGTTTTTTAACAATGTCGTTGTGAACAGTGCGGTTCGACACGGCATTCTGATTTTTCTAACGTTTTGATATCTAAGTACTAATTCTAACACCCAAGGTCGCCGCGTCGCTACGCTTCTCGCAATGACACTATTTCTGGATGGGCACGAGCTAGTTATATGTGTTAGTTTCGTGATTTTCTTGGAGTTGCTATTTTCCGAAAGCAGCTTCAATTGAATAAATTTTCCTGCGGTCCTTCTCTAAGGCTGATCAATCAATTCTCTAATTCTGACCGCCAATACATCACAGTTTGCGTGGTGTAACACACCATTGGCTGTAGAACCGAGCAATAATTTGATACCGTGACGGCCGTGACTGCCAAGTAAGATCAAGTCCGCGTCAAAGCTTTTCGCCCGGTCGATAATGATGTCAATGGCACCGCCAAAATCTATTTGAATCAGGCTTTTCGACAGCCCTGCAGCCTCAACCCATACGCTAAGACTACCGAATAAGTTTTCTCGGATTTGGGTTTTGCTATAGGGAATCGCCGCACCGTAAAGTTCGACGTAAGGGGATACGGGTTTCTGTGCAACATGGATTATACTTAGCTCAGCGTTGTTGGCAGCCGCCAGGTCTGCCGCTGTTTCCAATACTTGTTCTGACTCTTCTGAGACATCAATAGCTACCAGTATTTTTTTGTAAAGGGGCATCGCCGATCTCCATTATGTTAAATATTAATTCAATGATAATCATTCAGGCGCAACCTACATTGACAGGTATCAAACAAATAGCATGACAGTGTTTACGAATTAAGGGCGGTGGTTGCGGGAAAACAACGCGATCAACGGTATTGTGTCTATCGCTGGGTAAAATAGTTGAATGCGGTCGGCTGAAATAATTTAAACCGTGTTTCTTTTTGTCAATGTCAACGAAAGGTTCATTTCAACAATTGACAGGAGCCTTGCGGCACCATTTGAGGGAATAAGGGCGAGACATCAGAAAAAGTGCTGGGTTAACGCCAGCTCCTCGCGATTGAAGGCCATGATTATTTTAGTGCCTCGAAAGACAATGCCAGTATCCTGAGAAACAAGGTGGAATGAAAATGACCTTTTAGCGGAATAGTGTCAAAAATCAGCGCGGGTGAAATAATTGTAATGAATATGAAAATCATGCATCCTCTGCCTTCAATTAATTTGTCGTTGTCCTGTGTAGCGCAAAATGGGCTCGAACGACTGGCTCCACGCCACCAAGCGAAGAGACAAACACAATAAAAACACGCCGGCCGGTAGCTGGGAGAAGCAACGTATGGCAGTAGATACTAACGATGGGTATGCATTGGAAGCAAGTGCCGAGATGGGGGTGAGAGACGAGGCGATGCAAACCCAGGCGGTGGAAACCGATGAGCACCGAGCTTACCAGAATAAGTCTTATCGATATTTTGCTCTGGGTATCCTCACATTAGTGTATACCTTCAATTTCGTCGATCGCCAGATCATCACCATTCTTAGTGAATTCATTATTGCCGATTTGGGTTTGTCAGACGCTCAATATGGTGCGTTGAACGGTATTGCTTTTGCTGCTATCTATTGTGTTTTAGGTATTCCGGTGGCCGTGTGGGCAGATCGGGGAAATCGTCGGTCCATTATTGCCATTGCGCTCGCGGTTTGGAGCACCATGACGATGCTCTGTGGTGGCGCGCAAAATTTCGCCCAGCTATTTGCGGCTCGATTCGGCGTCGGGGCCGGTGAAGCGGGCGGAAGTCCTCCCGCTCACTCGATGATTTCTGATATGTTTCCGGTAAAAGAACGAGCCACGGCACTCTCGATTTACTCCATGGGTGTCTATGCTGGCGTGTTGTTCGGTATGGTTGGCGGCGCTTATTTAGTTCAGTTCTTTTCGTGGCGCATTGCATTCGTCGTGGTCGGAGCGCCCGGAATATTGCTGGCTATAGCTCTACGACTGTTTGTGAAAGAGCCGCCTCGCGGCATGGCTGAACAACGTAACGATGCCAAAAAGGCGTCCATTAAGGATGTTTTCTATTTACTGTTAAAGCGTAAAGCCTTTGTTCATTTGTCAATTGCCTGCGCACTTCACGCATTTGTCACTTACGGCTTAGGGGGCTTCATGCCGCTGTTTCTGCGTCGAGTGCACGATATGCCGTTAACTGATGTCGGGCTTATTTACGGACTAATGGCGGGTCTGGGTGGGATGATAGGGACTTTTGCCGGCGGTTATATGTCAGACACTATGGCCAACAAAACCGGTGACAAAAACTGGTATATTTGGATTTGTATAATCTCTACCCTGGCGGCTATACCGTTTGCCTTACTCACTTTTTTAGTGATGCCGACGGGGCTCACTGCTGCTCTTTCTTACTTTCTACCTGTATTCTTTGCTGGGTTCTATTTAGCACCTTGTATCGCTTTAACTCACGGTATGGTGGGTCTTAGAATGCGAGCATTATCCTCGGCGGTATTATTTTTCATTCTTAACCTGATCGGTTTAGGTATAGGCCCAATTGCGACGGGGTTGTTGAGTGACTACTTCGAACCGCAATATGGATCGGATGCGATCCGTTACGCCTTAGCGGTCACTGTTCTGGTGAATATTTGGTGTGCCGGACATTACTATCTTGCCAGTCGGTCTCTGAAACATGCATTGGACAATGCGCCGGCGTAATATCCTCAAATCTTTAAAAGTCGCCGGTACCTTCATCGTCGACGAATAATGAGAGTTGATTCCTGATAGAGGAAAAGTAGTGCAGCGGCGACGTCTATACTGCTTTTGTTCTTGTCATATATTTTGTAATAACTGATTTTGTAATTGCTGGTTCTGAAATAGCTGTTTCTCCATTTAACGGCGACAGTCTGATTGAGTTTTCAAACTCTCGTTCCGGTTTTTCTTTGCTACCGGCCGGAGAATAGTAACTACTCTGCAGTCATCGGCTACGAGCGACTAAATAGAAAAGTGCTTTTCTAGCCAGGGAATGAGATAACCGTTAAATACCTCAGCTTGTTCCTGTTGTACCCAGTGTGCGGCGTTTTCAATTAAATGCATTTCCAAATTACTGCAGCGGTCTGGCATATCCGCTGCAAATTCCGGTCGCAGGGCGGGATCAAGGTCTGCCATTAACATCAGACACGGTATGTCGAGCGGTGCCACGCCGATATCTGGATGAGAGGCGGCATTTTGGTCGATGTTGCGATACCAGTTGATCCCGCCACGAAAGCCAGTTCGTGAAAATGCGTCAATGTAGAATTGAGTGTCTTCCTCGCTCATTAAGGGAGCTCCTAATGAGGGGGCGGTCTCAATTTTCCAAAAGGGATTCATATTGAGCTTACCCGACCGGTAGGCTGCTTCGTAAACGTCTTTCAGCGGCACGCTCGTTCGCATCGTGTTGCGCATTATCGTTTCGACGTGCTGGTCCATATATGTTTCGGGAATGCCTTCCTGTTGAAACCATGCAACGTATTGTCGCTCAGTGTCGCCCTGTACGACTTCGGAGTGTATTGCTACGCTGGGAAAGGGGATATAGGGTGTGCAACCTGCGGCGACGCCGGCAACTCTTTCGGGGTGTAATACTGGCATCGCCCAGGCGACAAATCCTCCCCAGTCGTGGCCTACAAAAACTGCTTTTTCGATGTCCAGCGAATCTAACATTGCTACCAAGTCGCCGGTGAGTTCTGAGATGCTGTAATCGGAAACGTTTTCCGGACAGGAGCTCATGCCGTAGCCACGCATATCGGGCGCGATTGCATGAAACCCTGCTTTTGATACGGCAGGGAGTTGGTATTGCCAGCCTCTCGCCAAATCGGGAAAGCCGTGACAAAAAACAACCGCAGGGCCGGCACCTGACTGATAGGTAGATAAATGAAAGTCCCGGTCGCCGGCGCGGCCCGGAAGTCTAATATTATTGAGTGTTACGGCGCTTGTCATAAAACTGTCCTATTTATTCTTGTAGTTATTTTTGTATTTAGTCTTCGATTCGATTCGAGCGATTTTTTAAGTTGCTTGAGGCGCCTCTTGCGGGCCTCGAATGAGTTTTCCAGGTAGGATCCCCGTGGGTTTTCCGTGTCGGTAAATGACTTTTCCGGAACAAATTGTGCTGTGGTAGCCCGTTATTTTTTGAATAAAACGTTTACCCTTAGCGGGCAAATCATAAACCATTTCCGGTGCGTGTATGTGCAAATTGTCGTAGTCGATGACATTGATGTCAGCTTTCATCCCCACGCCGATAATACCTCGATCGTTCAAACCATAACATTGTGCGGTACGGCACGTTTGGTTATGAACTAATTCTTCTATAGGGATCCGATCGCCGCGAGTACGGTCCCGTGCCCAATGGGTAAGTAGATAGGTAGGAATACTGGCATCACTGACCACTCCGCAATGTGCACCCCCGTCCGCTAAGCCGTAGATACTATTGGGATGGCGCATGAGCTCTGCGGTAGCGTCTAAATTATTGTCGACATAACCGAGCATCGGCAAATATACCAGCCCACTGGCGTTGTCCGAGGCCATAATATCGTAAGCGATTTCTTGCGGGCTACGGTTCTCGACCGGTGAACGCGCTTCCAGCGATTGATCGGCGGCAGGTTCATAATTTGGCGTTTTTCCTAAAGCAAACATTTTGTCAAAGCCGTGTATGATCATCGCTAAAACGCCATCGAAAAGGTCGTATTCGGGAGGGCTTGCTAAAATTGCAGCGCGAACCTCCGGATCGGCAATAGCGGTACGGCGTTCTTCTAACGATAGCTCTAACAGTGGCGCGTAATTTTTGTGGAACATGAAAGGATGCACGGTGCTTTCAAAACCCATTAATATTCCCACGGGGCGAGGCGCTATCTGAGGCGTGAGAAGCCCTGCGTCTGCATCGTCTTCTGACTCCCGTAACAGTCGACGCCATTGATCAGGGTCTCCAGCACTTTGTACCACGCTATATAACACGCGTTTTCCAGTTTCGCGACTCAATTGTTTCATCCAGGCGAATTCTGCTTGCTCCGGAATATAGTCGCTGGCCATTTGAAAAACACCGTGGCCGACTTCGCCCAACATTCGTCCCAAACCCAAAACTTCCTCCGGGCCTGCGTGGGTTCCTGGAACAACCTCACCGTTTTTTGCCCGGTGTAACATGGTTCGTGAGGTAGAAAATCCCAGGGCTCCTGCTTGTAAACCCTCTTTGACGATGTCCGCCATCGCAGCAATTTCGCCGCTTGTGGCTTGCGTATTGTTAGCGCCGTCTTCACCCATTACATAAGCTCGGACAGCGCCGTGTGGCACTTGCGTGCCGATATCAATGGCGTAGCTTGCTGCGTCTAATGCATCCAAATATTGCGGAAACGACTCCCAGTTCCATTGAATGCCTTCCGCCAATGCGCTGCCGGGAATATCTTCGACGCCTTCCATTAACTGGATAAGAAATTCCTGTTGGTCTGCTTTTACCGGAGCAAAGCCAACCCCGCAATTTCCCATGACTACGGTCGTCACGCCGTTCCACGGAGCGGGGGTGAGATGCTGATCCCAAGTGGCTTGACCATCGTAGTGAGAATGAATATCGACCCAGCCCGGCGCGACGAGTAAACCGGTCGCATCGATCTCTTCGTGCCCCGGGCCAATATTATGTTCCTGCACGGCGGTGATTATGCCTCCGTCGATGGCAAGGTCAAGCTTGCGTGCGGGCGCTCCGGTTCCGTCGATGACAGTGCCACCTCTAATAACGATGTCATGCATTTTTACTTCCTTATAGACGATTGCATTTGATTGCATATTGATGATGGCTGATATCTATCGTTAGTCAGCGCTGACTGAGCGATTCTTGTTATTGGATTTATCAGGAAAGAATCGCTTCGGATGATTTATTAGTACGATCATTGTTTTGCCGTGCGGTCGCGGGTTCACCGTTTACGCGTTTTAGCGCTAAGGTTTTACAGGGTAGGGTCGGTAGAGCCCAGCGCAGTAACTTGGATTTAAGCTTTTCATTCTGCTTAAAAGACAGTCGATCGACCCATTCCGAATGATAGGTACCCGTCATCTTACGGGCCCAATCGGGCATGAGCGCCATCGAACCCTGCAAGCTCATCCAGGAATCAAAACGTTGGTAACGGCTTGTTTCGACATCGCCACTGGTTCCTAACAAGAAGTCGGTAAACTGACGAGTCTGATCGTTAAAAGCCATCATTGGTCGCATGCGTTCGACATAGTCATCGAGTTCAGCAACTGATTCGGGTACCCATTCGGCGCCGCCCAGGCGACCAATGACGGCTTGCTCGCGAAGATAATTATTTTTTTCAGACAGACTCAGCGGCCTGTTATAGCGTTCAAAGGCTCTCATGATCGCCCAGGGGATACAGGTATGAACCCAGGCGATTAAGTCGGGCTCTAAGGCGCGATAACTGACTCCGTCGCCACGGGTGCCGTTGATGCGACTATGGACAAGTTTCACCCGTTCGATAACCTGGGTTGCGGCCTCAGTGGTTCCGAAGGTGGTGCGCAGCACGTAACCTAGTGTATTGCGTGCTCTGCTGAGTGGATTGGTGCGGTAGGCCGACTGGGTGAAAACGCCATCCATCACCGAGGGGTGGAGAACTTCCATGAGTATCGCGCCGAGTCCAGCGACCGCGACGCTGGCAAAATCTCCGTTGATCTCCCAGGAGATACTGTCGGGCCCTCCACATAAACCATTGTCTCCCGGAATGCCACTGTATATTTGCGGCTCGTCGTGGCGTCCGCCTGCGGTCTCAATTTGCTCGATGATATTGGCCTTTAGCGCTTGCATAATACCGGCTCCTGGTTGAGTTTAAACCAATATAATCACCTGTCGTGACAGCTGTCAATTTATTTGTTGATTTTGAATGTTACAGCTTGTTCAGAATTAGCTGATGATTAACCCATCAAAAATCACGTTAACCGCCATTTCAGCCTGTGCTCTAACAGAGGGGTTTTCCTCTTCGCCATTAAGTTTTGCAGTTAGCGCCGGCATGGTAAACAAACCTCCAGCACCGTAGGTCAGCATAAAATAGATGAGAGTGACTGAGGTTGGTTGTATTCGTCCTTGTTCGATAAGTTGATTCAACCAGGTTTCACCAAAATCGCGAACCGGTTTGATGAAGGTGTCAAACAAATAGTCTAATCTTACACCGGGCTGGCTGGCTTCCTGATTAACGATTTTCAATAGTGACGGGTGAGTCGCGTAAATTTCTATTGAGCGGACCAGTAGTCCTCGCAGCACCAGTAAATCATCATCTCCCAGGGTTTGAGCGGCAAGAGTTAATTCCTTGTTCACAATTCCAAATCCGTGATCGACGGCGGCATACCACAGTCTTTTTTTCGAGCCGAAACGCTGAGGGATTAAATTGTGGCTGACTTGCAAACTTCGCGCAATTTCTCGAACTGACGCGCCGTCAAAACCGTTCTCACCAAAGGCGATCAACACGGCATCGAGTAATTCTTCATCGGTAATTGCGTTGCCTTCGCTTAACAGCGGGCGCCCTCTCGTTCTGCTAACCATTGTGATATTTCCCTTTGTCTTTAAGGAGGTCGTGTTCAGAATAGCGACTATTGCCTGGTCGCATTGTTACTTCATTCTACTGTTTTATGTTTTCGGCTCGTTGTAACATTACAAGACCTGTTCGTCGAAAAAGCAAGTGCATGAGTCTTTTCTTCTCCAGTTTCAAGGTAATAAGCGCGAGTGCAGGAGAGCTCTTAATGTCTTAGCTTTATACACGAGAGTTCGGTCGGCTGTCGCATGGTTCGTGGAATAGATCAGGTCGGGCTATCTTATCTGCTGCATTTGTTGGCAGTTTGTCAAGCTGCTCATACGTATACGTTACATATGGTTTCATGTTGTTTGAATGGGCACTTTGTTCAGGTGTCCTCTATGTATCGCTTATCTCCTTTCCAGCATCTCGCCTAATCCAGACAGTTATCTTGACGTTGTTCTGTAGCGTTCGTTGGTCGCCAAAAACTGTCGGGAGTGTGATGTCGGAAAAAGTCCGTTTCTTTACGGATTCATTTCGGTAGAAACAATAGGGCGTTCTTCAACAATACCTAGTGACGAAACAAGAATAGCCAGAAATTTGCGACGATTACTTGTATCTATGGACTATCGGTTCACTCTCTTCTCGAAGATGTTTCGATAATGCGGAGAATTATGTTAGGGACAAATTAGGTTGCGAAGAGCAGAGCTTGGTTTGTCACTGTATAGACCTTTAGAGAACTGTTTGCGTTAAAGCTCGCTATCTGTAGTGCGACGCGAGTTGGCACATCATTAGTTTAACGAAAGAAGTGGGTTTTCTGCCAATTCGCTTATATACTTCCAGCATTTTACTGGCTCCTTTTGGCTGGGTGCCTATATTGATACTACTATAATAACTATTGCCCTTGATCATTGTTCATTTTGATCCGAACTTACTGGAGCGGCTTCTTTGACGTTACTTAAAAAGCTAATTTCTTCTGTGCTTCCCTTCGCAGTTATTATTGTGGTTTTGCAGGCGGTCGGAGTCTTTTTCTATTTGTCTGCCATTGATGGAATCGAAATAACTTCCGGTTCGTCATTGAGTGAGCCCGTTCTATTTGAAATAGTGCTTGTCGGGTTGATTCTGAGTCTAGTGGCGGTGGGCCTCTTGGCCTTTGTCTGTGGTCAGTTTTTCAACAAATATTTCGATAAAAGCTTCGACTTTATTAACGCTTATATTAAGAGTATTGGCGATGGTCATGCACCTCCCAAAATTGACGGAGCTCAGGCCGAAGAAGTAGTGGGCGTGATCAGTTCATTAGAAGAAATGCGCAAGACTGTCAACATTCATCAAAAATCAATGGAGAAGTTAGCTTATTACGATAAGTTAACTGGGCTGCCCAACAGAGAGTTTCTACAGCAGGAACTCAAAATCATGATCAGTAGCGCTAAACGCAGAAATAAGCATTTTGCGGTTCTGTACCTCGATCTGGATGAGTTTAAAATAATTAATGACTCATTGGGGCACGATATTGGTGACTTGGTACTTGCTGAAGTCAGCAAGCGATTGCAGGAGCTTTTGAGAGGCAGTGATGTAATCAACCGCAAGAAACAGTCGGATTCTGACACTCCCGAGGAGGACGGAAAGGGAATGGTCGCTAGATTGGCCGGCGACGAATTCACTTTGTTACTCGGTGATATCGAAGACCCTAGTGATGTGGCAGTTATTGCGAAACGCATTCTGGAAAAAATTGCCGATTCGTTTATTGTGCAGCAACATGATGTGTCCGTTAGTGCCAGTATTGGTGTGGCAATTTACCCGCAGGATGGCGAAGATGATGTCAGTTTATTGAGGAACGCGGACTATGCGATGCTGGAAGCAAAAAAACAAGGGAAAAATCATTATACCTATTACACCGAAGAGATGAATGTAATCGCTGCTCGACGGGCGAAGATGGAAGCTAGCATTCGAAGTGCTCTTGAACATAACGAGTTTAACTTACATTTTCATCCCCGAGTTGAGCCCAATGGTCATAAAGTCGTCGGTTTTGAAGCGTTAATACGGTGGCAACATCCCGAATTGGGTTTTGTTGTGCCCAGCGAGTTTATTCCCCTCGCAGAAGAGACAATTCTTATCTGCGAAATTGGGAATTGGGTTTTTGAAAGTGTCTGTATTCAGCTCAGGCATTTAATCGACAGTGGTTTCCCCGATATCAAAGTTTCAGTGAACTTGTCTACCATGCAGATTCACCGTGGTGATACTTACAATATTCTAAAAACCTACATGAACCTATACAACATTCCTGGGAAAAATTTTGAATTGGAAGTAACCGAGGCAGGGGTGCTGAAGGACGAAAAACTCGCCATCGATCTATTAAATAAATTTAGGGATTTGGGTATTTCGATTGCCCTCGACGAATTTGGAACCGGTTATTCGTCTATCAGCTTCCTGCAAAACCTCCCGATCGATGTAGTAAAGATCGACCGTAGCTTTATCAGTGAGAATGAAGAGAATTACTCGAGTAGGCAGCTTTTCAAATCAGTCATCGGTATCGCAAAAAATCTGGATTTAGTCACCGTTGCGAATGGCATAGAGCATGAACACCAGCTTTCTATTGTAAAAGAAGTTAATTGTGATTTTGTGCAGGGCTACTATTATTCTAAGCCGATACCGAGTGACGAGATTCTTCAGTTCTTGCAAACATGGGAAAATACGGCAGTAAATGAAGGTTAGCAGGTGGACGGAAGCCGTTAAATTTTACGAATCTGTTAGGTGGATAGTTGAACATTACGGATCACGTTTCTTTAATAGGGCTATGTTGGCGGCGCTGTTTTTAAGTGTTTTTTTTCGCATCTTTACGGTCATAATTTAATCTAGAAATAAATGGGGCGAGGAAGGTTTGAACGGCGGCCGTCTCGTTCATGACCTGCTTATCCGAGTGTCACGGGAATTCCAGGCTAAACTTGACGATGTGCCTATTAAACGTGTCCTTAGTCGGCTTACTACTTTTGCAGTCCCTTGTAAGCGCAAGAATTAGATTGATTTCTTCCTGAGTCAAGTCGTCCAAACCCCTAAAAATCTATGCGCATGTATTTTACTGTCAGATAATTCTGGTGGCTATTGGTGTTGAATTGGATGGGGGTTGATTCACAAATAGCGCTTGCCCGATACATGCGGCTTTATGCTCGGCTAAAATGTAAAAAACCGCTACAAATACTTCAGTCTGAGTTACCTCTGGCATTGATATTGATTGACATCACCTTTCCATTCATTTCATTGGTTTTGATTATCAGTCAATGTGACTCGTCTTTCCCATACAAAATGTGCCTAACCGTTGCGCCGCGTTTCTAGTTAATTTCCAGAAAAACCGCCCACTCCCAATAAGTCAGGGGTTCTGTGATGGTAGCACCCGATATAAATTGCGACTATTAGGCTGCGTTGCCGAGTTAAAGCTCGGCTTACTCCAAAAGGCAAAAAATAAGGTTTCCGAGCAGGCACCAAGTTCTACCCATCCGAAAGCTACTCTTTAAGCGTGAATGGTTCGACGTCTCGACGCGATAATCTCATAATTCGACGCATTAGTTTGACTAGGAGTATTAATCTCCTGTATTTTGTCGATTTTATGCCCGATATCGGGCAAATATATTGAAATATTTTTCATCTTTCGTATATTTACAGCATGATAAATAAAATGCATCTAGTGCCATTACTTGATCATCTCTGCAATACCAGCAAGTTGAACCACGACGAAGCGCGAAAGTTGGTTGATGAAGTTGTCGCCTATTTTGCCGAAACGCCCGAGCAATTTGTACGCCGTCGGCATCGGGAGCTTCAGCAAATAGCTGGACAGCCGAATGAACAAATTTACCGGCGTATCGAAGCGGAGCTCGCCGAATGGGTATTTGCAGCGCCAGCACTTTCTCAGCGGCAAATTCGCCGCATTATTTATGGATAGGTGAAAACTTTATGTGTGGAATCGTCGGTTATACGGGGAAACAAAATGCTGTTCCCGTTCTTATGCAAGGCTTACATCGCCTGGAGTATCGGGGCTATGATTCCGCGGGAATTGCCTTGCAGCAGAAAAAAGGCCTCGGCATTCACAAGCGGGCAGGGAAAATCAATGTGCTTGAGTCAAGCCTACCGAAACGGATTAAAGGTAATACGGGTATCGGTCATACTCGTTGGGCGACGCACGGCGAACCCAGCGATACTAATTCCCATCCCCATAACAATAACGATGGCACTCTCGCCGTTATTCACAATGGCATCATAGAAAATGCCAGCCAATTGCGTGCTCGCTTGGAGGCCCATGGTGTTTCCTTTAAGTCCGAAACGGACAGCGAGGTGCTGGTACATTTAATTGCATCGACGGAAGCGGCTTCGCTGATCGAGCGGGTCCGAATAGCGCTAACAGATGTTGAGGGGACATACGGCCTAGCGGTGATAGACGCCGCTCATCCTGGGGTGATTGTTGTGGCCCGCAACGGTAGTCCTGTCGTGTTGGGGATTGGCGACAAGGAAATGTTATTTGCGTCCGATACGAGCGCGTTAGTGAGGCACACCCAGCAGGTGGTGTACCTCTCAGACGGAGAAATTGCCGAACTGACTCCCGGCGCATATCGTGTAATAACCTTAGACGCGAGTCCTTCTCAAAAAAAGACGACCACAATTGACTGGTCGGCGGAAACCTATGATAAGGGAGATTACAGTCATTTTACTCATAAGGAAATTCACGAGCAGCCGGAATCTGTGCTGCGTGCATTACGCGGCAGGTTAGATAACAAGTTTCAAACAGCACACCTTGGGGGGCTGAATCTACAGCCAAGGGAATTGTTGGGCTTCAGACGGATTAAGGTATTGGGCTGTGGCTCTGCTTATATCGCAGGCGTACTGGGTGCTCGGACGATCGAGCAGTTAGCACGAGTGCCCTGCGACGCTGAACCCGCTTCTGAGTTTCGCTATCGTAATCCTGTGATTGAATCAGACACGCTGTATCTGGCTGTGAGTCAGTCGGGGGAAACCTTTGATACCTTGGCTGCGGTTCAGGAAATTCAACGAAAAGGGGGGCGTGTCTTGGGTATTGTTAACGTCGTGGGTAGCAGTATCGCCCGCGCTTGTGAAGGTGGTATCTATGTTCACGCCGGGCCGGAAATTGCCGTCGTATCGACCAAGACCTTTGTGTCGACATTTCTCGCTTTCGTACTCTTGTCATTACATCTCGGTCGTATGAAAGACTTATCGGTCGCCGAGGGAAAAAATGTATTAGCGGCGCTCAATCTGATCCCGCAGCAAATTCACAGTATTCTGGATGCGGAGCCTGAAATTGAGCGGGTAGCTAAAAAGTACGCCGTTTTTAATAATGCCTATTTTGTCGGGAGAAATCTCGGTCTCGCCGTTGCGATGGAAGGAGCGTTAAAGCTCAAGGAAATTAGCTACATTCACGCCGAGGCCTACCCTGCATCGGAATTGAAACACGGGCCTTTAGCTCTGGTAACACCTGAGACGCCGACTGTCTTTGTTTTACCGGATGACGAGCTGATTGACAAAAATATTAGCAGCATCGAAGAAATTCGTACTCGGAAGGGGCCGGTTTTAGCGATTACCCATCCGCCTCGTGAAGGAACCCAGCAACTATTTGAGCTTGTGGATGACACTGTAATTGTGCCCAAATCGCATCCGATTCTCGACCCAATTCTAATGCTAATTCCGTTGCAATTACTGGCCTATCATATTGGCTTAGCACGTGCCTGCGATGTTGATCAGCCGCGTAATCTGGCTAAGAGTGTGACGGTTGAATAGTTTTCACTCAGCGTGTGTCGAGTTTTTGGATAAGCGCCAGTTAGATCGTCTAGAAAAGAGGGAGGACGGCCGCTCTTTGATGTTATCGGCCTAACCGCGATAATTGATGGCATGCGTTTTTGCGGTGATTTATAATTGCGCTGAATGATACTGTCGATCTAGGTCGATAATGTAAGTGCTGATGATGACTCATAGCTTGTCGTTGAGACAATGATTGTTGAGAAAATGGTAGTTGGGTAATTCCAGGAGTGAGTAAGTGTCTGATCAAGTAAGCTTGTACGAACGAATTGGCGGTGAGCAGGGCGTACGGACGTTTGTTAACCTGTTTTACGACTTTATGGATTCTCTCCCGCAAGCAAAACATATACGGTCACTGCATGCGGCGGATCTCTCCGATTCGCGATTGAAGCTCTTTGAATATTATACGGGTTGGTTTGGCGGACCTCCGTTGTTTGTCGACAAATATGGACATCCGCGGCTACGGGCGCGTCATAAACATGTTTCTATCGGTGTCGATGATAGAGACGCATGGCGCGCCTGCCTGTACAAAACCCTCGAACAGATGAGTTTAGAGCCTGCTCTGGAAGTTGAGCTGTTGGAAAAAATCGAGCCGATGGCCGACCATATGCGCAATGTTGAGGAAGAAGCGCCTCTTGTCGATTGCTAAAACTCGACTCTTTTCATGCGTCAAAAATTTTCAGTTGGTAGTAGGGGCAAATGGATCGGACGGCGATTACTTTTGTTGCCCGTATTCGTTGGCTCGAAACCAATCAAATAAATAGTCGCTCAATACTTTAACTCGTCTCGGCACCATGCGTCCGGGTGGGTAAACGGCGTATATGCCCGTTTCGGGTTTCGGATAACGGGTTAATATAGGAATGAGTTCACCGCGGTCGATATACGCCTGTAAATGGAATAGTGGTCCCGAGGTAATCCCCAGGTGATGAGTGGCGAGTTTTGCCAATAGATCACCATTATTGGCGCTCATGCGGCTCTTTACGCGCGGTAATAGTCGTTTGCCCTGATCGGTAAATGTCCATTGCATATTCGTCGAAGTATTGCTGTAAATAAGCACCTCATGGGCGGATAATTCGGACGGGTGTAACGGTTCGCCGTGTTTTGCTAGGTAGTCGGGACTCGCACACACGGCAAATTGCAAGCTCGCCAGTTTACGTGCAATCAAGCTTGAGTCCTGCAGGTCACCCACCCTAACGGTAAGATCAAATCCCTCTTCGACCAGATTGATTTGCCGGTCGTTGAGATCAATCGCGATTTCTATCTTTGGGTGTTGCAGCATAAACTCCGCGATCGGTTTCGATAGTTGGCTGATACCAAGGCCCATTGGCACCGCCAGTTTGATTTTTCCCGAGAGGTCGTATTGCGCATCGGAAACGATCTCTTCGGCCTCGGCCAGGTCGGCTAATAGAGTAACGGCCCGCTGATAGAAGTGCTGGCCTGTATCTGTCAGGGATAACTTGCGGGTCGTGCGCTGCATGAGCTGTACACCGAGTCGTTTTTCAAGGTCACTGACTCGCCTGCTGAGTGCCGATTTAGCAACACCGAGCTTGTCACCGGCCTTGCTAAAGCTGCGCTGGTCTACCACCGCAACAAAGGCCTCAAGTTCTTCGAATTTATTCATGCTGATTTTTGATTCCGTTATTGTTCTGTTATTGCGAACAGTGTTTTAATGTTTTCGTTGTTTATTCCGCAAGAAAGAACAATGATAATAGCCTTGTTGTTGATTGAGAAGCAGTTATCGAAATTAACAAAGCCGAATATTGTAGCGCTATTGCTTGCAGTTCGGCCATTTTCACCGCTGAATTAAGATAGCTTGGCGGCGAGGATAAATGTACACCCTGTGTGGATGCCATTAGCATTGGATTCGAAGCAGGAATGACTCACTGATTATCGACAAGGGCAATACTAATGAGCACAGTTAAACAAATATTACGTATCGACGCGAGCGCCAGCGCTTCAACTTCCAGCAGCAAAAAGTTGGGTGATGAATTGATCCAAAAGCTAGAGGAATCACATCCGGAAGCGCATATTGAGCACCGGGATTTAAATCAACAACTGACCTTCGTTGACGAAGCGTGGGTAGGTGCCAACTTTACACCCGTCGAGCAGCGCAGTACTGAACAGCAGGACCGATTAGCGTTTTCAGACCAGTTGATCGATGAATTGCAGCGCGCTGATCGAATTGTTTTAACAACGCCGATGTACAATTTCGGTGTACCTGCGACCCTAAAAGCGTGGATTGATCTAATCTGTCGTGCCGGGGTTACCTTTCAGTATACGAGCCAAGGTCCCGTCGGCCTACTGAAGGACAAGCAGTTAGATATTATAATTACCACCGGCGGCGTACCGTTGCAGAGCCCGGTCGATTTCGTCAGTGATTATCTGAAGCAGGTATTTCGCTTTATTGGTATAGAGAACGTTAATATTATTGCCGCTGACCAGATGAATGTCGATGCTGAAGCAAGCTTTCAGCGAGCGCTAGATCAAATCGGTGAAAGTGTCGAGTTTGCTGCGCTGAGTGCATAGGGGGACAAAAGAGCGGGACAAATACAGTCATTCAAACTGGCGGTTGCATGGTGACAATCTTTTATCGAACTGTCTGTATTTGATATTCCCGCACTACGGTTTAACAGCAGCGCCTGATTTAATCGCAGAAGGGTGGTTTAACATCGGCAATAATTTTCCTCGATGGTCATTATTACATTGTTTTTTATGGAAAAAGCCACAGTTCACTGGTTCTTTGTTATGATCCGATCTTTACGGTACTTTTCAAAAAGATTCTCGGTATCTCATACGCTGCATGAAAATACTACATTTCTATAGAACCTATTTTCCGGATACACAAGGTGGTCTGGAAGAAGTCATTCGTCAAATTTGCCTTAACACCAAACTGTTAGGGGTAGAAAACCGAATACTGACCATCAGCGACAAACCTTCGCCCGAGCCAATAGTCCGGGAAGAGGCTGCTGTCTATCAAGTTAAGAAGAGTTTTGAAATAGCTTCGTGCACTGTAGGATTAGATGCGATCAAACAGTATCGGGAGTTGCTGGAATGGGCCGACGTGGTCAATCTTCATTACCCCTGGCCTTTTTCTGATTTTGTGAGTCTGCGAAGTTCTGTTAGTCGCCCCAGCGTTCTCACTTATCATTCCGACATCGTCCGCCAAAAATTTCTTAAGTTAGCGTATGCGCCGCTTGAGGCTCGTTATCTTGCATCGGTTGACAAAATAGTGACCACATCGCCTAACTACGCAGAATCTAGTCCCACTCTGATCCGGTATAAGGCCAAGCTGGAAACCATACCCATCGGAATTAACCGGGTGTCTTATCCGGATGTCAGCCAGGATTTTTTAGAATCAGTCAAAAAGGATTGTGGGGTCGATTTCTTTTTGTTCGTAGGAGTATTACGGTATTACAAAGGTCTACATATTCTTCTGGATTCGATGAAAAATGCCGACTACACGCTTCTGATCGCCGGTGCCGGCCCAATGGAGGCAAAACTTAAAAAGCAGGTGCGAAAACTAGGTTTGAGCAATGTCAGGTTTCTCGGATTTATCTCCGACGAACACAAGATAGCTTTATACAAATTGTGTCGGGCCGTTATTTTGCCGTCACACCTCCGATCGGAAGCCTTTGGCGTCAGTTTGTTGGAAGCCGCGATGTACGGAAAACCTCTTATTTCGGCCGATATAAATACCGGCACAACTTATATTAATATTCACAAAAAGACGGGTTTAGTTGTCGAGCCCGGGGACAGTCAGTCCTTGAGAACGGCGATGGATTTGCTAAATGACGACCCATCGATGGCGAAAAGATTAGGTCGCGCTGCGCTTGATCGCTATGAAGAGCTATTTACGGGAAAGTCTATGGGAGAGCGTTACTACCAGTTATATCAGTCGTTGGTAGCGAAATGACTGACGAATTTGGTGTTCCAACACTCGGCGTAGTGTTTGCGTTCGGTTGTTGATGATCCATAAAAAAAGCCAGCATTTTTGCTGGCTTTTTTTGATTCTACTGACGATTTATTGTTACGGTTATAGCCTTCACTACGGTCTCTAATTCATTCCCGACATTAGCCCTTAAATTCACCCACGATATGTGAAATTGATTCTTTGGCATCACCGAATAACATACGCGTATTGTCGCCAAAAAATAACGGATTATCGACACCAGAGAATCCTGAGCCCATCGATCTTTTCAGAACAAAGACCGTCCGAGCTTGGTTGACGTTAATAACAGGCATTCCGTACAACGGGCTGCCTTCGTCTTCATTGGCTGCTGGGTTAACAACGTCGTTCGCGCCAATAACGATGGCGACATCCATATTCGCCATTTGCGGATTAATATCGTCCATTTCCACTAATTGATCATAGGGTACGTTTGCTTCGGCCAATAGTACGTTCATATGGCCGGGCATGCGGCCGGCAACCGGATGTATTGCGAACTGGACTTCACAGCCATTTTCTTCCAGGTGATCCGACAATTCACGCACAACGTGTTGAGCTTGGGCCACAGCCATTCCATAGCCGGGCACAACACAGACGTTTTGAGCCGCTTCAAGGATAAGAAAGGCATCGCCAGCGGAAATTGGTTTTACTTCGCCTTCAACTTTAGCGGAGGAAACCTTGGTAGCGCCAAACCCGCTAAACAAGACGTTGCTTAAGGATCGGTTCATCGCCTTACACATGATGTTAGTCAGTATCAAGCCACTGGCGCCTACTAAGGAGCCCGAGACGATCAACAGATTATTACTTAGAACAAATCCAGCGGCACAGGCTGCTAATCCCGAATAGGAATTGAGTAGCGCTATAACCACGGGCATATCGGCGCCACCGATAGGAATCGTAATCATAATTCCGAACAACAATGACAGGCCAATAACAGCGATAAGCCAGGGACTTTCAGCACTTGGTTGCAGGCAGAACATGATAGAAGAGCCCAATATAGCTAACACTAAACCAATATTGAAAACTTGTTGTCCGGTAAACTGAATTGCCTTGCTGGGCATTTTTTCACTCAGTTTACCGTAGGCGATGAGACTGCCCGTTAGAGTGACGCCACCGATCAGAATAGAAAGAATAATGGTAACATTGGTGAAGGTTGAGGTGCCGGCTACAAACACAGCGGCCAGGCCTACCAACAGGCTGGACGCACCGCCAAAGCCATTAAACAAAGCGACGAGTTCGGGCATTCCGGTCATTTCGACTCTGCGAGCGGCTACTGCCCCGATTAGAGCGCCGACAATGAGACCCGCTATGATATTTTCCCAAGGCAGTTTAATCTCGTTGAGTAGCGTGACCACTATCGCGATTAACATGCCGATCGCAGAGAGCATGTTACCTTTTCTAGCCGTAGCAGGAGAACTCAGCTTTTTCAGGCCAAGCACAAATAGAACGGCAGCTGCGATGTAGGAGAGATTTATAAGTAAATCAATGTTTAAGTTTTGCATCATTTATGATTCCTTAACCTTTTTTCTTGAACATGGCTAACATTCGATCGGTAACCATATAACCACCTACCACGTTAATTGTCGCTAGGGCGACAGCGCCTGTACCTAACCAGACTGCTAAATCGGGACTGCCGCTGTTCGCAGCGCTAATAGCCCCGACCACAGTAATGCCAGATATGGCATTAGAGCCGGACATTAATGGCGTGTGTAGGGTGGAGGGGACTTTCGCTATTAGCTCGAAGCCCAAAAAGATTGCGAGCATTAAAATAAAGGATAAATAAATAGCTTCCATTGTTAACCCCTAATGTTTTTAATCATTTCGTTCACGAGTGCGCCATCATGTGTGATGACGCAGCCCTTTATAATCTCGTCTTCCATATTGAGATCAAATTCTTTGGTGTCTTTGTTCCAAAACTCAAGCACGAGATTGTGTACATTGGCGGAATACATTTGACTGGCATTATTGGCCACGCGCCCTGGCATATTCGCAAGGCCAATGACTTTAACGCCGTCAATGTCGATCTCTTCGCCGGGAACAGAGCCTTCTACATTGCCGCCACTTTCTACGGCAAGATCAATCACAACGCTGCCCGGTTTCATAGCTGCCAGCATATCTTTTGTCACAACGATCGGAGCTGCTCGGCCAAATAGTTGGGCGGTTGTAATAACAATATCGGATTGCGAACAAACTTTTTTCTGTCCCTCGAGCTGCAGTTTGACTTGATCTTCAGTAAGCGCGTTGGCATAACCGCCGGCTGTTTGGCCCGTTTCACCAAGATCAATCTCAACAAATTTACCGCCGAGAGATTCCACCTGTTCCTTGACCACGGGTCGAGTATCGAAAGCGTCAACACGAGCACCCAGGCGTTTAGCGGTTGCGATTGCCTGTAGCCCGGCAACACCGGCGCCGATAATAAATACTCTGGATGGAGAGATTGTTCCCGCCGGTGTCATCATCATAGGTAATATTTTACCCAGTCTCTCAGCCGCTAGGATGACCATGGCATAACCGGCGAGACTAGCTTGTGAGCTCAAGGCGTCCATCTTCTGTGCGCGAGTTGTTCGGGGAATCATTTCCATGCTAATCGATGTGACGCCCGCAGTGGAAAAAGCATCGACCAATTCATGCTCGTTGAATGGATCGAGAAATGAGATGTGAATGGAGCCTTTCTTTAGCTGGCTTACTTCTGCCAAGTCTGGTTTACGAAGACGCAGCACGATATCAGCCTGACTTAATAGAGCACTCCTATCGTTTGTAATTGTAGCTCCCACCTGTTCGAAGGCGGCGTCTCCAATATTAATAGCGAGACCCATACCCGCTTCAATGAGCACGTCAGCGCCCTGATCGACGAATCGCTTTACCGAATCGGGAATAACCGGGATTCGAGTTTCTCCGGTCGCCAGCTCCCTGGGGATGCCAATAATCATAAAAAGTCCTTGTCAGGTTGTGGGGCAAAACTATCAAAAAATCGATAATCTGAATAAATTACCCGGTTAGTAACAGGAAAAGTGGTTGCCAATAAGTCACGAATCTCTTTTCTCGGCATTTCTTAGCCCTGTAATACAAACTTAAGGTGTTACGATGAAATATTCCTTCGTTTCTGCGATATCAAGCAGAAAAATAATACCGAACTAAATTGGTGCGTTTTATCAATACAGCGGCGAATATATCAGTACATCCAGCTATTGGCTAAAAATAGTGCCTATCATTTCAAATGATAAGGCGCTCATTTTGCCCGCTATATTGCGTTTCAAAACCAGCATTTTGGAACATCTTTTCAATTTTTGCTTAGCCATTACTATTATTGCGCCGGGGGCTTATTTTTATTTCAACAGTCAACCGAGCCCTTACTTTTTATCAAAAGGGGTAGCCGTTTATTTATTCAGCTGGGCGATTTATAGCACTAAATCTGCCTTTTTGGCACTGTGGAGGCCATTTAGGATATTTTATCCTGCGCGCTGTTGAATTTTGGTTTATCCTTCGCCCCAATTGACCGATTTTACCATCGACTGACAGCATAGTGGGTGTGCCAGTCCCCACTCGTTGTCACGGTCGCGTTTGAAATCAGTCAGCTTTAAATAATACCCGGGCTATTAGGAATCAATTCAGCATGAACAAAAATCAACTAATTGTATTTGATACCACTCTACGTGATGGCGAACAAAGTCCGGGTGCATCGATGACGCGAGACGAGAAGGTTCGAATTGCAAAAATGCTTGAAAAAATGAACGTTGATGTGATTGAGGCTGGATTTGCCATCGCTAGTCCCGGTGATTTCGAGTCAGTTAAAGCCGTAGCCGAACAGGTTAAGGACAGCACGATTTGTAGCTTGGCCAGAGCTGTTACTATTGATATTGAACGTGCAGGCGAAGCGATAAAATCGGCGAATTCGGGACGCATACATACTTTCATTGCCACGTCGCCTATTCATATGAAATACAAGTTGATGATGGAGCCTGAACAAGTCCTGGAGCACGCGGTAAAAATGGTGACTTTGGCCCGCGACTTGTGCGATGACGTAGAGTTTTCGTTGGAAGATGGCAGCCGTTCTGAATTTGATTTTCAATGCCGTATTATAGAGGCGACGATCAATGCGGGTGCTCGAACTATTAATATCCCCGATACCGTCGGTTATGGTGTTCCCAAAGAATACGGATCGATGTTCAAAAGAGTCATCGAAAACGTCCCCAATGCTGACAAGGCTATCTTCTCTACGCATTGTCATAATGATTTGGGTTTAGCGGTCGCAAATTCTCTTGCGGCGGTAGAAAATGGCGCTCGCCAGGTAGAATGTACTATCAATGGGCTTGGAGAGCGTGCAGGCAACGCCTCCTTGGAAGAAATTGTGATGGCTATAAAGACTCGCGGCGATGCCTACGCGATAACAACGGCTATCAATCCTGTCCATATCGTATCCACGTCGCGGCTTGTGTCATCCATTACCGGTTTTCCGGTTCAGCCCAATAAGGCAATAGTAGGAGCGAATGCTTTTGCACATGAATCCGGTATTCATCAGGACGGTGTTTTAAAGCATCGCGAAACCTACGAAATCATGCAGGCGGAATCGGTTGGCTGGAAATCCAATAAACTGGTATTGGGGAAACACTCTGGGCGAGCTGCGGTACGGGCACGTTTTGACGAGTTGGGTATTAGCTTCGACTCCCAGGCCAGGCTGGATGACGCATTTAGGGGATTCAAGGAATTAGCCGACAAAAAACACGAGATTTTTGACGAGGATTTACAGGCCTTAGTCAGTGGTGTCAATGAACCTCAAGTCATTGAAAAATATACATTCTCCGACTTGGAAGCGATTTCCAAGTCCGGTGAAAAACCGTCGGCATCGCTAATATTGCATGTTGATGGAAATCGACATTCTTGTAAGGCTGAGGGTGATGGCGTGGTGGATGCCGCGTTTAAGGCGATAGAAATGGTCGTGAACAGCAACTCTGATTTAAAGCTGTATCTTGTCAGTGCCGTCACAGAGGGCACTGATTCTCTGGGAGAAGTGACCGTTCGTCTGGAAAAAAACAATGCTATCGTCAATGGAATTGGGACCGATACCGATATTATAGCGGCCTCGGTAAAAGCGTACCTGAATGCCTTGAATTTGCTCGATTCCGGAATATTTCGCGCACATCCACAAAAAGACGGAATTTAACATAAACAGATGAACGAATTGCAGCGCTACGCTTATTTGGACGCAATGGGAGTCGACTACTATTATCCCAAACTACTGCTGCCCGGCGCTAAGGTTTCCGAGCTTTGTGAATTACCGATAGGCAATGAAGTTAATGAGAATGCGGGTTATACCGACGACAACGTAGAGGCAAAGCCGGCGCCACTAACAGAAGAAAGAAATACCGCTGAGCCAGCGGTATCTAAGGGAAAGAATAAAAGTAGCGAAGCATTGTACGCCTTGTTTGATGACGAATCCGATTCAAAGTCAAGTCCAAAGAAGAAGATAGAAAATGGCAGAGTCAGCCAGGTAATCGAGAGTGCTACACAAGGTGTAAGAACCGTAGCCGCTAATGAACGCACCGTAGATTCAGTGCCACAATTTTCCCTGACGATAATCCGCGGTGCGAACATACTGATCATTGATGACGGCCTGGATGACACAGTTAAGCGCCCGGAATATTTGCAGTTAGTGACAAATATGTTGTTTGCAGTTGGCGCCAAAAGCCAGCAATTGACGCTTGATACCTTTAACTGGCCGATGGTAAAAAAGGCACAGTTTGATCAGAGTGCCACCGCAGCGAAGCAAACGTTGGAATCGTTTTTGCTCAAACAAATTAGTCATTTAAGCCTATCGTATATATTAATTCTGGGCGACACCGCAAAACCCTATCTTTGTGAACAATCGTCAGCTAACGGACAATTTATCAATCATAAGGAATTGTCCGTTGAGCTCATTTGTACTCATAGTGCTTCGCAGATGATGAAAGATACGGCTACAAAAAAGGCGGCATGGTTTGATTTGCAGCCCCTTCATCGGGTATTGAAAAAGAAATAATGTTCTTGCGCCCCATGAACGATAGTGACCTGGATGCAGTCTTAGCGATTGAAACTGCCGCTACCGAGTTCCCCTGGAGCTTGTCGCAGTTTGCTGATTGTGTTCAATCTGAAGACAGTGCGACTGTTTTAGAAGTCGATAATAGCATTTGCGGTTTTTCGATTTTTCAACGAGTTATAGATGAATGTAGTTTATTGAATATTGTTGTGCACCCGAAAAAACAAGCCCAAGGGTTCGGCCGGTTGATTTTGGAACACGGGCTGGGCGAACAAAGTAGAGCCGGGGTTTTAAAGTGTTTTTTGGAAGTGCGCATATCCAATATTCGCGCACAAAGTCTTTATCGGTCGATGGGCTTCCATAAGGTTGGAGTACGAAAAAACTATTATCCAGGTCTTAACGAACGCGAAGATGCCCTGGTTATGTCGAGGCAGTTGCCGCAGGCGTTATTAGAAACAGTTTGAGTGAGGAATATTCAATGAGAGTTGTTGAGAGTCAGTGGTGGATTATTGATTTGCCCGACGAATGGGAAGCAGAGCAGGTAGACGATGCTATTACTATTGGCGACGAGGATGGTGTCGGTGTTATTGAATTAACCACCTTACAAAAGGAGAATGGCAAGGTAGACGATAAAGAATTACGTGAATTTACGGCGGAGATAGAAGAGCAGTTTGGTGCCGGACAAGAGATTCAGGTCGCAGATTTAAGCGGCTATTATTATTGTTACAAAGATGGCGATGAGGCGATCCGCGAGTGGTATTTGCGCTTAGATGATTTACTCATATTTATCATTTACAGTTGCGATGAAGAGAACGCGGGCATGGATGATAGTTCTGTAGACGAAATTTTATCGACACTTTTCATCAAGGGAGAAGAAGCTGAAATTACGGAATAACTTGATGTAGATCTTATCCCGTCCTTTAAAACTCTGTTAATTTATAGTCCGTTGGAGATCGTGGACTTAAAAAGTATTGTACAGAGTCCTCAGAAATTTCATCCATCGAACTAGGTTATCTGGCAATTCTTTCATTTGTGTCATCCGCTTCGGCGGAGAGGTCACGTCTGTGTTTTAAAAGGTGTTTTCGTGAAGTTTGAAACTATCCACAAACAGGTTTTACACAAACATCATTTATTTGCGCCAATGGACGATGAGCAGTTAGAGACTTTACTTAAGACCGCCCATTTGTTGAATTTGGAGAAAGGTCAACATTTGTTTTCCCAGGGAGAGCAAGCGGAACGTTTCTACTTCGTCGTCTCTGGTAAAATGAAATTGTTACGTCTGCTACCCGACGGTACCGAAAAAATAATAGAGCTGTTTAAAGCCAATCAAACTTTCGCTGAGGCCTTAATGTTTCTAGCTGCTAGTAAATATCCGGTCAATGCCCAGGCAGTTGAATCGACAACATTGTTTTCATTTTCGAATATAGAGTATAAGAAAATGCTACTGGCCGACAGTAACCTCGCGATTGAACTGCTCGGTGACTTAAGCATACATTTACACAAGCGCATTCGAGAAATTGAAATGTTGTCCCTAAAGAATTCGACTATTCGGGTGGTTCGCTACTTTCTCGCGCTACTGGATCAAGAAGGTGACGGCGAACACTCTTTAGAGTTACCGGTTGCAAAAAGGCTGATTGCCGCTCAATTGGCCATTCAGCCAGAAACACTGTCCAGAATCTTTAATCGTATGAAGGAGGACGGAATCGTAGAAATTGATGGGCGTAAAATAACGGTCGCGGATTTGGGCAGGCTTGAGCATTATGAATGATTAAGCAATCACTTAACTATATGGTTAACTATGGTTAAATCTGCAAAACTAGGTTTAACTAAACAGCCCCTTTGCTAATATGATTTGATGTCTGCTGCGAGAACGCTTTGCAAAGAAAGTAAAGAATTTCTGTGGATTTTTCCTCCGTTTACAATTCTCAGAGACCCATCCCGGAATCTCTATCTGAGATCTCGGAATCTTACGGCTGGAAAATCTTGTCGGCCCGATTGCCTTGCATGAGGAAAATTCCTGCTAGGAAAACAGAGCTGTTTTCAACAGCATAAGCCGACAAAAACAGGTGCTATTATAAGCCAGCGTAATAGGCCGCTAGATTTGCAATATCTTCGTCAGAAAGACTTTTAACCATTGAAGCCATCATCGGATCATTGCGTACGCCATCTCTAAATGCCGCAATTTGCTTAATCAAATAGCCTTCTTTTTGGCCGGCCAAGTTAGGCCACAATGTATTGAAACTCATTCCGGCGGGGCCGTGACATCCAGCACAAGTCGCCGCTTTCGCCTTTCCTTTAGCGGCATCGCCGGCAGCGAAACTGAATCCTGAGCTTACGGCTAAAGCTGCTGCGACTAAAGGTATAAGTACTTTCTTCATTTTTGGTTCTCCATCGAACAAGTGGTTATGTATAGTTATTGCTATAAGATAATCTGTTGGCTGTAGGTTAATTTAACGGTGAATGTCAGTCGTTGATCGTAATCAATACTTTAGGTTTGAGGGCGTTTTAATAATGCGGAGATGACGATAACAAGAAATAAAACACCTCCAATAACAGCGACTAAGCTGCCGAACCCCATTATTGCCATTCCGACAACTTCTTGCAAGTTATCAAGGTCCTGTGCATCGCCGGAAGTTTTGCGTTTCACACCGTAACCACCTGTCCAGGCAAGCGCCGTAATATGAGTTAACTGTCCTCCGCCGTACAGCCAGGGCATCCAGTACGCGAGTTTTGGTCTTGTTACAGGTCGATCCAAATGCGGTAATAGCATAAAAACGACTCCCATGAATGCCATCGTCACACCCACTATCGACCCATGGTAATGAGCTGGAATGACGGTATTAGATCCCTGGATCATAAACCCGAGAATACCTCCTGCGCCAAAAAGAGTTATCGAGCTGATCAGTGCGGCACGTAGTGGCTTTTGTTGTTCGTTAAGGGCAGGGAAGCGGAACGTACTAAAGAAGACTAATAAACCAATAGGAATAGACGCAAGACCGCCTTTTCGCATTAAGTCTGTAAAACCGACGATGTGTTCGCTGGATTCTATATCATAACTGTATAACGAAGGGAGCCATAGGAGAGGTACTACGACCAGTGTGAACAATAATAAGCTCAATTTGGGGCTTAGTCGCAGGTCATTACCGCAGGCACTAGCCAGCATTGTCCAGGCTACCAGCAATAACACCGTATTCACAAACTGGTGGACATGGCCGCCTCCCCAAAATAGAAGATCGTAATAAAATTTACCAGAGATGGTGTCGGGAATGTTGATATAAGATACCGCAACGCAAACGACGGCGACTAAGGCTCCTATTGCCGAGAGATATAAGGCGAAATGCAGCGCATCCGTGCCATTGGGTTCTTTTATCACGGGTAGTTTACTGCTAATAAACCCGAGCGCCTGTACAACAAGGCCCGCCGTAACAATGATCAATCCAAAGAAAAACCAGGGTTGTAATAGTACCGGTATATAATTGTTCATTAGTGGTTTAGCGGTACCTAAAAAAGGTGAAATGCTCAGCAGAACAGTACCGGCTACGGCTAACATAAAGGCGGCTTTGCTCCATAATGAAGAACGATGGACGCCAAAAATTGTCCACAAAATTCCCGAGCAGGCGAGAAACCAAATCAATACTGATAGATCGACATGGACAACCAGGGCAACTTTGAAAAAGTCGTTGGTTGGCATTAATTCCTGTAAAACGGGCGTTCGCGAAAAAGCCAGTAGAACGGCTAAAAACCCTGCCGCGACTAAGGAGTATACACCCAGCCAAATCCAGCCGAGTGCGAGCTTCTTAGCAGCGGGGTGAATGTGAGGAATTGCGAACGTTTCATTCATGTTCAAAGTGATTCCTTGCTTACAAAAGTGTACTAATTTCCTGGGCAATTAATGCCGGCTTGGCCGATCCGGAGTACATGGCGCGCGTTTTACCCTCTTGGTCAATGAGGTATATGTGATTGCTATGTCGAAATCCATAATCAATACTCGAGTCTATCGTTTCTTTTTCGAAAACTGCTTTATAAAGAGTTGCCACTGTTTTTAATTGTTGAGCGTCGCCTCGTAAACCCACGAATGAAGGATGAAAAAAGGATAGATAGGTTTTAAGTTTGCTTAAAACATCGCGCTCTGGATCGATGGTGACAAAAAGCGCTTGGATCTCAGTGCTATCGCCGTTAAGGATTTCCATAACAGATCGCATTCGAGATAAAACCGTGGGGCATACGTCAGGACAACTGGTGAATCCAAAGTTCAATAACACCACCTTACCAGCAAAATCCGTTAGTTGTACTTCGCGATTGTCAGTACTTGGAAGGCTGAAGTTCCCGCCTATGTCCTGAAGAACGGGCAGTTGTCGTCGTTGGTCATCAATAACTAAGTAAGACGTCATCGCCGCCAGTAGCAGAATGGCTATTGCAAGAGCGACGGTGGCAAGTCGACTCATATCATCGTGCTCGCCACCAAGTTTTTCTTGTGCAGATCGTGAAGGTTATGACTGACGAAAAGTGTGGCCGTGAATAGCATTACCGCAACACCTTGATGAGCAGCTGCCAGAGCAATAGGGACATGGTATAGCAATACCGAAATTCCGAGGCTGACTTGAACTAATAGAAGCCCCGCTAAGCTATAAACACCGATGCGTAAACGCTGTGAAATGTCTTGTTTCAATATTTTAAAAACAAAAGTAAAAATTAGTGCAAATAATACGTAGGCAAAAATCCTGTGATTAAATTGAATGGTCGTTAGATCTTCAAATATCGACAGCCATGACGGGGTCATCGAATAAAGTCCTGCCGGGAAGAAAGAGTCACCCATGAGAGGAAACGTCGGATAAAGTAATCCTGCCCGAGTTCCTGCGACCAATCCTCCCGACAAAATCATCAGAAAGATCAATCCGGTAATCGTAAACGAAAAGGTCTTTAGTCCCTTGTCTATCGATTGAGTGACTTTACTGGCAGATAAACCGAAGGCCACCCATAAAATATAGCCATAGATAATAACCGCAGCGCCAAGATGGGCGGTCAATCTATACTGACTGACACGCGGGTTATCGACTAAACCACTTTTAACCATATACCAGCCGAGCAAGCCCTGTAGACCTCCCAAAATAAACATCACGATCAATTTCGGCGTAAGACCTTCCGGAATTCGCTTTTTGAAATAGAAATATAAAAAAGGTAACAAAAAAATTACACCGATTAAGCGACCGAGCACCCGATGAAGATATTCATACATGAAAATCGACTTAAATTCCTCGACTGTCATTCTGTGATTGACCTTCTTATACTCCGGGAACTGTTTATATTTTTCAAAGGTTTCAATCCATGCCGATTCGTTCAGAGGCGGAATAACTCCCACCAAAGGTTTCCATTCAACCATTGATAGCCCAGAATGTGTCAGCCGAGTTACTCCTCCGAGCAAGATCATGAACAAAATGACGCAGGCACAAAACAGTAGCCAGAGTGTGATCTGTCGATTGTATCGGTGTTGCCGTGATAGCATATTATTGTGCCGGTCCCAGTTTAAAGTTGACAGTCATGACTGCAATCAAAAGTAATGTCGCATTGAGGTTGTGGATCATCACTACCATCAATGGCACGCTTAACAAAATAGAAATCAAGCCCGCGAACGCCTGAATCGATAGTAGTGCAATAACGATTAAGGCAAGTCTCTTATGGTATTTGTAAAGAGCTACAGCCGAGGCTATCAGGATTGATCCGGTCAGAAGACTGAATAATCGATGAGTCAGGTGAATGCTCACGGAACTTGAGTCAAATATTATACGCCCTGTTTCGTCTAAATTCAGCTCTCTTAAATACCCAAACCCGCTGGATCCCGTTTTCAAGTATTCGCCGGCTGCGTTGCATGCCAATAGCTCGCGGCAGGCGTCCGCTGCAAAATTAGCACTAACCCACGCTCCCAGCAGGATTTGTACAATGGTGATGGCCAATGCCACCATCCATAATCTGTTTATCCAAACGGGAGCATCATGAGTCCGCAGCGACTGGTGGGCAAGTTGCAAATAGAGCCACCAGGCAATCGCAAGTAACGTTACTCCTCCGGCTAAATTGAGCAGAGCAATGATCGGTAATGTCTTCAAATAGCTGGCTGGTCCAATAATGGCCAGTAAGATGATGACGGCGAGTAACAGATAGGGAAGTGTAGGATTTGCTCCTTTAAGGGCATTGGGTTTCCTGCTCTGATGAATGAGGAAGAGCACGGCAAAAACGAGAAAGGAGGCGACCGCTCGGTGCGTTTTTTTAACGCCATCGATCGGCGCTAGCGCTTGCTGTGCAATTTTTCCTGAATCTTCAGCTTGAACTTGTTCACCGACTTGCGCATAACATTGCGGCCACGGTTGGCAGTCGAGACCGGCGTCGATATGGCGAATGTAAGCGCTTAATAAATTTATAAATAGTGTCGTCACTATCACAATCAATGTGTAGAAAGCTAGCGATTTTTGCGTCTCGGCAGGGACTCTAGTGGTCATGGTTATATTTTTTTTCAGGTTCAATCATTGGACTTATGGTAAATGTTTTTTGATGCGAGTTTATTGATCGTGGACATGGTTTAAAGCATTATTCCCATGTATATCTATTGTTTAACCGTTAGAAGGAAGCTCCGTTGGATATTGCACTCTTTACTCTGGTCGCTATTTTACTCTACCTTTTCTCTGACTGGCTACTGGGCACGATAGAAAAAAAGCGTGGCGCCGTCTTCAAGAACAGAAACATTATTTTCTTTGCCATTATTCTGGTGCTGACTATGGGGAGTTTCGAATTAATGCAATGGGTTCTTCAAAGTAACAATCTGGGATGATTTTTCAGTGGGCTTGTTTTGAACACATTCCAGGTTGTATTCTTTCCACAGAATGTTTCCAAAGAATGGTGGTACATAACTGGCTCACAGCTCGATTATATGATTGTAAATTTTTTCCCCTGATCGTCGAAATCGATAACAAGTACTTGCGCTGGTTTGAGGGTAATCGTCTGTTTCAATTGGTAGGGAAATTCAGCCTGTTCCAGGTGATCTTTCATTCTCACCAGCAAATCGATTTTTCCTGAGTCTACCGGAACCCGAAAATAGACTGAGGTAAGTCCGTCGTTGTGAATGCCTCGCGGGTCGAGCTGTTCACTGTAGACCGCTAGCCCATCGATCAGTAAATCCAATTGTAATGGGGAACGTTGTCGCGGACAGATCTTGGCGATACGCATATTGGGTGCTAACTGTGCGAGTTCTTCAGCGCTGCGGATTTGACATTCACCCAGAGTTTTACCTGCATGTTGCAGGCTGAGTTTTATCATCGCAAGGTCATGATCGTACCGTTGGTATACCGGTGCGGATGAAAAATAGCCGACCAGTCCAAAGAATAGGCTATAGAATAGCGCTTGACCGAGCCATTGACGCCAACTAAACATTGGATATTTCCTTTGTTTTGGGTTGAGAGCTCGGATCCCCTGCATGGGGGTGGGCTTCTCTGAGTTCTCGACGGTAGCGATCGACGGCCTGATCGAGCTTTTTTTCTTCCCGGGGTCCCGCCCAAAAAATTTGGACTTTTTCGGCGCCGGCCTTGGTTCGCAAATGAGGCATGCGTTGGCGATGAAAGCGTTGCTCAGTCCAGTCGCTGCCTTTACGGAAAAAACAGTCTTCACCACTGCAGCCGCTGATCAAAACACCCTTAATGGCTTCTTTGCGGGATATATAGTCGGCAAAAGATGGTGGCAATAATCCACTGCAAGGAAGACTGATGACCGCAGTTTGCCGATCGGCTATCGTTTTGACATTTAAGGCGTGGTCACACCCAAAGACGACAATTTGTTCGTTGCCATCCAGGTGGGCGAGTTGTCGGTCGGTTTCTTCTCGGAGGCGGTCTATGGAAAAGTCAGGTATTTCGATCCCGGACACCAGTTCATCGACATGGCGAAAGGGTGTTGCCGACGGACAAGATCCAGCGCAAATCCCACAAGCGGTACAAAGATCTGCGTCTACTTCTGCCTGTTTATGGCCTTTTTTAAATTCGTGGTCAACCATGGTAATCGCTTCGTAGGGACAGTCCTGAAAGCACCAGCTACAGCCGTTGCAATTCTCAGGATTAACTGCCGCCACGCGAAGAGCATCGCTCTTTTCTGGAGACAGCCACGGTAGCATTGCTAGCACGGTCGAAATACCAACCAGTAAAAGCCACACGTAAGCCGCTCCCCAGATGTCCAATAATGGATAGACATTCAAGTAGATCCAATCCATATTAATATCGGTAACGAGCAGAGACAGTTCGGCTTGTTGCATGCTTAGGGCCGGTTTGATAATGGACAGTAAAAGCAGCGCAGCTAATACGCCTCGGGCCAGGCCTTTTGGTGGGTTTGTTTTAGCTAATTTGATTCGTTTTATATGAATAAACATTCCCAGTAAAAGAAATAGCGGGATAGCGATATGCATAAAGACCAGCAGTGAGAAAAATCGGTCACTCAGCGTTTTTGTAGAGACAAAATTACGAGCGAGAGAATCTCCAATGACCGGCAGCCAGCCAAACCATTCTGAAGTGACCTCTGCAATGTATTGGGCGAGCTGATCCCAAACAAGCCAATATCCTCCAATTGCGGATGCAAATAACAGCCACAGTAGAGGAACGCCAGAAAACCATGAAAACCAGCGTGCGCCACGAAAACGACCGAGAGAAAATTCCCGTATTAGATGAAGAGTGACGGTAATTGCCATTCCGTCAGAAGCATATCGATGCAAGCTGCGCATGATGCCACCGGCGTACCATTGCCCGAGAGTCAGTGATTGCACAGACTCATAAGCGCCAGTGATACTGGTATCAAAGAAGATAAACAGATAGAGGCCACTAACTATAATAATCCAAAAGAAATAAAACGACAGTGCACCGAGCTGGTACCAGGGATTCCAGCGATTGCCGAAAATTTGATTGAAGCCATCTTCAATCAGTTGGAAGGCGTTTAATAACAGCTGTTCGAATTGTCTTATCACTTCTGTGGGATTCCGTTATTCAACGACTTCTAGCGTCGGCGCGGGTTGTTTGACGGACATTTTTGGATACCCAGTCACCGCTGGTTCATTCTCAGCGACGCTACTCGATTGATTCGTTTTCAATTGCGCTCTGCTTGAGTTGCTGTGGCGCCATTCGCGCAACACAAAAAATACCATCAGACCTCCGACAAACAACCCGACAAATAGGCCGACAAAAATGGAATAGTCAAATTGGTAGCTGTCTGAGTAGGGATCGTAAACGGTACAAAATAGACGAATCTTTGCGCTAATCTCCTGAAACAGCGAGTGATCAATATTTTCTGAAAAGACTAATTGCTTTAACGGTCCCACTAGATGGGGTGTTTCAAAAGTCATCCCGTATACCTGCCGCACAACGACGCCTTTGCTATCCAATAGGGTGGTTTGAATCAGATGGTCAAAGCCGCTCGGTGACCGAATAAACTGGAAACCCAGATCTTGGGATAACTGAAAAACTGTATTTTTATCAGTCGCCAAAAAATCCCAGTTTTCTTCGTTAACCGATTGCTGTTTGGCAAATGCTCCCATTGTTTTTGCCGTGTCGTTGGCCGTATCAAATCCAATAGTAATAACGTTAAATGAGTCGTCGCCCAGTACTTTCTTCGCTTTATTGACCACTTTGTTCAAGTGCTGGGTCGTAGTCGGGCAGATATGGTAACAGGAAGTGTAAATCAGGCTGATAATAAGGGGCTTTCCAGCATAATCAGAGAGTTGTTTTTTTTCTTCACGAGTGCTGACAAATTTGAAGTCTGCTACTGAATTTCCTACCGCTGACTGACTAATAGCTAACGCATTTTCGCGTTTAAACGTAGCGGCCATTTCATGCTGGTGAGGTGTTTCTCCCGGCTCAACAGTTTCCTGTGCGAAGATTGGGGGCGCACATATAGTGGCCAGCACGACTGCCAAAAGTAGAGTTTTTTTCATTGTTATCCCAAAATTAACGGATCGGCGATTGCGGTAATCAGCAACAAAGTTAATTGCACGATAGATGCAATGAAACAATGGATGGCCGTTTTAGGATTCGTGTCTTTCATCATGGTAATCGCGGTCCAGATGAAACAGGCGCCACCGACAGTCGCTCCAGCGAGATAAATCCATCCCATACCAAACAAACCGGGTAGCAGAGATGCCGCCACTAGAACTAGTACACTAAAGAAGATGATTTTTGCGGCGGCTTCGTCGCCCTTAACGACGGGTAACATCGGTACGCCGGCAGCGGTATAGTCTTTTCGCATGGTAATTGCCAGTGCCCAAAAATGCGGGGGCGTCCACAAAAATAAAACCACTGCCAGCAAAATTGAAGACATATTTAGCGTGGGGTCGGCGGCTGACGCTCCCGCCAGCACAGCAAAACTTCCCGCCGCACCTCCCACTACAATATTCCACACAGTTCGTCTTTTAAGCCACAGTGTATAAATAATGCCGTAAATAAAGGCCCCCATGAATACATGAAAGCCCACCGCGAGGTTGAACATCCAGCAGGCAGTACCGACCGAAACCAGTAACAGGCTAGCGATAATCCACAGCCATTTTTGTCCGTGGTTTGCGGCTCCAGTCACAAATGGTCGCGATTTGGTGCGCTCCATCAGCGCATCCAAATCCCTTTCAGCATATTGATTAAAGGCGCCTGCGGCAGCAGAAGCCCCTAATACTGAAAGAACAAGGATCAGTATTTCGGGACTTGAAAGCTCTATGCCTGGAGTAACGGTAAACCCTGCCAAGGCCGTCACTGCCATTAGGACTCCAATGCGTAACTTAAATATATCTACGATCTGCGCAAACATACTAATTCTCGCCTCTTTTCACCAATAGATGCGAAAGGCTGGACAGTGAAATCTCTATTGAGTTAGCCACGCTAGCTCAATCCCCACGTTTCAGAGAGATACTTCCAATTGATAAAGTAATACAACGCAAAGGCGACAAAAAACACGGAAACCATCGCTAACGTACCCGGTATGGTTAAGGGCTCTTTGTTTGTGGCGTACTCTTCATCCGTTACGGCGGGAACAATCATCGCTTCACCGACTTTTTCATCTTCGCCAATCTTTTTCCCGAACAATAAGGAGCCGACGATGATCACACAGAAAGCGGCGCCGCCGAAACAGGCAAGCAATACCGACATTCCGTTTAAACTCATCATGGTTAATGCTGCGGCTGAAAATTCATAACCGCCATCAGCGCTGGTAAACAAAATATCCCAGTGACGTCGTGGTACTCCTAAAGTACCTGCCCCCATAAGAAACAACGCAACGCCGCTCATGCCGATACCGAACAACCAGGGCTGCAAGCTCGCTAGTTTTTTCATGATGAGTTGGCGACGGAACATGATCGGAACTAACCAGTATGTCAATGCCATAAAGGTGAGTGTGGTGCCGATAACGACCGTAGCGTGAAAGTGCCCAGGCACGTAAAGCGTATTGTGGACCAGTAAATTAATTTGCTCTGTGCCCATGACAACGCCGGTGATTCCGCCCAACACACCAAATCCAACAAGGGATATGAACATTGCAGAAAAAACCGGATTACCCCAGGGTGCTTTTCGCAACCATTCGAACAAACCAGCGGTTAATCCTCTCGCCCGTTGAGCGTGTTCGATCGAGCCAGGAACTGTCAGTCCGTGAACCATACTGGCCATTACGGCTAAGTACATGGCGTAACTTGTATTGAAAATTTTCCATTCAGAGCTGAGACCGGGGTCTACCAACAAGTGATGTGCAGATGCGAGTTGTAATACGGCGATGTAAAGTAAAAAGGCAAAGCGACTTACTTTTTCCGACAAAGGTTTAGCGCCGAACAAAATAGCTGCAATGGCGTACCAGATAGAGACTTGTGCGGCGACGTTAATTTGCTGTGAAGAATGGCCAAAGGCCCACCATATTAGTCGATACAATCCCGCATCAATATTGTTAATAAAGCCGAGATTCCATAACAAGGTGGGTATCAATATGACTGCGCCCGACGCGATCGTGAATATCGCGATGATGCAGGCAGTCAGAGCTCCAAATGAAACAAGTGGCAGAGAGCCCTCATAGGTTTTTTCTTCTTTGGCAATTACCAGTGTGCCCAGGAAAATAAAACAGTTAATCAACGCACCGACGGCAAAGACAATCAGCCCGACGTAAAACAAGGTGTCCGCGGGCATTGGTACATACGAGGTCATCATTACGCTGGAGTTACCGACGACAAGCACTGCATAATTATTGAGTATCGCGCCGACGACCATCATCAAGAAAGCGACCATGCCGAGTTTGGGCGTTGCAATACGGCATCCTAACAGTGTCGAGGAGGCGAATTGCAGTACGGCCATTTCGAAAAAAATAATCCAGAATATCAACACGTTAATGCCATGCGCAGTTAGCACTTGGTAAAAAGTATCGGGGCCGAGTAAATGCACTTCGGGCCAGCGGGTTAATCCAACCCCTAGCCCAAGGAAACCGCCCACAAGAAGAAACACAACCGCTGCAACCGCATTTAACTTCATCAGTCTTTCTGCGGGCCGATGCCATTTTAGTCCGGTATCCGGACAAACTCTAAAATCATTATTTGTATTCATATCGATCCCCTATTCGACAACATAGATCGTGCCCAGCATGTTATGGTGGCCGATCCCGCAGTATTCGTTACAAACTACCGTGTGTTTCCCTGTTTTATTGGGTGTTACTGTCAAAACCATGTCGTAACCAGGCAATACTTGAACGTTTAAATTAGTCGGCTGTAGGGAAAATCCATGTTGCCAGTCAATCGACGCAACATGTAAACGGTAGGTCTCGTCTTTTTTCAGCTCTAAAATCGGCCACCATTCCCATAAGCGGCCGACCATATAAATGTCGATGCCGGCCGGAGGTTTCACAACAGGAACTTGTCGTTCACCTTCTTTACGAATCGTGTACTGATCTACCATGGCTTGCGTTTTTTCCATGTAGTTCTCTGGGGTTGTACGGTAGGCTTCACTGGATAGATTCTGTTCTCCGTAAATGTGCCAGAACGGCATCATCAGCGTGAGAATTATCCCCCACACGACGACGACAGATATCCAGATAAGTTCGCCTTTTGCGATCGGCTCTTTCCACCAGACTTTCGTGGCGGGGGGGGAGATACTAGTCATAAGTTATTCCCTTCTTGTTTTGTGTAAAGATGATGTTCTCTACGACTAAAACGGGTTCGATTAGTCGGCGAGTGGCAGTGAGATTAATTCCATAACACCCCAAACGATGTAAAGCATGGTTGGAAATGTGATGCCGATAAATAACAGCATGAACGGGTTGTCCAAAATTCTTTGCATCAGAGGAATATTTTCCTTTATGTCTTCGTCTTTTATTTCTTCCGGCATTGTCGTACTCCTTTATTAACGAATCTATACCGCTGCATCGACAGCTTGATGCTTACTTTACACGCGTGCGTTCAGACTGCACTTGACGTACATCAAGGTCTGGTCGAGGTATATGATCTAATGGGAGTTGAGGATATTAAGGGATACAAAAAGAGCTGAGGTTTTTCGGATTTCAATATAAATGTCGCATTAGGAACTGCGTTTTTACGCATTAACATATTGAGATTATTGTCTTGGGACTATTGTCTTGGGACTATTGTCTAGAGGCTGTTGTCTTGGTCGAAAAATGCATGCCTAAATGCATTTTGGTTTAGCGACGGTTTATGTCGAAAGGATATACGAAAATTGCCCCCAATTTATGGGGGCAATTTCTTTACCTAGTTACTTGGTTAGGGGTTTAGTATATGTCGTCCATGGTGTTGAGAACGTTGAACTTACCGGTAGGTGTGATTAGCCGTTTATCTTTAATAACTTTCTTTAGCTTCCTGGTTTTGTCATCGACAACAACAATAGCCGATGTTGCGTCAGCGCCATTCCAAACTGAAAACCATACCTCATCGCCCTTTTTGTTGTATTCGGGTTGGACCACGCGCGCGGCCCCTTCTTTTTCGACACCAGCCCATTCTGCGATCGGCAGTACTTCGTAGCCTGCGTCGAGATCATCGGCGTTAAATACCGCGATTGATTGAGCGATTTTCGGGTCGGGGTTCAGCGGTGCATCCACCCATAAATTTTTTGACTTGGGATGGGTTTTTACAAACAGCGAGCCACCGCCTTGTCCCTTCAGTACTTTTGCGACCTTCCATGCGTACTTACTGTGTCTCTTCGGGTCTGTACCGATTAGAGTGATTTCGTCTCCACCAAGTGCACTGGTTACCCAAACTGGACCATAGGATTTGGTTCTAAGGTTCGCGCCCCGACCCGGATGGGGAATAGTTGTCACGTCGATGAGAGCTTCCATCTCACGATCTTTTGAATCAACAACGGCTATTTTGTTAGACTTGTTTGCCGCCGTGAGAAAATACCGTTTCGTTGAATCCCAGCCGCCGTCATGAAGAAACTTCGCTGCCTGCAATTCTGTAATTTGTAAGGCGTTTGTATCCTCGTAATTCACGAGTAATACCTTACCGGTTTCTTTGACATTGACAATGAATTCGGGATGTTCGTGTGAGGCGACTATCGCTGCAACCCGAGGCTCAGGATGATATTCCTGGGTGTCTACTGTATATCCACGAGTTGAGACTATTTTTTTCGGTTCCAAAGTCTCTCCATCCATTATGGTGAACTGTGGGGGCCAGTAAGATCCGGCGATGACGAGTTTATCTTCGTAACCTTTATATTTGGATGTTTCGACTGAGCGAGCTTCGGAGCCCACCTTTATCTCGGCGACGGTTGTCGGCACTTTCATGTACAAATCAATCATATTGATTTTGGCATCTCTGCCAATGACGAACATGTAGCGGCCCGAGCTTGAAGGCCTGGAAATATGTACCGCGTAGCCTGTATCGACTACCGAGATAATTTCTTTACTGTCTCCGTCTATTAACGCGACTTGACCTGCATCGCGTAGAGTGACTGAAAAGACATTCTCAATATCAAACTTTCCCTGGGGTTTTTTAGGTCGGTCTTTGGGAGCAATATTCAATTTCCAGCTTGCACGCATGTCTGCCATGCCAAACTCGGGCGGCGCTGCCGGTGTGTGCTGTATGTAGCGTGCCATTGCATCAATTTCGGCGTCGGTCATATCGCCAGACGATCCCCAGTTGGGCATGCCTCCAGGCGTGCCGAAGGCAATCATCACTTTCAGATAGTCTGTACCCCGACTTTGTGTTACATCGGGAGTTAAGGCCTTGCCGGTTGCGCCCTTGCGTAATACCCCGTGACAACCCGCACAGCGCTCAAAATAGGTCTTTGTTGAGCTACGCCATTCATCGGGGGTAATGGCTGGGCCATTAGGATGGAGTGTCATGTCAACATCTGAGGCCATGGTAGGTGCACCCATATATCGAACTTCAGAGCCACTGGTTCCCGGATGGTCGGACTTTTCTGGTTCGGCAAAAACGAAGGAGCTGGTAGCACAGGCTGCCAATGCTAGCGCCGACACAATTGGTGGTAAAAGAGTTCTCATTTTTTTTCTCCATTTTTGAAATTCGGTAATCGCTAAAATTGTGACACGTAATAAAACTAATACATTTGATGAAAATCAAGAATACAATTGGCGCAGAGCATTCCGTTGATTTGTATCAAAGGATATTCATATTGACTAACCCTTATTTATAGTGATTCTCAGTTATTGCTAATGTCGATGACTTTTAATGCGTTTTTTTCGTTTCTTCGTTCACGTTTTTTCCGTTTCTCAGTTAGCGGTGGACACTTGTGATCATCCCAGTATGTAAGCTGGCAATCGAAACAGTAGTGACATTCGCTGGAAATGATTTCGCCTGTCGGTTTAATTGCATTGATTTGGCACTTTGCTGCGCAGGCCTGACAGGGCTTGCCGCACTCATTTCGGCGCCTTAGCCAATCGAATATTTTAAATCGGCTCAGGATACTAAGGCTGGCACCGAGTGTGCAGATGTACTTGCAATAGAATTTCGAATTAAATGCGGCGATGACCAGTAGTGCGGCCGCGTACAGAACAAATGGCCACTCGCGATCAAACTTCATCGTTAAGCTTGTTTTAAATGGTTCGATTTCAGCGATCTTCGCTGCACTGGAAAAGGAATCCATCGAAATTCCTATTAAGAGCAGTAGAAGAATATATTTTATTGCCCACAATCGTTCGTGAACCATGGGTGGGAACTCGAAATTCGGAATTCGAAGACGTATCGCCACTTCATGTATAAGTTCCTGCATGGCCCCAAAGGGACAGAGCCACCCGCAAAAAACGCCTCGTCCCCACAGGACAATCGATATGGCGACAAATGACCACAGAAAGAAAATTCCCGGGTCAATTAACAGTGTTTCCCAGGTAAATCCGCTGGAATAGGTTTGAATAAAGGCAAGGACATTAATGATTGAAAGTTGTGCCGCGAAAAAATAGCCAATAAATACAACGGTGAATGTCAGAAAACCATACCTAAGAGGTGTAAAGATTTTAGGTCTACGGACCAACCAATCCTGAAAAAACATAATGAGTGTCAGCAGGAAAAGTGCCGTGGCTATACTCCATATTTTCAAATCTTGTCCGTGCCAGCTATCCAGGCGAGGCTGCCAGAGTTGTTCGAGTGTTGGATCAGGTAGTCTCTCTTTGATTGTCGTATCAGGACGCGAAAGCGGCGGCCATTCTAAGGCATCAACCATTTTTTTTACTGATAACATAATGCTACGATTAAGGACCATGGCTGTTATCGTAGCGCCGGATATGCCATCAACCCCTCTAAATCCTTTTCGGTCTGAAGCGTTCACTCTAATTTTTTCGGAGCTTTTTACACCAACATATTGGTTGACAAAATCGGTAAGCTTCTTCTCTTCAATACCAACCACTAAGATCGGTTCTTCGTGAGCGACGATTGCCAGGCCTGCGATACGACCGTCGATGCCTAATCCGATCAAGGTTGAAATAGGTTTGCCGGAATAGGCTGAAATGGGACTTATGTCGCTACTGAGGATTAGTGCTCCAACGATATGTTCCTGCTCGTATATGATTTTGTGTGTAGGTCCATTTTTTGTCGGTCCCAGTTTTGTCGCTTTCGGAAACCATACGGCGATATCATTTAACTGAAAGTCATCGACCGACAGAGCCGCATAGCTATTTGCGGACCCACAAAATAGAAGCCAAAACAATGTCAGAAGAGCGGAGTAAAAGCGCGCGCGCATCGAAGCCCTTTTAAATATTCCGTTTACAATAAGGGTAATAAGAATGGACTTAAATCCTTGATCTTTACTTGATCCTTGTCAACAAAACCCAACTCAATACCCGCTAGACTTTCTTCATGGTCAAGATTATTTTTACCGCACTTCTATTGTTGTCTTTATTTTCAACCGTGGTGAACAGCGAGAACAAAGAACAAAGCAAAGTTGTTTCAGACGAGCAAGGCTCGGAGGATTTAGCTAACGAGCGGTTTCCGGTAGACGTAAATCTACTGGAAAAACATTGGGGCGTTGACTGTGACGATACCGTTCGATCGACACGGGTTTTTCTAGAAAAACAAAAAAATGAACAAGCCGTTGTTGCCAACATAATTGTTGATGCTGGAGGGACAATTCCTGTAGCAGAAGGCAGCGAGAAGATATTGTCAGAACAAAAAATAACGGTAACGAAAACAGAGGAAGATAGTTGGGATGATATCGACTGGCAAGGCCTTTATCGCTGCGGGTTGTTGTTTAATACGCGCGGTACTGGACGTTATCAACCATGCCCGAATTATAAGGATGCGTACTTACATTTAACCTTAATTCGAAAAAGAGAAAAGGGTTTTGGTAACGGATCGGTCAAAAACTTATTAGATTTAGTTCGATGTGGTGATTAGAAAATTCAGCGGAAGTAGGATGTTTTCGCAAGTGATTTGCGAACAACTGGATTTGATATCAGGTCAAGAATTGATGGATGGTGAACTTGAATAATAGAGCAACCGGGATCAGATAGTGATTCATTAGCGTCAGTTATTCCTTCGAGGTGTGTATGATTAACGGTAAGGCTTTTACGATAGTAGGCAGCTTAATAATTGGGTTACCTTTTTCTGTTATTGGGGAAGAAGTCTGTAATACCGGCACGTTTTGTTTGAGCAGTAATTACCTTGAAGAAATTGTTGTTACGGGCACAAAAACAGATAAATCGGTGCGGGAAAGCCCGAATGCTATTGCACTGATTTCTGCAGAAGAGATGAAGTGGAACGTCACTGAATCGCTTGCAGAGGTATTGCGAAGTGTTCCCGGCGTTCTGGTGACCGATGCTGGACAGGCGGGAATGAAGCGAATTCGTATTCGAGGCGAGGATTCGTACCGAGTAGCGGTTTTAGTTGACGGCCAGGAAATCACGGATCACCGCGGCGAGGGCGTGCCACTCACGCTGGACCCTTCATTGGTGAAGAGAGTCGAAGTCATTCGGGGCGCAGGATCAGTTCTCTATGGTCCTAAAGCGCTTGGTGGCGTTGTCAATTTTATTACTCACAAAGGTGGAGAAAAACCGTTGCAGCTTACAGCGTCTGCTGGCTGGAACTCTGCGACTAACGCGCAACAAAAGTTTGTCAGTGCGTTTGGCCTGATAGAGGGTTTTGACTATCGTTTCTCTTATGGTGACATTGACAGTGATAATCGACAAACTCCCAAGGGTGAAATAGAAAATACAGAATATTCCAGCAGGAGTACAAATTTTTACTTGGGCAAACGTTGGGAAGGCAATGAAGTCGCTCTCAGTTGGGATGAGCACACAGCCTATTCAGAGGTATTTGTCGAAGATGAAGTTCGGTTTGCCTTTCCTTTTAACGAATTTGCAATGCGGATTCCACAACGTGACAGGCAAAAGGCTGCTTTGTTTTACAGTTGGGACAACCAAGGCGGAACGCTCGATAAAGTTCAGTTGAATGCATATCGGCAAGTCAGTGATCGGAAATTTCAAACCTATTGGTCGCAAGTATTTGGTATGGAGAAAGAAACCTTTTCCGAGTCTGAGCTGGTGACCGAAGGAGGCTTGGCGCAGCTCGATTTTCAGTTGGGAGATCAGCACTTGTTAGTCGCGGGAGTTCAATATACCAAAGACAGCGTCAAGCAAGACAGGCTTGAGCTATTACATATGAGTACTCCGGTGCCGATGACCCTTTCAACCGATATTTTTGATCAAGCGAGTTTAGAGACAAAAGCTGTGTTTTTGCAAGATGAATGGAGTTTGTCGGACTCGGTAATTATGACAACGGGAATGCGGCACTATTGGATAGATAGTGATCTGCAAACCAGCACTCGCGTTGGTTTGATCACTCCCCCCAAAGATGATCAGGAACTAATCGCCGCCATTGCATTGACGTGGGATTTTTCCGAGAGTTCTACGGTTCGTATGAGTTTTTCCGAAGGCTACATGTACCCTTCTTTACTACAATTAGCGATTGGCGGAGTGGCTCGAAATTTTGTAAACCCCAATACATCACTCGAGCCAGAGCGATCGGACACTGTTGATCTTGGTTGGCGTTATAGTTCGGATAGAGTGCAATTTGATTTGACCGCATTTGTTTCACGGGCGGAAAATTACATCGATCATGTTCCCTGTGTTTCTTCGACAAGGTGTATTGGAGGAACGCGGCGCTCTCCTGCAGAAATGTATGTCAATATCGCCCACGCCAAAACAGTGGGTTTGGAAGCTTATATCGAATACCAATTGAACCATTCCGCGCTCGTCTATTCCGCACTCACCTGGCTCGACAGAGAAAATGAATTTGAAGATTTTACTACGTCTAACGCTGGTCTTCCGTCTCTAAACGCCGTTGCTGGAATAAAATATAATGGGCAATCATTTGGTCTTAACCCCTATTGGGTGGATGTGTACGCAAAGGGTGAGACGAGTGCTAAAGAAACAGATGAGAACCATGTAGAGCATGACAATGCAGGCTGGGTCACGGTAAATGCAAAGGCAGGTACCGAGTTTGGAGCTGAAAGCAATTATCGTTTAGTGTTGGAATTAAACAATTTGTTTGATAACAGTTACTCTACATCGGCAGAAAACTTAGAGGCGATGGAGAGAAATGTTCAGGCTAAGTTTATCGTGACATTTTGACATTTTGACATTGATGCGGGCAGTTTGTACTGAATAGGAGTCGCCGTCCTCAATCTCAAGCGCGGCGTAGCTAATCATCGACAGTTCACGCTATTGTTCTACAGGGAGGAAAAACTAGATTGACGAGTAATAACACAATTGATCTATCGGGTATTTATGAGCGCGTGCAATTCATTCCACACTTGTTGAGGCTGGAAATTTTCCAGGCAAGCCGACGTATTAGTATTGTCAAAATGACAGTTTTTCTTGTAACACGGTGAACAACTGAAATTTGCAGTCGAAGCAATTAGGTGTTGTTGATGGAGTCCAGTCGCGCCTATTAAATTCGCATCGGTTGGGCCGTACAGGCTGACCGCGGGTAGATTTAACAAGCCTGCAAGGTGTCCCAGTCCGGTATCACAACAGACAGCCCCTGCGGCTTTGTCCATGATGGCAGCGATTTCTGACAGCGATAACCGCGGCAGTGCAATCGCCTCTTGATAGGGCTGCGCTAGCCGTTCGGCTCTCTCTTTCTCTTCATCATTACCGCTAGGTAGCAAGACTGAATATCCCGCCTTGGTCGCTATTTCAATTAACTGAAACCAGTGCTCTTCGGGCCATAATTTGCTTGCCCAACTTGCATTATGGACGAAAAAAACAAATTGTTCTGGAAGGGCAATTGACGGTAGATGTAAGTTTTCACGATTGATGCCAAAGTTCGGTGCTGAATCGGGCACTGGGTACCCCAGCGCATTAGCTATTAGTCGTCGTTGGTGGAGAATGGAATGCTCATTTACGACGGCTTGATGACGACGCTGATAGACCCAATGTGCAGGCTTTTCCCGAACACCATCGTGATCAAGTCCATGGACATCGCCCTTCGTCTTACCTATACGGCGAAGTAAGGCGACGGTTGCGCTTTTTAGATTGCTCTGACCGTCAATAACAACATCGTAGTCATCTCTATTCAGATTGCGGTAAAATTCCTTTAGTTCACCGTTGGAAAAAGACTGTGATACGTGTTTTTTCCAGCGCCGATGTGCACTTTTGATGATGCGATTGACCGCTGGGTGCCATAAGGGGATGTCAGAAAAGGCTTCGTCGACCACCCAGTCGAATTGAATGTCGGGGTAAATAGCGGCGGCGTCCGTTAATGCCGGTAATGCGTGCATCAAATCACCCATTGACGTCATTTTGATCAGTAGTATTTTTTTCATAAATTGATGGTTCTGCCGGTACGCATGGTGTCTGTTAATGAACGGGCTGTTGTTAGATTATATTGTTAGATTACATTATTAGATCATCGCTGTTGCTTTTAAACATGGCCTAGGATTCAAATTGACGGTGGATCCAAAGGTCTCAGTTTAGTGGTTAGTCCCGTTTTTATAAACATCTTCTTACTGATATGTTGAAGAATACGTTGGAAAAGACGGTTCAGAATTCTACAATAAGACAATTTTATTCAGAGTCTTTTCCATTTCATCAGTGACGAAAAAAGCGTAACTTTCCTGATATTTATCTGACCAGTCGCGAAAACTAATGGTTCCGAGTTCCTTATCCCTGCAAAAATGAATAAGTTTCAAGGTTTTAAACCCATCAAACCATCCGTTAAGGTGTTTTAATCGTGTGGTGCTGTTATTGCCGTGTTCGTTAGCATGCCGAACAACTTGATCTAGTTGGACCGCGGACGAAAATGTCAGTAGTAGTTGGCGATCAATCCCATGTTGCGGTTCAATCGCGAGGGCCGTACAACAGTCTTGTATAGTGCTTGGTTGTTCCGCTAGCGCTGCCAGTAGCTTTAAGAAATAGTACAAATACACAAAACTATCCGGATGATAAATACGCATGGCATAGGGATCGTCCTGTGCGTTTATTTTAATTACCGCAGGCCCTGTGCCGAAGGGTACTCTGTTAGATTCTCGGGCGTGAATATCGATGATTGGTTTTTTTAGCGATATGACTTTCCCCGTTTTAACCAGCTTGTTAAGAAGATAGAAATCTTCCGCTGCGGATCGTTTCGGGAAACCTCTCACTTGGCAGTAGTGCCGATAATTCACCGAGATTAGGCTGCCGATCGTGTGATATGCATTTGCTGACCCTGCCCAGTTAAGTCCTGCCACATAATAATGCAAAGAAAACTCGTAAAGCAGAGTGGGCAGGTGGGGCGTATGGTCAACAAATGTATGTTGAAAGGGATATATAAGAGCAGCTGTACTGTCTGGTGCCGATTGAGTCGCCTCAAAATATCCTGGCGGTAACTCTACGTCGGCATCGGTATTGCTCATCCATGGGGACAATACCTGTTTCTTGTGAATCAAAGTACAAAGAACATCGTTGCCAATTTTACGAGCTAGGCCCACCCCTTGTTTTTCTGGAATCCTCCGCCCGGCTGTGCACCGGTCGATGACCAACAGGCTGCTTTCATTAGCGACAGAATATAGAGTTAATTGTTTTGACTCTGACCTCCAGTAGATGCTGACTGGCTGGGGGTTGTTGGTGACAGGCGCCTCGAGAGATAATTTGTCGAATATGGCCTGGTACCAAACCTTATAAAGATCATTCTCGGGTTGGTTTATCACCACGATGAGTAATGTACGTGGGTAGGTGCCAGCAAATTCGCGAAAACGGTCGACCACAGCGACGTCTTCTCGGTAGATCGGAATAACCAAACCTTGCAAAAAGGCGGCCGGGAATCCGTCGAGCTGCTGACATTCTGGCTCGGCGTAACGGCTAAGGTATTTGTTAATTGCGGGCGTTGAAGTCACGAGTTTATTGCGTCATTGCGATTAATGTAAGGCGGCTCTAAACGGTAAATGACTGACGATATTGGCCTCGATATCAATTAATTGATCAAGGCGTTGCCTGACCTCTTCTTCAGGGAAGTAAATTTCCGCTATATCAACCATCAAATTTTGATGGCGCACTTCAGAATCGGTGATCGATTGGTAGAATTGCTGTAATTTCCCCGGGTCCAGGGCTTTCGCTATCATTCCAAAACGCTCGGCACCGCGGGCTTCGATAATCCCGCCGATCAACAGTCGGTCCAAAAAATACTCATTACTGTGTTTTCTTAAGGATTGCCGAAATTCTATGACATACGCGTCTTTTTCATCTTTTTGCGTTATGTTGCCCCGTTCATGAATTATCTTGACGACCTCTCTGTAGTGAATAAGCTCTTCGACCGCCAGTTCTGCCATAGCACTAACTAGCTCAACTCGATCGGGATAGTGAGATAACATGGACACAGCCATGCCGGAGGCTTTTTTCTCTGCGGCAGCGTGATCTTGCAAAAACGCGTCAAAGTCTGCGAGAACTGCCTCTACCCACTCTTTTGGCGTGGAATAGCCTAGGATTATTTTGCTCATACTCATGAATGCCAAATGTCTTACCGAAAATAGAGCGTGTATTATAAAGAGGTGGTTAACTGAGGCAAGGTGTCTATAATATGCAGTCATTTTTGGACAATTACATCAAATACCTCGGACACCGTGATAATTGATCGCGACAAGACAACAGGTTTGACGGTATGAATCTTTAATATAGGACTGATTATGATTATAAAGCCACGAGTTCGCGGTTTTCTTTGTGTGACGACTCACCCCGTGGGTTGTGAAGCCAATGTTAAAAACCAGATTGATTATGTAAAGTCCAATGGGCCAATAGTCGATGCGCCAAAAAGAGTATTAGTGATCGGCTCATCGACTGGTTATGGATTAGCCGCCAGAATTACTGCTGCCTTCGGTGGTGGCGCTTCGACTTTAGGTTTGTTTTTCGAAAAAGAAGGCTCGGAGAGAAAACCAGGTAGCGCGGGTTGGTATAACTCAGCGGGTTTTCACAAATTTGCCGAAGCCGATGGTCTTTACGCCAAGAGCATTAATGGTGATGCCTTCTCCGATGAAGTTAAGAACAAAACCATTGATGTGATTAAAGAAGATTTGGGGCAGATAGATCTCGTTGTCTATAGTCTTGCTTCTCCGCGGCGAACTCATCCGAAGACCGGAGTGACTCATGCAAACACGCTAAAACCGATTGGCAAAAACGTTATACAGACAGGTATTGATACCGATAAGCAAATTTTAAAACAGTTTGAGTTGGAAGCGGCGACTCAGGAAGAGATTGACGGCACCGTAGCTGTGATGGGCGGAGAAGATTGGCAAATGTGGATTGACGCGTTAGACGAAGCCGGCGTATTAGCCCCCGGAGCCAAGACGACAGCTTTTACCTACATCGGCGAACGTATCACCCACGATATCTATTGGGATGGAACGATTGGGCAGGCAAAAAAAGATTTGGATGAAAAAGTCATCAATATCCGCAAAAAGCTGGCTGCGACGGGCGGTGATGCCCGAGTGTCGGTGTTAAAAGCTGTTGTTACCCAAGCCAGTGCGGCAATCCCGGTGATGCCCTTATATCTCGGCTTGCTGTTTAAGGTGATGAAGCAAGATGGCAGCCATGAAGGTTGTATTGAACAGTTGGACTTATTGTTCCGCGAAAGTCTGTACGGTGATTCTCCACGGCTGGATGAAGAGGGCCGTCTTCGTGCCGACTATATGGAGCTGAGGCCGGAAATTCAAGATCAAGTCAGCGACTTGTGGTCAAAGATCACCGACGAAAATCTAAATGATGTTAGCGACATGGCCGGATACAAAGAGGAATTTCTCAAACTATTCGGGTTTGGGATTGATACGGTTGATTATGATGCTGATGTTGCGACCGTTGTGCCGATCAATAATTTATTGTCCTTGTAGTCAGGGTTATGCTGCCAGTGAGATGATCGGCGATTAAAGGTCGCGATGGTTAGGTTTACTTGCGCAGCTTATTTCTTAAGTTATCTAATGAGTCCTTATGGTTGCTCCCGGAAAACATAATGCGTAAAGAGTTATTGTCATGAAAGAAATTACTTATGGAAAACCCATTTGTTTGTCGCCAAATGTCAGGCGAATTACCGTGCCAAATCCCGGTAGAATGACGGGTCCAGGGACTAACACTTATTTAGTGGGTGAGAAAAATATTGCTGTTATAGACCCGGGTCCGGTGGAGGAATCTCATATTCAGGCAATACTCGATGCGGTAGGAGATCGTCTTAAGTGGATTCTGGTGACGCATACCCATCCCGATCATTCTCCCGGAGCGAAAGTTTTAGCTGAAGCGACCGGTGCTATTCTATTGGGCAATGTGTTGCCCGTAGATGACGGCCATCAAGATAACAGTTTTGTGCCGCAAGAAAATTTTACTCACGATCAAGTGCTAGACGGTGGAGGATTTCATATTCGAGCAATTTGTACCCCGGGGCATGTCGATAACCATCTGTGTTTTTTGGTAGAAGAAGATAATTTGCTGATCACGGGGGATCATATTATGCAAGGTTCGACCGTTGTCATTATTCCTCCCCACGGCGATATGAAGGCGTATATCGATTCTTTACAATTGTTAAAAAAATATACCATTAACTACCTAGCCCCTGGGCACGGCACCTTAATTGAAAATCCTGAGAATGAAATAGAAGGTCTCATTCAACATCGCTTGGGGCGAGAATCTAAAGTTGTGAAAACGATGAAGGGATTGGGAGAAATTTCTCTCGAAGACTTAACGCCTAAAGTGTACGAAGATGTTGATAAGAGCTTACATCCACTCGCTAAATATTCTTTGTGGGCGCATTTGTTAAAGCTTGAAAAAGATCAACGTGCCAGCCACAAGAATGATCGATGGTGTTTACTTGAAACCTGATAGCCCAACTTTTTCATGGCCGACGCTCATCGTCGATATTTTAAAAGAGCTTATTCGATCGAGATTGTGGTTAGGTGTATCAAGCGATGTATCCTTACCGGTCAACATAGATAATGACTTTTTTGGTGTAAATATTGCGCCGTCAGAAAACATCGAATGCGAGAATTACACCGTTTCCAGATTGGCAGAGTTGGGTATTCGTCATGTGCGGATGGACTTTAGCTATTGTTCGATAGACGGAGATGCACAGCGGCTCCTTGACCGAGTATTAGATGAAGGGCTCGAAGTTTTCCTCAATGTCTTTCCGCTCGATACTGAAGCGAAAATAATGGCTTCCGATCGAGAGGCGATGCGACGTTGGCGGGAGTTTGTTAGATCTGTTTTTGATAAGTATCATCAACGTGTTGCGGTATTTGAAGTAGGCAATACCCCTAATCGCGGGCGCTGGTCTGGATTCGGGCATCGAGATTTTTTGACTGCCTGGGACATTGCCTGCGAAGAAGCTGCTCCTTTCGATATCGTGTTGGCTGGGCCAAACGTTTCCGACTTCGAGCCTTTATATAATTTGCTGTTTTTGTCTGCCATGGCACGCTTTAGTCGCGTACCCGACATTCACACCGATAATCTATTTGTCGAACGTGTTGTCGAGCCGGAAGAGTACGATCACCGCGTGCTTGGGCGACTTTTAAAATCCCCTCTGTCTCTCAATCTCGTTAAAAAAATGCGGGTACTCGACAGCATCGGCCAAAGGTTTGGTATAGAAAAGAGCTACTGCACGTACAACTGCTGGACCATAAAACGCTTAGCGAAGAAATCGACAAACCCTGAGCAAAAGAAAGTCGACTATTTGCTCCGTTATTTGATACTTGCGGCGGCTAGCAATTCTATGAAACGGGTTTATTGGGGGCCATTAGTTTCAAATCGTGACGGACTCATTGATTGCGGTGGCGAAGGTTATCCCGATATCGATAATGTCAGCTTTTATAAAGAAGTCATTGGCCAACTGGACAACTTTAGAATTCGACCCGCTTTTAGTGCCATGAAAAAACTCATCGATTTAATGAGCGGCAGTCAGTGTGTGCAAGGCGTCAGCGCTGACAATGGTGTCAATCATTTTGTATTTACTAAGAATGAACAGGACGTGCATGTCGTCTGGAGCCGGGACGCACAAACTATCCCGCTAAGCTCTATTTATCCTAAAGAGATCTTCGAGACGACAACACCGGAACGTGATTCTGAGCAGTCGGGGCATGGTGTTTCGCTAGAATTTAGGAATAGCGTGGGTGATATAATGAGCTATCTGCCGGAGGTGGTTTCAGAGCAACCGTTATTCATATTTTCGCATGTTAACAACATAAGTTTGAGGCCTAGTGTCGAAAAATTGAAGTCGATGTCAGTTAATAGTGATGTCATGCAATCGGTTACTGGCATGCAGGCAGTCCATGTTGAGCTAGAACACTGGCGCGGGGCCTTAATGCTGGAAAATGGCGTCGCTTTATCAGACGCTGTTAAGCCACTATTGCCAGAATCAATCGAGCATATGGCGGTAAATAAGGTGTTACGAGACACCCGAAATCGTTTGTGGACCGTCGATGATCATAACTCGCCGCACACGATAAGCAGTACCGAGGATGACGTCAGTGACGATAAGGTAGCGGAGTCTAATCGACAGCAATTAACGGTGAAGTTGAACCGTGCCAAAGGCATTAAGAAATTTACTTATCGGTTTGTGGCCAGTAAAGGTAAGCGTCATTGGGACAACGCATCGTATATGCTGCGCCGTGGTATTCGCACACCGGAGCCCGTTGCCTATTTTGAGCGGTATAATAATAGCGGCATTGAAGAAAATTATTACATTTGCCGTTATGTTGAACACGCTTTCTCAGCCCGAGACGTTTTTCGCGCTTTTAATCGCGGCGAAAAAAGCTTCAAAGGTTATTCCAAGGAATCATTGTTTGGCGAATTGGCCGGCTTTATTTGCAAAATGCATAACCAGCGAATTATTCATAGGGACCTGTCTAGCGGTAATTTGATGATGGCGATGAACGATGCTGATGGCATCGACATGTATATGATCGATATTGGCCGCGCGAAGATGGGATTTAACGAACGGTTGTCACCGCGACAGCGATTTATCGATTTGATGCGTATCTGCTATAAATTAGATTGGGCCGATCGTGAATTATTTGTCGACCAATATAATAGGCACTTTGGATCGGTTGTTTCAAAATGGTGGCGTGTTCCACTCTATTTTTATGAAACAAAACAAACCCTTAAAAAGAGCATTAAAGGGAAACTGAAAAAGAAAAAAACAGTTAGAAAAATTAAAAAAGATAAGGCGAAGTAGTACCCGCCCAAAAGATAGTTTGGGCGGTCCGAGAGAAAACGTTTTCCGTACTCCAGCGTTTGACGATAATGTTTCTACGTAAAACCCTTATTGTAGGCTTGCTTGTATAGTTTAATTCCCACGGTTGTCTCGTGTTTACTAATAGTCCTGTTTACGGATATTTACTTCAAGCTACTGTAAATGAAAGAAATCCAGACAGGTTCTTTGATAAAGCCAACATTCCACTTCTTCCACTTTGCACTGAGTCCCTTGGCCTGCGCTGCCTTCATGCTTAGCCCTTCAGCTTTCATGGATTTCACTTCGGCAATGGTAGACACCAGCATGGTATGAAAATCCATGAGGCCCTGCTTGTCTGTTAGTGGCCCGTGACCGGGAATGACCACAGTCTCGCTATCAATGGCTTCCAGTACTTTGCCGACATTTTCCGCGTAAGAAATAGCGTTGCCGCCGCTCGCTAGGTCAACGAAGGGGAACATTGGATAGAACATATGGTCACCCATGTGGACTGCATTATTTTTTTTGAAAAAAATCACGGAATCGCCGTCCGTATGACCCTTTGCGTAATGTTGTAGGATCAAGGTTTCGTCATTAAAGTGTAGAGTCATTGAATCTGGAAAGGTGATCGTTGGCAGTGCTGGACGAGGATGTGCTTCTACCACTCTATTAAAGGCGGGCATCTCCTGGCGTGTGCTGAGACGTTTTCTGACATTGTTGTGGGCGACGATGTTTACATTTTCCTGCTGATTCAGACTTTCATTGTTTCCAGTGTGGTCTCCGTGCCAATGAGTATTGAGGATGAATTTTAGTGCACTGCCGCCGGCCAGGTTTTCGATTTGTTGCTTCAACTCCTTGCCTAAGTCCGCATAATCGTTGTCGATAATTAATACCCCATCCTGACCTCGGTTTAAAGCAATATTACCACCACGGCCCTGTAGTAAAATCAAATTATCAGATATGTTGGTGACCTTAAAGCTGGACTGAGCGTGGTGGTCGGCGACACTAAACGGGATAGTGCTGGTGAAAAAAATGGCCAATAGAAGGCTGGAAATACGTTTCATAGTGTTTGTCCTATTTTGATTTTGTTATTCAAAAGGTCAGTTTTACACGATTACTGTGCACTTACTTTACTCCGACATTACTCTTACTGTGTTCTTACAATACCCTGTCAGTTTTTTTATTCCTGTTTTAGTTGTTTTATAAAGCTGTCCGACTCGCTTATCGCTTGATCCATAGCTTTGATCAACACGTTTACATTGCGGTTAACATTACTCAGCTCGCTTTTTAATGAGTTAATCGCGCGAGCATTCAGGTTGTGTTTTAGATAGAGTACATTGTCTCGCAAGGTGTCTAAAACAGGGTCGATCGACTTCTCTGCTCTGCGCATGGCTGTCATTAGCTTACTGTAACGTTTTTGGGTGGCCTTTAGTTGCCGTAAACTATCGCGTCGGAGATTGGCGTTGGTATATTGGTCGAGTTCCGATTCCCATTCCTCGAACAGGGCTTCTGCAACAGAGTCCACACTGTCAATTCGGTCTCGGATTGTGGTCGCAGCTTTTTCGCTCTGCTCAAACTCATCATTGAGAAGATAATAATTTTCTTCGAGTTCACCGCCATCAAAATTCACCACCGACTTAAAACGCTCCAGTGCATTTTTAAATTGCTCTTGTCCTTCTACTTGTGCTTCTTGTGCATCTTCTATACGGTCAATTAATATTTCCCGTTTGTGAATGCCCATGCTTTCTAAAGCGCCAAAATAAGTGGATTGGCAACCGATCAGCGTTAATGCGGCTGTTGCTAATATAAGGGATTTTAGATTCATATTGACTGCCGTCCTGAATGTGGGTGTAAATCGAAGTTTTTTAACAGATATCGTTGTTATTAATCGAATTTTTATCGCAAAGCAGGGGCACTTTGATTAGATTCATTTCCCTGTCTATATTCCATATTGGTAGTCTTTATCTATAGCACTGATCGATAGTCCTTGGTCTATCGCCCTGATCGATAGCCCGGAGACTAGGATAGAACAGGTATTGAAATGAGCTGAGCGACCCTCTATAGCGGGAGGTTCGTCGTAGATCGAGGTATGACTGCGATTTTGATCGCGGGCTCGATTCCAATAACAAGTATTATTATATACTAGCGGCTAATACCTTGGCGACTCAAGCAAAATCAGATTTTAGCGAGGAATGCGCAGGCGCGGGGCTCAGGCATCGAAAAAATTGTAAATTAAGAGTGTCCCTTAGGCGTTCTCGATAAGAAGAAGGCAGCCACTCGCGCGCCTCGGTTCGTCGACATCCCACTGGAATAGCTCACCGTAAAACTCATCCATGCACCGGTTAGCGAGGTCAAAGAACGGTGGCCGTTCCGGATCGGTGACGACAATTCGGCTGACTCCTGCTTTACAGGCACGTTTTATCAGCTGATACAGCGCCTCTGCCAGTTCGTCCCAGAAACAAACATCAGAGGCAATAATCATATCGATATCTGCTAACTGTTGAGGGTCAATATCTTCAAAGCGCTGTTCCCAGGTTTCGATTGTCACATCATTGTGTTTTGCATGCAGTTGCAAATAGGGAAAAACTGCGCCGTCAGCATCAACCGCGATAACGTTAGATTGATAAAATTTTGCGCAATGAATACCGGCCAGGCCCCAGCCACATCCTAATTCAAGGACCTTATAGCCCTCTGCCGGTGGGTTGTTTTGGAGAAAGTCCATAAGTAGGTAACTAGAACCCCAAAATTTATTACCGTGTATTGACGGCGCGTCCTCATGTCTTTTGAGGTGACGTATTTCCTTATGTTGAGAGCTTAGTATCTTAACGCCGAAGGCTGTTCGAGTATTTTTCTCGTTACTATTTTCTGTCATTATTCTCTAACTTTAGTGTCAGCCAATAACTGGCGTAAATTTTTTTTCATTTAGGTTTTATTTTCGACCGGGTAAGGTTAGTGTATAGAAAAAAGAGAGTATGACAAATACCAATAAATTAGCCATTTTATCCCGACAATAAATAGCTTGTCTTACTCGAGCTTGAACGGCCGGAATCACAGTAAAACGACTAGGCCGGGTCGGTATTGCTCCATCTATCGTTGGGATTGAATCGAGCAGCGAACATAAAACCGTCATTTTGTTCTAATTTGTAGCGAGTTGATTCACTTAGTAGCGGAATGACGCTTCTCGATGAAACGAAATCATTTTTGACGAGTCTATAAGAGATGTACTAATGAAAAATGATCATTTTTCCACTCAGGTATTATTCGGCTGCTATTCTTTGATAGTAAATAACAGTTTTTGGGGTTGATTTAATTGCGATATTTATCGATTTTCTCTTTGCTTATATCTTTGACGCAAGGCGCTGCTCTGTATGCGGCTACTGGCGTTGGGATTATAGGAGACCAAAATCGCGTTGTTAGTGCAAAGTCCGTAGAGGCCTATCTTATCGCTCTCGAGCAAGCGGAGGCTGAATTCGGGGCATACGGTGAAGCGAGTGCTGACATTTATATCGGGTTAGGAAATGCATTGCTGGAAAACAAAGAGTTCGACAAGGCTCGAGATGCTTTTTCGCGGGGTATGCAGATACAACGCGTCAATTTCGGTCTATATGATTTGAGTCAAATACCCTACTTAACACTATTAGCTGATACCGCCAAAAGCCAGAGTGACTGGCGGTCCGCCGCCACTTTCTTACACCAAGCCTCGGTGATTCAGAAGCATAACTCAGACGTCACTGGTTTGTTCCTATTAGAGTCTCTTCAGCAACGTATTGATTTACATCTTTTGGCCTATGCTCATATAGGGGGTAGCGAGGAGGGTTTCAAACACCTGGAGCAAGCCTATATGGTGGATCTGCGTGAAGTTCAAACTCATTTGCCAGATCCTGCCACGCAGTTGGAGGGTTATCTCGCCTCCAGGGAAAAAACCGCGATTATTAATTATGAAATGGCGGTGTTTAATCTTGCTGCCCCCGTTGCCAAGACGTCCTTTTCGTCGATGGGCGGCAATGCTACCGATAACGCCTACAAAAACATGGATAACTATTATGTCAGCGGTCGCAAAAGTCTTGCCAGTGTTGTTGAAGCGGTGGAAAACCATGCCGACGACCCCAGACGCTTGGCAAACGCTTATATCAATCTGGCTGATTGGTACATTATGTTCGACAAGACCAATTCTGCTGTCAAAAATTACAAAAAAGCCTATAAGATCGCTGCAATGTTACAAAACGGCGATGAAATCGCTGAGAAATTGTTTTCAAACCCGGTTATTTTGCCGCGCTTTAATCTTCCGGGACCTCCGTCGCAAATTAAGGATGCTCATCAACTGATGTATTCCCTCACGGTATCGCGCTACGGTAAAGCTTTCGCGATAAAACTGCTGGATGACAATGACGATGTGCCAGTGAGCACCTTAAGGAGAGGGCGCGAATATCTTAAATCTGTTAGGTTCAGACCTCGTTTGGGTCTTGAGGGACCAATGACAATCCAAAACCATGTGATTTCAATTTATGTACGCTAGGGTTGCTAAATGATGATTATCAGAATAGTAAAACTCGGTCTAATAATCGGTTTGATCAACTTATTGTTGGCCTGCCAAATGCCGTCCAGTCAGAGCTCTAGTAGTAGTTCTAGTATGCCGTCGTCGCCGAGTAGTCCTTCGGGCAGCTCCGGCAGCCCGTCGATCCCTAGTCCTTCTAGTGGCGGTCAGAGTGGTGGTCAGAGCGGCAGTCAGTCGGGCGGGCAAAGTGGAAGTAGCTCCGGTGGCGGGATGTCGCAACCGGGGTCGCCGGGATCTGGTATGCCAAGCCCCGGATCCTCGTCCAGCTCCGGAAAAAGCGGTAGTTCTGGCGGTACGGAGGGCAGTGGTGGAGAATCTCTGGAAAATCTTGAACAAACCCTAGACGACTCGCTTGGCGACTTTGACGATATGATTTTGCAGGAATCAACAGCGAACTCAGGAGACGACGAGGGCGTCGATATATTTGATCCCATCAGTCAATCCGGGGGTGGTGATGGGCCTTTGTTTGAAGAAAGCCCTCTGTCGGAAGGAGAAATGGCCGATGCTCAAAGTAGTGGCGGCGGTGGTATAACTTCCGCCTCCAGTGCGAGTGCCAGTGGTGGAAAAGGCAATGCCAGTGGCGGTGCCGCAAACAGTGATAATCAGGCAATCGAAATGCCTGCCGATATCGACGACGGTCGTGGTGACGATATCGTTGCCAGACAAATTCGAGAGGCTGCGATGTCTGAGACTGATCCAGCTTTAAGGGATAAACTATGGGAAGAGTACAGAAGATACAAAAACCAGTAGCTGTAGCGTTTGGTAAAGTAGGAACCGTGGTGCAGTGGCGGTGGTTTTTGGCCGCATTTTGCTTGGTATTTTTGGCGCCATCTCATGCCGCTATATTGAAAGTTACATCGTCGACGCCGCTAGTACTGAATCAATCCGAGGAGAATTATCCGGAATCGGCTCTATTGGATGTCGGTATTGTTCCTTTCGGTGTGGGCTTGGAATTTAACGCTGATGACGAGACTGTTTTACCCGCTGTTCGAAGTGCCGAAGGAGTCTATTTTGCGAATCAATTGGCTAAAACAATAGAACAAAGTGGCGCCTGGGGAGCAGTAAGAACAATCGCTCAGGATGATGTTGTTGTTGATTTGATAGTCAAGGGAATAATAAGCAAGTCCGATGGCCAAACATTGGACCTGGAGGTTGAAGCTAGAGATAGCAGTGGAAAGCTATGGTTTAAGCAAAACTACCGGCAGGTAGTGGGGAAATATGCCTACGATCCACGATTGAGACGCAATCGCGACCCTTTTCAAAATACATTCAACCACATTTCTAACGATTTGCTCGAATTTCGGCAGTCGTTGAGTAACGATATTGCCGCTACCTTGAGTGCAATTACCAGCGTCCGGTTTGCCCAACAGTTTTCGCCTGATGCGTTTTCTGACTATTTGGCACGAAATATAAATGGGGAGCTGGAGCTTTTAAGGTTACCTGCTGAAGAAGATACCCTTTATCAACGGACCCAAAAAATTAGAGAACGTGATTATCTCTATATTGATACTATGCAGGACTATTATGACCACTTTAGTCAAAACATGCATGAACCCTATCAGAGTTGGCGTCGAGCCAGTTATGATGTCGTGGTTAAAATAGATCGATATAATAGCCAGGGCAACCAACGTATTTTTGCTGGTGTATTGGCGGTAGTCGCAGGTATTTACGGTCGGTATGAAGGCAATAACAGATATACCTCTGATTTTGGTTCGGCAACCGCTGCAGCGGGCGGTTACTTAATTAAAAGTGGTCTTGAAAAAAAATCTGGGAAAACACGGTTTATCGAAAGTCTCTCCGAAATGGGCTCGTCTTTAGAAATGGAAATTGAGCCACAAATAATAAGATTGGATGACAGTTCAGTGACCTTATCCGGTACGGTTGATGCGCAATATGACCAATGGAAAGTTTTGCTAAAGAAGATATACCATGCTGAAAGAGGAGCCGTTGTCGACTCTCAAATTCAAACGCCTCCGGGTACCGCTGTGCCTCCGGGTACTATCGTACAGGCGCAATAACATTGAATGAACCTTCAAGCTTGGCAGCACATAACTCTGAGCAAGACAGTTATACAATAACCAAGGAAAATCCGGCTCATAAAACACCCCTATGGCTACGTTTCATAGTTGTCGCACTGATATTATTATTGCTTGGTGTTATCTTTTTGCTACCTCGGGTGGTGGAACCTAACGACGTAAATATTCGTCAAGAGGGCCACAGTACGTCTGAAGAAAATAATCTCGCCGCTGCAGCAGACCCTGCTGCCGAACAGGATAGTTTGCTTGCCGAGGCAGCTAAACTACAATTTCGGCGCGATACTCAGAATGTCCTGGCCAACATAATCAAACTCAAAACGAAGTTAAATGAGAAGTTAGTCCAGCAATGGGCCGCAGAGGATTTTTCCGAGATTGAGTTGAAATTACTGAGTGCGGAACAAAGCTATCAACGTGGCAATTACGAAATATCGTTAACAGAGTTTTCCCTTGTTGAAAAAAGTCTGGTGGCACTGGACGCTCGGTATGAACCCTTATTGGAAAGTCATCTTGCTGCTGGGGATGACTTATTCGAGGCAGGTTCCGCCGAGGCCGCAAGTTCATCCTATCAACAAGCGCTGCTGATGGACCCGGACAGTGACCGAGCAACAAAAGGCTTGAGGCGCGCGCAGTCGTTACCTAAAGTGTTGGAGAATCTCGAACAAGCGCGAGAGTACTTTCAAAACAGCGAATTTTCGCAATCAATTAAACAGGCTGAACTAGCTTTAGCTATAGATGCGGAATACCGCCCTGCTATCAGCCAAAAGCTGCAAGCGACAGAGGCTTATCGGGAACAGCGTTTTCAAGCAGCGATGAGCCTCGGCTTTAACCAATTGGAGCAGCGCCAGTGGCAACAGGCGCGCGCGGCGTTTAACGAAGCTAAACAAACTAATATAGAACGAACTGAGCCCACCGAAGCATTGGAACAATTGGAATCAAGGCTAGAGCAGGAAAAAGTAAAGCTAGAGCTGGACCGGGCTCGTCAGTTGGAAAACCAGGAGCAATGGCAAGAGTCTTTGCTGGTTTACGATAAGCTATTGAAACGCGATCCGGGGTTGGTGGATCCGGCTGCACGCCGAGTGAAAGTTAGAGTGCGGGCGGCAATCGATACGCAGATAGAAAGTTATTTGAGCGATCCACTGCAGCTATCCGACGATCGAGTGTACAAGAAATCCCAACAGCTATTAGCAAATACTCGGTCCCTTGCACAGCCCGGTAGTCGGTTACAGGCTCAGCTTGAACAGTTGCAAGCGGTGCTCAAGCGAATGGCGCAAGAGTATACTGTCGAATTCATCTCTGATGGATTAACTGATGTGAGTTTGTACCGGGTAAGTTCCCTGGGGAAATTCATTCGAAAAGAATATACTTTGAAACCGGGCAACTATGTTGTCGCTGGTGGTCGTCCCGGCTATCGGGACGTGCGCATCGAATTTACCTTGACAGGTTTAGATGAGGCTCAGAAAATTCACGTTCAATGTACAGAATCGATTTAAATAAAAACCGAAAGCAATCTGACTTATTATGGCCACCGAAGAAAAAACAACAACAAATAGTTTGCAGCCGTTAGCGGGCGCAAAAGAGGGGCGAAATTTCAAACCAATTGTGCCTCATGATTTTACTCCGCCGGACATGGTTCAAAGTAACACAGGAAAAAAGATATCTTCCGCATGGATAGGCGTTGTCGCACTTCTTTTTTTCGGGATATTGTTGTTATTGTATTTGCGTTTTAGTACTGCTGTTCTGATCACCACCACCCCTGAAAATGCAGATATAGAGTTATCGGGTTTTACTCCCCGCATCGCCAACAGTTATCTGCTGTTGTCGGGTTCTTATAAGGTGACTGCAAGAGCGAAAGGGTACCATGACAATCAGTTGGATTTTGCCGTAGAAGGAGCCGATTCACAAACACTCAACATTGAGTTAATCCCTTTACCGGGGCATATCGATGTCACATCAAATGTTGCGGAGTTGGTCGTTGTGATCGATGGCCAGATTAACGGGACTAAACTTCCTGGGGTTTTGCGCGATATCCCTAAAGGTGATTACCAATTTGAGTTCTCAAGTCATCGTTACTTCCCCCAAGCAGTAGACGTTACTGTTCAGGGCTTCGATCAGCTGCAGACTCTAAACGTCAACATGCTTCCGGCGTGGGGTAACCTGCAGCTGACCTCCGTCCCCGAAGGGGCCGATATTACAATTGATGGGCAGCTCATCGGGAAAACACCACTTCAGGTGGAAGTACTGGAAACCGGCAGCGACGTATCTGTAACCAAACCGGGTTTTAACCCGTGGTCCGACACCGTAACAGCGAAAGCGGGAGAGTCGTCAGTTTTCCCCCTTATTACCCTGGAACCTGCCGACGGAGTCGTGACAGTTAATAGCGACCCCGAGGGAGCGAGCTTAACCATTGATGGCGTTTTTGTAGGGCAGACTCCTTATAACACACAGCTCTCATCCCTTAAGACTCACCAATTGAAGTTGTTTTCTAAAGGCTATCAAGTATTTAACAAGGAGGTACTGTTGAAACCGGAAGAGCGGCGGTCTATAAATTGGACCTTAAAGCCAGAGCTCGGTAAGGTTCAGTTTCGATTAAGTCCCAATAACGCGCAGATTTTTGTGAATAACAAGTTGCGGGGTACCGGCAATCAAATTTTGTCTTTACTGGCCGTAGAGCAAACAATTGAAGTGAAACTCGATGGCTACGTTAGTCAGCGATTAGTCATTGCGCCCAGAACGGGTCTTACCCAATCAGTATCTGTCAGTCTTTTGACCGAACAGCAAAACTATTGGGCCCAATTTCCCGATACTGTCGTTGCTCCGGCAGGTATTAAGACGAAGCTAATGCGCCCAGACAGTATCTTCACTATGGGGACTCCTCGCAGAGAATCGGGGCGTCGATCGAATGAGGCTGAGCGTAACGTTCATATTAATAAGCCCTTTTACATCGCGCAATTCGAAACAACGAATGCGCAGTTCCAGCAATTTCAGCGAGAACATAATTCTCTTCAAATTGCGGCGATGAGTTTAAATAACGCTAATCAGCCGGTAGTGAATGTGTCTTGGCTGGCAGCAGCTAGATTTTGTAATTGGCTGTCAAAGGAAGCGCAATTGACACCGGTATATGCAATTGCGAAAGATCGGTTATTGGAATCAGATATGACGGCAAATGGATACCGCTTACCGACGGAAGTAGAGTGGTCCTGGATAGCACGAGTCGAAGAGAAGAGTAAAAATCGACGGTTTATATGGGGAGACAATTATCCGCCGGCGGATACGGTTGCCAATTATGCCGATAAGAGTGCGCAGACTATACTGGGTAAAAGCGTGCCCAGGTATAACGATGGATTTGTCCTTACTGCGCCAGTGGGTAGTTTTCCAGCGGATGCGAAAGGCTTATTCGATTTTGCGGGCAATGTCAGTGAGTGGGTGCATGATTTTTATTCGACGAGCCCAAACAAGGGTAAGCCGGAACTCAATCCCTCCGGTCCTCAGGCGGGACGTGATCACGTTCTGCGAGGTGCCAGCTGGCGACATGGATCGCGTACAGAAATACGATTGAGTTATCGAAATTTTGGTAGCGAAGCCGAACTTGATATCGGATTTAGGGTCGCTAGGAATATTGAGTGATCGTTCCGGGGACCATTGTCCCCTGAAACTAGCTCCCGGAGATAGCGTTCTCTACGTCTTTAATAGAGTGACTGGGGGCTTTCATCGTGGAACCTTGTATATTACGGGTTTCTTCGGTTATTTGAAATTGATGATTTTCTACTCGATTCAGCATATGGATGATGAGTTTTTTGTTGCAACACCGTGGGCGTTGGTATCGGCATTTGTAAAAAAGGTCTAAATATGAGGTTCTGCAAATTGGCCTTCCGGGTCGTACTCCTCGTGCTCCTGCCCGCTTTCCATGCGCTTGGAGTGGAACCTGGCGACGCTGAGCCGGTGGGCACGGAGCAGCAGCTATCGGACCTCGTGAAGGTCAAACCGAATGAGCAGACCGATTCAGAATCTCAAAGTCCAGCAGTAGAAGGCACCGATACTAACGACTCTAAGAATAATGAGCCTTCGGAAAAAAAGTCCGAAGAAGAGGCTGCCGACAAGCCGATATTTAGTGCTAACGATGAGTTTAAGCCGAGTGAACAAGTTTCTGAGGATTTGTCTATCCCTTTTCCCATCGACATTTAATACACTCTCTGTTACTAACGGACGTAATTTTCACGCATGTAAAAGGTAACCCGATGCGCAGCAACAATAATGAATTTTTTTATCAAATCATTTCTTTATTACTGGCCATCATCATAGTGCATGTTACCTATGTTGCTGTTGTCCGGCCCCAGGCCGACCAGGATATGCGTGCCAGTCGATTGGCCGAAGAACAGGGGGCGGGTTTTGAAGTGCCGCGCACGCTGGTTATCGTTATCAAGGACTTTGAGCAAGAAGCTTGCTTTATATTAATGTTATGGGCGCTTTCAATCATGGCTTATAAGGCAAGATTGACCGCTCAGGAAAAGCAAATGCTCAGCATGCAAATCAAGGAATTGGCCGAAGGAAGTCGCATATTGCCGGAGGATGCCAATCAGCTTCTTCGGCCCCTCGATAGCTTGCCAGAAAGTCAGCGATTTATATTGATTCCTCGAACACTGCGAACGGCTCTGACTCGATTTGCAGTTACTGGCAGTGTTCAATCAGCGACAGATGCGGTGACCGAGACCTGTAATATAGAGAATGAACGGCTCGATTCAGAGCTCTCGATGGTCCGGTATATCACATGGGCAATCCCTTCCATTGGATTCATAGGAACAGTACGAGGGATTGGTGCGGCTTTGGGTCAGGCGCACGAAGCCGTGCAAGGTAATATTGCGGGAGTGACGAGTAGTTTGGGCGTTGCCTTCAACTCAACATTGGTCGCTTTATTGATCAGTATGGTGGTGATGTTTTTTATGCATCAATTGCAACAAATTCAGGAGAGGCTCGTTTTGGATACACGGGCTTATAGCGAGCATAACCTGCTACGTCATTTGAAGTCAGGTAATTAGTCATGACCAGGGCTCTACTTCATCTCAATGACTTAAATCTTTGTTGGCAGACCGAAGGTGAATTGCCGACTCGAGCCATTGGTGTCGCGCACTGTAGCTCCAAAGGTGTCATTTGCGGACATGAAGCCTTCGATAAATTATGGATTGAGCCGCAATATTGTTATACGCAATATTGGCAACAATTTAATGAGAATAGCTTGCTCCCACCTACGGCAGGTGTACGACATAATGCCGATTTGGTCTTCCATCAATTAAGACAGTTGCAACAATCGCAATCGGGATCAGAACAGATAGATCAATTGCTGGTTGCTCCCCCCAGCCACTTTTGCAATGCCGATTTTCAGCTCTTACTGGCAGTAGGACAGTCCCTGAAACTGCCGATTTGTAGCTTTATCGATCCATCGATTGCAAGTATTGCCAGTTCGGAGGTTTTTTTATCGCCCCAGGCGAACAAAGCACTCTATGTGGATATGCAATTGCACCAAACACTAATCGTTGAGGTCCTCCGACAGGATGATATTTGGGCGAAAGGTAAGACCACTACGCTCTCAGACAGTGGTTTGATGCCAATTCTGAATAGCGCTGCCCATTATTTGGCAGACTTATGCATCAGCGAACACCGTTTTGACCCCTTGAAAATTGCAGCGTCTTCACAGAAATTGTATCGATTAATTTACAGTCAATTACTTTATCTTGATACCGATTTTCCGGTTGAGTTTGAAACCGGCAATAGTCGTTTGACCTGTACTGTTTCGGCAAAGGCCTGGCAAGAAATGTTAGGTCGAAAGTTAGCGGCACTTCACAGCGCCATTGGTAATAATGCTGATCAAAATACGATTGTGTGTTTACACGATAACAGTCAGTGGCTCACACACAACCTGGAACTAACACATCCTATACATGTCGTGAACGACGAAAATATTAGCGCGTATTTGTTTAAACATTGGTCCAATATCGTTGGAGATGAATTGGTTCACATCGATGCCTTGGCTCAATCACGGGAAGACAGCCAGTATTCGCAGCAAGGGGAAGGTGATGCAGTTGGTGGCTCAACGACTCCTTTGGCCAGTCATTTGTTAGTAGACAATACAGCCTATTCCCTGGAAAACGGTTTATGGATTACTGACGACAACTTGTTTTTACAAGTCCATAGCCATCCGGTTGAGAATGCTTTAGTCGAACTTAGTTTGAATGAGAATGTTTTAAAGACTCGGTGGCGAACAGAAGGGAAAGCGATTAGCGCAAAAATAGGCGAAACATTTATGCTGCACAACCGCCGCTTGACGTTTATTTCTGTATCTCCGCCAGCTGCGCCGGTTCAGGCTCACGTTCAGTCCCAGGCGCAATCATTGTCGAGTGATCAATAATGGCGCGTCGCAATGTTACCGCATTTAATTTGTCTTTTTTGGATATCATGGCCTGTGGTTTTGGCGCCGTTACTTTGTTATTTTTAATCTTGCGCCACAACGGCGATATTATTCTAGAGATACCGCGTCCAGACTCAGAAATCAAATTGTTGCAAGAAGATATTCGCTACGCAGAAGCAGAACAAGAACGGCTTAAAAAGTTAAAGCAAAAGCAGCGGGAAGAAATAGAACGCTTGCAATCACAGATTGCTATACTGGCCCTTAATGTGGATTCCCAAGAAGCGGTATTACACGCTCAGGAAGATCCAGAGGAAGATCTGGCTGTATTGAAAAAACAGGTCCTGGAATTAGAGGATCGTACCGCTGAAGCTGAGCGACAGGAAGGCGGCGACAATACGCGAAGGTTTATTGGAGAGGGGAATCGGCAATACTTGACCGGCTTGCATCTCGGCGGAGAGCGAGTTCTGATTTTGGTCGATGCGTCTGCAAGCATGTTGGCCGATACTATTGTTAATGTATTGCGGCGCCGTAATATGTCTGAGGAACAGCAACGTTTATCGGCAAAATGGCAATGGACGGTGCGGACCGTCGAGTGGCTAGTCGCTCAGTTACCTGCGCATAGTCGTTTTCAGGTCTATGTTTTTAATACCGGGGCTCAACCGATTCTGGCCGGTACTGAAAACACCTGGTTAGACGCTGCGGATAGCCTTGACCTGGAACGTGCGGTTGAAGCTTTACATCAACAAGTACCGAGTGGCGGCACCAGTTTATTGAATGCATTCAGGGCGATTCAGTCGTTTACCGACAAACCTGATAATTTATTTCTTCTAACGGATGGTCTACCCACTCAGGGTGAGAAGAAACCGAGGGGCGTAAAGGTCTCTGGGTCTCAGCGTTTAGAATTTTTTTATGACGCCGTTAAAGAAATGCCATCGGGTATGTCCGCCAATATTATTTTGTTTCCAATGGAAGGTGATATGCAAGCGGCAGGCGCTTTTTGGCAGTTGGCGGCACGAACCAGTGGTGCATACTTGTCCCCGTCGAGGGACTGGCCATGAAACTCATTCCCAGCAATTTATCAAGTGACATGATTTTTTACGTCATTAACGGCTTTATAGGCAGGCGAAAACAATGAAACGTCGGGCGCTGCGCAGGGATATTCCCGAAGCGAGTATTTCTTTTCTTGATGTTATAAGCTGCGGTTTCGGCGCGATTGTTTTGCTGCTTATCATTGCTAGAATTGGTGATTCGGACAGCTTGGATCCCAGTGATATAGCCCTCAACGGTGATGTAAAAGTCATGCAGGAAACGCTGTTTGAGCTGCGTTCAAAATTGCAGCAATATCAAGCCGATATTACCGCAGGGAAATATCAGTTGCTGACGCATATAGACAACATTAAAACCTTAAGTGAGCGGCTCGCGTCGGCAGAAAAGCAGCTGACGGCGGAAAAGTCTGACGTTAGTAGTGAAACGGCTCAATTGCAGCTTGCACTCCAGATTCTAACTGAGGAAATGGAGCGTTTACTGGGTGAAAATTATCAAAGTCAAAACCAAGTCATTGGTGGAATTCCGGTAGACAGTGAATACATTATTTTTGTTATTGATACATCCGGTAGTATGTTTTCTACCGCCTGGAGCAAAGTTAAACAGGAAATGGTCAATATTCTGGATATCTATCCAGAAGTGAAAGGCCTGCAAGTGATGAACGACATGGGTAATTATATGTTTAGTGATTACCGCGGCCGCTGGATGGAAGATTCGCCGGCCAGTCGGAAGGACATCGTGCGTCAATTGGACAATTGGCAGCCCTTTAGTAATTCTAGTCCGGTGGAAGGTATTCAAGCGGCGATCAGTACCTATTACGATCCGGGTAAAAAAATCAGTATTTATGTGTTTGGGGACGACTTTAGTGGCTCGTCTATTCGGCGCGTTGTTGACGTTGTCAGTAAACTAAATAAAACGCGGCGCTCGGGAGAGCGTTTAGTTCGTATTCATGCCATCGGTTTTCCTGTACATTATCAGGGAACACCCTCTCGGTCGGCAATTCGCTTTGCGGCCCTGATGCGCGAATTAAGTTACCAAAACGGCGGAACCTTTGTGGGATTAAACAGCCTGACTAAAGAGTGAAGTCATTTTTTTGAATTTATGGCATTTTAGCGTGAGGCACGGCAACGATAATAAATAGCCAGTGTTAACAACCTTTGACGCCCGAAAATGAGATGAAACATAGCCAACTGATGCTGACGTTGCTTTCACATTACTGTAAATACATAGCCACCGTTTTAATGGTTGGCTTCCTTGCGTCCTGCGGGTCGACCTCGTTAACGGTGACCGGTACTTATCCATCTCCGCTGACTAGCCCTTTACCAATGACTGCCACGTTGTTACTCGATAAGGAGTTTCGTGAGTACATCGCTGTTCCAAGCGAAAATGTGACGATGAAAATGGGGGTAGCTCAAACGGCCATGATGGAGAACGTGCTTCGGAAGCGGTTTCAATCTGTTACGGTTGTTACCGAAGCCCCGGATACCATTGACACTGATATTTTGATCGTCGCCAAGGTCGCTGGTGTTCAGGTTGGTACTCCCACCGAAACCCGTTTAGAAATCTTTGAAGTGTGGATCAAATACAATCTGGAAATTAGCGATAACTCCAAGGAAATGATAACGAAGTGGTTCATGCCGGCCTACGGAAAAACGCCCAGTGCGTTTATGACTTCCGATGTGAAAGCTATCGATAGTGCCGCGCAATTTGCCTTAAGAGACGCCGGAGTGCGGCTAGTTACCGATTTACACAGAATTCCCGAATTTCACTACTGGATTAAGCAACAACAGCGACTCGATGAACATGTATTAAAACAGCAAGACGAAGAGGGAAATGCAAGTCCCGATGTTAATGTAGACGACGACCAGAAGGAGCGAGATGATGTTTAAGTTACCTTGCCTGGTTGCCGTTCTTTTACTGTGTGCCGCCTGTTCGACAACCAATATCGATGAATACCGGTCTACCGTTGAACCTCTACTGCTAGATAATTCTGAAAAAGTGGTAGTACTTGGACGGCGGGATGCCGGACATTATGAAACTGGCATCGATTTTTCTGATTGCGTAGGACGAGTTTTGCAATCAGATTCTCCAATGCAGGTTATTTCAGAACTCGAATTTATCGACGCATTCTATCCCTGGTTTGAACCTCGCGTTGCACCAAAGAACTTGAGTCGACTAAAGCGTTTATTAGAAGAACCGGCGTTAAACGAAAAGCTTATTTCGATGGATATTCGGTATATGGTTTGGATCGATGGTCAAACTAATACGGTAGATTCGTCTGGCTCTATGGGCTGCAGCATTGGTCCCGGTGGTGCGGGTTGCTTTGGCTTCAGTAGCTGGGATGACGAATCGAGTTACGAAGCTATTGTGTGGGATTTAGACTCCTTTAAAGAAAAGGGCAGGGTAAATGTCGATTCTGAAGGTACGTCCTATTTAGTGGGCCTTGTTATTCCCGTGCCGTTTATAGCGCGAGTGCAGAACGATGCATGTATCGGAATTGGCAAACAGATAAAAGCGTTTTTTGAAGTCGCGGTTCAAGAAAAGTGAACCAGTTGCTGGTTAGACACATTCATCTACTTTTACCACTTTTTGTTTTCCTGCTCACGGTGCCTGCCCACAGTGTAAAAGCTGCAAGTGGTGATGAAAAATACAAAAAATTTGTCGCTGAAACTCCTATTGTCGAAGACGCTGAATTGCGAAATTATGTTAACGACATCGGTCAGAAACTGGCGGCCAATTCGAACAACCCGAATATCAAATACACTTTTACGGTATTGGACTCGCCGGGATTAAACGCCTTTGCCCACGAAGGCGGTTACGTTTACATCTATCGCGGGCTGATGAGTTACATGCGTAACGAAGCGCAACTTGCCGCCGTGTTGGCTCACGAAATCGGACACATTACTGAAAGGCATGTATCGCGACAAAAAAGCGGCAACGTCACGGGGAAAATGCTAGCCATGCTGGCCGGGGTTTTATCCGGTAGTCAGGATGTTTTTGAGGCGGGACAGTTGCTGTCGAGTTCTTTAATTAAAGGCTACGGTCGGGATATGGAGCTGGAAGCCGATTTGACCGGAGCACAGACCATGGCCCGCTTAGGTTACGACCCGCAACACATGATCGAAATGCTTTCGATCATGAAAGATTATGAAGCATTATCAAAGAAGAAATCATCGGATAAAGGCGGAGGTAATCAGACGTATCACGGTCTGTTTTCGACCCATCCACGTAATGATGCGCGCCTGCGAACAGTGGTGACAGAAGCGGATAAACTGGCCAAATCAGCCAAGGTTTTATTGGGTTCCGGTGAACAGGCCTATCGCTTGAAAACAGAAGGTATGATTTGGGGTGAAAACTTTGCCGCCAAAGAAAAAAAACCTCATCGCTACAATAACAAAAGTGAACGAATACGTTTCGATTTTCCCGAGAAGTGGCAGTGGAAGGAATTATTAAGTGTCGTGAAAGGCAACGACATTGATCAGATCGCTACCTTAACCATGGAGCCCAGGGCTCGGACAACACAAAGCCCTGAAGAATTTATGCATAATCAGCTAAAAATCACCGAGGTCGAAAAGGGCAAAAACATCTCTCCGGTTCGCCTTAAAGGCTACAGTGCCATCATCCCCGCGGTCGACAATAAAGCACGAAAACGCTTGGCCGTCATTTATTACAAGTTGAAGGCCTATGTGTTTACCGGTGAAGTGGTTGACAATGATAAATTCGAGGAATATGACAAGCTTTTTGAAGAGAGTATCTCGACGTTTCGAACTATTACCCAGCGAGAAATTGACGGACAGAAACCCAAATCTATCCACCATGTGAAAGCGACCCGGCAAACCAGTTTCGCTGCACTCGCAAAACAGTTTGATTTAGGGCGATACGGTGAAGAAGAGCTACGATTAATGAATGGATTCTATCCGGCGGGACAGCCTTCCGACGGGAACTGGATAAAGATTGTTCGTTAGATCCTTTGTGTTAAATACAATGTGTTAAATGCCGTGTGTTAAATGCCGTGTGTTAAAAATAGGGTGTTAGATTAATGATGTTAGATCAATGGTGTTAGACCGCCCCTCGACCTGACATTATTTCGAAATTCGTTCATATTTGGTCTAACTGCTCACGAGCTAGCGTGCCTCAAAATTACACTCGTAATCAAATGGTGCCTCCTATCAAAGATGAAATGTCCATAAGCCTCAAGGCTACCATTGTTCTCGATTTTGATTCGCAACGGGGCTTCACGTACTAATATGAAGCAAAGTGAGCGATTGGTAATTCTTTCGTAACTGGCGGGGAGCTCGAGTGAGATATTCGATTGTCATTAGTCCGCTATTTAGTTTATGTTGGGTGTGGATGGGACGTTTGTCCGGCTTATACAAAAATTAGAGCTTTTTATGCGTAGTACCTATATTACTTCAATTATTATCGGCGTACTCGTCATGGTCTGGTTGGCGTCCGGGTATCTGACGAAACCTGATGGATTACCACTCACAACCATCGCAGAGCGAAATACCAATAGCGCTGCCACGCAGGAAGAGAAGGCACCGACCCGGGTCAGGGTAGAAACGATTCATGCCACCGAACGTGAGCGGATCACCGTTCTACGTGGTACGACACTCAGCAAGCGGTCGCTCGTAGTACGTACCCAGGTCGGAGGCATCGTTACACAGCGAGCTGTCGAACGAGGCGACCTTGTTAAGACCGGGCAGCTGTTATGCCAGATATCGGTCGAGGATCGACTGGTTGTGTTGAACGAATCCCGTGAATCCCTGAATCGTGCCCGTATTGAGTACAAGGGCAGCCAGCACCTCTCGAAACAAGGTCTTCAGTCTGAAACCGCCATCGCCCAGGCACGAGAGCGGCTGGCTTCAGCAGAAGCCGGTCTGAAGCGCAGTGAATTGGATGTAGCGAGATTAAGGGTTATGGCACCGTTTGACGCCGTGGTGGAAGATGTCCATCTGGAAGTGGGTGAGTATGTGACCCCCGGTACAAATTGCGCGACGGTTGTAGATCTTGATCCAATGCTGCTTGTCGGTAGAATCCCCGAGAAAGAAGTTCCGCGTATCCGCCCCGGTCTCGTTGCCACGGCTACCATTTCTTCAGGAGCGGAAGTTTCCGGGCCCGTAACGTTTGTCGGTAAAACCGCTGATGAGTCAACCCGTACCTATCCGGTCGAAATTAAGATTGATAACGGTAATTATCGAATTCCCAGCGGCATCTCAGCCAGTATCCGTATCCCGATAGAATTGGTTCAGGCCCAGCGCATATCACCTGCGCTGTTATCACTGGATGACCGGGGCCAGATGGGTGTGAAAGCCGTCGACGCAGATTACATTGTGCACTTTTACCACGTGCAGATTGTCAGCGACGATCCCGCCGGTATCTGGGTAACAGGCTTACCGTCCGTCGCGACTGTCATCACTGTGGGTCAGGAAATGGTGATGCCTGGCGAGTTGGTTGAGACAATAGTTGAAACAATGGTTGAACCGGAATTGCCTGCTATTGCCGTAGAATCAGACAGCGATACAAAATCCTCATGAAAGCACTCATCGACGCGGCGGTAACCCGTACTCGTACTACCTTACTGATCATGCTGATGGTTCTTATTGCCGGTGTAGCTTCACTGCTGGCGATTTCCATCGAGAGTGACCCATCCATTGAGGTGCCATTTTTTGTCATTTCTGTTTTCCATGAGGGTATTTCACCGGAGGATTCCGAGCGGTTACTGGTCATGCCGATGGAAATCGAACTACGCAGTGTCGAGGGGGTCAAGGAACTAACCGCTTATGCTGCCGAAAATGTGGCGACAGTGATGGTTGAATTCGAAGCTAGTTTCGATCTCGATCAGGCGCTCCTGGATGTCCGCGAAGCGGTCGATCGTGCGAAACCGGAACTTCCCAGTACCGCTGAAGAACCCGTCATCATGGAAGAGAGCACTGCCGACTTCCCTATCTTGCAGGTCAACCTTGTCGGCGACGATGTTCCCGAACGGGTCCTGTATAACATTGCACTCAATCTGCGTAACCAGATAGAGAGCCTGCCAGATGTGATGGATGCCGAGCTGCAGGGGCACCGGGAGGAAATGCTGGAGGTAGTCATTGATCCGGTCGCGCTTGAAACATACCGGATATCCAGCGAGGAATTGATTGGCACGATTATACGCAACAATCGACTGATTCCTGCAGGGAACATCGATACTGGCGAAGGACGATTCTCTGTCAAGGTGCCGAGTGTTATTGAAGAGGCTCGAGACCTGTTTGATCTGCCAGTCAAAATCAAGGGCAATACCGTAGTGACGCTAGAGGATATCGCCAGCATCCGTCGCACCTTCAAAGACCGGGATGTCTATGCGCGCGTTAACGGGCAGCGAACCATCTCACTCAACGTGGTGAAACGGTCCAATGCTAATGTCGTTGATACCGTTGCCAAAACCAAAGCGATTGTCGAGCGCGTGAAACAGACAGTGCCCGGCAAGGTCGATGTGTTCTACACCCAGGATCAGGCCCCGTTCGCTCAACAGCAGGTGACTGAATTGCAGGGCAATATCATGACCGCGCTGGCACTGGTGATGGTGCTGGTTGTTGCGGCGATGGGTTTACGCTCCGGTATAATTGTCGGCCTTGGGATTCCAGTCTCCTTTCTATTTTCGCTGATTATCGTTAATCAGATCGGCTTCACTTTCAATTTTATGGTGATGTTCGGTATGTTGCTTGCGCTGGGCATGCTGATTGACGGTGCCATTGTGGTGACTGAATATGCAGACCGAAAGATGGTTGAGGGCCTACATCGGCAACAGGCTTACGCCGCCGCAGCTAAACGAATGTTCTGGCCGGTTGTTGCGTCAATAGCAACCACTCTGGCTGCTTTTCTGCCGTTGATGTTCTGGCCCGGTGTTGCGGGTAAGTTTATGCGCTATTTGCCAGTCACCGTATTTACTGTGTTGACCGGCTCTTTGTTGTATGCGCTGATCTTCGGGCCTGCACTCGGCGCGGTCTTTGGCAAAGCAGGTCAGTTGGATAAAAAATCGGTCGAAACACTGAAGCATCTGGAAGATGGCGACCCAACCCTGCTGTCTGGTGCAACCGGCTTTTATGCGCGTGTACTACGGTGGACCTGCAATAACGCCGGGACGACCCTGCTGATAACACTTTTTTTACTGGTCGGAAGTTTTACCGCCTACGGTGAATACGGGCATGGCGTCACTTTCTTTTCCGACTCAGAACCCAAGTATGGGCGTCTAACGATCAAAGCCAGGGGCAACCTTTCCGGCGCCGAAATAAACCGCCTGGTGACTCAGGTTGAAGATGTTGTTATTAACGTAGAAGGCATTGAAGCGGTCAATATGGCGACGAGAATCCCAGGGGGAGCGTCTCGAGGCAGTATGGACGCCGTCGGCATGATCTTCATTGAATTAATGGAGGAAAACGATCGACCGATGACCGGGACTCAGATATTTGAAACCGTTCGACAGCGCACATCTATTTTTGCCGGAATTACCGTCGAGCTGCAGCAAATGGAACAGGGGCCGAGTAACGGCAAACCTCTCCAGATCCAGTTTTCATCTCATGAAAAACCCTTGATGGAGCCGGCAGTGGCGAAGGTCGTTGCCCATATGGAAACGATACCCGGAATCCGTGATATTGATGATACGCGCTCGCTGCCGGGTATTGAATGGAAGCTCAATGTTGACAGGGCCCAGGCCGCGTTATTTGATGCCGATGTTTCGCAGGTAGGTATCGCGGTACAACTGGTCACCAATGGCGTAAAAGTGGGCGAGTACCGGCCGAATCGATCTGATGACGCCGTTGATATCCGTGTTCGCTACCCAGAGGCCTCGCGTGGCATTCAGGCATTGGATTCATTAAAGGTGATGACGCAGGAGGGGCTTGTGCCAATTTCTAATTTTGTCAGCCGCCAGGCGGTACCCAATGTCGATACGATACAGCGGATTGATGGCGTGCCAGTAGAATTTATTCGCGCCGATATTGCCCCCGGTATACTCGCCGACGACATGGTAAAAGCGGTTCAAGACTGGCTTGCGACACAGAATTTTGACCCAAGACTAACGATTGATTTTCGTGGCGCCAATGAAGAGCAGTCCGAATCTATCGCATTTGTGGGCGTTGCATTTAGTCTGTCGCTGCTACTGATGTTCGTTCTGTTGGTGACGCAGTTCAACAGTTTATACCAGGCGCTACTGATTCTGTTTTCAGTGGTAATGTCGACAGCGGGTGTGCTCGTTGGCTTAATCATCACAGAGAAACCTTTCAGCGCGATATTAACCGGCACCGGTGTTGTGGCGCTGGCGGGTATCGTGGTCAACAACAATATCGTTCTTATAGACACCTACAACCATATAAAGAAGCTGCACCCCGAACTGGATTATGTTGCTTTGATCGTGCGGACCGGTGCGCAAAGACTTCGGCCGGTGATGCTGACCACAGTGACAACCATCTGCGGCCTGCTCCCACTGGCAATGAACTTCAGCATCGACTTGATTAACCGCAATATTGTTTACGGCAGCTCGATGTCCATGTTCTGGGTCCCCCTGTCGCAGGCCATCGTTTCCGGTCTTGCATTTGCATCCTTACTCACACTGGTGACGACACCAGCGATGCTGGCATTTCCCTACCGAGCACGTGAAATGTTAGACACAATGCGAGTACGCCTTGGGGGCACCAAGCGAACTCCTCCGAAGATTGGCACTCATTAGTTCGCATCCAGAAATTGGTCTTTGCGAGCGAACGGTTCGACGCTCGACGCGGCAATCTAATTTTTCTAACGTATTGATAGTGATGTATTAATTCTAACGGCCCTAGATTGCCGCGTCGCTACGCTTCTCGCAATGACACTATTTTTGGACGGGCACTAATTAGAAATTCCCTGAGCGGGTTGTTTTATCCAGGCACCACTCTCTGAACTCAGGGATTTCAAACGTTTTTTGTAGAAATTACTATGCTAACGTTGGTAGATCGTTCTTGAAATATCCCAGCAACATATCGGCCATTTTGCCAAGTTGTGGACAGACAGATAATTGAACTCAAATTCAAAATAACCGGTCAATTGAGCTCAGATTCAAACAATAGGTAAACCGTAATGATTCTAATTACAGCGTTCAGGGTTTACTGGTTTAGGTAGCTTGAGCGGCGCAGCGCTTACTCTGGATTCGCTAGCAAGTTGTTCGTATGCGGCTTGTTGTAGTCCTTTTACTTCTGCGCGTGACATACCCAGTTCATAAGCTGAACATTCATTCTCACCCAATGAGCGCGGATCAATCCCGGTGACATTGCCAAAGACCACTAAAGCCTCAAGGTAGTATCCGTAGGTGCTGGCGTGGTAGTGGTCATAGGTCCATAAGTCAATTTTCCCCTGATCAATACCATCATAGGGATTGGAGTCAGCGAGGCCCATTTCTATTGCTCGTGTCCAGGCCTCACCCACTGGGTTAACAGATTTAACGCCAGGTGCCATCGCAGCCTTGTCGTATCCGGCACGGACATCTTGAGCCATTTTGCTAATTGGAGTATCACTCCAAGGACGGTCATCTACATAGATCAAGTCGGCTCGAGACCATGTTGCGGTGAGAAAAATTTCGACGTCGCGATTTATGCCCCGAAAAAATTTCGACATGTCCGCAGTAGAATTGATGAGTGGATTTGGATCACCGGGCTTTTTGCTGTCCAGTGTGCTGTAACCATGCATGACGACCTGGTCCCAAGGTCTTCGTCCGATAACGCCCAATTTATTCTCTAAGTGAAAATACAAATCGCTTCCTCCCCGTGTTTCGAGATACACTTTATTGTCTAAGCCTGCCTGATCAGAAAAAGATTTAAACAAAGCCGGTACGCCGCCTAAGCCTTCATTGTTTAGGTCCGTTACCGTGTCATGGCGATAAAATCTAACGGCTGAGCCATAGCCATAGGTAAAACTGTTCCCTATGAATAAAACTGAGGTTTCTGCTACTGAGCTAACTGATACAAGCGTGAGCAACAAACCGGACATTAATGTGGGTATGATTTTCATTTAGCTGGATCTCTTTTGTATTATTTGGCTAAGTAAGAAGAATAAAAGTTCTACTTCATCAAGTCTATGGAAACTGCACGGTCCCGATTTTTATTTGGGTGCGTCTGTCATTTTGACGAAAACAATTTCATCAGTTCGCTGAAGACTGATTCGGAAACATCTAAAAAGGAAACAGTTATTGTGTTAACTGTCGCGTGTCGGTTGTGGTAAAACAAGCATGGTAAAAAAGCAGGCAGCATCCTGACGATAGAGTAGGATGCCCTCTTTTTACCTAAGTCTAATCAGTGCGGTAAGTGTCGGCGTAAGCAATGCTGTCGGCATTATCTATGATGGCTCCATTGGCGAGCTCTTCCGTCCGTATGCCAATTTCCAGCATACACTGTCCTAATTCTTTCGCGGATATAACCATGGAGCCTGGCGTGAATAAAGCTTCCAGTAAGTAGTGAAAGGCATTCGATTGTTCAGAGCTGGGCCTGACAAACGCCGAGCGATAGTGAAAAGTACGCAGTGGTGTATTCTCAGCCATTGCTGTTAGTTCTAACTCAGCTTGGCGTTTTACCTTCGCCCAGTCAGCATCGCCTCCAGTTCCCATACCGGTAATATAGTGAAAAGCCATTGGCGCCGTGTTACGCACTGCTAACCATTGCTTGGTGAAAGCAACGGGAAAATCTAGTTGAATCTTTTTGTAGAGCGCCTCATCAATCCCGATAGAGGAAACGCCCAGGCCCCACAGCACAGTATTTACCTCAGCCAGCTCTGTTTGGAATAGGCTAAAGTCGGTAAAGTCTTGATGAACTAAACTGGTCACTTTACCGGACGCGACACCGGCGTCGATACGCGCAGAGCTACGGCGAGTGATGACATAAACTTTCGATACATTGGGGTCTTCGATAGCGGCTTTCAATAAGCCGTCTCCCACCGATCCGGTGGCACCGGTAACCAATACAACTCTATTGGCTGTTATATCTCTAACGGGGTCAAGGGATGGCTCGATGGTGCCCAGCGTTAACATGCCTCTTATATTGTAAAACGCAATCAGTAATACGAAGAGAGAAAAAACGGCGATCGCGGTAATTTTAATAAACTTCATAGGCATTGGTCCTTGGTGCTTGCACGCCTTGGTGCAAGGTAGCTGTTATTAGTTGAATGCTTGACGGCATCTTATCATCAATTGGAATGTTTTCATTAGTTACATGACACGGCAACGGTGAGGCCGTCGGACAGCGATTGTTGCAGCTGTCTTGGTCGTTAATTGGATACAATAAAAGTGTTGAACCTGCTTGTGCTACTTTACCCAGTAGTTCTTTACACTGGGTCGGAATTTTTTTGTCTTCATTTTTATGAGCTGTTACATGGACGGATTTCTTTATAATCTACTGTTAGCGATTCTCTACAATATCTAGCCAAAATAAGAAGCCTGTTTTTCAATAGAATGCTGCTTATGTGACTTTGTCTGGTCCAGAACCCTATTTATATCAGCTTAGGTTTGAGCTAGTACATTTCAACTAGTACATTTCAAGAGTACACATCAATACTACGCATCAATAGACAAAATATCGGCAGAAAGTGCGCTCACCCTTCTATCAGAGTGCGGTTTCAAACAAGGATAACAGCCTCGCCCATGCTCGTTCGGCTTGTACTTCATTATACACTCTTGAATCCGGCGGACACCAACCATGCAGAGCACCGTCGTAGACCTCAATTTCCGCAGATAATCCCGCATTTTTGAATGAGTCACGTAAGGTGTTTTTACTCTCTGGATTACGTTGATCATCGTTAGATGCAATTGCGAACAAAAATTGTGCTTTCATTTTAGGAACTAATAAATGTGGGCTGTCCGCAGCATCGGTGACCAATCGACCGCCGTGGAAAGACGCCCCGGCACCTATACGGTCGGGTATCGCTGCTGCTGTTCTCATTGTGAACGGGCCTCCCATACAATAACCGGTCGTGCCTATTTTACGTTTGCTATCGACGGTCTTTTGCTGATCGAGAAACCCGACAAATGCTTTTGCATCTGTGACTGTGGTGGTGGCTGACAGTTGTCGTGCCATCGGCAGTACTTTGTTTCGAATGGATTCATCTTGAAAACTTGCGCCGGGTGGTACCACCGGAGACAGAGCGTTTCGATAGTAAGGATTAACCACCAGAACTGAATATCCCGACTCGGCCAGACGTTTACCCATTAACCGAAAGGCGGGGCGTAGTCCCAGGATGTCGGGCCAAATAATGACAGCTGGATGTCGACCCGTCGATGGATGAACAAATAAACAGTCAGCCACTCCGTCGGCAGTATTGACATTGACGTTTGTCTCTACAACATCCATTGCATTTGCGGTGAGAGGTAACATCATTGCCATTGTTGCACTTGTGGCGAGTGCATTAAATTGTCTGCGAGATAGTCCCTTTGTATTATCTAAAAAGTTTTCGTTGTCCTCGACCGTATCTTCATCACACATGTCTTTTGTCCTCGTCAATTTTACTGTGAGTTAATTATAATAATTTCAATTGCCACCGCAGGCTTACTTCATTGGAGGGTTAAGGTAAACACTCATTGGGGTTTAAGAATCGTGACTGACCAGTGTTTGTATCGCTGCCATGGCTTTGGCGTAATTAACGGTGCGTAGATTGTTCGTGAGTATGCTGACTGTTATTACGATTCTATTAACAATAATAGTGCCAGTGGTGATATAAGCGAACTGGCCATTTGGCCGGTTCGTTTTATTTATCAAGCTATCATCGGCATAGGTAATTAAACGTCCTATCCCCTTTGAAAAAATGAGTTCGATGTCTTTGGATTCCAATTTTCGTTCTGTCGGGAGTTTTGAATGTTGACGTTCAATTTCTTGAGTCAGATTGTTGAGTAAAACCTTATCCATTCCCAAAGATTGTTTGTTTGGAAGAAAGCTCATTAGAAGTACGAGTTCATCGCCCCTCGTTGTATTGATTCTTACGGTAGACGAAGCGTTATTGGCGGAAGTCCGAACACTATCATTCCAGTTTTGTGGGATGCCGATCGAAAACCGCTTAATGTTCTCGATCGATACATTCACGATCTTTACTTCATTCGACTCGCTAGAGTTATTGGTTTTCAATTTTACGGTATTTGCGACACTGCTTTTCGGACAGGGAGTATCCTGAAAAGATACCTTTCCGTTGCTGTCAGTGCACTTGTTAATTGCATGGCCTTGTAAACTGAACGCGAGGGCAGAAAATGCCAGAATTAGATGTAGGATAGATGATTTCAATGTCTGTCGCCGTATTAAATTTGTCATTAAAGTTTACAATATTAGGGGAAATAATATTAATAACCACCAAAAGAACCCATTGGACCTGGAAAAACGACAGGACTTTCCGCGCCATTTTTCGCAACCGATGACACGCCAAAATAGTAGTTATCAATAACAATGTTTTTAAATTCGTAACTTTCGACATCTCCTACAAAGCGACTGTAGGTCCACTGCGGCCGATCGGTTAATCGCCAGTAAACTCGATAGCCCGCAATGTTGAGTGCGGTTTTGTCTGCGGGTTTTGTCCAGCTAATGGTCGTTGAAGCTTTGACTGCACCTTTTATTTCAACCTGAGCTGGAAAGGGGGGCGCGTAAGCCATTTCCGCAAGACTAGCGACATTCAGTGCGGTTAACTTGCGTACATAGTCGAAATTGACCCCTTCGATTACGTCGCCGTAATTACGATTTTCGACTGTTCTCAAATTTTGGTGCTGGCGGTCGTAATGCTCGTGGGTTTCCATAATCCTTACGCCGGGAATCCCCGCCTCGTTAAAGGGACGGTGGTGTCCACCGCGACCAAAGCGGTCAAGTCGGTATACCATCATGACGTCCAGGTTTGGGATGTATTTGTCAGCCTGACGATCAATAAATCGAGCAAGATTTCTTGAAGGTGAGTCGACTTCTCCGCCGCTATAACGACGAATTTTGGCTTCTTCTGGGGTCTCGACGGCGCGTGTTCCCTCGGAGAATACCCGTGCCGATGTATTGTCTATTACACCATCAATACCAGTGATATTTCCGATCATATCGTTATTGAGCACCGCTTTAATTCGCCAGTTATTTGCAAGTGCGTGATCGACAACAATTTCCCCGCCAAATAAGCCCTGCTCTTCGCCGGACAGTCCCGCATAGATAATTGAACCTGCAAACTTGTGTTTGCTCAGCACTCTTGCGCTTTCGATAACACCCGCCATACCGGTAGCGTTGTCGTTAGCGCCGGGTGAATCAGAGGTCCCGTCCAGAGGATCGGTAACGCGTGAGTCGATGTCTCCCGACATGAGAACAAATCGATCGGGATCTAATGAACCTCGCTGAATAGCCACAACACTGACAACGTCAACAGGCTCGGGAATTCGGCGAGTTCCTTCGATGACGCGACTGACGTAAAACACTTCCAGGCATCGATTACATTCGTCGCTGATTCTTTCAAATTCTGCTTTTATCCAGCGCCGTGCGGCGCCGATTCCGCGTATATCTGACTCTGTTTCAGATAAGGTATGCCGAGTTCCAAAGCCCACCAGTGTGCGGATGTCGGCCTCGAGGCGGCTTGCGGAAACGTCTCCAACCATTTTGTGTATGATGGACAGCTGCTCCGTGGGACCAGACTTTGCCATTAGCGATTGTAGTAAAGTAGGTGATTGAGCCAGTGTTTCCGAGGTTCCTGAGTCTGCAGCGTGTACCACTGCGGTGAAATGCCAGCAACAGACAATAACAATGATGAGTTGCTTTAGTCTTACGTTATAGAGGTGCATGATGCCGAACCCTCGTGAGATGATTGGAATGGTTATGAGTCTTATTCTGTTTACGATTTAAAGCTCGCTACGAATTGACGTATCCGATTTGCATTCACACCCACATCGCTAACGCCAACCCTTGATACGGAGCGTAAATCCATTTTACTACCTGTCTCAGTGGCTTGGATACGGATAACAATATCGTCTTTAAAGCCAAACCAGAATGTGGTGTCAACGGCTTCAATTAAGCCTTTTTCAGGGCTTTTTCCGTAGACATCCCAGCCGTTTTCAAGACACAGAGCAAGTGCCTTCTCGTAGGTCTCCACCACGGAATCGTTTGATAAAACAGTGGATAGGTCGGGGTACGCCGAGTGTTGAACTGACGCCAGTTCGCTCGAGTACTCAAGAGGGTTGCTGTCGCTTCCCCGTTGTGTTGCCGCCTCAGTGAATTGGGGCGGATTTTCCCGGTCCGTACTTATATTATGTATGGGTGGATATCCTTTTGACATGTTCGTCAGTGTTACCGCAACGATGATTAGCGGCGGGAATGCAAATAGGCTAGCCCAACGCAGCGCGGATGTTGTACCGCTGGCTGGTTTTCTAAATAACCAAATGGCGTTTGTTATCTGGATAAGGACGCTGCCCAGCATGGACACAGCGAACATCAGTAAACCGATGGTAAACGGCCAGATTCCGAATCGGGTTCCGAGTGCTGCTATAGGCATTAGCAAAAGGATGATGACTGAGGCATTGCGAATAAAGATCGAACTTTTTGCGGTATCTTCTGACGACATGGGTTTGGTCACTCTATTGTAATGAGGTGGATAGTTAGCGCTCGTCCAGCACTAGGTCAATTTCTGCGGTAGATCGGGATAAAGCCCGACCTACCGCAGAAATACAAATTTCGACTCGATATTTCTGGACGGACACTCGTTTGTACTTACTGATAAAAACAACTTTTTATTATGTCTTTGACATCTGTAAACGAACTCTCGTGAGATGTTAACACTTTATTTGTAATCAATAACATCGGCGAAAATGTTATTCACCCATTCGATTCTTGTATTTTGATTCTTGCATTTCGTTTCGAGCGTGCTATTTCGAACTTTCTATTTCTAGCTCTTTATTCCAAACTTATTATCTCAAAGTAAGAAAAGCGACAAACCAAGCCCTACTATTAAAGCTGCGCTCTCGATGTCCCGACTCAAGCCTGACTACACTATAAAAACATAAGATAAGTCAATTTATTTCCAGACTCATGCCTATCGATAACAGTATTATCGGAAGTGATCATCGGCAGCGTCGCCAGCAGATAGCCTTGTCTAAGCTTATTCCTTGAGACGGTAGCAGGGCTTATATTCGCCTTTGAGTTTCATTCGCCCGTTTGCAATAAAGTCTTTTAACAGCACATCAAACTCTCCGATGATAGTCGGGTCGCCTTGTAATATATAAGGGCCGTGTTTTCTTACAGCTTCTACGCCTTGAGCTTTTATGTTGCCGGCCACGATGCCTGAAAATCCACATCGCATTTCAGCTGCGAGGGAATGTTTAGGCTGCTCGTAATTCAGTTTAAGCTGGCGCATGTTTTCGTGATTTGGATGGAAGGGTTGTTGTAATTCCAGAGGAATTTTAAGTTGCCAATTAAAGGCATAGGACTCTTGTTGTTTGCGCCGGTAGCGCCGAACGTGTTCGACGCCCTCTAAAATTTGCTGCGCGACACGCTCGGGGTCGCCAGTTACAATTTGATAGTATTTCTGAGCTTCTTCGCCCAGTGTATTATGTATAAAATTATCCATCGCAATAAAATATTCTTTACTTTCGACGGGGGCGGCAAAAACCAGTGGGATATCGATCGACCGGTTGTCTGGGTGCATCAGTAAGCTGAGCAAATAGAGTATTTCCTCAACGGTACCTGCACCGCCTGGAAACACTATAATGGAGTGGGATAATCGTACGAATGCCTCCAGGCGTTTTTCGATGTCCGGGAGAATGACTAGCTCACTGACAGTCGGGTTCGGTGACTCTGAGGCAATAATGCCCGGCTCGGTAATACCAATGTATCGCCCGTCGTGAATATGCTGTTTTGCATGGCCAACGGCGGCACCCTTCATAGGGCCTCTCATCGCGCCGGTACCGCAACCAGTCGCAATATTTAGTCCGCGTATTCCGAGTTCGTATCCGACCTGTTTCGAATAATCATACTCGAAACGTTTTATTGCGTGCCCGCCCCAACAGACCACAAGCCTCGGGATAGTGTTGGCTTTAAGAATACCTGCATTGCGCAAAATACGAAATACCGTGTCGGTAATATCGTCGCTACTGTTTGAGCTATAACTGCCGTTATTTGATATTTTGTGGTGTGTATAAACAATATCACGCAGGGCGGAAAACAAGTGTTCTTGTATGCCTTTGATCATTTTTCCGTTGACGAAGGCATTGGCGGGCGCGTTGATTACATCGAGTTTTATTCCTCTGGATTGCGGGATTATACGGATATCGAAGTCGTGATAGTGGTTGAAGACAGCGTCGGCGTCATCTTCTACCATGCCGGTATTTAGCACTGCCAGGGCACATTGGCGAAATAACTTAAACACCTCATCGTCATAATTCATTACGCCCGCGACCTCGCGATGAGACAGCAAGTTCAAGCTACTAGTAGGACGCACGGATACATAGGGTACTTTATTCATCAGTTCTCCTTTCGGTGAATAGTTACTATAAGGATAGTCGCTTATTAGAACCTGGGTGTGAAGCTTTGACCGCTACCGTCGCAGAGCAACAGCTCGATACCCATTGCTAGGCTTATCCAGCGACCCGAAACCGATCGCCGTATTGCGATCAGACTACCGTCCTGAAAGCGGTAAATTGCAGTGAATTCAATATCCTTGATTTTCATAATCCGGTACACTTGAATAGTCAATATTGAAACCACACAAGACAATCGGCCCCGTTTTATGACTGCATCCTTCGTTCATCTTCGCCTCCACAGTGAGTTTTCTTTAATCGATGGATTAGTGCGAATTAAGCCTTTGATGAAAGAGGTTAGAAAACTGGGGATGCCGGCCATTGCGTTAACGGACCACAGTAATTTCTACGGCTTAATCAAATTTCACAAAGCGGCCCTCGGCGCCGGCATAAAGCCTATTTTTGGTTGCGATTTTCACATAATGAATGACGACGACGAATCACACATTAGTACCTTGTGTTTGTTGGTGAAAAGCAATAAAGGTTATCGAAATTTAACCGAACTAATTTCCAAAGCTTTCCAGCACGGCCAGTATCTGGGTGTGCCCTATGTGAAGCGCTCCTGGCTATCGGAATATGCAGAGGGACTTATCGCGCTTTCGGGGGCGAAAGAAGGAGAGGTCGGACAAGCTTTGTTGTCCTCTACCCAGGAAGAGGCAAAAACCCGGCTGCAAGAATTAATGGCGATTTTCCCCAACAGCTTCTATCTGGAACTACATCGAACGGGCCGGGAGTACGAAGAGGAGTACATTCACGCAGCCGTTGATTTGGCGACTCTGGTTGACTGTCCAGTGGTGGCTACCAATGACGTTCGTTTTTTTAAAGCGGAAGATTTCGAGGCTCACGAGACACGCGTTTGTATACGGGAAGGAAGGGCGTTGGATGACCCGCGCAGGGTTCGATGTTACAGCGGCCAGCAATATTTGCGCTCGCCCGAAGAAATGGAGGCCTTATTTTCTGATATTCCGGAAGCGTTAGAAAATTCTGTCGAAATAGCCAAACGCTGTAGCGTAGAAATAAAACTCGGGGATATTTATCTTCCCGAATACCCGATACCGAATGACTTTGAAAGTGACGATTTTTTCCAAAAGGAATCCTATGAGGGCCTAAAGGCGCAAACGGAACAAGTATTTGCGAAAAAATGGCAGGGTAAGGAAAGCACGCCGGAGTATGCGAAGGAACTGCGCACTGGCATTTTCTTCAGGAAAATATCCATCGAGGGTCTTATCGATCGTCTAGATTTTCTATTTGGCGAACAGGCGGCCGAAAAAATGCCGGTCTATCGAGAGCGACTCGATTTTGAACTCAATGTTATTCTTGAAATGGGGTTTCCCGGTTATTTTTTGATCGTGATGGATTTCATCCAATGGGCAAAAGAGCATGATATTCCGGTGGGGCCGGGTCGTGGTTCAGGTGCGGGGTCCCTGGTTGCTTATGCGCAAAAAATAACCGATCTTGACCCCTTGGAATACGAATTACTCTTTGAGCGATTTCTCAACCCTGAACGCGTATCCATGCCGGATTTTGATGTCGATTTTTGCATGGATAATCGCGATAAAGTGATTAGCTACGTGGCTGATACCTATGGTCGCGACGCGGTAAGCCAAATTATAACGTTCGGTACCATGGCGGCAAAAGCGGTGGTGCGGGACGTGGCGCGAGCCCAGGGTAAGTCTTATGGTTTAGGTGATAAGCTGTCTAAGATGATTCCCTTCGAAGTCGGTATTAATCTCGAAAAGGCCATTGAGCAAGAGCCTGCGCTGCGTGAGTTTATTGAGAGTGACGAGCAGGCCCAGGAAATTTGGGAGATGGCCTTACAGCTGGAAGGCATTACCCGAAATGTCGGCAAACACGCCGGTGGGGTTGTTATAGCACCGTCCAAACTTACCGACTTTGCGCCTCTGTATTGCGATGAAACCGGTAAAGGGCTAGTCACGCAGTTTGATAAAAATGATGTCGAAGAAGCGGGGTTGGTTAAGTTTGACTTTCTCGGTTTACGTACGCTGACCATTATCGACTGGGCTGTCAAAATGGTTAATCGGCCCGGTCCCGATCAGGTATCCGCTAACGTCGAGATTGAAACGATTCCCCTGAATGATGCTGCGACCTATCAGTTGCTGAAGCGAGCTGAAACGACCGCAGTCTTTCAGCTGGAATCCCGTGGAATGAAAGACCTTATCAAGCGACTACAGCCAGATAATCTTGAAGATATGATTGCTTTAGTTGCCCTGTTTCGTCCCGGCCCGTTGGATTCGGGAATGGTGGACGATTTTGTTAACCGGAAACACGGGCGTGCAGAAGTCGCCTATCCCGATGCAAAATATCAACACGAATGGTTGAAGCCCATTCTAGAGCCTACCTACGGAGTCATCGTTTACCAGGAACAGGTCATGCAAATTGCGCAGGAACTGGCCGGTTATAGTCTGGGCGGTGCCGACATGTTACGTCGCGCGATGGGTAAGAAAAAACCGGAGGAAATGGCGAAGCAGCGCGCAGGGTTTGAAGAGGGCGCCAAAAATAAAGGTGTTGATCCGGAATTGGCTTTGAAAATCTTCGATCTCGTCGAAAAATTTGCCGGTTACGGTTTTAATAAGTCCCATTCGGCCGCTTATGCTTTGGTCTCTTATCAAACTGCGTGGTTAAAGACGCATTATCCCGCCGAATTTCTGGCGGCTACCATGAGTTCGGAATTACAAAATACCGACAAGATCGTTATTTTTATCGAAGAATGCCGTGCCATGAAATTGCCTTTGAAATTGCCCGACGTTAACGAAGGTGAATTTATGTTCACCGTAAATACTGAAGGCGCTATCATTTATGGTTTAGGCGCAATTAAGGGGCTTGGCGAGGGGCCCATTGAAAGTATAATTAATGCGCGTAACGAAGGTGGGCCCTTTAAAAACCTGTTCGATTTTTGTGCGCGAACAGACCTTAGAAAAGTGAACAAGCGGGCGATGGAAGCGCTGATTCGTTCGGGATCTTTCGATAGCTTAAAAGTTGATCGTGCCGTATTGATGGCTTCAACTGCTGAGGCGGTGAAGGCGGCAGAACAGAGTGCGGGAAACCGCGATGCCGGTATGGTAGACCTATTTGGTGACGTGGTACCCGCGGAGGAAAGCGGAGATGTATACGGGGATTATCGACATATTAAACCCTGGTCGCCCAAAGAGCAGCTCGGCGGCGAAAAAGATACCTTAGGGCTGTACGTAACAGGTCACCCTATCGATGAATATGAAAAAGAAATTCGTCAGTTTGTTCGAAATCGCATTATTGATTTAAAGCCGGACCACAATGTTCAGTCCATGGCAGGTCTTGTCGTCGCTATGCGCACGATGAAAAACAAACGCGGAGACATGATGGCGTTTATTACCCTGGATGACCGGTCTGCACGAATTGAGGTCAGCTTATTTTCTGAAGCTTACGAGGAGAATCGAGAAAAGATTAGTAAGGATGCAATTTTGGTTGTCGACGGACAGGTGACATTTGACGATTACTCCGGCCAGTTAAAGGTGCGGGGTAAAAACATAAGGTCGTTACTGGAGGCACGTCAGTCTAAAGTCAATTATTTACAGCTTAATATGACCTCGTCTGATTTTAATGGTGTTAATGGCACACGTGGGTTTACTAACAATTTTAAACAGTTGTTGGAATCAAGCCTTAAGGACGGTCAATGTCCGGTTAAAATTAATTATCAGCGCGACAATGCCGAGGGTGTTTTGACCTTGGGCGAAGAATGGAAAGTACTGCCCAGTGACGAGTTAATCGATCGCTTGAAAGGCCAGTTCGGCGCAGCCAATGTGCAATTGCACTACGATTAGTCTGAGTTTTTAATCGATGATACAGTGTGCGTGTGAACAATATTAATGAACAGTGTGACAACTGTCTTGTGAGAACGAAGTCGTGCTTTCGCCCCTGAATATTTTGAAACCCCTTGTTCCTTTCCTAACCGCAAAACGCTGGCTTATTGCCTATAGTGGGGGGGTGGATTCACGTGTTCTGCTAGAGTTACTTGTGGCATTAAAGCAACAGCGCGCTACTGCTGGCGAGACGACTCCCGAGTTACTGTTGGTGCACGTCAATCATCAGATTGATACAGAGTCGGCTGCATGGGCGGAGCATTGCAGGCGCCAGGGGGAGATACTGGGTGTTTCCGTTAGTGTTCACTGTGTTGATATTAATGCAGCCGTCACGGGAAACTTAGAGGAGAGGGCAAGGCAGGCCAGGTATGGTGTTTTTGAATCATTGCTGCAGGCTGACGATGTACTGATGTTGGGGCATCACCGCGATGATCAGATTGAAACCTTATTAATGAGGCTGTTAAGAGGTAGCGGAAGCAGAGGTATTGGTGCTATGCCGCAGACGCGATGGCTTGGTGCCGGCCAGTTACATAGGCCGTTACTGTCAATCAGTCGCTCTGATATCGAAGGGTATGCGGTTAAAGCGGGCTTGGATTGGATTGAAGATCCGAGCAATCAAAAAAGTGATTATGATCGTAATTTTCTGCGCTTACAGATACTCCCTTCAATAGAACAGCGCTGGCCGGAATATCGTACGACCTTATCTCGTGCTGCAACTCTCAGTGAAGAATCGGCGGCGCTCAATGCCGAGCTGGCCGTCGTCGATTGTCATGCATTAGGATTATTACCGGATAGTCAGTCGCTCTCAATACATGCGCTGCAGCAACTAAGTCTCGGACGTCAAAAAAACATCATACGGTACTGGTTAGAGCAACGTCAGCTTGCGCTTCCCAGTGCGGCGCAACTCCACATCGTGTTGGAGGAGGTGATGACTGCCTCCGAAGACGCCAAGCCGCTGGTGCAGTGGTCTGACGGACAGTCCAGTGCTGTGCAAGTGCGTCGCTTTAAAGATGACTTGTATGCCATGGAGGCGCTAGCGGCATTTGACTCGACGCAAGTGGTTAAGTGGTCTTTAAAAGACCACTTAACCATTGCCGGCATCGGTGAGTTTTGTGCAAATATGACATCGGGAACTGGTATTAAGAAATCCCTGGTAGATTCCGTCGGGGGTGTCACGGTGCAATTTCGACAGGGCGGTGAGCGTTGTCAACCGACTGGAAGAAGTCATTCCCAGTCTTTAAAAAAATTGTTTCAGGAGTATCAAGTCGAACCCTGGAAGCGTGATCGAACTCCGTTGATCTATGTTAACGATATTTTAATTGCTGTTGTGGGCTATTGGATTTGTGAGGGCTATGTTGCCGAGCATGAGCCCGGCATTAACATTACGCAAATGTCAGGAAACTGATATTCTATCGAAATTTTCTTTTGATATGTTAGTATTAGCGGCCTCTAGCTAGTGAGGTTCTTGTTATTCGAGGGATGTCATTGGCGGGGAATTTGAGCTTCGTTTCGAATTGACAGTGTTTATGCCAGCAAGTAACAGTATCTATGCCTGTAAGTCATTACGAGCACATTAAGAACCGTCACTTGTCATGCAAAACGCTAAACGCGGTGATGGCTGTCCGCGAGTCTAGAATGATTTACAAATTCTATTAATTATTAATGAAAACGATAAAGTCGTGGAGTATTTATGGATTTACAAGACAAAGTAGTGGTTGTGACAGGAGGAGCGTCCGGTCTCGGTCGCGCCACAGTAAAACGTTTTCACGCCAACGGTGCCAAATGCGTCATTTTTGATATGAATGCAGACAAAGGTAATGCTCTGGTTGCCGAACTGGGCGAGAAGGTTATTTTTTGCAACGTCAATGTGACCGATGAAGACTCTGTGAAAGCGGGTATTGACGCCGCCGTGAAAGCCTTCGGTACCATCCATATCAACTGTAATTACGCCGGAATTGGAAACGCCAAGCGCACTATGGGACGCAAGGGGCCTTTCCCTCTCGACGATTTCAAAATGGTGTTGAATGTAAATTTGATAGGCACTTTCAATGTGCTCCGCCTGTGTGCAGAAGTGATGTCTACCAATGATGTAGTAACTCCGGATGGTGGCCGCGGCGTCATTATCAACACCGCTTCTGTTGCCGCCTATGAAGGCCAAATTGGCCAGGCAGCCTATTCTGCATCCAAAGGCGGCGTTGTGGGTATGACCCTGCCAATAGCTCGCGATTTAGCCGTCCTGGGTATTCGTGTTAACACCATTGTTCCCGGTCTTATAGCGACTCCGCTGATGATGGGCGGAGCGGAAGAAATGACACCCGAAATCGCAGAGTTTATCAAGCCTCTGGGCAGCCAGGTACTGTATCCCAAGCGTTTGGGCGTTGCCGACGAGATTGCTCACCTCGCGCAAATGTTGGTTGAAAACGACTACATGAACGGTGAGTGTATTCGTATGGATGGTGGTATTCGGATGCAGCCAAAGTAACACAATGGCTGGAAATTTGACTCTGTCACCGCGGGTGTAAATTTTTGCAGAGTAATTCTGTGGGAAAGCTTGCAGAAGAACTCTGGCGGAGAAAGAGTCACTAAGCTGCAAAATCTTATTTTTGCAGCTCTTTTTTGCGACACAAGAACAGTTATGGGAGGAGGCGAAAATGAGAGATGTTGTTATTGTTGATTGTATTCGAACCGGATTAGCGAAATCATTCCGCGGAACTTTTAATTTGACTCGTTCAGACGATATGTTGGCGCACTTGGCCGATCAGCTATTGCAGAGAAACCCAAAGCTTGATCCCGGTGAAGTTGAAGATCTTGTCATTGGTGCGGGCGGCCAGATGGGCGAGCAGGGTGGCAATGTGGCAAGGTCTGTTGCAATCCTGTCTAAGTTGGGAATTAACGTCCCGGCAACAACGATAAGCAGAGCTTGTTCCTCCGGCTTAAACTCGATTGCAGTGGCGGCTAATCAGGTCGCGAGTGGCTGCTCTGAAGTTGTTTTTGCGGGTGGCGTTGAATCAATTACCGGTAATGCTCGTGGTACCCCTGGACAATCAGATCGAAATAAATGGATTGTAGAGAATAAGCCCGATCTATTCATGCCGATGGGCGATACCGCTGAAGTTGTTGCAAAGCGCTATAATCTAAGTCGTGAATATCAGGACGAGTTTTCTCTCCGTAGTCAGCTTCGAACTGCCGCTGCACAGGAAGCAAATTTGTTTGCGGATGAAATATCACCCATGGAAGTTGAATGGTTGAAAACGGATAAGGCCACGGGAGAGTCAACGGTTGTAAAAGGCGTTGTTGACCGCGATGAATGTAATCGTGCTAGTACGACCATCGAAGGTTTGGCTAGTCTTAAGCCGGTATTCGATTCTGAAAACGGAACGGTTACCGCCGGTAACTCTTCGCAGCTGTCTGATGGTGCTGGCATGTGTATTGTCATGAGCGCAGAGCGGGCCAACCAATTAGGATTAGAGCCAATGGGTTACTTCCGCGGCTTCGCCGTTGCTGGTTGTGAACCAGATGAAATGGGTATAGGTCCTGTATTTGCGATTCCTCGGTTGTTGAAAGCGAAAGGCTTGACCATGAACGACATAGATCTGGTTGAGCTTAATGAAGCCTTTGCGTCGCAGTGTCTGTACTCGAGAGACAAGCTTGAAATTGATCCCGAAATCTATAATGTGAATGGAGGATCAATTGCTATCGGTCACCCATTTGGTATGACGGGTACTCGACTTACCGGACATTTATTGCGAGAGTTGAAGCGTCGTAACAAAAAATACGGTCTCGTCAGTATGTGTATTGGTGGCGGCATGGGTGCTGCCGGTCTTTTCGAAAGTATCTAAGTAATCTTACGAGTGCATTAAGGCTCTTAGTTTGAAAAGGCAGCACTAGTGATGGTGTTGCTTTTTTTTTGCTGAAATTGGGGGTGCCCATAAATTCGGATCGATTGGCTATTTCTAGTAACATCAACAATTAGGCGTAGCGAAAACGTGTTTTTGGTGTCAGATTTAACGAAGTCACTTATCAATTAGGAGTGTGCCATGACAGAATCTGTATACGGGGAAAGTACTCCTACCAAGCCCGGAGTTGGCAGGCTGGAGGGATATTCGACTTGGGAGGGACTCGATCCTTGCGAAGATTTCATGGGGCCATTCTTTTTCATGAAAGAAGGCAATGGCGATGTCAAATGTGCGTTTGTGGCTGAGCTTAAACACACTAACAGCGCCGGCACGACGCACGGTGGTCTGCTGATGACATTCGCGGACTTTTCTCTGTTCGCGATCGCTCAGGATAGTTTGAATACGGGGTTTGGTGTAACAATTAGTTTGCAGGGTGAGTTTGTTTCCGCAGGTAATCTGGATGATTTCGTCGAGGCGCGAGGGCGTGTTATCCGTTCGACCAGGTCGTTGGTTTTTGTTCAGGGTGAGGTGTTTGTCGGTGATAAAACATTGCTTAATTTCTCGGGTATTATCAAAAAGTAGCGGTATGCGATACAGTTACTGGGCGGTTTGGTCTCGCAGTACGTCGATCAAGAGCTTTCTTATCAATTGATAACATGAGTGGTACGGGTATGCGCTTTCTCCTGACGTTGATAATAGTACTCTCGCTAGTTGCCTGCGAATCGGACAATGAGCACTTTTGTGCGCGCTATCAATATGTTTACGATCAGCTTCTGGAGGAAGGCAACCCGTCTTATCTGGAGATGAAGCAACAATTGCAGGAAAATTCACGGAATCCGAAAAAGAACACCCAGCAGGCGAAGTTTATGTTGTTTGTTTTAGAGGATTGGAATTTGGAGCTTAAGTCTGAAGGCGAAGGTTCCAGGGAGTTTTGCATGCGATCAAAACGATGGCTGCAGTATCAATAAGACCGGCGATTCGCAGGTTTCACCGATCGTTAAATGGATGCTGAAATAAAAAAACAGAAAGGCGGCATCGAGTCTTTCAGTTTTGCTATTGTCGGTCCTACCATCCGCTAAAACCGTTATATGATGGTGGTGCGACCGGCGATGTTAAATTGATGTTTTTTTTCCTCAATGATTGAGCCCCTCCCATAACCCTGTTAAACTGGCTTCCCATCTAAGCGGCTATGACCGGACCTGTTCAGGTCTGTTACTTTTCCCTCGGCTATACGCTACAGATAAAAATTACTGATTTTAACCACTAATTTCTTAATGACATAGGCTTATCATGACGACTCGATTTATTTTCGTCACTGGCGGTGTTGTATCGTCTCTAGGTAAGGGTATTGCTTCGGCTTCCCTTGCAGCAATTTTGGAAGCTCGTGGCCTTAACGTCACCATGCTTAAACTGGATCCGTATATTAATGTGGATCCGGGAACAATGAGCCCCTTTCAACATGGCGAGGTGTTTGTTACTGACGACGGTGCAGAAACAGACCTTGACCTCGGACATTATGAGCGGTTTATTCGTACCAAAATGAGTAAGCGCAATAATTTCACCACCGGTAGAGTTTACGAAACGGTGTTACGTAAAGAGCGTCGTGGTGATTATTTAGGTGGAACCGTTCAAGTCATTCCTCATATTACCGATGAAATAAAACGTCGCGTAATCGAAGGTGCCGGCGATGCGGATGTTGCCATCGTGGAAATTGGTGGAACCGTCGGCGACATTGAAGGTTTGCCGTTCTTTGAAGCTGCCCGCCAACTAAAAACGGAACTGGGGCACAAGCGAGCCATGTTAATGCACCTTACCCTGGTGCCGTATATTGCGACCGCAGGCGAGACGAAAACTAAACCGACCCAACATTCGGTCAAAGAATTACGGTCTATAGGTTTACAGCCGGATATTCTGTTATGTCGTTCTGATCACGAAATCGATGAAGGGTCTTTGAAGAAAATTTCTTCCTTCACTAACGTGGAAGAGCGAGCCGTTATACCGCTCGAGGACGCCGATACCATCTATAAGATCCCCGGTGCGCTGCAGAGCCGAGGCCTTGACGAGTTGATTGTCGATCGTTTTGGCCTGGAATGTATTCCTGCTGACTTATCTGAATGGGATCGAGTTATTGATGGCGCCTTGCATCCGGAGCGGGAAGTCACTATCGCGATGGTCGGTAAATACATGGAATTAATTGATGCCTATAAATCGCTTAATGAAGCACTGCACCACGCTGGTATTACCGAACGCACGAAAGTGAATATTCGATATGTGGATTCTCAACAAATAGAAGACCAAGGTCTTGGTTTGCTCGAAGGAGTCGACGGCATATTGGTTCCCGGTGGTTTTGGTAATCGTGGTGTCGAAGGAAAAATCTCTACCGTTCGTTACGCGAGGGAAAATAAAATCCCCTACCTGGGAATCTGTCTGGGTATGCAAGTTGCGGTTATTGAGTACGCACGAAATGTGGCTAACTTACCGGAAGCCAACAGCACAGAATTTGATAAGCAATCGCCGCATCCGGTGATCGGCCTTATCACGGAATGGATTAATGTCGATGGTAAGACAGAATCGCGCGATGAAAAAGCCGACCTTGGCGGAACGATGCGACTCGGTGGTCAGGAATGTCGTTTAGTGGGTGGGTCAAAAGTAAAAGAGATATACGACAACGAGCTTATCGTTGAGCGCCATCGCCATCGATATGAAGTCAACAATAACTACCTGGAGCAATTGCAACAGGCGGGTTTGAGAGTTGGCGGTTGGTCGGCAGATGATACCCTCGTTGAAGTCGTTGAAGTTCCCGAGCATCCCTGGTTTGTCGCCTGTCAATTTCACCCTGAGTTCACGTCAACCCCACGGGATGGTCATCCGCTGTTTACCGGGTTTATAAAAGCTGCAAATGACTGCGCAGCCAAATAGGTTTTAGAGTGCTGAATAAAAGAGTTAATGTAGACGATATAGCCGTATCAAACGCTCTGCCGATGGTATTGTTTGGTGGTATGAACGTATTGGAATCTCGCGATTTAGCCATGCAAATTGCCGAGCATTATGTAGACGTGTGTTCGCGCCTGAAAATTCCATACGTGTTCAAAGCATCCTTTGACAAGGCTAATCGCTCGTCGATACATTCCTATCGCGGGCCAGGGATGGAAGAGGGTTTGAGGATTTTCGAGGAGATTAAATCGACTTTTAAGGTACCGGTGATTACAGATATTCATGAAATTTCGCAAGCGAAGCCGGTGGCGGAGGTTTGTGATGTCATTCAATTGCCGGCATTCCTAGCCCGTCAAACTGATTTGGTCGAGGCTATGGCGGCTACTGGAAACCCGATTAATATAAAAAAACCGCAATTTTTGAGTCCTTCGCAAATGAAAAATATCGTCGATAAATTTGCCGAGTGTGGCAATGACAATGTGATGCTGTGCGAAAGAGGTAGCAATTTTGGTTACGACAATCTGGTTGTGGATATGTTGGGGTTCAGAACTATGAAAGAAGTCAGCGCTGGCGCGCCGATTATTTTCGATGTGACACATGCTCTGCAGTGCCGCGATCCTATGGGGCTTGCTTCCAGTGGACGTCGTCACCAAGTGGCAGAATTGGCTCGCGCGGGTCTTTCACAACGTATTGCAGGCTTGTTTATTGAAGCCCATCCAGACCCTGACAATGCCCTATGTGATGGTCCGTCAGCGTTACCATTAAACGTGTTGGAAGCCTTTCTCATAGAAATGAAAGCGGTGGATGATTTGATGAAGTCATTGCCAGTGCTCGAGATCAGCTGAGTGTTTGGCGATGTTGTTGGCCTAGCTAGAACGTTATTTGGCACCACAAAAACATTTTATTTTTAGAGGGCATTTTGCCCAATAGTAGAAAGGAGCATCGAACCCATGGCTGAAATAGTCGATATTAAAGCATTTGAAATTCTGGATTCTCGCGGCAATCCAACCATTGAGGCAGACGTTATATTAGCGTCGGGCGCAGTGGGTAGTGCGTGTGCACCTTCAGGCGCTTCAACCGGTTCACGAGAGGCACTGGAATTGCGCGATGGGGATAAAGAGCGTTATTTAGGCAAGGGTGTATTAAAAGCAGTAGACAATATTAATACAGTTATTAAAAACTTATTGGTCGGAAAGG